>Ga0066903_100001876_pt1 | contig 15875 bp, 13 predicted proteins | sample PanSoiMetaGPlot1_FD_67491 | JGI IMG/M metagenome (GOLD analysis project Ga0066903, IMG submission 67491) | Tropical forest soil microbial communities from Panama analyzed to predict greenhouse gas emissions - Panama Soil - Plot 1 (version 2) | ecosystem: Environmental > Terrestrial > Soil >... | reverse complement strand
GGGGTCTCCGCGAGCGAGCGTGCAGGGGGTCCGGGGGCGAAGCCCCCGGATTGATGATGATCGAGAAACTTGAGGCCATCGAAGCGAAATACGAGCAGACGAGCGCCGAGCTCGCGACGCCGGCCGTCCAGGCCGACAACGCGAAGTTCCGCAGCCACTCGAAGGCCATCTCCGAGATGCAGCCGCTGGTCGATCGCTATCGCGAGTACAAGGCGGTGGCGGCCGAAATCGCCGACAACGAGGAACTGCTGGCGGATCCCGACATGCGCGAGCTCGCCGAAGAGGAGCTCACGCGGCTCCGAGCGCAGCGCGACGCGGCGATCGCGGATCTCAAGGTGCTGCTCGTACCCAAGGACCCGAACGATGCCAAGAACGTCATCCTCGAGATCCGCGGCGGCACGGGCGGCGACGAGGCGGCGCTCTTCGCGTCCGATCTCTTCCGCATGTACTCGCGATTCGCCGAGCGCAGCGGCTGGAAGGTCGAGGTCCTCTCGCTGAGCGAGAACGGCGTCGGCGGCATCAAGGAAGTGATCGCCACGATCTCGGGACGCGGCGTCTACAGCAAACTGAAGTACGAGAGCGGCGTCCACCGCGTCCAGCGCGTGCCGGAGACCGAGGCGAGCGGGCGCATCCACACGTCGACCGCGACCGTCGCGGTCCTGCCGGAAGCCGAAGACGTCGACATCCAGATCAACGAGAAGGACCTGCGGGTCGACACGTTCTGCTCGAGCGGTCCGGGCGGCCAGAGCGTGAACACGACGTACTCGGCGGTCCGCATCACGCACATCCCCACCGGCCTCGTCGTCTCGCAGCAGGACGAGAAGTCGCAGATCAAGAACCGCGCGAAGGCGATGAAGGTGCTGCGCTCGCGGCTCTACGAGATGGAGCTCCAGAAGCAGCAGGACGCGATCGCGAAGGACCGCCGATCGCAGGTGGGCACGGGTGAACGCTCCGAGAAGATCCGGACGTACAACTTCAAGGAAAACCGCGTCACCGACCACCGGATCCAGCCGGTCTTCACGATGCACCAACTCGCCGCGGCGCTCGACGGCGATCTCGCCGAGCTCATCGACGCCGCCACGACCTACTTCACATCCGAGAAGCTCAAGGAAGCGACGACGGCCGACACGCCGGCCTGATGACGCTGTTCAAGCGGATCACCGAGGCGCGCGGCGCGCTGGCCGCGGCCGGCATTTCCCTGCGCGAGGCCGGATTGGACGCCGACCTGCTCGCGTCGCGGGCTCTCGGGTGTGATCTCGCCCAACTCATCGTCAGGCTGCGCGACGAAGAGCCGCCGGATTTTCCCGCACGCTTCGCGCCGCTCGTCACCAGGCGCGCCACGCGCGAGCCGATGGCCTACATCCTCGGCGAACGCGAATTCTGGGCGATGACGTTCGAGGTGACGCGCGACGTCCTCATCCCGCGGCACGAAACAGAATTGATCGTCGAGGAAGCCGTGCGGCTGTATCGCTACCGTCCGCCGGCCGCGATCATCGACGTCTGCACCGGGAGCGGCTGCCTGGCGGTGGCGCTGGCCACCGAGTTCCCGCTCGCGTCCGTGATCGCGACCGATGTTTCGGAGGCAGCGCTCGGCGTTGCGCGCCGCAATGCCGCGCGTCACGGCGTGGACGGCCGCATCCGCTTCGAACAGGCCGACCTGCTCGATGGCATCGACGCGCAGGCGGCCCTGATCGTGTGCAATCCGCCCTACGTCCCCGCCCGCCAGGAGCCGGGACTGATGCCGGAGGTCAGGCGGTTCGAACCGCACGTGGCGCTCTTTGGCGGCGAAGACGGTCTCGACATGTACCGTCGCCTGCTGCCGATGGCCGCCGGGCGTCTGCAGTCGGGCGGACGCCTGCTGGTGGAGGTCGGCTACGATCAGGACGGTTCTGTCGCCGATCTGGCGTCGGGCCAGGGCTGGCGCCTGGCATCCGCCGGCCGCGACCTGCAGGGCATCACCCGGACGCTCGTGCTCGAGAGGACATGACCGATGGCCGACTGCCTGTTCTGCCGCATCATCCGCAAGGAAATCCCGGCATCCGTCGTCTACGAAGACGATCGCCTGCTGGCGTTCGCCGACATCAACCCGCAGGCCCCGCTGCACGTCCTCGTCATCCCCAAGCGCCACGTCGACTCCCTCAACGCGGTGACCGCGGCTGACGATGAGCTGGTCGGCGAGATGGTCCGGCGCGCCGCCGCGATCGCGCGCGAGAAGGGGTTCGCGGATCGCGGCTTCCGCACGGTCTTCAACACGAACGCGGAGGCCGGACAGACGGTGTTCCACGTGCACCTGCATCTGCTCGCCGGACGCGGCCTGACCTGGCCGCCGGGATAGCCGTTGACGATTCGCGATCTGACGACGCTGGACGACTGCCGGCAGGTGGCGGCACTCGAGCGGATCGTCTGGGGCTACACGGATTCGGAAGACGTCGTCCCGCCGCCGGTCCTCATCGTGTCGATCAAGCGCGGCGGCATCCTGCTCGGCGCGTTCGACGAGCGCGGCGAGATGAAAGGGTTCGTCTATTCGATTCCCGGCGTGAAGGACGGCCGGCTGACGCAGTGGTCGCACATGCTCGGGGTCACCGGCGACGCGCGCAGCACCGGCGTCGGCATGGAGCTCAAGCTCGCGCAGCGCGATCGGGCGCTGGCGATGGGCATCGACCTGATCGAGTGGACGTTCGATCCGCTGCAGGCGCTCAACGCGCACCTCAACTTCACGAAGCTCGGCGTCGTCGTCGAGGAGTACGAAGAGAACGTCTACGGCGATTCGAGCAGCCCGCTGCACCACGGCTCGCCGACCGATCGATTCGTGGCCGAGTGGCGCCTCCGCGCGCCGCACGTCGAGCGGCGCCTGGCGCAGCGCGGCGCCGGCCTCGTGCGCGACGCGTCGGTCGGCGCGGCGCCCGTGGTGAATCCCTCGACGGCCGGCGCCAGGCTCGCGCCGGGTGCGGCTGACCTCACCTCGAGCGACCGCCGGCTGCTCGTCGAGATCCCCGGCCACTACGACGACATGCTCGTGGCCGATCCGCCGCTCGCGCGCGCCTGGCGGTTGTCCACGCGCACGATCTTTCAGCACTACTTCGCGCGCGGGTACCGCGCGGTCGATTTCTTCCTGGCGTCCGATCGTTCGCGCGGGCACTACCTGCTCGCGCGCGATTCCGCCTAAAGGCGGACGCTACAGAACCGAGTAGGAAGCCGGAAGCCGGAAGCTAGAGCAGCGGGCGCAGCTCGCGCAGGGACTGGATCACGGGCACCTCCGGCGGTGCGCCGGTCGACAGGCCGGAGCGCGCGACGAGGATGCCGCGCATGCCGAGGCGGAGCGCGCCCTGGATGTCGTGCGGCACGCTGTCGCCGACCATGACGGCCTCGGCGGCCGAGACGCCGGCGCGGCGCAGTCCTTCCTCGAAGATGCTCGGATGCGGCTTCATGAAGCCGTGATCGGACGACGAGATCGCCACGTCGAAGAGACCGTCGAGCGCGAAGTGGCGCTCGAAGACCGCCAGCGATCGCTGCGTGTTCGAGATGAGCCCGATCCGGTAGCCGTCGCCGCGCAGATCGCGGAGCACGTCGGGCACTTCCTCGTAGAGTGTGAAGTGATGACAGGCCGACCACTCGTTGTACAGGTCGGTGGCGGCGCGCACGACGCCGGGACCGGCGCCGCCCATCCCTTCGATGATGCGGCCCGTGTAGGCGATGAAGATCGCGGGATCGTACTCGCCGCCGCCGCTGTGCAGCGCGGCGGACGCCGCCGCGACGGCCGCGTCGAACCGCGCCGCCTCCACGCGCACGCCGTGGCGCGCGCACGCCTCCGCGTACCCGTGGCCCTGGAACGCGGGTCCCGGATGGATCAGCGTGAAGTCGACGTCGAAGAACACGGCCCGCGTCCGCGAGCCGGCCGGCCGGCGATCGCTCATGCGTCACCGCGAGCGAAGGTGGGACCTGCCACCGCCGCGCACGCACGCGAGGGATCGAGCACCGACGCGGCCGCCGCGTTCACATCGGCGATCGTGACCGCGCCGAGCAGGCCGGGCAGCCGGCGATCGTAGTCGAGGCCGAGCCCGAAGAATTCGACGGCGTGCAGGAACAGCGCGATGCTCGCGTTGTTCTCGAGCATGCGCGGGATGGAGCCGATGAGGAACTGCCGCGTCTCGAGGAACTCGCGTTCCGTCGCGCCGTCGCGTCCGAGCGCGGCGACCTCGGCGTCGATCGCGTCGAGCGCGCGGGCGACGTTCGCCGGATCGACCCCGGCGCGGATCACGAGCGGCCCCGGCCCCACGCTCGGATCGAACGAGCTGAACGCGTAGTACGCCATGCCCTGCCGCTCCCGGATGTTCTCGGCCAGCCGGCCGCCGAGGCCGAACTGCCCGAGAATCGTGTTCATCATCCAGTGCGCGCAATACGCCGGATCGAACCGGCTGATGCTGGTGAAGCCGTACGCGATGTCGGACTGCGACTTGTCCGGCATCTCGATCGCGATCCGCGTGCCGCTCGCGCGCGGCACCGGCGGCACGTCGCGTTCCCCCGAGGGCGCCGTGTGCCAGCCGTCGAAGGCCGCCTCGATCTGCTTCGCCGCCTCGGCCGGCCGGATGTCTCCCGCGACCACCACGGTCAGCGTCGACGGCGCGAACCGCGCGGCATGATGCGCCAGCAGATCCTCGCGCGTGAACCGCTCGACCGTCGCGATCCGGCCCTTTGCCGGACGGCCGTACGGATGCGCGTCGCCGTACAGCAGCGCCTGCAGCGCCTCGGCCGCACGCACGCCCGGGTTGTCCTGATCCTGCCGGATGACGGTGATCGTCTCGGCGCGCCGCTTGTCGATTTCTTCGTGCGGAAACACCGGGTCCCGCGCGACATCGGCGAGCACGCCGAGCACGTCGCCGAAATCCTCGCTCAGGCACGTGCACGACATCGTGGTGAGATGCCGGTTGGTCGAGACCTTGAGCGCGACGCCGCGATCGTCGAACCCGTCGGCAATCGCGTCGGCCGGGCGCGTCGTGGTGCCGCGATCGATCACGCGGCCGAGAAACCACGCGAGCCCCGTCCGGTCGGCCGGCTCGTAGAGGCTGCCGGCGCGAAACGCGAGACTGATCGTCACGGCGGGCGAGAACGCCGTCTCCTGCGCGATGACGACGACGCCGTTGTCGAGCAGGCGGCGGACCGGCGACAGGCCGCCCTCGACCGTCGCCGTCATGTCCGCGCCACCGGCTTGAACCACCCGACGGTCCGCGTGTCGGATCCGAGCCGTCGCGCCGCCACGTCCGCAACCTGTTCCGCCGTCACGGCGCGCACGCGATCGGCGACGGCGTCGAGATAGCCGGGGCCGACGACCGTCTCGAAGTACCCGACCTGGTGCGCGACGTTCGTCACGCTGTCGTTCTCGAACACGAGCCGCGCGCGCAGCTGCCGCTTCGCGCGCGCGACTTCGGCGTCGGTGAGGCCGGAGCTGCGCACCCGCGCGATCTCCGCATCCGTCGCGTCCTCGAGCGACGCGAGCGGGACGCCCTCCATCGCGGTGAGCGACACGTTGTAGAGGAACGGCTCCGCCGTCGCGATGAGCGATCCCGACACCGCGGACGCGAGCCCGCGCTCGACCAGTGCGCCGTACAACCGCGCCTTTCGCTGCGGCGGCACGCCGCGGAAGCTGGTCCAGAGGTTCATGCCTTTCGCGCCCGTCAGCCCCGCGTCGAGCACGAGCATCGGAAAGAAATCGGCGTCGGTCGCCGACGGCGCGTGCCAGGCGTACTTCAGATACGCGGTCGTCCCCTCGCGCTCGATCCGGACGCGCCGCTCGCCGAGCTGCCGCGGTTCGTGGGCGCGCGCGCGCACCAGCGGCACGCCGGGCGCGATCGATCCGAAGTGCTTCTCCGCCCCGCGCAACACCGTCTCCGCGTCCACGGCGCCCACGACGACGAGCGTGGCGTTCGTCGGAACGTAGTGACGGCGGTAGTGCCCGTAGAGATCGTCGCGCGTCATCGACCGCAGATCGTCGATCCAGCCGATCGTCGGATGGCGGTAGGGATGCGCGCGAAAGGCGGACGCCGTCACCTCGGTGTCGAGCAGCTGATCGGGATCGTTCTCGCCGCCCTGCAGCTCCGAGATGATGACCGTCCGCTCGGATTCGCACTCGGCCGGCTCGTAGAGGCCGTTCGCCATGCGCTCGGCTTCGATGAACAACAACGTGTCGAGCGCGTCTTTGCCGGCGGTCTCGAGATACGTCGTCTGATCGATCCAGGTGTAGCCGTTCCACGTGCCGCCGAACTTCTCGACGATCCCCTTCATCTCGTCGCGCGGAATGCGCACCGTGCCCTTGAAATTCATGTGCTCGACCCAGTGCGACACCCCGGTACGGCCGGGCTGTTCATCTCCGGAACCGACCCGGTACCAGCACCAGACGGACACGAGCGGAGCCGTATGGAGTTCCTTTATGAGAACGGTGAGGCCGTTGTCGAGGCGGGCCGTACGCACTTTTCCCATTATATGAGTCGAGGTCGGCTGGCCCGCGCTTTGCTCCCGTCGTGAGCAACGGTCGTGAGTGCGCTCTGGAGGCCAAAAGACATGCGGAAGCGGTCGATACTCAGCGCGTTCTGCGTCGCGGCCATGCTCGTGACAGGCGTGGTCTCCGCGCAGGTCGGCGCAACGCTCGTGCTGCGCTCCGGCGAGCGGGTCAGCGGCCAGCTCGTCGATCTTGGCGGCGTCGGCTACACGATCCGTGTCAACGGCGCCGAACGGAACATCCCGCAGAACGACGTCGCGGTCGTCGACTTCACGGGCGCCGCGATGTCCGACGCCGACTGGGCGAAGTTCACCGGCTCGCCGATCGTCGTGCTGCAGAACGGCGACACGGTCAGCGGCGCCCTCTCCGACATCGGCGGTACGTCGCCGCTGAGACTCACGATCCGCACGAGCGGCGGCGATCGTGACCTGTCGTCGAACGAGGTGGCGCGGATCATCATGGCGAAGCCCGACAACGCCGGCACGACCGGCTCGACCGGGACGAACGCCGGTTTCCCGTCGACGCCCGCCGTCCCCGGCGCGGTGACCGTGTCGGCCAGCCAGCCATGGACGAGCTCCGGGCTGAGCGTCCGGCGCGGACAACGGATCACCTTCGTGACGACAGGTGAGATCCGGCTCGGCGACGACGCGGACGACATCGCGAACGCCGACGGCTCGAAAAAAGCGCGGTTCGCGCCCAACGCCCCGATGCGCGACGTCCTGGCGGGCGCGCTGATTGGACGGATCGGCGTCAACGGCCAGCCCTTCGCCATCGGCAATCAGCCGTCGATCACGGCGCCCGCGACCGGCCTGCTCTTCCTCGGCATCAACGACGACGGGTTCGGCGATAACCAGGGCAATTTCCAGGTCATCGTCCGCTAGACGCGTCGCCGCCCCGGGGCGGCCATCAGGGCCGGGTCCAAACAGGGGATCTGGCCCTTTTTCTGTACAATCGAGAGATATCCGATGGCCGACTGGAAGGACACGCTGAACCTGCCCCGCACGGGGTTCCCGATGAAGGCCAACCTGCCCGCGACCGAGCCTGAAGCGCTCGCGCGGTGGGCCTCCATGGATCTGTACGGGCGGATCCGCGCCGCCCGCCGGGGCGCCCCCCGGTTCGTGCTGCACGACGGTCCGCCGTATGCCAACGGCCAGATTCACCTCGGCACGGCGCTCAACAAGATCCTGAAAGACTTCGTCGTCAAATCGCGGACGATGGCGGGGTTCGACTCGCCGTACGTGCCGGGCTACGACTGTCACGGGCTGCCGATCGAGTTGAAGGTCGACCGCGAGCTCGGGTCGAAGAAGCGCGACATGAGCATGGCCGACTTCCGGCGCGCGTGCCGCGCGTACGCCGACCGGTTCATCGGCGTCATGACGCAGGAGTTCCAGCGTCTGGGCATCTTCGGCGACTGGGACCATCCGTATCTGACGATGAACTTCAAGTACCAGGCGGCGATCGCGCGCGCGCTCGGCAAGTTCGTCCAGAAAGGGCTCGTCTACAAAGGCAAGAAGCCGGTGCACTGGTGCATCCACTGCCGCACCGCGCTCGCGGAAGCGGAAGTGGAATACGACGATCACTCGTCCCCCTCGATCTACGTCGAGTTCCCGCTGTGGCCCGACAGCGCGGGCGAGCTGACCACGCGGATCCCGGAACTGAAGGGACGCCACGTCTCGGTACTGATCTGGACGACGACGCCGTGGACGATTCCGTCGAACCTGGCGATCGCGTTCCACCCCGAGTACGACTACGCGGCATACGACGTGGACGGCCGCGCGATCATCGTCGCCGAGGCGCTCGCGCCGAAAGTCGCGGAGGCCGGAGGACGGACGTTCGGAGCACCGATCGCGCGGTTCAAGGGGGAACGGCTCGAACACATCCGCTTCCAGCATCCGCTGTATGCGCGCGTGTCGCTGGGCGTGCTCGGCGACTACGTCACGCTCGACGCGGGCACCGGCGCGGTTCACACCGCGCCGGGACACGGCGCCGACGACTTCAACACGGGCGTGCGCTACGGCCTGGACATCTACGCGCCCGTCGGCCCCGGCGGACACTTCCTCGACACCGTGGAGCTCTTCGCGGGCCAGCGGGTGTTCGACGCGAACCCGCGGGTCGAGGAGGCGCTCAAGGAACGATCGCGGTTGTGGCACCGCGCCGACTTCGCGCATCAGTACCCGCACTGCTGGCGCTGCCACAATCCGGTGATTTTCCTCGCGACGTCGCAATGGTTCATCCGCATGGACGGCGATCCCGTCGTCGAGACGGCGGCCGGCCGCAAGACGCTGCGGCAGGCGGGCCTCGACGCCGTGGACGCCGGCGTCACGTGGATCCCCTCCTGGGGCCATGACCGGCTGTACAACATGCTCGCGAACCGGCCCGACTGGTGCATCTCGCGCCAGCGCGCGTGGGGCGTGCCGATTCCAGCCGTCGACTGCGCGAAGTGCGGCGAGGCGATCCTGACCGTGGATCTCGTCGAGCGGGCCGCGTCGGTCTTCGACGACTACGGCGCCGATGCGTGGTATGAGCGGCCGCTCGAGGAGTTCATCCCCGCGGGGCTCGCATGCCCGTCGTGCGGCGGCACGTCGTTCGAGCGCGAGCGCGACATTCTCGACGTCTGGTTCGACTCGGGGTCGAGCCACGAGGCGGTGCTGCCCTTCCATCCCGATCTGACGTGGCCGGCCGAGATCTACCTGGAAGGCAGCGATCAGCATCGCGGCTGGTTCCAGAGCTCGCTCCTGGTCGGGCTCGGCACGCGCGGCCGCCCGCCGTTCCGCGAGGTGCTGACGCACGGTTTCCTGATCGACGTCGACGGGCGCAAGATGTCGAAGTCGGTGGGCAACGTCATCTCGCCGCAGGACGTCATCAAGGAGAGCGGCGCGGAGATTCTGCGTCTGTGGGTCGCGATGAGCGACTTCCGGGAGGAGCTGCGCGTCGGGAAACAGATCCTCGCGCGCGTCGTCGAGGCCTATCGGAAGATCCGCAATACGCTCCGCTACCTCGCCTCGAACCTGTACGACTTCGATCCGTCCGCCGATCGGGTCGCGCGGGAGTCGATGCAGGAGGTCGATCGCTACATCCTCTCGCGCTACGGCGCGATGGCAGATACGGTCGTGCGCGCGTACGAACGCTACGACTACCCGACGATCTTCCAGACGCTCAACCAGTTCCTCACGGTGGATCTGAGCGCGTTCCACGCGGACGTGTCGAAGGATCACCTGTACACGCTCGCGGCGGCGTCGCCGGAGCGGCGATCGACACAGACCGCCATGTTCATTATGTCCGACGGCCTGGCGCGGCTGCTCGCGCCGATTCTGCCGGTGACGGCCGACGAGCTGTGGCGTCACCTGCCCGGCGCTGCTGACGCGACGGCGGGCACGCCCGGCGCGCCGCGCGAGGCCAGTGTGCACCTCGCGCTGTTCCCGCGCGACGCGGCGTCGCTGGTCGATGCCGGCGTCGATCAGCGCTGGGCGCGGCTTCTCGCAATCCGTGACGACGTCAACCGGAAGCTGGAAGCGGCACGGCAGGACAAGACGATCGGCACGTCGCTGCAGGCGCACGTCCGGCTGCGCGCGGGAGGCGACACCGCGTCCCTGCTCGCGCAGTACGAGGCCGATCTTCCGATGCTGTTCATCGCGTCGCAGGTGACGCTCGAGACGTCGACCGCGCCGGATGTCGGCGTGTCGGTCTCGCGCGCCGACGGCCAGAAATGCGAGCGCTGCTGGCGCGTCGTGCCCGACGTGGCGAACGACGGACCGTTCGCCGGGCTCTGCACCCGCTGCGTCGACGCGCTCGGTCCAGACGACGACCGGGAGGTCGCATGATGCCGCCGGCAGACGACCGGACGCCGGCCCTCGAGCTGCCGCAGCGGCCGCCGCTGATGCGTCCGGCCGAGCTCATCGCAATCGGGACGATCGTCGCCGTCGACCAGTTCACGAAGTTCCTGGTGCGCTCGACGATTCCGTTGTACGCCAAGCGAGTCATCATCCCTGGGCTGCTCGACTTCACGCACGTGCAGAACACCGGGGCGGCGTTCGGCGTGCTGAACGCGGCCGACTTTCCGTACAAATCCGCGCTGATGATCGGGATCGCCGCGCTGGCGCTCGTGGCGATCTCGCTCTACGCGCGGCAGCTCGGGTCGCACGAAAAACTGTCGCGCTACGGCCTGGCGCTGATCCTCGGCGGCGCGTTCGGCAATCTGATCGACCGCGCCATCGCCAGCTACGTCGTGGACTTCGTGGACGTGTATTGGGGCGACGCGCACTTCTGGGCGTTCAATGTCGCCGATGCGGCCATCACGATCGGCGCCGTGCTCGTGCTGTTCGAGATGATCGGCCTGGGCCGCCGCCATGCATCCCATCCTGTTTGATTTCGGCCGCGTCACCATCTATTCGTACGGCGTGCTGTTGGCGGCGGCCTACCTCCTCGGCCTGCTGCTCGCGGTCCGGCGCGCGGGTCCGCGAGGGCTCGACACGCAGCGCGTGCTCGACCTCGGCATCTGGATCATCATCAGCGCCCTTGTAGGCGCCAAGGCCCTGTTGCTGCTGGTGGAGTACCGCTTCTACACGGGCAGCCTGCGCGACGTCTGGGGCCTCGTGCGGTCCGGCGGCGTATTCTACGGCGGTCTGATCGCCGGCGTCGGGGTCGCGCTCTGGTACATCCGCCGGCACCATATGCCGCTCTGGACGACGACCGACGTCTTCGCGCCCGGGATCGCGCTCGGACATGCCGTCGGCCGTCTGGGCTGCCTGCTAGCGGGCTGCTGCTTCGGCCGGCCGACCTCCGTGCCGTGGGCGATCACCTTCCGCGATCCGGCGGCGATGGCCAACGTGGGCACGCCGCTCGGCGTGCCGCTGCATCCGACGCAGCTGTACGAAGCCGGCACCGAGGCGCTGATCCTGGTTGTCCTGCTCGCGCTCGAACAGCGGGGCCGCGCGTTTCCGGGACGCACGTTCTGGACCTACATGCTGCTCTACGGCGCGTCGCGTTTCGTCATCGAGTTCTACCGCGGCGACAACCGCGGCATGGTGCTCGGCGCGGTATCGACATCCCAGTTCCTGTCGATCATCATCGTCCCGCTGGCCATCGTGATGCTCGTGCTGCTGAGCCGCCGGATCGATCCCACGCGCTACACGGCGGCGCAACGCGTCGCGGCATGAGTCCACCTCCCCCCGAGGCTCCGGCGCGACGCCGGGTCGACGTACCCGCTGATCAGGACGGCATCCGCCTCGACACGTTTCTGGCGGGCGCGCTGCCGGATCGATCGCGCTCGCAGATCCAGAAACTGATCAAGGACGGGCACGTGACGGGGCCCCTGAAGGCCGTCCGCGCCAGCGCGCTGGTGAAGGCCGGACAGACGTTCGAGGTCGACGTTCCCGCCCCCGTCGAGGCGAAGGCGGTCGCCGAAGATCTCCCGCTCCCGATCCTGTATGAGGACGCGGACGTCGTGGTCATCGACAAGCCGGCCGGTATGGTCGTCCATCCGGCGGCAGGCCACAGCGGCGGCACCGTCGTCAACGCGCTCCTGTACCACGTGGACGATCTCAGCGGCGTCGGCGGCGAGCTGCGGCCCGGCATCGTACATCGCCTGGATCGCGGCACATCGGGCGTGATGATTGCCGCGAAGAACGATGCGGCACACCAGGCGCTCGCGCGGCAGTTCCACGATCGCGAGGTCGAGAAGGAATACATCGCGCTCGTCTGGGGACTCGTGCAACAGGGGCGCCGGATCGATGCGCCGATCGGACGCGATCCCGGCGACAGGCAGAAGATGTCGACGCGCGCCCGCCGCGCGCGCAGCGCCGTGACCCGCGTCACGAGGGCCGACCATTTGCGCGGCGTTTCGCTCCTGCACGTCGCCATCGCAACCGGCCGTACGCATCAGATCCGCGTGCACCTGAGCGCGATCGGTCATCCGATCGTCGGCGACGCGACGTACGGGGGCGTCCATCGCCGCGTCGCCAACGACGTCCGCGCAGTGCAGCGACTGGAACGCCCGTTCCTGCACGCGGCGCGCATCGTGTTTGCGCACCCCACGGACGGCCGGCGCATGGAATTCGGCGCCCCACTGCCGGCCGACCTGCAGTCGGTCCTCGACGACATTCTCGCGCGGCAGGCGGACCCGTCCGACAGCGTGCTGTAACGACCCCCTTCAGTTCGTCGCTGCGTTTCCAAACGCTACGTCACTCTCGTACTTGTTGTGCGCGCGACAACGCAACTGAATATTCTCGATCGTCGTCGGACCTCCGCGGGCAAAGGGAATCACATGATGGAACTCGAGGAAGCCGGTCTCCGCGCAGCGTCCCTCGGTGCCCAGAAAGGCGCATTGCCCGCCGTCCCGCTCCATGACGGCACGGCGGATGGCGCGTGGAATGTGACGCGATCCCATCTTGATCGGGCTGGCTCGACGCGGCCGGTCCACGCGCCCCAGCTTCCTCTTCTCGAAACCGGCAATGAGTGAGGTGAGAGCGAGCTCGAAGATCTCGCCGACATCGCCGCTGGTATCACGTGCCGAAGCAGATCCTGGGCGTGACGAAGCCGGTCCTGCACTGAACGCCGAATCCGCAGGCGAATCCACACGAGGGGCTCGGCCTCCGGATCCAGCGCCGCGACCTGCTCCTCGACCTCACGCCTGGTCTTGTGCCGCGCCGCGTCGAGCAGGGCCCGATGGGTGCTCACCGTGAGCGCGGGCGCCAGCACCGTGAGCGTGGTGAGGCCGAGCGATTCATCCGCAAGATAGTCGAGCGCGAGCGGAAACCGACGGACGGCTCTCGCGGCAACAATCCTGCGACCGGCCGTACCGTCGGAAATGCCGAGTTCGTGCAAGCAGAACGCACGCAGGCACGAATGGCCCCGCGCGAGATAGAGCTGTCTCGCGTCGATCTCCGCGAGCGCCGCAACGAGAACCGCCGTCGCCATGCGCTCATTCGTGAGCGCCAACCGCGCCTGCTCGATCAGTGGCTCGTTCGGAAGACGACGAAAGGACTCGGCGATCGTCCGGATCTGAGTCCTCGTTTCAGTGGTGGCCGTGGCTTCAACGACTGTCTTTGATTCCATGGCGATGCTCGCGTGCGCTTACAATGCGCGTTCCATGCCAACAACGCCCAGGCGTTGTTGGCACAGTTCTCGTGCCAAGGCTCCGCTATGATCGAGCTCGTACGACCGCCATATTCCAGGAGCCATCATGCAAGACGCCGAAACGCTCACGTCCGAGCGCGTATACGCCGGCAAAGTGTTCAACGTCGATCGCGACCACGTGAAGATGCCCAACGGGCGGTCAACGACAGTGGACATCGTCCGCCACTCGCGTTCCGTCGTCATCATTCCCGTCCCCGAGCCGGGAAAGGTCATTCTCATCAGACAGTTCCGCTATCCCGTGAACCGGTTTCTCTGGGAGATGCCGGCTGGAAGCGTGGACGAGGGGGAAACGCCGGTTGACGCGGCCCGGCGGGAGTGCCACGAGGAGATCGGCCTCGTGCCGTCGACGATCGTCCGCTTGTCGGCTCTCTACCCGACGCCGGGCTACTGCGACGAGGAGATGATCTTCTTCCGCGTCTCCGGGCTCGAAACCACCGACGACCAGGCGCACGTGGACGAAGACGAGGACATCGAACCTCGCACGGTCGAGTTGCGCGAAGCGCGCGAGATGGTCCGGCGCGGCGAGATCGTCGACATGAAGACGGTGGTCGCGCTAACGCTCCTGTAGCGCGAACGCGACGAGCTCCGCATCGGTCCGCGCGCCGACGGCGATCACCACGTACTGTTTGCCGTTCGCCGCCCGATACGTCATCGGCGTACCGGACGACCGGCGCGGCAGCGAGGCCGACCAGGCGTCGGCGCCCGTGTCGGTGTTCACGGCGTGCAGGGTACCGTCGCCTCCGCCCACGAAAACGAGCCCGCCGGCCGTCACGATCGCGCCCGGGGCACCCGGCGCGCCGAGCCGATCCGGCAGCGCGACGCCCTTGAGCGCCGGATGCTGCCGCAGCGACGGCAGATCGCCGAACGGCACTTTCCACGCAATCGTCCCGCGGTGGAGATCGATCGCAGTCAGATGCGCGTACGGCCCCTTCAGCAGCGGAATGCCGTTCTGAAATTCCGCCGTGGTATCCCCCTGCCGGGCGTACTCCGCCTCGAGCTCGCCCGCGCGCGCCTCGGGCTTGCCAAGGCGCGCGACGTGCGCCTGGTTCGACGTCTTCACGAACAGTCGGCCGCTCGAGGCATCGAACGCGGCGCCACCCCAGTTGGCGCCGCCGATGATGCCCGGCCGCTGCAGCGTGCCCTGGATCGACGGCGGCGTATAGAGCGGCCCGAGGCGGTACTTTTTCAGCTCCGCGATCGCCGCCGTCCGGAGCGCCGGCGTGAAGTCGATCGCGTCCGCCTCCGTCGCGCCGGCGTCCTCGAGCGCGGGCGGTTTCGAGGGAAACGGCTGCGTCGGCCACGCGCGCTCGCCCGCGACGTCGCTGGCCGGCACCGGACGTTCGTCGATGGACCACACCGGCGTGCCGGTCACGCGGTCGAACACGAACACGAGCCCCTGCTTCGTCAGCTGGACGACGGCGTCCACGCGGCGGCCGTCTGGCGCGATCGTCACGAGATTCGGCGGCGACGGCAGGTCGTAGTCCCACAGGCCGTGGTGCACAGTCTGGAAGTGCCACTTGCGCACGCCGGTCGCGGCGTCGAGGCAGACGATCGACTCGGCGAACAGGTTCTGGCCGGGCCGCGCGCCGCCGTAGAAGTCGTTGCTCGGCGTACTGACCGGCAGGTACAGCAGGCCGCGCGGCTCGTCGAGTGTCATCGGCGCCCACACGTTCGTGTGGCCGGTCACTTTCCACGAATCATTGGCCCAGGTGTCGTTGCCGGTTTCGCCGGCTTGCGGCACCGTGTGAAACGTCCAGACCAGCCGGCCGCTCCGCGCGTCGAACGCCCGGACGTCGCCCGGCGGATCCTTCGGATACGCCAGCCGATCCGCCACGCCGTTGCCGACGATGACGAGATCCTTGAAGACGATGGGAGGAGAGGTGTTTGTGTACTGGCGGGGGTCCACCGTCCAGCGAAGTCCGTCGACCAGGCTGATCTCGCCGTTCGTGCCGAATGACGTGACGGGCTCGCCGGTTCGCGCGTCGAGGCAGATGAGGCGGGCCCGGCTGTTCAGAAAGATGCGGAGCTGCCCGCGATCGCGCCAGGCCGCCACCCCCCGATGGACGAACCCGGTCCCGTTTGGCGGCTGGCCGTCGGCGTAGGCCCGCGGATCGTACGCCCATCGCTCGCGACCCGTCTCCGCGTCGAGCGCGACCACGCGGTTGTACGGCGTGCTGACGTACAGCACGTTGTCGATCATCAGCGGCGTGTTCTCGAACGAGCCCGGCTGCGTCCGGAACTCGGCGTT
>Ga0066903_100001875_pt1 | contig 15877 bp, 12 predicted proteins | sample PanSoiMetaGPlot1_FD_67491 | JGI IMG/M metagenome (GOLD analysis project Ga0066903, IMG submission 67491) | Tropical forest soil microbial communities from Panama analyzed to predict greenhouse gas emissions - Panama Soil - Plot 1 (version 2) | ecosystem: Environmental > Terrestrial > Soil >... | reverse complement strand
GGATCGACACGGCCCGCAAGTACGCCGGCACGTCTTCGAGCGGCACCTTGTCGACCATGATCGGCAGGACGTGACCGGCCGGGTTGGGCCATCGCCGTCTCGCAATGCTCAGCTCGCTCAGCGTGAAGCGCTTCGGTGCGATCGATTGCGGCGAGATCAGGAAACAGAACAGATCGCAGCTGGCAATCCCCTGTTCGATCCGCGACTGGTAGTCTCCGCCCGCCGGCAGATCGTCCGCGTCGAGAAACACCGTGTGCCCGCGCGCTCTGAGCGCGATGGCCAGACGATCGGCGTCCGACCGCTGCTCCGACGCGTGGGAAAGAAAGATGCGCATCTTCAGCCGGCGCGGCGAACCACGATCATGAGTCCCGACGCCCACGCAAGCCTGACAGTCGCGAACTCGGGCCGTCGCTCGATGTCGTCAATCAAGACCGGAACCTTGGGTGCGTGGTCTTCGGGCCAGTTGGGTTGCGGCAGCAGATCATCGATGACGTACACGCCGCCTGGCTTCAAGAGTGACAGGGCCGTGTCCAGGTTTCTGAACTTGCCGGGCCACGCATCGGCGTAGATCAAATCGAACGCGGTCGATGCCTGGCGGAGGAAGTCGGCGCCATCCATGACGTGGAACTGCACGCGCCTGTCGGATTCGAGGTGCCGGCGCGCCACCGCCACCACGTCGCCATCCGAGTCCACGGTGTCGAGCGTCGACGCCGCGTCCATCCCGGCCAGAAGCCAGGCCGTGCCGTGACCCGTTCCGGTCCCGAGTTCGAGAAGCCGGCCGCCAGGCTTCGACGCGGCGAGCGCAGCCAGGAGTGAACCGACCTTGGGCTCGGACGCCATGGTGAAGCCCCGCGCCGCGGTGTCACTCAAAATCCCCGCGACGGCTGCAGGCCGGCAACGAATGTCCGCATCGTCCATGCGTGACGTCATTGTGCCCGAGGCCAGGGGTCATTCGCACGACTATGCCAGGAAGTAGACCAGCCCGAGGTAGAGAGCGGGCCCGGCGAAAACCGCCGCGATCGCCGCCAGGCTCCAGATGCGCCGCCGGAATCCCAGCAGGACGTCGACGTCTTCGATTCGGCGCCGCTTGAACACCCACAGCACGCAGACGAGTGCGGCACCCACCGACACCAGCGACGTCGCAATCTTGATGACGTGCAGCGGCGTCAACGGCCAGGCGCGCACCGTTAGAAGCCCGCCGGTGACGAGCACGCCGATCAGGATGGGCAGCTCGCCGTACTTGTCGACGTTGTAGTGGAATCGTGCCGCAGCACGAAGCGAGTCGGCGTCGGACCCGGCGAACTCGAACAGCACCTCGGTGATGACCACGCCCAGCCACATGGCGAGCACCACCAAGTGGGCCACGTGAAACGGTTCCATCGGTTGCCCCCTGGCGGAAATCCGTCCGGGACTGCCGAACTATCGCCGGTTCAGGACGCACCGATTCGGCAAACCCGAACGCCATGGCGGGTCGTGCATATTGCGCGCCCGATTGTTCGAGCGTGAGCCTGGCTACTCGGCGTGAAGTGCCGTGAGTGGATCGACGCGCGCCGCGCGTCGCGCGGGCAGGTAGCAGCCGATGAAAGCGGCCGCCGCCAGCAGGCCCGCCGCCGTAACGAACGTCACCGCGTCGGATGGTCCGACGCCGAACAGGAACGAGCCGAGCAGCCGTGTCGTGCCGAACGCTCCCACACATCCGAGCGCGAGACCCAGCGCCGCCTGGATCATCCCGGGCCCGATGGCGAGCGCGAGCAGACTCTCGCGGCTGGCGCCAAGCGCCGCGCGAATGCCGAGTTCCTGCGTACGCTGGCCGACCAGATACGAAACGACACCGTAGATGCCGGCCCCCGACAGGATGAGCGTCATCGCCGCGAACACGCTCAACAGCGAAGACCGCAGGCGATCCGGCGTCATCGACTCGTCTTTGAGCTGTGCCAGCGTCTTCACGTCGCTCACGGGCTGATCGCGATCGACCGCCGCGATCGCCTGCTTCAGTACCTTCTCCAGGTGTGAGGCGTCGAGCGCCGTGCGGACGACGATGCCGGCAAACGGCGTCGGACTCTGCTCGTTGGACACGTAGATGGCTGGATGCGGTGTCTTGTCGTCGAAGGGGGTCAGCCGCTCGTCCGCAATCACCCCAATCACTTCCCACGGCACGTCCGGTCCTGGCAACACGAAGCCCAGGCCGGGCTGGTTCATCACGAGATGCTGGCCAACGGCGTCGTCGTTCGAGAAAAACATCCGCGCCATCGTGTCGTTGATGACCGCGACACGCGACGTCTCTTCACGATCGCGATCGCTCAGCCAGCGGCCTCGCTGCAGCCGCAGACCGAGCGCACGAAGGTACCCGGAACTCACCACCTTGAAGCTGGCCGTCGGACGCTGCGAGCGCTCGACGCGGGGCTGCCCGGCAACCTGAAAAAACGCCAAGGTCGGCGTGCCCTGCAGCGGCATGCTGTCGGTGACCGCCACGCCGCTGACGCCGGGGAGGACTTCGATGGCGTCGATGACCTGCCGAACGAAGGCATGGAGCTGTGTCGGAGTGGCAAACCGGTGGTCCCTGAGGGAAATCTCCGCCGTCACCACGTTCGCGGCCTCGAATCCGGTCTCCGCACCGCGCATCCTGAAGAAGCTGCGAATCAGCAGACCGGCATCGACGAGCAGGACGTACGCGAGCGCCACCTCCGCGACAACCAGCGCGCTCCGCAGCCGGCGATGCACGACCGCGGTGCTCGCTCGTCCACCGCCACTGGCGAGCGCAGCGTTGGTCGCGCGAGCGGCCCCGAATGCCGGCGCGAGGCCAAACCCCACGCCTGCCGCCATGCACAGCATCCACGTGAAGAGCAGCACGCGCCCGTCGATGCCAATCGACGCTTCTGCGGGAATCAGAATGGGAAACGTGGCCATGGTCAACGGCAGCCGGGCGAGGCCGGCGTTCACCAGCATGATGATCCCGTAGGCCACGACGAGACCCAGCAGCCCCCCGCCGATGGACAGCAGCAGGCTCTCGGTCAGGAATTGCTGAACGAGACGTGCGCGGGTGGCACCGAGCGCCGCCCGCACGGCGATTTCACGATCGCGTGCGAGCGCTCGCGCAAGCATCACGTTCGCAAGGTTGACGCAACCGATGAGGAGCACCATCCCGACGGCCGCGAACAGCAGTGAGAGCGACTGCGCCAAATCCTGGCCCACCACGACCGAGGCGTAGGGTTCCACGACGACACTCCAGCCCCGGTTCGAGCTCGGATACTCGGCCGACAGGCGCGCCCCGATCGCCTCCATCTCCGCGCGCGCCTGCGCAACGGTCACGCCAGGTTTCAGGCGGCCGAGAGCGGCACCGGTGATCGTCAGGAGCCAGTGGCTGCCACGGTTCATCCGGTCCGGCCCGACTGCGAGCGGGAGCCAGATTTCTGTGTGCGTGCGATCGAATGCACCACCCGCAGGCATCACGCCAACGACCGTGTAGGGTTGGCCGTCGAGCCGAATGGACCGTCCGATCAGTGTGGGGTCGGCCCCGAAGCGCGAGGCCCACAGCTTGTGGCTGAGGACGACCACGTGATCGCGGCCTTCTGTGTCCTCACCGCTCACAAACGTACGACCCAACGCGGGCGTCGCGCCGAGCACGTCGAAGTAGGTCGCCGACACGTGGAGCGAGGTCAATCGCGTGGGCGCCTCACCTTCTCCGAGCATGACGTAGGCGCAGCAGCCGGTTGTCGCGGCGATGGACTCGAGCGCGATGCTGCGACCGGCGTAATCGAGATAGTTCAGCGTCGACATCGCGCTCCGATGACCGTCCGGCCGCTTCTCCCAGATCGCGACCAGGCGCTCGGCGTGCGGATAGGGAAAGGGTTTCAGCATCACGGCGTTGACGATGCTGAAGACCGCCGAATTGGCGCCGATGCCGATCGCGAGCGAGACCAGCGCGACTGTGGTGAAGACGGCGTTCCTGCGGAACAGGCGCAAGGCGATCCTAAGGTCGTGCCGGACGATGTCCAGGAAGTCCAGCCGACGAAAGTCCGGCGACGCGCGAGCCATCACGCGGGCACTGCGGCGAGCACCCCGAGAATCGCGTCGACGACGACGCCCGGAGCGTCGACCGGCATGTAGTGGCTGCTGTTGGCGACGTGCGTGTACCGCGCATTCGCGGCTCGCGCGGCGGCTTCCTTCCACGCGTCGTAGACGCGCCTCGCGGACTTCCGGCTGACGGCGCCGGCCGTCAGCACGTGGACCGGAATCGGCGGGAGATCAGGACAGTCGCGTCGGAGTTGCGCGAGCCCCACAGGAATCGCCGGGCTTTCGGCTCGGATCGTTCGCAGCCCGATTGGCCAGCGGGCCGGGTCGAGCAGCCGCTCCTCCATTCGCGCCCGATACGCGGGCAGCGAGCTCGGCGGACACAGTTGACGAAGGAGCGCCCGCCGCACGACCGGCGCGCGGCACAGGAGACTCAGCGTGGCATTCATGGCGGGCATCAGCGCCAGCACGCGCGGATCGAGCGACTCGTGGGTGGCGTCCACGAACACGAGACCGGCCACCTCGGACGGGTGCGCGTGCGCGAAGAGGCGGATCAGGGCGCCGCCCCAGCTGTGCCCGACGAGGACGTACGGAGGACGCGCATCGAGGGCATGGAGCAGTTTTTCCAAGTCACCGACGATTTCCGATGGCGATCGCCGCGGCAACGGGCCTGACAGCGGGGCCCATCGACGGTCGTAGCGGATCGTCCGAGCGACCGCGGCGACGGGAGGCACGACGGCCTGCCAGATCTCGAGCGGCGTGGCGAGGCCGTTCTCGAAGATCACCGTCACCGGGCCATCGCCGGCGACAACCGCGTCGAGTTCGGCGCCGCCGATGTTTACATTCCGACGCGGCATGGCGGATCAGTCTGCCGCCGCACTCGTTCACTCTGCGGACGGCTCTAGTTCGTCGCGGGCGCCTTCAGCATCCGCTCGAAGGCGGCCTGATAAAACGCCAGCTTCGCGGCCGGCGGCGCGGCCTCTGCCTTCGGCGTGTCGCCGAGCACCATCACCTCGCTCGTTGCGAGATCCTTGAATCGCGGCCACGGGGGCAGGCCGCTGCCGTTCGGATCGCCCGTCGCGATGAAGTTGACCCAGTAGGACGACATCTGATTCGCGAGCTTGGTGTCGACGTCGTTCCAGGTTTGCGTCGGCTGCCCCTTGGGGTTGTTCCACGCGAAGGAGATCTCGGCGGTGTGCGTCGCGCCCGCCGGCGACGGCTGCCCGTTGACCGTCTGCACGCGCGTGAAGAAATAGGTGTACGCCTTCTTGCCGAGTTTCGCCTGGGCCGCCGCCCACTGGCGCATGTTCCAGCTGATCTCGTCGGCGCACGCTTCGTGCGCCGCCGTCCGTGCATCCGCGTCCGACGCAGCAGGATAGAGCCGCAGATACTGATCCGCGCTGTCACCGAACTTGCGCGTCGCGGCAGTCTTGAATGCATCGACGGTCAGGCCCTGGCCCCCTCGACCAGCCAGACCCACGCCCGGCCCACAGATGCCGAAGTTCGCTTCGTCCTTGTTCGATCCGGTCAGGACGTCGACGGCGTTCTGTTTGCCGCGCGCAAAGGTGAGCGACTGATCCTCGGGAATCAGATAGCCGTCGACGACCAGCCCGACGCCAAGGAGTCCGGTCAGTCCCTCCAGCGGCTTCGCGCGCAGCTCCGCGATCGTCTTCACGCCCAGCGCATCGGCAGCCTTCGCACCGCCTGCCTGCGCTTCAGCCGACGATCGCATGCGCGCCATCGTGAGCCCCATCCAGCCGCCGCTCTCGGCGATCGCGCGCTTGAACAGACCTTTCGCCTGCGGCGACCCGACGAGCGCGCCCACCATGATCGCGCCGGCCGACTCGCCGGCGACGGTGACGTTGTTGGGATCGCCGCCGAACGCGGCGACGTTGCGCTTGACCCACTGGAGCGCGGCAATCGCGTCCATCATGCCGTAGTTGCCCGACGCGTTGTGACCCGACTCCTTCGCCAGTTCCGGGTGCGCGTAAAAGCCGAGTGCGCCGAGGCGATAGTTGAACGTCACGATGACCGGCCCCTTGGCGGCCAGGTTCTCGCCGTCGTACCACTGCTGGCCGCCGGATCCGCCCGTGAATCCGCCGCCATAGATCCAGAGCATCACCGGACGGCGATCGCCCGCGCTCTTCGCGCTGGTCCAGACGTTCAGATACAGGCAGTCCTCGCTTCGCGCGGGTTCCCTCGGAGCCGCTGGTGGAGGAGGAACGGCGCCTGGTGCCGCACCGCGCTCGCCTCCCGGACCACGCCCTCCCCGCCCTGGGCCACCGCGTCCTCCCGGAGCACCGGCCGTGCACGGCGCTCCGAACGCGTCGGCCTTGCGCACGCCGTCCCATTTGGCGGCGGGCTGCGGCGCGCGCCACCGATTCTCGCCAAGGGGCGGCGCAGCGAACGGAATGCCCTTGAACATGCGAACAGACGCCTGCTCGCTCCCGGTCGTGCCGGAAAGAGCGCCGGTGTCAATCTTGACCTGCTCTGGAATCATCGCGGACGTCCGCATCGTCGCGACTGCGACCGCGGCGACCGCGAGAAGGAGCCCCATTCGTTTCATCGTCACCTCTCCTGGTTCAGGCGTCTGAACTGCAGCATTCTATCGCCGCGTGCCGGCGCGTGGGGTCGATTACAATCACAACCTCAGCGGACAGCCAATCAATCAGGAGGCGGTATGAAAGGTCGCGTCCTCGCGCTGGCACTGACACTGCCGTGGGCGGTCGCCCACGCGTCACCGGTGGCCGCCGCGCCTGCGCCCTGCGCGGATTTGGCGAAGCTGTCCTTGCCGCAGACGACCATCACCGCCGCCGAGGACGTCGTGTCAGGGGAGTACGCACCCGGCGCAGGTCCGAAGCTCACCAAGCTTCCCGCGTTCTGCCGCGTCGCGCTCACGGTGGCGCCGCAAATTCGCATCGAGATCTGGCTGCCGAAGGACGGCTGGAACGGCCGCTACCGCGGAGAAGGCGGCGGCGGTTATGCCGGTCAGATTTCGTTCGGCGGGCTGGCCCAGGGCATTCAGGAAGGGTACGCGACGGCGAGCACCGACACCGGTCATCCCGCTTCGGCCGGCGGCACTTTCGCACTGAACCCGGACCGCACACTGAACATGCCGCTCATCAGCGACTTCGCAGAGCGGTCCCTCCGCGAGCTGGCCGTCAAGGCAAAGGCCGTGATCAAGGCCTACTACGGCACTGCGCCGAAGTACTCCTACTGGAGCGGCTGTTCAACCGGCGGCCGTCAGGGACTGATTGCCGTGCAGCGCTTTCCGGAGGAGTACGACGGGCTCGTCATCGGCGCGCCGGCGATCAACTGGGACCGCTTCATTCCAAGCGAGCTCTGGCCGCAGATCGTCATGAACAAGATCGTCGGCGGTCCGATCAGCGCTGCCAAACTCACAGCGGTCACCAAAGCGGCGATCGCCGCGTGCGATGCCACCGACGGCGTGACCGACGGCCTCATCAACGATCCGCGCGCGTGCACGTACGATCCCGCGGCGCTCGTCTGCACGGGTGGAGACAATCCGGCCGGTTGCCTGACGCAGGCAGAGGCCGATGCCGTTCGCAAGATCTGGAACGGCCCGACGGACGCGTCGGGACAGCGCCTCTGGTTCGGGCTCGAACGCGGCACGCCGCTCGGCGCACTGGCCGGAACCGCGCCGTTCCCGATCGCCACCACCCATTTCCAGCAGTGGATGCATCAGGATCCCGCGTTCGACTGGCGCCCGCTCAGTGAAGCGGACTTCGCCGCCGAATTCGCAGTCTCACAGCGGAAGTTTCACGACGTCATCGGGACCGACGATCCGAATCTGAAGGCCTTCCGCAGCCGCGGCGGCAAGATGATCATCTGGCACGGCGAGGCCGATCCGCTCATCTTCCCGCGCGGGACTATCAATTACTACGAACGGTTGCTCGCGGCCAACGGGGGCGACCAGGTGGTGAAGTCGTTCGCGCGTCTCTTCCTGGCACCCGGCGTCGGGCACTGCGCCGGCGGCGACGGCCCGAACCCCGTCGGGCTTCTGAACGCCGTGGTGAACTGGGTTGAGAAGGGCACGGCGCCCGACACCGTGCAGGCGAGTCGTCGGCGTCAGGACGGCACCGTCATGACGAGGCCGTTGTGCGCCTACCCCGCGACGGCCAAGTGGAAAGGCAGCGGCAGCACGGACGACGCGGCGAATTTCGCCTGCGTGGACGGCCCGCGTCGCACAAACGACGTCCGGGTCGCGGATCCGCCACGCCGGTGATCCGCGCGTTCGAGCACGAGTGGATTTTCGAGGCGTTCGCGGATCACCGAACCTTCTTCACCAAGCGCATGTTCGGCGGCCTTGCCGCCTACGTGTTCGAGCGACAGATGCTGGTGCTCGTCGAGCCGACCAAGACGGGCCGGTGGAAGTGGCACGGTGTCCTGGTCTGCACCGGCTTCGAGCACCACGCCTCGATCCAGGCCGACTTCCCGGCGCTGAAGCCGCACGCGGCGCTGCGAAAGTGGCTCTTCATCGACTCGGCCCACGACGACTTCGAACCCACGATGGAAGCGGTGGCGCGGCGGATCGCGCGGAACGATCCACGCTTCGGCATCCTGCCCGGAAGTCCGAAGACGCGTACCCGACCGCACGCCGCCCGCCGAAAATCCGGCAGGGCGGCCTCTCGCTGACGGCATCCCGCATCAAATCATCGCCATTACTGACATTCGGGTTCGACATGTCCGTCTAGCGCGCGGCATCGTTGTTGCGCTCGAGATGTGCGAGGAGCGGCCCATGATCAAGAAACCCGAATCGGTGGCAGCCTTTCTGAGCGGTCGGCGCATCGGCGTGGCCGGTGTGTCGCGTGAACCGGCGCAGGCGGCCAACGCCATCTTCCGCAAGCTGAAAGGCGCGGGCTACGACGTCTTTCCCATCAACCCTCGCGCGAAGGAGGCTGAGGGCGTCACCTGTTACCGCGACGTCGGCGACGTGCCCGGCCGTCTCGATGGCGTCGTGATCGCGACCGCGCCGTCCGTGTCGGCAGCGGTCGTCCGGCGATGCCACGAGTGCGGCGTGCCTCGCGTCTGGCTGCATCGGTCGTTTGGCGACGGCAGCGTGTCGGACCAGGCCGTTCGCGACTGCGCCGCCCTAGGAGTGGACTGCATCGTCGGCGGCTGCCCGATGATGTTCTGCGAGCCGGTCGATTTCGGCCACCGCTGCATGCGCTGGTGGCTGCAGCATCAGGGGCGCGTGCCCAGGTAACGAACTGTCTTACTGCGTCACGTTCAGACCAAGCAGCCGATTGCCATCGGCCCGCAGGAAGGCCGCGAGCGCCTCAGCGTGGCGCGCCTCGGCATGACGCATCGTCTTCGTGAAGGCCGGATCGGTGCGGACCGTGTCGAGCCAGGGATCGCGCGCCATCATCGAGACGCAGAAGAAGCCTTCCTCGACGGCGCGGGCGAGGAGGACCAGTGCGGTGGACGGGTCGCCGAAAAACGCGAACTGCCTGGCGACAAAGTAAACAGCTTCGGGATCGCGGAAGCCAGGCACGAGAATCGCCCGCATTGCGGCGAATCCTTCGGCGCGATGCCCTTCAAGCAGCATCCGCAACGACTCGTTGAACTTTCGGGCCGTGACGTTGCCCACTTCCTCGGCCTTCCGCAGAACGGCAACGGCCTCCTGCTCGCGGCCGAGCATCACGAGCGCAGTACCGTCGAGATAGCCAGTCGGCTCGTCGGCACTGATTTCGTGCACGCGCTGATAGTCGCCCAGCAGAAAGTGGGTGATCGCCACGCTCGTGCGAATCAGCTTGTCGAGACGGCGCGCAGCCTCGTCTGCCGCGCGCGAGGCGTCGAGCAGACCGCAATATCGGCAGGCGTGCACCAACCCCGCGAACAGCTCTGGATCGGCGGTCCGCGTCTGCGCCCGCTCGAGCAGGCGGGTCATCGCGTGCTGGGCTCGCCCGAGATCGATCTCGAGATGCGCATAGAGGTTGTGCGCCACTGAAAGATCGGGATTGATCTCGAGCGCCCGAATGAACGCTGATTCCGCGCGACTCAGATTCTCTGATGGATTCGTGTCGAAGAACTTGGCAAGCAGGCGTTGGATCCGGCCAAGCCGCGCCCAGGCGGGCGCGTATCGCGGGTCTTTCTCCAGGCACTGCAGGTAGAGGTCACGTGCAAGCGAGGCCTTGGAGTAGTGCGTCGCCGCCAACTGATTCGCCCGTAAATAGAACTCGTACGCTTTGGCGCTCGCCGGCACGTCGTGCTTCAACATCCGCTGCTCCCGCGTCGTCAGCGGCAGCGAGAGCGACTCGACGATGCGAGAGGCAAGATCGTCCTCGAGTTTGAAGAGGTCGCCGAGCGGCAGTTGCGAGGTCTGCGTCCAAATGAGCGTGCCGTCCGGAGCGTCAACGAGCTGCGTGGTGACGCGAAGCTGCTCGCCGGCGCGCACCAGCGTGCCGGTCAACACGATGTCGACGCCGGCTTCGTCGGCGATCGTTCGCAGATCCTGGGTGCCGCCGGCGAATCGCGACGCGACGATGCTGGATCGGACGATCAGCGAGTCAAGCCCCGAGAGCGAACTGGTGATGGCATCAGGCAGGCTGAAGGCGAGAAAGTCGGTCTCGGGGTCCGAGCGCAGAATCCGGAACGGCAACACGATGAGGCGCGTCATCGGGCGGGCAGTCGCGGCCACACCGGTGTCGGCCGCCAGCAGCGCTGCGCGAAGGTCCTGCGCCATCGCGTCGGCCGTCTGGTAGCGATCATCCCGGTTCTTCGACAGCGCGCGATGAATCACTCGGTCGACCGCGACAATCGCGGGCGATCCGCCCAGCGTGGGCGGCTGCTCCGCGGTGATCGCGTGGAGGACGCGCACGAGCGAGTCGCCCGCGAACGGCGGCTTCCCGCAGATCATCGCGAAAAGCAGGCTGCCCGCGGCAAACAGATCGGCGCAGGCGTCGACCGTCTGCCCAAGCACCTGTTCGGGCGCCATATAGTCGGGCGTCCCGATGATGGTGCCGGGGAGTGTCAGCGCCGACTCCGTGACGCTGCTGCTCGTGGCAATTGGCCGCGCCAGGCCGAAATCAAGCAGCTTCACGCCGTGAGGTGTGAGGAAGACGTTCGAGGGTTTCAGATCGCGATGCACGAGGTTCCGGCGATGCAATGCTTGGAGCGCGGCCAGGATCGCCAGCGAGATCTGGACCGCTTCGGCGCACGACAGCGGTCCCCGGGCGAGCCTCACGGCGAGCGATGTTCCATCGAGGAGCTCCATGACCAGGAACAGCACGCCGTTCTCTTCGTTGATTTCGTAGAGCTGGCACACGTTGGGATGGTTGAGGCTCGCCGCCGCCCGGGCCTCGCGCCACAAGCGGATGCGAGCCGCTGGATCGCTGAGGGCAAGGAGCACCTTGATGGCGACGTCGCGGCCAAGCTGCTCGTCGTGCGCACGGTACACCACCCCCATGCCACCGGCGCCGATCTTCTCGAGCATCCGATAATGGGTCAGGCGCTGACCCACGAGCCGCGTGCCGAAGTCGGCCGGCGGCGCCGTTGCCGCCGGCTCCAGCGCCGACCGCTCCCCGAAATCGTTGGTCTCGTTCTGCGAGTCGAGCAGCGACTCGATCTCGCGACGCAGAAGGGCATCCTCGCCGCACGTTGTGGCCAGAAATCCCGCGCGTTCTGCGGGCTCTCGTTCCAGCGCAGCGCGATACAGCTGCTCGACGCGCCGACTGCGTTCAGAGCTCATCGCGGGGTCGTTGGCATAATGGTGGCGTTGACGTGGCGCCTGCTATTCAGCGGAACGTCGTCAACACGTCCTTCGGAATCCGGCAGGCAATGGTCTTGGCCTGGCCCACCATCTCCAGCGTCACGTCGGCGTTCGCCGCGAACGCGGGATAGTCGTACGTGAACCGGCCGCCGTCGGCTGACACGGAGTGTTCGACCGGCATCATCGTTCGCGCTCCGTGCTTCACGACCAGGTCCTTCACCGGGTTCTTCGAGCCGCGGACCGGCATGACGGCGACGGTGACCCGCGTGCGCTGCGCCTCGCCGTAGCTTGGCTGCGGCGCCGGCTTCTTCTGGTTGACGACTCGCCAGACTTCGTACGCAACAGACTTGTACGCCGTGTAGAAGCTGAGCACGAAGTCGGCGTTCTTGCACAGGCCGGTATCCCAGAAGACGCACGGCGGATCGGCCCCGCCCTGTTTGCCACATTCGACGGCGTTGTAATAGCTCTCGGGATTGATCGGCATGATCCCCTTGGTCCATGGCGGCGTCGGTGCCGGGCGCGCCTGAGCCGTGATTTGCGCCGCGGCAACGGCCGGAGAGAACGTCAGCACAATGAACACCAGGCGCACGCGGGTCCAACGACCGATCATCGGGACTCCTGTTCTCGACCGCGACTATTCCAGACACGGTACCATGCAGGCGTTCAGCCACCGAGCTGCCACCGCCTGATCGTGTCGAACGGATGGATGAGCATCAGGATGTTCAGCGTCAGGTTGTCGCGGATGACGAGCGCCACGGCCACTTCGAGAACGAGCACCAACGCCACGCTCGCCCACACCGGCACCTTCCGCGCAATCCAGAAGCCGACCATCATCGACACCATGTCCGACACCGAGTTGACGATGCTGTCGCCGTAATAATCGAGCGAGATCGTGGCCGCGCGATACCGCTCGATGATGAACGCGCTGTTCTCCCATACTTCCCACGCCGCCTCGAGCGCCACGGCGATGACGAACCGCATCTCGGGCGGCAGGCGCCGCGCGACGAGCCACAGCAGCGCGTAGAAGAGAACCCCGTGGAGCACATGGGACGGGGTGTACCAGTCGGCGATGTGCTGCGAGTTCTCCGAGCTCTTGACCACGCCGTGCCAGAGCTTCACGTACCCGCATTTGCAGATGGGCACGCGCCCCATCGCGTATTCCGCTGACGCCGCGACGCAGACGATGGCCAGCGCCGCGAGACCGTACCGCCAGGTTCCGCGAGTCATGACGGGTGCGCCGGATTATACGGGCGTACAATCGTGCGCCGTGTCCGGCCCCAGCTACCGGTTCGGTCCGTTTCTCGTCGACCGCGCGCGCTATCAGGTGCGGCGCGGCGACGCCGTCGTCGATCTCACGCCGAAGCTGCTCGATCTGCTGCTGCACCTCATCGATCACGCCGGGCAGCTCGTCACCAAGGAAGCACTCCTCGATGCGTTGTGGCCCGACGCCAACGTGACGGACAACGCCCTCACGCAGGCCGTCTCGGAGCTGCGGCAGGCGCTCGGCGACGAGGCGGCGACGCCGCATTACATCAAGACCATTGCCCGCCGCGGGTACCGGTTCATCGCGCCGGTCGATCACGTCGCCGGCGTGCAAGCCGACGCACGGCCAGCGCCGCCGCCGGACGCAGCCGGATCGATCGCCGTCATGGATTTCACCAACGTCACCGGCGACGTCGACGCCGCCTGGCTCTCGGCCGGCATCGCGGAAACGGTCACGGGCGATCTGCGCGCCATGGGCCGCTTTCGCGTCGTCGATCGGCGCCGGGTCGTGGAGGCGGTGCGGCGTACGGACGGATCCCTGCATGCCGTGGCGGCGGATCTCGGTACGGCGCTCGTCGTCGTGGGCAGCTACCAGCGTCAGGCCGACCGCATCCGCATCACGGCGCGCGTGGTCAACGTCGACACCGGCGAAGCGCTGGCCGACGCAAAAGTCGACGGCCCCGTCGCCGACATCTTCGCGCTGCAGGATCGAGTGGTGGAACAGTTCGCCCGGGAGCTCGGCCACGGCGCGGCGCTGCGTCGTGCGTCCACCGCCTCGCGCGAGACGCCCAGCCTCGAGGCCTACCGGGCCTACACCGAGGCCTGGCTGCAGCTCGAGACACTGGACCTGCGTCAGATCCCGCTCGCGATCGCCAACTTCGAAAAAGCGATCGCCGTCGACCCGCGCTACGCGCTCGCCTTCACTGGACTCGCCAGCGCGCAGCTGGCCGCGTACGAAACGACGCGATCCGACACGGTGCCGACCAGCAGCGTCCTCGCCGGCGCCATCGAACACGCGCGGCGCGCGGTCGCGCTCGACGCGAATCTCGCCGAAGCGCATGCCACGCTCGCCTTTGTCCTGGTGAGCGTCTGGGAAACGGCGGAAGCGGTCGCGGCGGCGCGCGAGGCCGTCGCGCTCGAGCCCACCAACTGGCGTCACTTCTTCCGGCTCGGTCACGCGTCGTGGGGCGAGGAACGGCTACGCGCCGCCGCGGGGACCTTGGCGCTCTATCCGGACTTCGCCTTCGCGTATTTCCAGATCGCCATGGTGCACGTGGCCCGCACACACCTGCGCGAGGCCGAAACCGTCCTCCGCCAGGGGGCCGCCGTGCAGGATCGGCAGGTCGCGCGCGGCGACCGGTATCCTGCGCTCGGCCTGCACTGGCTCCTCGGGCTCGTCCGCCTCGCACAGGGCGACGTGGACGAAGCGCTGCGCGAGCTCGATCGCGAACAGCAGCTTGCTGATCCGAACAGGCTGTACGGCCGCGAGTACGCGATGAGCGCGCACCACGGGCGCGGGGCGTGCCTCCTGCGCTCAGGCCGGTCGTTGGAGGCGGCGCAGGCGTTCGAGCTCGCGCTGCAGCTCTACCCCGAACACGTGCCGTCGCTCGTCGGACTCGCCGACGCACTGCGGGCGATGGGCTCGCACGAACGCGCCGAGTCGGTCCAACAGCGGATGCCCGCGATCGTCGAGACGCTCTCACGAACGCGGCCGATCGAAGCAGCGATCGTCGAAAGCCAGGTGCGGGCGAGCGAGGGGCAGACGTCCGAGGCGGGTGCCATCCTGTGCAGGCTGATGGAGGACGCGCCGGCCGGCTTCGCCGGGTGGTCGATGCCGATCGAACCGCTCCTTCAGCAACTCGCTGGCACAAAGGAGTTTAGACTCGCGGCACAGCGCCTGGCGGAACGCGCCCGGTAACAGCCGATAACCCGCTCAGCGTTTCTCAGGGTTTCTGAGGCCGCCCTCAGGACGGCCGCGAGGCTCACCCTCTATCGTGTCGACATGGCAACGCACACGTATCGCGACACGCTGAAGCAGCCCGGACTCCAGCCCTTTCTCTGGACGCAGTTCCTGGGCGCGTTCAACGACAACCTGTTCAAGATCGTCGTCTCGATGCTGGCGGTGCACACCGTCGCCGCCGCGCGGGCGGGACGCGAGCTCTCGATCGTGAGCGCCGTGTTCATCGTGCCGTTCCTGATCTTCTCCGGCTACGCGGGTCAGCTGGCCGACGTCTACAGCAAGCGCACCGTGCTCATCGTGTCCAAGTCGCTCGAGATCGGGGCGGCCGGTCTCGGCCTCGCCGCGTTCGCGCTCGGTCACCTGCAGCTCACCTACGTGGTGCTCTTCCTGATCGCGCTGCAGGCGACCTTCTTCAGCCCCGCGAAATACGGAATCCTGCCGGAAATGCTGCCGGATCGCGATCTCTCGCGCGCCAACGGCATGCTCGAGATGAGCACGTTCGTCGCGATCGTGGTCGGCACGGCGGTGGGCGGCTATCTCTTCGAAGCGTGGCGCGCCAGCCTGTGGCTGATCGGCGTACTGGTCGTCGGCGTCGCCGTGGTGGGCACGGCGTTGAGCTTCCGGATTCCACACGTGCCCGCCGCGGCGCCCGGCGATCGAATCCGCCTGAATCCCTGGGGCGAGATCTGGACGGGCATTCAGACCCTGCGTCGCGATCGGGTCCTCTGGCTCACGGTGATCGGGATTTCGTACTTCTGGTTCCTCGGATCGCTGCTGCAGCTGGTGGTCATCCTGTTCGGATCGCAGGTGATGGCGCTCGGCGACACGTGGGTGAGCGTCCTGACCGCCTTCGCCGCGATCGGGATCGGCATCGGCAGCCTCGTCGCGGGCCGGCTGTCGGGCGACAAGGT
>Ga0066903_100001874_pt1 | contig 15880 bp, 15 predicted proteins | sample PanSoiMetaGPlot1_FD_67491 | JGI IMG/M metagenome (GOLD analysis project Ga0066903, IMG submission 67491) | Tropical forest soil microbial communities from Panama analyzed to predict greenhouse gas emissions - Panama Soil - Plot 1 (version 2) | ecosystem: Environmental > Terrestrial > Soil >... | reverse complement strand
CGGCGGCGGGCGACTTTACCCCTTTCGCCGAAGCTGGGTTGCGTGCAAACCGCGACATCTATTGGGGCGGCAGAATGGGCTTGTATTACTGTATCACCTGCAACGAATTCGTTAGGCGCATAAATCCGGAAGAGATCGAGCCGGCAACGCGAGGAAGTTTTCTGGGGTCGTGGCGAGTCCGCGACCAGATGGCCGCCTGTAAAGATTGGCCGAAGACGGAGCTGCCCGCGGATTATTTCGAGTCGTTTCATATCGAAACGCCAACGGTGGTGGTTTCAGGCGCAGCCGATCCCGCGTCGCGGCCGCCTAACGAGCGCGAAATCGTACGATCATATCTGCCTAATGCGATTGAGCTCGTGGTGCCGGGTGCCACTCACACCCCGGAAAACGGTTGCACCAAATCCATTAGACACGAGTTGTTCCGAAACGGCACCATCCAGGGGCTCGACTTCGGCTGCATTACAAAAGTGCAGTCTCCGCCTTTTAAACTTCCCGCCAACACGTCGAAGCTACCCTGAAGCTTTCTCAACGAGCCGGGCTAGATTCGGCTGTAAGAACTTTGCATTCCCCAGCTGCATCCCTGATTGCATCCGGCTCACCGTACCACAGCCGACCGAATGGCAGCACATCGGAAATTAGAACGACGCCGCGATGATCACGGCGCGGGCGAACATCGTAAACGTGCATTCACGACGGTTCGTATCATTTTCTCATTGCGATATGGAGAGCAAAAGACGCAGAATCCGCCACATGAACCCCCGGAAAGTGACCCTCTTAATCTTAGTCACAACGTCCGCGTCACTCACGCTGGCTGAGGACTTCAAGACCGTCACCGGGAAAGAATACAAGAATGCGACGGTCAGCCACATTGAGGCTGATGGCATCGTGCTCAAAACCAAATCGGGAATCTCGAAGGTGTACTTCGTCGAGTTGACCAAAGAGGTTCAGCAACGGTTTGGCTACGATGTCACAAAACTTGCCGAGCAAGCCTCTGAGGTTCAAAAGCAGCAAGAAGCTGCGGAACGAGAACGCCAAAAGAAAGAAGAGAACGCTGAGGCTGATTTGAAGCAGGTTGTAGACCGGCTCCTAGCAACTGAACAACGCGCAGCACAAAGCTATCGAAGCGCGACGAAGGGCACATTATCCGGACAAGTCTTTGTCTCCAGTAAAGGTGGCGAGAATTTTAAGCTTGGTGCGGTTCAAGTAGCATTGTTCAGTCGCGACGCGGTAGACATTCTTGTCGCGGGGTTGAAGACGTATGCGGACATCAAAATTCAGGAGTTAACTCGAGCCGCCAATGCACCACCAGACACAACGAGAGAACAAGAAGAAATCCTAGCGAAACGTGATTCCTACTACTCGGGTTTATTCTACTTTAGCTATCTGCAGTCTCCCATTCAGAGTGTAGAAACTGATGCTGACGGAAAATTCACAATTGAAGTTTTGAAACAGGGTGCCTTCGTTATCGCGGCAAGGGCTGAACGTTACGTAGGGAAGGAATTTATAGGGGAGGTTGGGATTGATCGTACTGAACATTACTACTGGTTGCAGCCCGTATCACTCAACGGTCAGCAACAGCTCACTCAAAATTTGTCGAACAACAATCTCACAAGCACGACGGGAATATCTTTGTTACACACACAGGACTGAGCGTCATGGGTTAGCCGAATTTTTGTCTAGTAAGCGCGAGACTCGACTCCTACGATTTGTTTGCCCCACCCCCGCACACAATGACTTTCGCGAAAACGTTCGCCGCCGTTTTTTTGGCGATCATTGCAGCCGCAGGGGTGATCCTCTTCCTGCGTCAAGTCGTAGTGGCAAACAACGCACGCGCCGAAACGCGCCAACTTCTTTTCAAGTCCGCCATTGACCGCGAAACACACAACTGGGCGTTTAACCACCAGAAGGAGGATCCAGATGGAACGATTTATCAGGGGCGCATCAATGCGATCAAAAAAGCTCGAGAAGCGGGCGACGGGTTCCCGCCCAAACTCCCTGATTCCTACGCCACGCTAAACCACGACATTCTTCTCGATAATATCACCATCGTCCCAGCCGGGACCGGGCTAGAATTCGTCGCGTTTCAACAGAACGGCACCGTGGAGGTTCGTTATTCCGGACGGGACCTTCGGATTCCGGCTGGCGTAGTCGATGTAAGGTGAAATCGGCAACGCCGAAACTTCCTGGGTGTTCTTGAGGGATTTCCTCGGCTTTAGCGCCGCTCTGGGGGAATCAGGGCTGCACGTTGGGCCATCCGGCGTAGGAAAAACGATTCTTGTCGCGATCCGGGCGGGGAAAAGCCCCACTCTGCGTCATATTGTGACTTCAATTGTTACTTATCATCGGAAGCGCTTGATTTACCTATGAAACGGTGAGGGAGGGATTCGAACCCTCGGTAGCCTTTTGAGCTACGGCGCTTTAGCAAAGCGCTGCTTTCAACCACTCAGCCACCTCACCAAATGCAGAGCGAGAATATCGCGAAGAATTGTCGATTGCCAATTTCCAATTGCCAATTGATTAAGTGTGCGGTGATCAGCGAAGAAGAAGCGCGCAGACAAATTCTGAAAAAAGTCACTCCGCTGCCGGAGCGAACAGTTCGGCTTGCGAGCGCGCTGGACTGTTTTAGCGCCTGTGATCTGGTCGCACGCCTGCCGTTGCCGGCCTTCGATAATTCGGCAATGGACGGCTACGCGGTTGTGGCGAGATCTTGTAGGAAGGGTGCGCGCTTGCGCGTGATTGGCGAACAACCCGCTGGCCCTGATTGGGGGCTGCGCGTTGGTCGTGACGAAGCAGTCCGTATTTTTACCGGTGCGCCCCTTCCGCAAGCGGCAGACGCAATCGTGATGCAGGAAGACGTGATGCGCGAGGGCACCGAGATCAGCGTGAACGTGGATGTCGAACCTGGAGATTTCGTGCGCCGACGTGGGTGCGATTTGGCAGAAGGCCAGTTGATTTTGGCAAGCGGCGAACGAATTCGCGCCGCCACAATTGCTTTATTGGCGTCGCAAGGTTTCGCAGCGGTAAGCGTGGGCGGTCAAGTAACTGCGGGAGTGGTTTCCACCGGCGACGAGCTTGTGGAACCGGGTGGAAAAATTGGGCCGGGACAGATTTACGACAGCAATTCGGCATTGCTTAATGCGCTCCTGCAACGGTGTGGGGCAAGTGCAAAATCGGTGAAACACAGTCGCGATGATCGCGAATCATTGCGCGAGGCGATCAAAGGCGGAATCAAAAATCACATTCTCATCATCAGTGGTGGCGTTTCGGTCGGAGAGCACGATCTGGTGAAGGAAGCTTTACGTGAGCTCAGAGCCAAGATCGAAATCTGGCGCGTGGCGATCAAGCCAGGCAAACCGTTCCTGTTCGGCAACATCGATCACTGCCTCATCTTTGGCCTTCCGGGAAATCCGGTATCGGCATTTGTGACGTTTTTGCAGTTCGTGCGACCTGCGATTTTGAAGATGATGGGAGCCAATCTCAATCTACCCCAGACGCCCGCGAAATTGACTGTCGATCTGACAAACGACGGCGATCGAGTGCATTATGTTCGGGGCAAGTTGGAACAGGGACATTTTACTGCAGTCGGTCGTCAGGAATCGCACGCGCTTTACGGTTTGAGCCAGTCGAATGCGTTGCTCCGAATTGCCGTGGGCGAGTCGTTAAAGGCGGGCGAAATTGTTGATGTTCAAATCTTGGAATGAGTAGGGGCGCGTCGCTTTTAGAGTGCAGCCTGCAGGTTGCGGGACCTCCGCGTTCGAGAGCGGTCCCGCAGCCGCGGGATCGCCGCAGTCCAAGTCTCGTGCGCAGGATTGACAGGTTAGGCTCGTGTTTCTAGTTTTATCGTCTTGAGCACGGGCCTGGTTACCGCGTTTGCACGAACTCCGACCGATCAAACTCGTGCGGATGCCGAACGGCTTTCCCACATCGTTCTGGAAATGCAGCGCTGTTTTGTGCTACACCTGTGCAAGGAACTCGCGCCGGGCAACGTTTCGTTCCCACAATTTTTTCTTCTCGCTTATCTCGATCGGAAAGAAGTGCTCAGCATGTCGGAGATCGCGAAGAAAATGGGCCACACTACGGCCGCTGCGAGCGGTCTCGTTGCGCGCCTCGAGAATCTTGGGTACGTCATGCGCTCGGTTGCGCGAGATGACCGTCGCAAGGTGATGGTCTGCATCACGCCGAAAGGCTCGGCTCTGGTTCGCCGAATTCGCGAGGAAATGGTTGGCAACCTGGTGAAAATACTGAATCACCTCACGCCGGACGAGCAAAAGGCTTGGCTGCAGATTTACAGCAAAATTTACGACTATTGTCAGTCGAAATGATTTTGCTTTGGCTGGCGGGGGTGCTATGAGACTGCGTTGAATCCACGCGCCGGCCTTTGTGCGTCTAATCGCTAACGCTATATGAGAAGATTTTTTCTTTGTCTTGGGATTATTATAATCTTCGGCGTTCTTGATCGGCCGAGTTTCGGCGGCAGCGGGGGAACATACGGCGGCGAAACAACCTCTCGCAGCGGAACAATATCGGGAGGCAATGTTCCTACTTTCACTCTGGACCAGGCGATTCTAACGGCGCTCCAGCGCAATCCTACTCTTCTGAATGCCGAACAGGAGATCAAACGAACGCGGGGCGTGATCATTCAAGTGCGTGCGCAGGTCCTGCCGCAGGTCACGGCAAGAGGAAATTTTGAATGGACTGATCCGCATCTGCAAGGCGCGCGAATCTTCGGAACAACGACTACGACGACCGGCGGCACAACGGGTGGTGCAACGGGCGCCGCCGCGTCGATTTTGGATCCACTGCCCTCACAGGTCGGAGAGATTCACGTACCTCTGGCCGATCCGTCACCGACGCCACCCATTGTCAGCAATGCACGGGCGACCGAAATCTCTTACGCCATCAGCGTGCTTGGAACACAGTTGATTTTCAATGGCACAAGTTGGCCGCAGATCCGCGGCACGTTTTTTCAGCGAGACAGCGCCTACTTCGCGTTCAGAAATATTCTGGACCAACTCATTGCCACGGTAAAAACGCAGTTCTACCAAATCGTAGTCAATCGAGAGCTGGTCAAGGTGAACGAGCAATCGGTGCATCTTTTGGAAGCTCAGTTGAAAGACCAGCAGAATCGTTTCGAAGCGGGGACAGTTCCGCGGTTTAACGTGCTGCAGGCGGACGTTGCGCTCCACAATCAGCTTCCGCTACTCATTACTGCGCAGAACAACTTACGAATATCAAAGATTACGCTTGCCAAGACACTAGGCTTGGATTTTCAGCCGCGCCGCGGTGAAAACCCGCCCCTCGAAGTGCTAGGTGAAATGCCATACCTTCCGCGCACAATCACGCTGGCCGATGCGATCGAGATGGGAAAAGAGCGGCGTCCATTCCTCAAACAGGCGCGTGCAAACGTATTGAATCAAAAAGAACAAGTGCGCGCGGCGGCGGGCCAATGGCTGCCGACGATCACCACCACAGGCGGCGGCGAATGGATCAGCTCACCCACGAACTCGAGCTTTGGTGATATTTCAAAAGGTTGGATCGCAATGGTGCAGGGCAGTGTGCCAATCTGGGACAGCGGCGCCATCGCCGGCCAGGTCATACAACAGCGCGCACTCCTTTTCGAAGCAAAGAACACATACGACGATGACGTTCGGCAGGTCGAGTTGGAAATACAACAGGCCTATTCAATTTTGCAGCAGAATCGCGAATTGATTCAAAGCCAGGAGAAAAATGTTGAGCTGGCCGAGGAAGCGCTGCGCCTGGCCAAGGCGCGGCTCGATGCGGGTGCGGGAGTACAATTGGATGTGCTCAATGCACAAGTACAATTGCTCACGGCGCAATCGACGCGCCTGCAAGCGCTGTTCGGATATAACTCCTCGTTGGCAGAATTCGACCGCGCCACCGGTGCGCAGAGCACTTATAGTGAGATGTTCGCCAACTTGGCGCCGCGTGCGACGAAAACGAAGACCTACTATACCGGCAGCGGCGTGGACGCGATGGGGAATCCCAAGGGCAAGGGTGACGATCCTTAGGGCATTCGAGTTCCAACGTTCAAGGTCTGGAGAAGGGCTCGAATTTCCGAATGTTTCGTCCATCTCCGATTGTTTCATGTTGAGTGGAGTGCCTGCGAAGCCGTAGCTTTATGCGAAGGCTGGAAACATCTCTGTCCTTGCTGTTTTCGCGAGTGAAAGAAAAGTTGTGATTCGAGATCCTTCACTCCGTTCAAGATGACAATTCCCTCTCTGGATGTTGGAGCTTGGGATTTGGATTAACCGATGCAACTGCCCTTCGAGAAATTTCCTGCGCTCAGCGCGCTCGCCATCGTTCGTCACGTTTTCACGCAAAGAATCCCGGGAATTAACGTTTCACACGATAAAGCCGAGGCGTTAAACCGCCTCGAGACCGCCCATCGTGAGATTCGAAGCGCAATCGGCATCGGCGATTGGCCGGTATTTACCGCCGAACAGATTCACGACAACAAAATCGCAGTGATCGGTAGCTGTAGCTGCGGCCCTGCGGGCTGCGAGTTCCCCGGTTGCGACGGGATCATCACCAATCAACGCGGCATTGCGCTCGGGATTTACGTCGCCGACTGCTGCGCCGTCTATATCGTCGATCCTGAAGCGCCTGCGATTGGTCTGGTCCATTCCGGACGCAAAGGCACCGAAGTTGGCGTCGCCACCAACGCAATCACGCAAATGATTGATCGCTTTGGCTCTGATCCCGCGAACATGATGGTGCAACTCAGCCCCTGCATTCGCCCGCCGCACTACGAAGCCGATTTCGCAGCGGAAATTGTTCGGCAATGCCGTGAGCTTGGCGTGAAAGAGATTCACGACTGTGGCATATGCACCGCTTGCGATCTGGATCGCTACTACTCGTACCGCGCCGAGAAGGGAAAAACCGGCCGCATGCTGGCGCTGCTCGGGTTGAGGTAGGGACACCGCGCTGCGGCGTCCGGACAGCGTAGCGCGCTGTCGCTACCCAGTGAAAATGTTCGCTTTACATACGAAATTTTCTCTAATTCTTGCTACGACCCCATGATGCGAATAACTATCGTTGTTACTTTCCTTCTCTTTACTGGAGCCGCGGCTCTAGGAAAAGGGACTGATCGTCAGGTCGAACGTGGTTCCCAGCTTGAGCAAGAACTGGGTTACAAACTTTCTGTCCGAGATAAACATGATGAATGGCGATCTCAGGGTTTTGATACGGCCATTCTGATCGAAGGCCCCGCATCAGAGTATGTAGTAAGATTTCACGCCGCGCCAGCAGGTAAGGTCAATGAATTGTCCGGTCTTACCCTCACCGTGAAACGTGCAGGCGGGATCATCATGCAAGTCCCCTTGGCGATCAGATCGATATGGAACAAAGAAAACGAAGTCGATGTTCAGTTCCTTATCAAAAAAGACGTCATTAATGACGCCGAATTGACGCTTAGCTGTCAGCGGCGCAGCGAGGCAGGCGGCAGCTACAATACTCGGCTCAGAGATTACGCGCCTGGTAATGAAAGCGCCCGTCAGAGCCCAACCCCGGCTACACTCCTACCCGGGCCGTATCATGTAATTCGGTTGGCTACCCTTCAGGATACCGGCGAGCAAGTCGCCATACTCGATTTCAAAGTATTCAAAACCGTTGAAGCGCTGAAGGAGCAAATCGCTAAATTGCCTGGCGTCGAAGTTTATTTTCAGAGGTGGCGTGGACCGGGCGGGGGACCGGGATGGGACAACAAGTTTATTAAAGCCACGAATGATCTCAAAACATTCTGTGTTGAGCATCACAAGACTTTGACGTTGAACGCTGTTCAGCCGTACTACTGACGACACAACGACGACGGGGACTTTATTGACGTCGATTCCCCAGGCGAGACGCCCGCTTGCCGCACAGGCTAGGAAGCCTGTGCTACATCAACGCCACGTTTAAGCGGGCAAATGCCGCGGTTCTTTGCGTTTGCGACGAAGTCTAGGAATTCGCGTGCTGGTGCGTTGAACTTCATCGTTGCCGCCTTTTCGAGTGCCTGCGCGACGTTGAGTCCGCTCAAATAAACAAGTTTGAATGCCGCCTTGATTTCGTCGCGGTCCTTCGCGCTAAATCCGGTGCGACGTAGCCCGAGGACGTTTAGGCCAAAAACGGAATTGCGCTCTGCTGCCATCACGAATGGCGGGAGATCCTTCCCGAATGCCGAGCTGCCCTGCACCATCACGAGTCGCCCAATGTGCATGTGCTGATGAAAAGTCGATCCGCCGCCGAGAAACGCGCCGTTATCGACGCGAACGTGTCCGGCTAGCAAACAATTGTTTGCAATGACGACGTTGTTTCGGATGACGCAATTGTGACCGATGTGCGCGCCTGCCATCAGGAAATTTTTGTCGCCGATTTTTGTGGCACTGCCTTCAGCGCTGCCACGGTGAATCGTGCAGTACTCACGGATAATGTTGTCATTGCCAATCTCGACTCTCGTGTTTCGCTCGGGCAAGAATGAAAAATCCTGCGGCGGCGCGCCGATGATCACGCCGTGCCCGACGAGATTCCTCGTGCCGACCACGACCTCGCCTTCAATCACGACATGTGATTGGACGATCGTTTCTTCGCCAATCATTGCCTGTGGCGCAACGATCGAGAACGGGCCGATCTCCACATCGCTGCCGATTTGGGCACCCGGATCGACAATTGCGGTCGGATGAATCTTCGGCGCGCTCATCTTTGCCAACCCCTCACCTGAGCCCTCTCCCCTTGCCGCAAGGGGAGAGGCAGAAGAGCGGGAACGATTGGAACGCGTAGCCTCTCCTTCTCTCCTGCTGGGAGAGACGGAGGCGAAGCCCCAGTGAGGGCGAAGGAGTGGGCTTGGGAGAGGGTGAGGGTGAGGGTTGACACTGGGCGAGTTCCTTCGAACCCCTCACCTTCATCCTCTCCCCTCGAGCAAGGGGAGAGGCGGTCGCTGCGCGGCGCTCTCATAGCACCCCTGCTTCCTTGAAACTGAAGTAGCCGGGACTCCCTTCTGCGGGCGCGCCGATGATGATGTGATCGAGCAATTTGATTTGCAAAAGCTCGGCAGCTTCGGCCAGGCGTCGCGTCAGGCTGTGGTCTGTCTGGCTCGGCGATGCATCGCCGGAGGGATGATTGTGCGCGACGACCACGGCGTAAGCCGAGTAAGTGATGGCCGGTCGAAAAATTTCTCGCGGGTGCGCGATGCTTTCATTGATGCTTCCGATCGACACCGATTCGACGCGCATCAAACGGTACCGCGTGTCGAGCAGGACAACGCGCAGCGATTCAGTGCGCAGCATCCGCATTTCGTCGCCTAGTAATTTGTGCACCAGTTCCGGCGAGTCGAGTTTATGCTGGGACAACGGTTCCTGCGCGAAACGCTTCCCGAGATTGAACGCTGCCACGAGCTCCAACGCTTTGGCCGGGCCGATTCCTTTGATTTCCCTGAGTTCCCTGACCGAGCAGCGGCTTAACTCCGCGAACGACTTGTACCGGTCGAGCAACTCGCGAGCTACCTCTATCACGTTCGTTCCGCGCCGGCCGGTCCGCAGCAGGATTGCTATCAGCTCTGGATTGGTGAGCGCGTCCGGACCTCGTGCGAGTAATTTTTCACGCGGCCGCTCGTCCTCCGGCATCTCGCGGATCTTTAGCTGCGCCATTTAACGTAGGAGCGGCCTTGGTGCCCCGATACTCAAACGCGGAGTTGATCAAACATTTCGCACAACGCGTCGCCCAGAGAGAACAATGCGTCGGCGTAGGGATTCGACGCGATTCCATCCAGCGTGCATTGCGCTTCGCGAATCAAATCGCTGCCAGCCGCGATTGATTCATTTAATGCTCCGTCGTTCGCGCGATTCTTAAGGAGCTCAATCATTTCTTCGATCTTTTCTTCGAGCACAAGCTGGCAACAGTGTTCCCGTTCAAACTCCGAGGCGGAGCGGAGAAAGATTAAAACCGGCAAGGTAAACTTGCCTTTGCGCAAGTCGGTCCCAAGGGTTTTGCCCGTCACACTCTCGCTGCCGACGAGATCGACACAATCATCATAAATCTGATACGCGGTCCCAACTTGAACTCCGAAATTTTTGAATGTTTCAATCACATTCGTATCGGCTTCACTGATGATTGCGGCCAATTCGGCTGCAGCGGAAAAAAGGGAGCCGGTCTTCATTTTCACGATCCGCAGATAATCCTGCACCGTCAGGTTGAGATCGAACCGGCGCTGCGTTTGGATCATTTCGCCCGAGCAAACTGTCGCGGCCGTGCGCGCAATCGCGCGACCAATGTCTGCGTTCTCGAAATTCGTCGATAACGTAAGCGCATGCGCGAAGAGACAGTCGCCGAGCAAAATGCTGAGCGAATTGCCCCAGCGCGCGTTCGCTGTGGGCTGTGCGCGACGGCGCTCCGCTTCATCCATCACGTCGTCATGCACGAGGGTTGCGATATGGATCAGCTCTACGATCACGGCGAGATCGACGTGGTTCGAGTTGATCTTCCCCGTGGCGCCTCCAGCGAGGAGAGCAAGAAGCGGGCGAAGGCGTTTGCCGCGACTGCCCACTGCATAGACAACGTAGCCCTCGATGGCCGGATCGAATTCCGCGGCCTGTCGCGCAATGCGCACCTCGACTTCGTCAAGATGCGGCTGAACCAGGCGCGCGACTTGAGCAAGCAACTTGCCAGGGGAAGCGATCGCCGTAAGAGCAGTACGCCTCGGCCGTGAATGGGCGGTGAATTCCACGAGGCGAGAATAGCGGGACGGGTTCTAACTTGTCAAAGCCTCGCGCCGCAAATTTTCTGGGGAGCACGGGCGGCCAGTCCGCCACTGGAAGAAATTCGCCGTGGCGAACCTGTAGTCCTCGACAGTTGGCCGAAGACTGCTCAGCGCTTTCGCAACCAAGAATCGGCCGCGTATTTATGCTGAGCTAATTCTCGAGCCCGGTTCACAATTTCTTCATTGATTTTCTGCTCGCTCCAATTTTCCGACAAGGCCCCCGCAAATCGCTCGAGTAAACCATTTCCAAGATTGATTGCTTGAATACTACCCTGTTGCAATAACCCCCGACGCGTGCGGCGCTGCGCCGCCCCGGCGATCTTGCGGCCATTTAGCATCACGTCCGCGGGCACCGGATTTGCGAAGCAATTGTAAGGGCCGGCTCGCATCGCAGTCCTGCTGCGGCCGGGGTCAACGCCCCCGGCTAGAACTACACATTCACCGATTCCGTGCAAAGCATCGACTAAAGCGCGATGAATCTTTTCGTAAATCCTGACTGATGATTCATTGAAGGCCGAATCGCTTACAGGAATTACAGTCGAATAAGTGAGATCATCTCCGTGGAAGACGATTCCGCCGCCCGTCCAGCGCCGAACTAGATCGCGCGTGGAAGAGAAATCATCGACATCGCTAAATTTTCCAAAATATCCAAACGAGAGAGCAGGGGAGTGCCACCGGTAGAATCGAATCGATGGGAACTTGGCATGCTCTAGTAGTGCTTCGTCGATGGCCATGTTCATCGCCGCCGAATGCGGGACAGCGTCGTGATAAACGTCGAGTATGGCGAAAAGCCTTTTTGCCATGTCGAGCTATTGTTTTGTCATTCCGACTGAAGTGGAGGAGTCTCAAGAATCAAAAAAAGGCAATTAGAGATGTCTCCAGAGTTTTGCGTAAAGCGATGGCTTGCAGGCGACGGAGCCTTTCCTGAGCGGAGTCGAAGGGCTCGACATGGCAATCAGGTTTGAAGCTCGCCAAAAATCCTAGCAACAGCTTCTCGCGGGTTTCGTTGCGCAATGATTGGCCTCCCAATACCGATATAGTCCGCGCCTGCTTCAATTGCCTCGCGCGGGGTCATGAATCGTTTTTGGTCGCCGGGCTCGGCCCAAGTCGGACGAATTCCCTGGACGGCGATTTTGATTTTGTCGCCGAATTCACCGCGAAGCGTTCTGATTTCGTGTGGGCTAGCCACGAGTCCGTCAATGTTTGCTTCGACACCTAGCCTGGCAAGGCGCAGGACCTGATCGCCCATTTTGTCGGCGAGCCCAATTTCGCGCAGCGTTTGTTCCGTTGCGCTTGTCAAAACAGTCACACCGAGGAGCAGTATGTTGTTCGCGCGCGCGGTAGTCGCGGCGCGGATCATTTCGCTCCCACCGCTCAAGTGAATGGTGAGCATATGCACACCAAGATGACTCGCGGATTCGACCGCTCTCGCGACCGTATTTGGGATATCGTGCAGCTTGATATCCAGCCATACTTTGGCGCCGGTGGATAGAACGTCGCGCACGATCTCTGGACCTTCGGCGGTGTAAAGTTGCAGGCCGACTTTGAAAAAAGAAATCTGGTCGCGCAACTGCTCGACGAGCCCGAGCGCCTTCTCCTTTGTCGGGAGGTCAAGCGCCACGATGATTTTGTCAGCAGCCTTTGTCATTCAAACCCCAAATTGTCATGTCGAGCGGAGTCGAGACATCTCTGGATGTTTTGGATTAACAGCAAGAGATTCCTCGACTTCCCTCGGAATGACAGAACAAATTGCATGATATGCAAGTGCTCGCCCCTGCGAAAATTAATCTTTCGCTGAAAATTTTACGTCCGCGCGACGATGGCTTCCATGAAATCGAAACGCTCATCGCGCCGCTTGCACTTTACGACGGGATCAAAATTGAGAGGACGCGCAGTGACAAGGGAATCGAGTTTCATTGCGATGATCCATCCGTGCCGGGAGCGAACGAAAATCTCGCGGTGCGCGCAGCGAGAATGTTCTTTGAGAAGACAAAGGTCGAGAGTGGGGTCTTCATCGAACTCAAAAAAAGGATTCCACACGGCGCAGGTCTGGGCGGGGGGAGCAGCGACGCGGCTTCCACACTGCTGGCGCTCAACGAACTGTTCGAGACGGAATTGCCACGCGAAGCCCTGGCGAAAATGGCGGAGGCAATCGGGTCGGACGTTCCGTTTTTTATTTTTCGATCGGCCGCAATCTGCAAGGGACGCGGCGAATTGGTTACACCTGTGAAGCTGCGGCAGAGCTTGTCCTTTGTGTTGCTCAAACCGGGATTTGCTGTCTCAACACCGTGGGCATACGCGCGTTGGCGCGACTCGCGAGAAATCCCTCGCATTTCTTACGCCCCTCAAGAATTCGATGGCCAGACTTTCGTGAACGATCTCGAGCGTCCGGTTTTTGAAAAATTTGTTTTTCTCGCCCAAATGAAAATGTGGCTGCTCAAGCAACCGGAAGTGGGCGCCGCGTCAATGTCCGGCTCCGGCTCGGCAGTTTTCGCCGTGATGCGCGATAATGCGGATGCCGGCCTTGTGGCGAAACGCGCAGAAGCCGAACTCGATCCGGAGCTGTGGACATGTTTGTGTGAAACGCGTTAAAGCGAATTTCTGGGGAGCACAGGCTGCCAGCCTGTTCATCTCGGCAGCTTGCCGAGATGCTTGTGCATCGTGGTGGTTCGCTTCCGCGAAAAAGTGTCGCCGGCAGGCTGCCGGCAACTGCAGGCTAGCAGCCTGCGCTCCCCAGAGTCCGCGAACACGCATGCAATTATTCGCCGGAGCTGAATTGCAGCACAGCTCGCGCGTATTCGCGATTCAGTTTGGCGATGAGACTGGCACTGATCTCAGCGGGGCACACAGCTTCGCATTCGTAAGTGTTAGTGCAATTTCCGAAACCTTCAGCGTCCATCACCTGCACCATTTTCAGGACGCGACTCTCTCGTTCGGGATGTCCCTGCGGTAAAAACGCGAGGTGCGAAACTTTCGCAGAAGTGAAGAGCATGGCTGAACCGTTTGGACACGCCGCCGCGCATGCGCCGCAACCGATGCAGGCTGCCGCTTCCATCGCCAGATCGGCGTTGTGCTTGGGAATGGGAATGGAATTGGCCTCGGGCGCGGAGCAGGCGCGCGCGGAAATAAACCCCCCGCCTTGCACGATGCGATCCAGCGCGCTCCGATCGATCACCAAATCCTTTACGATCGGAAACGATCCTACGCGGAATGGCTCGACTGTAATCGTCATGCCGTCACGAAACTTGCGCATGTAAAGCTCGCACACCGCGGCCGGATGATCGGGTCCATGTGCTTCGCCGTTAATCGTGAGCGAGCAGGTGCCGCAAATTCCTTCGCGACAATCGGAGTCGAACGCGATCGGCTCCTCGCCGCGGCCGAGTAACTGTTCGTTCAGAATATCGAGCATTTCGAGAAACGACGTATGCGGCGAAATGTCACGCACCTGGTAATCGACGAGTTTGCCGGGGGATTTCGTGCTGGGTTGGCGCCAAATTCTCAACTGAAAGTTCATAATGGATTGGGGAGCGCACGCGCCCTTGCGTGCAAATTTCGGCGCCCTCGCCGAAACTCCTCTCGTTGGGGCTGGGCGATTGGCGAGGGCGCCAATCGCAGCGAGCGAGGCGCGTGCGCTCCCCAAATTCTCGATCTTCGCGCTCTCATTTGTAGCTCCTCTGCGTTAAATGCACGGTCTCGAAACGTAGCGGCTCGCGATGCAGTTTGGGCGGTTGCCCAGCACCTTGAAATTCCCACGCGAACACTGCCGCGTGACCTTCGTCGTCGCGGACCGCCTCGCCGTCGGGTGTCTGGTGCTCTTCGCGAAAATGTGCGCCCGCAGATTCGTCGCGCTCAAACGCATCCATGCACATCAGCTCCGCGAATTCGAGGAAATCGGCAACGCGTCCGGCGCGTTCCAGAGACTGGTTGAAATCTTCGTCGCTGCCCGGCACGCGCACATCGCGCCAGAATTCTTCTCGCAGCTCGGGAATTTTTTGCAGCGCTTCGCGCAATCCATTTTCGTGGCGCGACATTCCGCATTTCTCCCAGAGGAGAACGCCGAGCTCTCGGTGGAACGAATCGAGCGACCGCGTGCCGTTGACCTTCAGAAGATTGTCGATCCTGGCGCGGACATCTTGATCCGCTTGCAGAAACTCCGGAGAATCCGGCGACGGCCGTTTTCCCATCTGTCCGGCGAGATAATTTGGCAGCGTGTTCGGCAAGACAAAGTAACCATCAGCTAAACCCTGCATAAGCGCGCTGGCTCCGAGGCGGTTAGCGCCATGATCGGAAAAATTCGCTTCGCCGATCACAAACAGACCGGGCACATTGCTCATCAGCTCGTAATCGACCCAGAGGCCGCCCATGGTGTAATGGACGGCAGGGTAAATTCGCATCGGCACTTTGTACGCGTTTTCGCCGGTGATCTTTTCATATACTTCAAACAAATTTCCGTAGCGCTCCCGAATCGCATCTTCACCGAGGCGCTTGATCGCATCCGCAAAATCGAGATAGACCCCGCGCCCGCCGGGGCCGACGCCGCGGCCCTCATCGCAAACCTCCTTTGCTGCGCGTGACGAAATATCACGCGGCGCAAGGTTGCCGTAGCTGGGGTACTTTCGCTCGAGATAATAATCGCGATCTTGTTCCGGAATTTGACCAGGCGGCTTGTGGCGGTCTTCTTTGCGTTTCGGGACCCAAACTCGTCCGTCGTTTCGCAGGGACTCCGACATGAGCGTCAGCTTGGATTGATGTTCGCCGCTAACCGGGATGCAGGTCGGGTGGATCTGCGTAAAGGATGGATTCGCAAAGAGCGCGCCTCTTTTGTACGCGCGATATGTGGCTGTAACATTGGAGCCGCGCGCATTCGTCGAGAGATAAAACGCGTTTCCGTACCCCCCGGTGGCGAGCACGACCGCGTCCGCAGCGTGCCTGTCGATTTTTCCTGATCGCAAACTGCGCGTGACGATTCCCTTCGCATGTCCACCTACGATGACCAAATCGAGCATCTCTGTCTGCGGAAACATCCGCACAGTGCCCGCGGCGATTTGGCGGCAGAGCGCCTGATAGCAGCCTAACAAGAGCTGCTGCCCGGTCTGGCCGCGCGCGTAAAAAGTGCGCGACACCTGCGCG
>Ga0066903_100001873_pt1 | contig 15880 bp, 13 predicted proteins | sample PanSoiMetaGPlot1_FD_67491 | JGI IMG/M metagenome (GOLD analysis project Ga0066903, IMG submission 67491) | Tropical forest soil microbial communities from Panama analyzed to predict greenhouse gas emissions - Panama Soil - Plot 1 (version 2) | ecosystem: Environmental > Terrestrial > Soil >... | reverse complement strand
CCCGGCGGGATCGGTCACCGACGGCGCGTCCATTCCGCGTTATCTCTGGTCGTTCATGGGCGGGCCATTCGAAGGACAGTATCGGAATGCAGCGGTGTTGCACGACGTCGCTTACGAGAAGAAAAAACGGCCATGGCAGGATTGCGACCGCATGTTTTACTACGCCATGCGCTGCAGCGGAGTGAATGCCGTTGAAGCCAAGACCATGTTTTACGCGCTGTATAAATTCGGGCATCACTGGAAATTTCCGATTAAACGGGCGAAGCCGGTGAAGTATGAAGGACAGTTGGTAGCGCGAGCGGAGCCAATTCCGCGCGCGATTCCTGTTAATCCGACTGAAATTAACGAGGCGCGAGATTGGATTCAGAACGACGATCCGAGTCTTGAGCAGATCGAGCAACGCGCGACTGCTCAAACGCGGTGATTTCCCAGGTGGAACGGTCGCCGCAGCGACTCATCACCGCGTTGGCCAAGGGCAGTGCAGGTTATCGCTCGATTTCTTGCGTCTTCGGCGACAGTTTTCCATCGTCTTTTGGGAACCGATCCACGGCCTACTGTTTGTTGCGCGAAAAGCAACGGGCGCCTCGGTGAAGCTCCGTCCCGAGGCGCCCGGCTCTGGGTATATCTGCGTAACTAACCTAACCCATCGGTAGCAAGTTCCTCGGCGATTGTTCATCCACGACCGTTAAACCGGCGGTCGTACGCTTCACTGCATCGATAAAGAATTGTCGAGGCTGCACGCTTTTTGCTGGTATTTGCGTCAACATTGCAGCCCAGCGTTACAGACATATGACGACCTCGCAAAAAAATGGTGACGTTTGCGTGGCGACTCCGTGAACCAGGCATGACGCGCACAACACGGCGTCCAAAAGTTTCACTGCGAATTATCTGGCGATTTTCCCAATCGCGCTTCACCGTAGCTTAGGTTACAATCGTGAAGCGATGCCGCGGATGACGCTACGTAGTGTTTTCATCTTTCTCTCTGTAGTCGCTGTTGCATCGAGTCAGACCGTCCCGCGCAAGCCGCTTCCCAGGGAGCCGCTCGAAAAATACGATAATCCTCCCCCGTTATCCCCGGCTGTGGCTACGTCGCCCGCGTTAATTTCGCGGTTCGGTCCTTATTTCAGTTATCAAGTCAACGTTGACGCAAATGGCAACAACATCGTCGGCGACGCCGCAAATGAGCCGTCCATTTGCGTCGATCCGACCAACGGAAACAAAATGAGTATCGGCTGGAGGCAATTCGACAGTGTGGCATCGAACTTTCGCCAGGCAGGAGTCGCGTACACAATCAACGGCGGCAGGACGTGGAGCCCCCGCGCCGTTCTGCAAGCCAACGTCTTTCGCAGCGATCCAGTGTTGAACTCCGATAACACCGGACGTTTCTTTTATCTTAGCCTTCTCCAGAACTTTTTCGACGATTTATGGCGATCCCTAAACGGCGGCCAGTCATGGACGAACCTCGCGGCGGCAGATGGCGGCGACAAAGAGTGGTTTACCATCGACAACACAAACAGCACAGGACACGGGTTTCAGTATCAATCCTGGAGCACTGACGGAAATAACTATGGTGGTAGACAATTCACTCGATCGACGAACGGCGGACTGACCTGGATGAATCCGATCAATATTCCAAATTCCCCGGCGTGGGGCGCATTGGATGTCGATTCGGTTGGGAATCTTTTTATCGGCGGCGTAAACCTGACCACCGGGCAAATCTGGTGTGTTCGCTCAACCAACGCCAAGAACGGCGCCATAATCCCAACTTTCGATCAAAGCACGTTAGTCAATCTTGGCGGCGCTATCGGCCCCAGCAACCTGATTAACCCCGAAGGATTAGTGGGTCAGGTTTTCCTGGCGGTGGATCGTTCCGGTACCAGTACAAACAACAACGTTTACATGCTCGCAAGCGTTCAACCGACAGGCTTCTCTATCGGCAGCGACGTGATGTTTGTGCGGAGCACAAACGGTGGCCAAACCTTCAGTGCACCGCGCCGAATCAATGACGATCCCGTTAACCACGCAAAGTGGCATTGGTTCGGCACGCTTTCCGTGGCGCCTAACGGCCGAATCGATGTGGTTTGGCTCGACACGCGCAACGCCGCGAACAACACCAACTCGCAGCTTTTTTATTCGTACAGCTTGGACGGCGGAAATACCTGGTCACTGAATGTCACACTTAGCAATTCGTTTAACCCGTTTCTCGGTTACCCGAACCAGAACAAGCTCGGCGACTATATTACAATCGTTTCCGATAATGCGGGCGCCAATGTCGCTTACGCCGCCACATTTAATGCTGAAGAAGACGTCTATTACGTCCGGGCCGTTCCAAGCGGTTGGAACCTGATCGCTACAGCCGATTTCAATGGCGATGGCAAGCCCGATTATGTGCTTTACGACGCGAACACACGCCAGACTGCAGTGTGGTACATGAACAATAATGTGTTTGTGGGTGGCGCGTACGGACCGACCCTGGCAGTCGGTTGGGGATTGAGAGGGGTGGCGGATTTTAATCGCGACGGGCACCCGGATTACGCACTCTTCAACCCGACTATCGATCAAACGGCCATCTGGTATTTGTCAGGACCAACCTTCATTGGGAGCGCGTACGGTCCGACGGTTCCCATTGGCTGGGAGTTTGCGGCTACGGCGGATTTAAACGGCGATGGAAAACCCGACTATGTGCTTTATAACGCCGGTACTGGTAAGACAGCGGTTTGGTATTTGAACAACAACGTTTATGTCAGTGGCGGCTACGGCCCAACAATTCCGGCCGGTTGGAGTTTGGTTGGGGTAGCAGATTTTGATCGTGATGGTCAAAAAGATTATGCATTGTTCAACCCTACTACCGGCCAAACCGCAATTTGGTATCTTTCGGGATTGACGCTTCGTGCTGGCGCGTACGGACCGACAATTCCCAGTCCCTGGCAGCTAATGGATGTGGCGGACTTCAATGGTGATGGCAAGCCTGACTTTGTCCTCTACAATGCCGTCACGCGGCAGACCGCGATCTGGTATTTGAACAACAATGTTTTGGTCAGTGGCGCATCCGGTCCGACACTACCGCCAGGCTAAAGCCGTTATTGCGCTGCAGCTCTGCATTTTTGCTGACATCAGGGTCGATCAAAACAAAGGTCAAAGTGCGCTAATTAAGCTTCGCCGGGCGCTCATAAAGTTTCTTGCTAGTCTCTGCTCAGTCGAATCGAAAGAGTTTTGGAAACTCAATAAGGAGCACACCTATGTTAGGCGAGAAGGTTGAGGCGGAGAAATGTCAGGCACCGTGTTCCGTGATGCGCCCGACGTCTAACCCAATCGATGAAGCCAACAGCCCAAGATCGGAATGAGTTCGGTCCTTTTGCCACGACACCCTGTCGCGGCTTATCTCTATCTCGTTAGACTATCCGCAGGGGCCGGGACTCAGGTCGATTTGCTTTCTGAAGCGGGCGCAGCGCCGTCCTTCTCTAATGCTACGGCCAGAACTTCATCGACGTTTTCCACCGGAACGAATTTGAGTCTTTGTTTCGCTTCTTCAGGAACATCAACGAGGTCTTTTTCGTTTAGCTTGGGAATGATCACCGTGGAAATCCCGGCGCGCATCGCCGCCAGGCTTTTTTCTTTCAGGCCGCCAATTGGCAGAACCAGGCCGCGCAAAGTGATTTCACCCGTCATAGCCACGTCAGAACGAACCGGTCTGTTGCTGAAGAGCGAGGCGAGCGCGGTGAACATGGCGATTCCCGCCGATGGTCCGTCTTTCGGTACCGCGCCGGCCGGCACGTGCACGTGAATGTCCATCTTGCGAAAATCTTCTGAATTCACCCCCAGTTGGCCGTTGCGACTGCGAAGAAGACTCAGCGCGGCCTGCACGGATTCTTTCATCACTTCGCCGATTTGTCCGGTAAGCGTGATATTGCCCTTGCCGGGGTAACGTGTCGCTTCGATATGCAGAATTTCGCCGCCGGTAGGCGTGTAAGCCAGACCCGTAACAACACCTGGCTTGCTCGTTTTCAGTTTGGTCTCGCGCACATATTTCGCCGGGCCTAGCATTTCTGCCACTTGCTCAGGCGTGACGGTTACGTGCTCGGTTTTTCCACGCGCAACCTGAGATGCAATACCACGAGAAACAGCCGCAATCTGGCGTTCCAGTTCGCGGACGCCCGCTTCGTGCGTGTAATCGTTGATGATGTGGCGAAGAGCTTCATCCTGCCATTCAACTTGGTCGGGCTTAAGTCCATTTTCCTCCATTTGCCGAGTGACGAGATATCGCTTGGCGATCTCAAGTTTCTCGCGCTCCGTGTAACCGGGTAGAGAGATGACTTCAATCCGGTCGCGCAGCGGACCCGGAATACCTTCAATATAATTAGCCGTGCCGATAAAAATCACCTGGGAGAGATCGAACGGCACGTCGAGATAGCGATCGACAAACTTGTCGTTTTGCCGCGGGTCGAGCACTTCCAGCAACGCGCTCGCAGGGTCGCCGCGAAAATCCGCGCCGATCTTGTCGAGTTCGTCCAGCATGAAAACAGGATTACGCGTCCCAGAACGGCGCAGCTCCTGAATGATACGGCCCGGCATCGAACCGATGTACGTGCGGCGATGACCGCGGATTTCCGCCTCGTCACGCATACCGCCCAGGCTGATCCGCACAAAATTGCGCCCCAGCGCATCGGCGATCGATTGGCCCAGACTGGTTTTGCCCACTCCAGGAGGACCGAGAAAGCAGAGGATTGCCCCATGCCCCTGCGGATTGAGTTTGCGCACCGCCAGATATTCGATCAGTCGTTTCTTGACCTTTTCCAGATCGTAATGATCGCGATCGAGAATTTTCTGTGCCTGCTCGAGGTCCAGATTGTCAGGACTCAGTTTATTCCACGGCAAATCGGCGATGATCTCGATGTAACTGACAATGACGGAAAACTCCGGACTTGCCGGAGGAATGAAATCGAGCCTTTTCAATTCTCGCTCGGCCTGCTTCATCACTTCCTCGGGCGGGTTGGCTTCCTTGAGGCGAACGCGCAATTGCTGCGCCTGCTCCTCACTACCACCTTCGGCTTCGCCGAGCTCACGCTGAATCGCCTTGATCTGCGAACGCAGATAGGCGCGTCGTTGCGCATCGGAAAATTGCGAGGCTACGTCCTTTTGCAACCTTTGCTGGATCTCGGCAATCTCGAGTTGTGACGAGATCTGTTTCTGTATTGCGCTTACTCGCTTTTCGACGTCGAGCTGCTCGAGCAGCGCCTGCTTCTGCGCGACATCGATGTTTAGGTTCGGCGCGAGAAAATCAGCAAGCTGTTCCGGACTTTCGATATTCAAGATCATCAGACGGGCCTGCTCCGGCGCATCCGGTGTTAGTTCGAACAATCTCGCAGCCGAATCTCGCAAATTTCGGAACGTGGCTTCCCATTCTTTGCTTGTTTGCGGCAAAATGGACTCAGGCAGATCGACTTCGGCGCGTATAAATGGTGAGGTTTCAACGATTTTCCGCAACGAAAAACGCCGCAAGCCTTGCACTATCACCAGTACATTGTCTTCGGCCTGCCGAATCAGCTTGAGCACCAGCGCAGCCGTGCCGACTGTGTGGAGGTCTTGCGGTGCCGGATCTTCCTTGGTTTCATCGCGCTGCGTGAGCAATCCGATTACTTTTGTTCGCGGCAAAGTGTCGTCGAGAAGCTTTAGCGACACGGCACGCTGGACATTAAGCGGAATAATTGTCCCCGGAAAAACGACAAGCCTGCGCACCGGCAGGATCGACAATTCTTCCGGGATATGTGGTATCTGGCTTTCGCCGGTTCCGGCGGCGATGGTGCTTTGCGCTCCTGGTTTCGATTCCACGGCAGCCCGCAGCGTGCTGAGTTCTTTTGAGCTCATGGTTCCTTCAACGGAAGCGAGATCCAGAGCAATCCGTTGCGCTGCTCGGCGTGCGCCTGCGCGATTTCCACCTCGGCTGGCAAAGGCACTTCGCGTATGAATGGGCCATAATCGATTTCCATGGCCAACAATTGCAGGGCGCATCCCTCATCGCCAGTTGGCTCCGGCAGCTCGCGCGTGCCGCGAATTAGCACCCGTCGCGGTTCGACGGTGAGATCAATGAGCGCACGATCGACCCCCGCCAGATCAACGCAGATGCGAATGGATTTTTCGCAGCGATAGGCATTGATAGCGGGCTCCCAGGCGTGAGGAGCAAATCTGGAAAACTGCAAACGCGATAGTTCGGAGGTCAGGTCCTGCAACGCGCCATGCAACCAGCGCAACTTAATATTCTTGATTGGATCCATTGAAGACTAAACCTCCACCGGTGCGCTTCGTTTTCAACCCATAGGGAAACAATCCTATTTCGTTTTCCCCGGTCCCCACAACGCGCGACCGGGTTTCGCGCCGGTGTGCTCGCCGTCTTTAAGCACCTGTACGCCGTTTACAAAAACGTCTTTCATGCCGACCGCATATTGATGCGGGTTTTGATATGTGGCGCGGTCGGCAATTGTCGTAGGATCGAACACCACCACATCGGCAAACATTCCCTCCTTGAGAAACCCGCGATGATCCAGCCCGAGATTTGTGGCAGACAGTCCACTGAGTCGTCGAATAGCTTCCTTCATCGGAATCACTTTTTCGTCGCGCGCGTATTTGCCCAGCACCCGCGCAAAATTTCCATAAGCGCGCGGATGCGGATTGGATTTCAAGAAAACGCCCTCAGGAGCCTGCGAAGCTTCATCGGAGCCGAATGAGATCCATGGTTTCGCCAGCTCCTTCTTCACGTTGTCTGCGGAGATGATGAAATAAAGTGCGCCGATACGCGATTCATCTTCGACGATCAAATCCATCGCGGTGTCGATCGGATCCTTCCCGCGCATCTTGGCTACCTCGGCGAGTGTCTTTCCGGTAAGGGGCTTCAGTTTTTCCGATTTGAACTCCACAAGCAGAATGTGCTCGGGCCCTCCAGCGTCGAAATACAAGTTTTCCCATCCACCGGTTGGATTTTGGACCTCTCCCTTAATCTTTTCGCGGGTTGCCGGATCGCGCAGCCGCTTAAACAAGGCAGGGTAACCGCCGTCTTCTGTCCACGGCGGAAGCGATGCGTCGAGGCCGGTCCCGCCAGCGGTATAAGTGTACATGTCGGCGGTGATTTTTAATCCTTCCTTCTGCGCCGCCTCAATTCGTGAAAGCAGTTCGTCGATCTTCGGCCAGTTTTGCTGGCCCGATGCTTTGATGTGATAAACCTCCGCCGGAATTTTTGCCTCCCGGCTGATGCGGATTAATTCGTCAAGTGCTTCAAGCAGCCGGCCGCCCTCACTGCGCATGTGCGAGATGTATTTCCCCTGGTATTTCGCGGCGACCTTGCAAAGTTCGATCAGTTCTTCAGTCTTCGCGTAAAAGGCGGGCGGATAAATGAGAGCAGTGCCAATCCCCAGCGCCCCAGCTTCCATCTCTTTGCGCACTAGCTCACGCATTTCGTCAAGTTGCCCCGGTGTCGACTCTTTATCTTCGAAGCCAATCACGTAGGCTCGAATCGTGGTCGCGCCCAGAAACGAAGCCACGTTGCACGAGACTCCTCGGGTTTCGAGATAGCGCAGATACTCTGCGAGCGTGCTCCACTTGATGTCGAATTTGATGTCTGTCTGTTGATTTAGTATGAACTGCCGGATGCGATCGTTAACGGGCCCCATCGAAAAGCCTTCGCCCATGATCTCAGTCGTAACGCCCTGCCGGATTTCGCTCTGTGAGCGGCCATCCTCAATTAACGAGGCAACTGACCACGAAAGCATGTTGACGAATCCAGGGGCGACGGCCAGTCCCTTCGCATCGATAACCGTCTTTGCCCTCGCGCTCTTGAAATCGCCGATGCCGGCGATGCGATCGCCGCGAATCGCCAGATCCGCTTGTTTCGGTTCGGCGCCTGTGCCGTCATAGACTGTACCGTTCTTGATGATGACGTCGAAATCTGTCGGTCCACGTGGCGTGGATCGCCCCTGCGCGAACATCGCAAACGCAATTGTTAGGAACGCGCCTGGCCAAAGGAATCCTCGTTTCATGATGTCGCTGAACGTAACGAGGCTCGATCCTGGCGCAAAGGGGTGGCTGCGGTTTGTACTGTCAGCTATTCTCAGCGGACCATGCGTAGCTAAACATGCCTCTGTGCGGAGGACTGCGCTCTGACTGCTACCGAATACACTACGGCCAATCGGGCTGCACGATTCGAATTGTACAGAGAAGGCCCGGCGCGGGAACCGTCGTATAACGGGATCCAACGGGCCGGACAGAGGCAACGCGAAATCACCCCAGGGAAGCTCGATAAAAGAGGTGACTCTGATGGAGCTGACGCGTCAATCAAATCCCTCACCTCATACCAGTCCCATGCGGCAGACCGATCGCGACTCCGAAATGGAAAAGGGAAATCAGAATTCAAATGAAAGGGGACATCTGATGAAGACGATAACAAAATCCAAATGTAGGCAGCACAGTCGAGGAGTCTTGCTGTCACTGCTTTGCGCAGGCGTCATCGCCGCCTTTCTGGGGGGATGCGCGGAGGGGCCTTACGTAACAGCGTATGATGGCGGTTATTATTACCCAGCCGCGTACTACACGCCCGGCGGCTATTACGCCTACCCGTATTCGTATTACTATGACGGGCCTGCCTATAGTCGTACCGTCGTACGCAGCGGCGTCCGCTACAACGACGCTTACGGACCACGCTACTACGGCAGCACAGTTTACGGCGACTGGTACTGATTTGTGAGGCACGCTTGAATGACGCGCATCGGTGTCGTTCGCTACCGGCGGACGGGCTGATGCGCTCGGCGCGGATTCAAGTTCTCTCTGGGGTATAGACGATGCTCGCGCGACGAGCGGCGCAACCAATACGTAGCAACCAACGGAAGCAGGGCGAAGTTACTGCCTCGCGTTTAGTAGCCTCTAAGCGACGCGTCACAGACACTTGGCCACCGAATTTATTTTAATTTGGCTTTGTTTCTCTGCACTCTTGTCATAAAATGAGCGCATGAAGACGCCGGTAATAGCAATTATGAACAAACCTCGCGCGGTATCGTTCATGCTGTCGGTCGCGTGCGCAGGCTTCCTCGCGCTTTCGCTCAGCGGATGCGCCGACGCGTATTATGCTCAGGCCAGTTCTGCACCTGAGGCCCGTTATAACACTTATCACGCGCCGCATTACTATCCTTACTATCCTTGGTACAGCTATTACGGCGGCGCGTACGATTACGGGTATTAATGCGCCAATTACTTTTCAGTCTCTTTAAGCAGATCCACTAGTTGGTCTTTCCACAAAGCAGCGACGGTGTGGCTGCCGTGGCCCCGCGTCTTGTCGCCAAAGGGAATTACAATTGCCCGACCATGCGGAACGCGCTTGATCTCGCGCTCCAAAATCCCGAGCTCTGGTGGATTGATTAGATCGTCTGCAGAATTGATCACCAGAAGTGGCGCCTGGATTTTTTCCAGATTCGGCCCCGGATCGTAATCATGTGAAGCTTCCAGCGCGTAGAGGACGTCGTTGGCATCATCAGTCTTGACGACTTGCTCAATGAACTTGTCCAAAACATCATCTGTTTTCGCAAGCGAAGGCGCGTCTTTCTGACGCAAGACTGGATTGCTGCTCATGAACCACAGCATCCCGGCGGCCGTGCGCAGGCTTGACGGCTGAGTCTTGTACTCACCACCTTGCCAGCCTGGATCATTCCGGATGGCGTCTATGATCATGCGCCGCCATGCACGGTTCCGACCCGAAATCTGTGTCGGCAAACTCGCCAGCGGCATCAGCGCGTCCATGAAGTCGGGGTGCAATTCGCCCCAAAGCCACGTGTGCATTCCGCCCATTGACGTTCCCATAACTAACCGCGCGTGATTCACGCCGAGACCTTCCGTCAACAAACGATATTGCGCCTCCACCATGTCGCGGTAGCCATAGCGCGGGAATGTGGCGTGCATGCCATCACTCGGTTTGCTCGATTTGCCATGGCCAATTCCGTCTGCGAGCACGATGAAAAACTTCGTGGCATCAAGCGGCTGATCTTTTCCGAAGAGTTCCCCCGCAAATTCCGGTCGGATGAATTGCGCTCCGCTTCCCGTCGTTCCATGCATGATGACAACAGCATTCGTCGTTTTGCCCTGGGCATCCTTCTGCGGTTTTCCTAGCGTACGATAATGGAGACGCAACTCCGGCAATGTCTCGCCTGAGGCAAATTTGAAATCGCGAATCGTAAAGTCGCTCTCAGTCGGCGCCGGATAATCGGCGGCTGACGCGAAGCTCGCTATGAAAAGGAACAATGGCAGTGCCAGGAGTCGGATTGTTGGATTCATATTAATGATTTCGTTGCCGTTCCACTTGGATTTGCTTCAGCAATGCTGTGTGGGTTCGTTCAAGCTCGTGAGCAAAGTTCACTCTTTCTTCCAGAGCCTGGGGATATATCTCAAATTGTTTTCGCAATTTCTTGGTGGCCGGATCGTAAAAGAACGAAAGGTCCTGGCCGAGATTTGGCACGATCAGCTCATCACTCAATTTTTGATAGCGCGCCATGCGCTGGAGTCCCCAGCGGATAACAGATTCGTCGCTGCGCAGCGCCCTGAGTGTCTGTAGGTCGAGCAGTTGGACGCCTCCGGATTGAAGCATCGTGGCTAAGTCGCTCGGGCTGTAGTCCGTGATGAAAACAAAGGGACGCAGCGGCGGCATCTGACCGGCGTCCAATGCGCGCCGAAACTCCGCGGCCTCTGGTTCTTGTTCTCTCGCGCGGTTAATTTTTGAGCTCTCGATTCCTTCGCTCAATGTTTGCTCGATAAACGCGAGGATTTGGTCGCGCCGTTCTGCATCCTGCTGGCGTTGCTGATAACCGTTGAGCCAGAAGGCTGCGTAAACGCCGACAAAGACTAGAACCAATTCGGCAATCCAGTCGCCGAAGCGGGCGAACCGAGAGCGTTTTTCAGTTGTTTGGCTCATGATTCACGAGAACAATTGAATCAATGAGACAATCGTGGTCAGTCAACAATCTGACCGATTTCGTGGCGAACTCGGTCCAAAACGCTCGTTCTGACGATGCGCCATTCCATCACTTGAGATTCGACCGTGTCTTTCCCGATGACTTTTACGCAGAAATGTTGCTGGCCATGCCGGTGACAGATGACTACCGCGCCATGTCTGGCAAAAGTAAAATGGGCAGCAGCAGGCCCGACGGCAAACCGACTCGCACCAAGATTGATCTTTTTCCAGAGTACATTCGCCATTTGCCGCCGATGAAACGCGAAATCTGGGACGCAACCGGCCGTGCATTGCGTTCCAAAGAGTTGGAGAAAGGTTTTGTGCAGCGACTCGCGCCGGGTTTGGAGCGCCGGTTCGGCGTTGACTTTGCGAACGTCAAAATGTATCCGGTGCCGATTCTGACTCGGGATATCCCTGGATACCGCATCTTCAAACACACTGACAGCCTCTGGAAGGGAATTACCGTTCAGTTTTACCTGCCGCCCGACAACTCGACGCCGCATATCGGAACCATTTTTCATGAAGTGCTTCCGAATGGCAGAAAACCCAAAAAGGCCCAGATGCCATTCTCACCCAACAGCGGCTACGCATTTGCGGTCGCTGACAATACGTGGCATTCGGCCGACCCAGTCGGATCAGAAGTGAAAACACGCGATAGCATTCTGCTCACTTATTTCGTCGACGCCGGAGCCTGGCGGTTCGCGCGCAATCGCGGCCGACGAGCAGCGAATTTTACGCTCAACGAGTTTCGCAATTTGATGCGCAGTTAGGCGCGTCTGAAGACTTGTAGCCACGGCGCTGTGTCGCCGCGCCGCGCGCGGTAGCAATCTCTGGAGCACCTCGACACAGCGAGGCGGCTACAAGCTATCGAGGCAAGGGTTGCTCCATGTTCGCAAGCGCATACGCAAGGACGGCGACCACCGCAGAAGTCTGTGCCAAATCTTTCGGAACGATTTTGTCCAGCGTGTCGGCGGCAGTGTGATGATAATTGAAGTAGAAACGGCTGTCCTGGATCGGGCTGAAAGCAGGCACGCCGGCTTTTTCCATCGGCCCAATATCTGTGCCACAATGTTCGACCAAAGTAAGCATGCCCGCGCCTGACGTCTGCAAAATCGCTGCGACTGGCGCGAACATCTTTTTCACTTCTGGTTTTCCCTTGATGTTGATGCCAAGCGGATGATCGGCGCCACCGTCTGTTTCGACGGCTGCGAAATGGTTCATCCATTCTTTTTCGTGATCTTTTGCGTACTGCTTCGATCCGGCCGAGCCGTTCTCTTCATTCATCCACGCAATCACGCGAATCGTGCGCTTTGGTTTGAGATGAAGTTTTTGGATCAGATTCGCCGCTTCCATTGAGACTGCGACACCCGCACCATCGTCGATCGCGCCCGTGCCGAGGTCCCATGAATCCAGGTGACCCGAAACGACAATTACCTGTTCGGGGTGTTCACTGCCTTTAATGTCGCCAATCACATTCGCGCTCTCCACGTCCGGCAGAGTTTGGGGTGTGAGGACCAATTTCATTCTGACCGGTCCTTGGCGGACCAGATCAGCAATCAAATCCGCATCCTCCGATGTAACCGCGCCAGCTGGGATTTTCGGCGCATCACTTGCGTAGTCGGTCTCACCAGTGTGTGGAAGTCGATACTCCGCGCCACCCACTGAACGGATCAGACATGCGATGGCGCCTTGTCGCGCGGCTGCACTTGGGCCATTGCTACGATAAAGGACCGCCTCGCCGTATGCGTCGCCGCCGCGACCTTCTGCGGCCATTTGTTTGTCGAACGGATAATCGAACAGCACAATTTTGCCTGCGACTTTGTCGCGAGGCATCGATTTTAACTCATCAAAATTTCTGGCAACGATCACTTCTGCTTCGATTCCATTCGGTGGCGTAGCCACACTTGCGCCAAGCGCACAAAGCACAATTTTCTGCGTCGTGCCTGGTGCCTGCCCGGGAAATTGAACGAGCGCCGCCGTCTCTTCGCCGCGCACCCAATGCGGCACCATCGCTTTCTCGATCTGTACTTCGCATCCAAGTGCCTTCAATTCGCTTGCGACGTAATCAACCGCTTTTGCCGCCTGCGCGGATCCGGTCAAACGCGGCCCGATGTTATTCGACAGGTGCGCGACCTGCCTGTAATCGTAGTCGCTCGTTAACGCCGCGTTCTGCAGCCGTTTCAGGTCCGCAAGTGTCTGCGGCGAAAAGACAGCCGGCGTCGGCGACGGTGAAGCGCTCGTGGTCGAGGTTACCGCTGGAGTCTGTGCATCAACTCGCTGAGCGCACAAAAGCAATGAAAGCCAGAGAAGAGAGGTTGCCGGGAAACAACTTTGCGATCCAAACATCCCGAACTTTGTCAGAAGAGTGTTCAATCATCAATCGCCGCCAAATAGGGAGTCGCGCTCGACCATTGCGCTGGCAGATCGCTTCTTTGCGATGCCTCGTTCGACTTGTCATTCTGAGGGAAGCGAGGATCTGAGGTTCTTTCCTTACGCACGGCAAGCAGGAAATTTGAGATGTTTTCGCGTCGCCAACATGACAGCGGGCGAACGGGGGTTACTTCTCTTTTCGAAATTCGATTTCCTCGCCGAATAGCTCGGGGTCGCGCATGTTCCTGATCAGAAGCACGGCGATTGTGGTCACAGAGTCTTGGTTGCGTCCGGGAACCGGCCTTCGTCGAAATCGATCAGATCAGGAATGGTTAGGATGTCGTCGCGGTCTGTGATGCCATGTTTGCGCTTGGCCTCCTCCAAAGTGGACGTCACGGAATCGCGCCACCCAAGTTTTGATGCGAACCCGTTCCAGACAAACAGGTCGCCGTCATTTAACCGCCGCCCTTTCTCAAAGCACCATTCAAGAATCTCTTCGTCAGTTCCGCTTTGAAGCACGCGGTCTTGAAGATCGCGGTAGTGAACCCGCAGAAAATTGCAGCACACCCCATCAGCCGCTTTCACTGCGCCCAGGTTCTTATGATAATCTTCGGCCAACTCGCCGCGGGCGTACAGGCGGATCTTGTCGAGCATGCGCGGGAAATACATCATGCCGCGCGTGGTCTCTCTCGGGCTTTTTGGATAAGTCGTCATCCCCAAATAAATGCCGCCCTCCGCGGCAATGCAATATCGGCCAGACTATCTGCAAAGATCCGCTCGGAGAAGTTCAAGCCATCCAGACTCGCTGAACAAACCAAAAACTGCCAAGAACCACAACGGCTGCTGAACACGTCGGCGCCCAGCGCGCAATAAATATGGGGTTTTCCCGAAGTTTCCAAAAGGTCGGCAACACCGCCGCAGCAATCATGATCTGACCGAGCTCCACCCCAAGGTTAAAAGAGAATAGCGGCAGCACGATGCCGCCGGTGCCGGAGCCGATGCCAGCCTCCCGCAAAGCTGAAGCAAAGCCAAAACCATGTATCAAACCAAAGCCGAACGCCACCATTCGCCGCGTTTTCGGACTGTCGCCGCGCACAAGGTTCTCGATCCCGACAAAAACGATGGAAGCGGCGATCAGCGGTTCCACAATTCGACTTGGAATTTGCACGACGTTCAGTGTCGCCACTGCAAGTGTGATCGAGTGCGCGATGGTGAACGAAGTAATGATACTTAGCGACGAGACAAAACCCCGCGCCACGACCAGCAGCCCGAAGAGAAAGAGCAAGTGATCGTAGCCGGTCAAAATATGTTTCACACCCAGGAAAAGGAAATTCGCAAACGACCTAACGATTTCGGACAGGCCATTGTTGGTTTTGGCGTCAGGCATTTGCGTGGTCGCCCTACTTGAGGCTGCGCTGAGCAATCGTCCAAAGATCGTTTCCCCCCGTAAATTTTGTACTTCGAGATATTGTCGATGCCCAAACGGCAGCGAGGTGATGATTTTGGATTGAACTTCCAAACTGGAAAAGGTCTTGGCGTCGAAATCGAGACGAACTTCCACGTTATTGTTTTGATCGAGGCGACTGCGAATGAATTGTGGTTTACGGACCGTGTTGTCCGCCGCGATGACGACGTCTCTACTCACAACAGCTTCGAGTCGTCTCTGGCTTCGGCGAAACTTGAATTGCGTTACGATGCCGTCGTGATTCACGTCGAGGTCCACAAGCTGCTCCGCGTCCCTGACCGCAAGTGTCAATGTCGCCTCCAGGCTGTTTGTTCCCGGGCGAATGGTTAGGCTGCTAAGCCCGGGATCGTGAGCTTTAGCGTATTGCAGCGGTAACGACGAAAACAGAATCGCAAAAATCGTGGCTGGAACGGCACGCGACCCGGCCAGGCGGGATGCCTCTGCCTGGCCGGGATTGCGAGATTTCATAAGAAAATGACCGATCGCTGCGCGTTTCGACGTTATTGATGGGAATGATTCCGGCCGTTCTGCGGCGTGGATTCGTACGGAAAGACCTTGTTGTAGGCCACATCATTGAAATCCAAATTGTCGCCTGCCGGACCGCGAATGATTGGTGGATTCACGCGAAGGTTGCTGATTAGAGCAGTCACCGCGATGTCCACCACATCATCGCCAAAACGGCGGCCATTCGGCCACCCGCCTGGAATAACACCATTGCCAAAGCCCGGTTGGATCTGGCTGATCAGCGTGTCGCCTCCAAAGATGCTCAGCCGAGAGAAGCCAGGATCATCGGGGTCGGCGCCTTGTTGAGTCCCATTGCCGGCCAGTCGGCAGCGATCCGTGGACAAATCAACCTTGATCAAATCGGGAATGAAAATTCCAGCGATGTCAGTCCGGCCGGTCTCGACGTCGGGCAATTGGCCATTGAAAAGAATGACGTTAATGAGGTGCGCGAGTTCAGGTGTCATCGCGTATTGGCGGAACACGTCGTTGTCAGACTCGGGACTCGTACGGCTGTAGCGGTCCTTGTCGGCGATGGCAACCAAGCCCTCGTTGAAGAGCGG
>Ga0066903_100001872_pt1 | contig 15881 bp, 15 predicted proteins | sample PanSoiMetaGPlot1_FD_67491 | JGI IMG/M metagenome (GOLD analysis project Ga0066903, IMG submission 67491) | Tropical forest soil microbial communities from Panama analyzed to predict greenhouse gas emissions - Panama Soil - Plot 1 (version 2) | ecosystem: Environmental > Terrestrial > Soil >... | reverse complement strand
CCGCCTCGGCGGTCAGCGCGCGCTTCACGCCGCCGTCCCGGTCGGCGAACGTCAGGGTGTCGTCGAGCGCCGCCTCCTGGAAGCGCCACGCGCCGGTCAGGTCGATGCGCGTCCGCGGCTGCGGGTCGAACGTGGGAACCGGCTGGCCCTGCTCGTACGCCACCTGGCCGCCGTCGACCTGCCGCAGCTCCAGTGTGGGCCGCAGGCTGGCCTGGCCCGGCGGCGGCCCCGAGCAGGCCGCCGCCGACGCCAGCAGACTTCCGGCGAGCGCCACGGACGCTGCCCACCTGGGCAGTCCCATGCAGCCAAGGCTACCGTCCGGTCCCCGGGGATCAGCCGAGGCGCCAGAACGCGCGGTCCCAGAGCACCAGGGGCTCGCCGGGCCCGCGGCCGGCCGCAGTCACCTCGCCCACCGCGATCTCGTGGTCGCCGGCGGGGTACAGGTCCCGCAGCACGCACTCGAACCAGGCGACGCACCCGCGGACGATGGGCAGGCCGCTCTCGCCCACGTCGTGCGGGATCTCCTGCCAGGCCGGGCCGACCAGCGGCGCCCGTCCGGCGAAGCGCTCGGCGACGAACTCCTGGCCGCGCTCCAGGACGCTGACCGTGTACCGGCCGGAGGCGGCAACCGCGTCCCGGGTGCGGGCGAACCGGTCGAGGCAGACCAGCACGAGCGGCGGGTCCAGCGAGACCGACGTGAAGCTCGTGGCGGTCAGCCCGCGAAGGCCGCCGTCGTCCCGCGCGGCGACCACCGCGACTCCCGCGGGGACGGCCGCCATGGCGTCTTTGAACTCGCCGGACACGTCAAGGCAGCCTAGTAGAATCTGGGCTGCGAAGGGGCGACGTAGCCAAGTGGTTAAGGCAGAGCTCTGCAAAAGCTCGATCCCCAGTTCGATTCTGGGCGTCGCCTCCATTCTCTTTCCCAGCGCAGGCAGGAGGTCCCTGGCATGGGCGTAGCCCCGATCAAGATGCCGCAGCTCGGCGAATCGGTCACGGAGGGCACCGTCGACCGATGGCTGAAGAAGGAAGGGGACTACGTCAAGCGCGACGAGCTCATCGTCGAGGTGGTCACGGACAAGGTGAACGCCGAGATCCCCTCGCCCTTCGAGGGCACGCTGGTCAGGATCTCCGTCCCCGAGGGCACGACCATCCCGATCGGCACCGAGATCGGCGTCATCGAGCTGGCCGGCGCGGACGCGGACACGGCGGTGCCTGCCGCCCCGGCCGCCGCCGAGGCACCGGCGGCCGTGGGCGCCGCCGAGGCACCGGCTGCCGTGGGCGCCGCCGCCGCCGCCACGGCGCCCGTGGACGGGATGCCGGCGCGCCGGCTCAGTCCCGCGGTGCGCCGGCTGGCCGAGGAGCACGGCGTCGACCCGGCGCAGATCGCCGGCACCGGCGAGGGCGGGCGGGTCACACGCGACGACGTCCTGGCGTTCCTGGAGCGTCAGCCGGCGGCCGCGGCGGTCGCGGCGGCCGCGCCAGCCGCGCCGGCGGCGCCCCCGGCTGCTCCCCTTCCTCCGGTTCCTCCCCGCCCTACGGCCCCCCCACCCCAACCCTCCGCCGCCGGGGGCGAGGGGGAGACCGATCAGCTCGTCCGGCTCAGCGCGATGCGGCGGTCCATCGCCGAGCACATGACCCGCAGCCTGGCCACCTCGCCCCACGCGTGGACGCTGCAGGAGGTCGACGTGACGAACCTGGTGCGCTACCGCGAGGCCGAGAAGGACGGCTTCCGGCAGCGTCACGGCACGTCGCTGACGTACCTGCCGTTCGTGACCCAGGTCTTGTGCGACGCGCTGCGCGAGTTCCCGTACCTGAACTCGACGTGGACGGACGAGGGCATCGTGCTCAAGCGCGCGATCAACCTGGGCATCGCGGTGGCCATCCCGGACGGCCTGATCGTCCCCGTGGTGCGCGACGCCGACCGGCTCGGCTTCACCGACCTGACCCGAGCGATCAACGACCTGGCCGACCGGGCCAGGAACAAGCAGCTCAAGCCGGACGAGGTCGCGGGCGGCACGTTCACGCTCAACAACACCGGCGCCACCGGCTCGATCGCGAGCCAGCCGATCATCAACCAGCCGCAGGCGGCGATCGTGACCACCGAGTCGATCGTGCGCCGGCCGGTGGTCATCGGCGACGGCGTCGCGATCCGCCACATGATGAACATGTGCCTCTCGTTCGACCACCGCATCATCGACGGCAAGACGGCGGGCGAGTTCCTCCTGTTCATCAAGAAGGGGCTGGAGGACTGGAACCCGGCCGCCATCCGGTTGTAGGCAATTGGAGATGCAGGAAGACGACTTGCCCCCGCCGACCCCCCAGCCGGTGAGGGAGGGAATGCCCGGCCGCCGGATCCCCGAGTGGATCAAGGTGCGCGTGCACGAGGGCGAGAACTTCAAACAGCTGAAGCGGCTGGTCCAGGAGCGCCGCCTGCACACCGTGTGCGAGGAGGCTCACTGCCCGAACATCTTCGACTGCTGGAACCGCCGGACCGCCACGTTCATGATCCTCGGGGACGTCTGCACGCGCGCCTGCCGGTTCTGCGCCGTGACGTCCGGCCGGCCGACGGAGCTGGACATCGGCGAGCCCGGCCGCGTGGCCGAGTCGGTGGCCGAGCTGGGCCTGCGCCACGCGGTCGTCACCTCGGTCGACCGCGACGACCTGCGGGACGGCGGCGCCGAGATCTTCGCGCGCACGATTCGGGCCATCCGGCGCCGGAGTCCGGGCACGTCGATCGAGGTCCTCACCCCCGACTTCCAGGGCGACCGGGAGGCCATCCGCACGGTGATCGAGGCGGGGCCCGACATCTTCAACCACAACACCGAGACGGTCCCGCGGCTGTACCCGAGCATCCGGCCGAAGGCCGTCTACGCGAACAGCCTCGGCCTCCTCGCGTACGTGAAGGAGCTTGCGCCCCGGATGGTGACGAAGTCCGGTCTGATGGTGGGCCTGGGCGAGACCTCCGACGAGCTGCTCGCGGTGTTCCGGAACATGCGCGAGCACCGGATCGACGTGCTGACCGTAGGCCAGTACCTGCGCCCGAGCCAGAAGCACGCCGAGGTCGTCCGCTTCTACCGGCCCGAGGAGTTCGCGGAGCTGCGGCGGGAGGCGATGGCGATGGGCTTCGAGCACGTCGAGGCCGGGCCGCTGGTCCGTTCCTCCTACCACGCGGACGAGCAGATCCCGGAGCACCGGCGAACCGCGATGGCCGGCTGACACCGGGGTGGGCATGGAAGACGGCGTTCTTCCCGTCCCCAACCCTCCCCCGCGAGGGAGGAGGGAGGTATGGGCTTACTGGCTGGGTCGGGTCCCGTACCGCGACGCATGGGACCTCCAGCGCGCGGCGGTGGCGGCCGTGCGTGCCGGCAACCACCCCGACTGCCTCCTGCTGCTGGAGCACCCGGCCGTGTTCACCATCGGCCGCCGCGGCGACGGCTCGACGCTGCTCTGGAGCGAGGCCGAATGCGCCCGCCGTGGTGTCGAGGTCGTCTGGACCGACCGCGGTGGGGACGCGACGTACCACGGCCCCGGCCAGCTCGTCGGCTACCCGATCCTCGACCTCACGCGGCTGGAGAGCGACATCCTCCGCCACATCCGCGACCTGGAGCGCTCGCTGATCGCGTACCTGGCCGCGCTGGGCATCGATTCCGAGCCCGGCGGCGCCGGCCTGACCGGAGTCTGGAGCGGGGGCGGCAAGGTCGGCGCGATCGGGGTCAAGCTCAACCAGCACGTGACGAGCCACGGGTTCGCGCTCAACCTGACCAGCGACCTCGAGGTGTTCAACCACGGGATCGTTCCGTGCGGCCTGGTCGGCAGGCGGGCCACGTCGGTGGTCGAGCTCGGTGGTCCGGCGATCGAGGTCGAGGCCGCCGCGAGAGCGTACGTCGAGCACTTCGGGCGCTGCTTCGCGGCGGGGGTCGCCTGGGCCGACGCTCGCGAGCTGCAGACGCTGCCGGCGGCACCGGTCGATCCGCCAGGGCCCACCACGGTCCTGAACGTCCTATAGGATTCGAACGCGCCTGACGAGTAGCCTCGCCTGCTATAAGGAAGGGAGGTAAGGAGAGCCTGCCGGCCACGTGCCGGCACGTCTGGCGCTGACGCCATGTTTCTGTACTCGCTGATCACCGCTCACATCGGTGCGCTACCAGTCTGGCTCCAGACCCCCGACTGGTTCTGGCCGGCCGCGCGAGCCGTCGGCCACATCGTTCGCGCCCAGCCGGCGCTGGGCCTGTTCCTCGTGATCTTCGCCGAGGAGCTGGGCATTCCACTGCCGGCCCCGGGCGACGCCGCCATCACGTACGGCGGCTACCTGACGACGACCGGCGCGCTCCCGCTCCCGCTCGGCTTCCTCGCCGTCGTCACCGCGGCGACGGCCGGCGCGTTCTGCAACTACTCGATCTGCCGGCGCTTCGGACACCCGTTCCTGGTGCGGTTCGGCCCGTACATGGGCCTGACGGCGGAGCGGCTGGACTCGGCCGAGCGGGCCTTCCGGCGCTGGGGCCCGTGGGCCGTCATCTTCGGCAGGCACGTGCCCGGGATGCGCATCGTGCTCTCGGCCTTCGCCGGCGTCTTCGAGCTGCCGCGGCGACTGTTCGTGCCCTGTGTCCTCTTGTCGTCGACGATCTGGGCGGCGATCTTCCTGGAGCTGGGGCGGGTGCTGGGCCGCAACAGCCGCCTGCTGTTCCGCGTGATCCCCGCTCACCTGCTGCCGCTGGGCTTCGTCCTGCTGGCGGTCGCGTGGGCGCTGTGGATGCTCTACGAGCACCGCTGGCGGCCGCGCCGCGAGGCGAGGCGGCGCGCTGAACAGCGGTCGAGTGATCGGGTTCAGTCGAACAAGTCGCTTCCGCCAAAAGCCGAAGGTCGGACGGCTAAGATGTGATACTATTCGTGTCATGTCGGACAAGCAGTCGGAGCGCCTGATCCCTCTCGACCGGGTGACCACCGAGAGCGAAGTGGTGATTCTCCCGGACTTTCCAGCGCTCGTCGACGGGAAACGGGTGTGGGTGACGGCGGTTCTGGAGCGGACCGCCGTGGTCGAGCCCGCTCCCGGCGAGCCAAAGGTCCTGGTATCTAGGCAGCGGTGCATGGTCAACCCGGACGAGATCCGGTTCGGATACGTCGCAGCCCGTGATGCAGCTCGGCGTGGGCGTGAGGCCGCACGCCGGAACCGCGCCGCAGGCGGTCGTTCGCGGGCGGCCTAGTCGTCAACCGAGTCATCAGCGAACAGCGCCGGTCCACGGACCGGCGCTTTTTCGTAACTCGAGACCCCTGATGTGACCGCGCGCCGGCGACCCGACCGAATGTATTGGTTCTGTTAACATCGAACACGCCGACCCAGCGGTCGGCGCTTTTTTGTTTGCCGCGCCAGACCCTTCGGAGGTTTCGAATGAGTCGAACCACAGAACTGGTTCCGCTCGCCACGGTCGTTCCCCCGCTCAACCACGAGGTTGCCGCCGGGTTCGACGCGATGGTCGCAGGCGAGCCAGTGCGTGTCCGTGCTGTGCTCGAGCGCACCGTCGTGGTGGAGCATGCCAATGCCGAGCGCAGCGTGGTCCGCAAGGAGCTGTGCATGGTCGAGGAGGGAGCGGTCCCGTTCGTGCCGGGGAGCCCAAGCGCTGGCGTCGGGCCCCGGCAGTGGCGTCGCTTGCCGGGCAAGCCTCCGAAGTAGGTTCCGCTCGAATATCGTCGAGCCGCCGGCCCCGTCCCGGGGCCGGCTCTTCTATTCATACGAGATCCATTCGGCGGCCGGGGCCGCCCAAACGCTTTCCTCACGAGGGCCGTCCTATCGTCGGGCGCCATGGACTCCGTGATCCGCGGCTGGCACCGCCACCCGGACCCGGACCCCGAAGACGAGCTGCGCAAGGTCGAGATGGCGGTCCGGCAGCTGGAGCGCGCCGAGCTGTACGTCGTCTCGGCCATCAACCTCGACCTCGACCGCTGGGAGTTCCGGCAGGCGCTGCACGACCTCCGCTGCCACGTGCTCGAGGTCAGCGACCTGATCCGCCGGCCCCGACCGGTCTAGAGGTCCGACCGCGAGTGAGCACCGCCACCGCCGGGAACGGGGTCGCCGCCGGCCCGCCGCGCCGCCGGCTGAAGGTGCGCGGCGGATCGCTCGGCTGGTTCCTGTGCTGGGCGGTCGTGTTCGCCGACATCGGGACGTCGATCTACTACGTCCCGGGCATCCTCTACGGCCAGTTCGGCGCCAGGTCGGCGCTGTTCGTCTGCATGACGCTGGTCGTCTTCGTGCTGCTGACGGTCAAGTACGCAGAGGTGGCCTGGCGCTACCCGGAGGGCGGCGGCGTGGTCAACGTCGCGTCGCGCGCCCTGCACCCATTCGCCGGCCTGCTCGGCGGATGCTTCATCGTCGTCGACTACTACCTCACGGTCGCGCTGTCGGCGCTGTCCGGCCTCTTCTACGTCTCCGTGCTGGCCCCCGAGCTCGAACCGCTCGCCGTCCCGCTGACGATCCTCGCGCTCGTGCTGCTCGCCGTGCTCAACGCGCTCGGCATCAAGGAGAGCGCCCGCGCGTCGGCCACGATCGCGGTCATCGCCGGCGCGGGTCAGATCATCGTCGTGCTGGCGACGGCGGTGTCGCTGGGCCCGGCCGGCATCGTCCGCAGCTTCGGAGCGCTGACCCACGGGCCGGCGCTGACGCCGGTGATGCTCATCACCGGCTACGCGGCCTCCTTCCTGGCCTTCTCCGGTCTGGAGACCATCGCGCAGCTCGCGCCCGCGATGCGAGAGCCAAGGCGCATCATCGCCAACCGGGCGATGATGGCGGTCGTCGCCACGATGGCCATCACGAGCCCGCTGCTGACGCTGTGGTCGACGACGCTGCTGAGAGGCAGCCCCGACCCCAACCAGTTCATCTCGCTGCTGGGCACGAAGGTGTCCGGGCAGGTGCTGGGCGACTATGTGGCACTGAGCGGCGCCCTGCTGCTCATCTTCGCAAGCAACACGGCCGTCATCGGCGCGTACCACGTCTTCATCGCGCTGTCCCGGATGGGCTTCCTGCCGCGCGTGCTGGAGCGTCGGAACCGGTGGCGCGGCACGCCGCACTGGTCGATCCTGGCCGCCATCGCGGTCCCGATCGTGCTGATCGCGCTCACCGGCGGCCAGGCCGCCCTGCTCGGCGACCTGTACGCGTTCGGTCTGCTGGGCGCCTTCATCCTGACCTGCCTCTCGCTCGACGTGGTGCGCTGGCACGAGCGCGCCGACAACCCCGGCCTGCGGGCCCGCATCGGCTACTGGGTCGGCGTGCTGACCACCGTGCTGGTGACGATCGCGTGGACGACGAACCTCGTCGCCAAGCCGCTCGCCACCGCGTTCGGCGGCGGGTTGACGGTGCTGGGCCTGGTCGTCGGCCTGCTCACCTATCACTACTCGCGCAGCCGGGAGCCGGTGGTGTTCCCCTTCCAGCACCGGCCGGAGCGCCCGATCATCCCGATCGCCGGGGGCCGCCGCCTCGAGCCATGCCAGGTGCTCGCCATCCTGCCCCACGACCCGGAGTCGGCCGAGGCGGTGGTCGCCGCCGCCGCGCACGACGCGGCGCCGGACCGGACGCTCGTCTTCCTCTACCAGGGTGAGGCCGCACCGGACGCCCATAGTGAGCTGATGGAGGTCGCGGATCCCTACCTGAAGGACCGGGCCGCCCAGGTTGCGTTCGCCCGCGCGGAGCGCGCTGCCCGCCGGACCGTCCGCGACCGCCACTTCGTGTACGTGCCCGGCCACTTCCGCCGTGAGGCCCTCGGCGACGTGTGGAAGAACCTCTCCCCGGCCGAGACGCTGCTGGTCGACGGCGACCAGGACGTGCTGCCGCCCGTCGCGGTCGAGCGGGTCCGGCGCACCTACGTGGACGGTATCCCGGTCCTCCGCCTGGTCAGGAGCCGGCCGAAGGTCGCGCAGCCGGCGGGCGCGTAGCGCGCCGGCGCCGCCGGAGCACCACGGCGGCGGCGAAGAGGACGACCAGCAGGGCCCCCGCGCCCGCCGCGATGAGCGGCCGGCGATCGGGCGACCGGGCCGCGGTGCTGTGCGCCGCGATCGCCGTCGGCTCGGTCGTGGGCGCCTCCGTGGGCGTGGGCAGCGCCGTGGGCGTCGCGCTCGGCGTCGGACTGGGCGCCGCGGTCGCCACCGCCTGGAGCGCCGCGCCGCCACCGGCGTAGTAGCCGGCGGCGAGCTTCCGCAGGAAGCCGCCGTCGTTGTACGGCGTGGTCTGGCACGCGTTGCCGGCGCCGAACAGCACCGCGATCAACCCGGCCTGCACCAGCTCGCCGGGATGGGCGAGGAAGTACTCGGCAACGTTGTCCCGGTAGTGGCCGCTGCCGCTCGCCTGGTCGCAGCTGTCGGTGATGTTCGTGTTCCCGACCGGCACCTGCCAAGCCATCGCCGGCAGCCCGAGCCGCGCGTGCACCTCGCCGACCCAGGTCTCCCACCGGCGGAAGTTCGGGAACTTCACGTTGGCCGGGTCCCACCAGTGCGTGTACTGCGCGCTGGCGCGCCCGGTCGCCACCCACCAGTCGGCGTCGTGGTCGTCCACGTCCGTGGTGACCAGGTCCCAGCTCCCGGTCGTCGCCAGGAAGGCTGCGGTCCGGTCGGCCTCGGCGACCGGGTTCACGTTCGCGCTCACGTTCGTCGAGATGTCGGTCCCGCCGGCCCACAGCGAGGCGTGGACGGCCATCGTGACGTTGGGCGCGAACGCGTCGCGAAGATGGATGAGCGCGCGCCCGAACCCCGCGAGGGTGTTCGGGTAGCCGGCGACGTCGGGCGCGCCGGAGCTGGCGACCGAGGCGGGGATGCCGCCGGCCCCGGCCACCCCGAGCGACCGCGCCTTCCCCTGCATGAAGCCCCAGAGGTCGGGCTCCACCTGGACGACCGCCGAGTGGCCGTACACGCCGGCGCGCTGCATCAGCACCTTGAACGCCGCGTAGTAGGCATTCATCGTTGCCGGGCTGTTCAGGTTGCTGAAGTCGCGCGCGCCCTCGTCCGCGCCGGAGGACGGGGTGGACTGGAGCAGCACGTAGTACGGCAGGAACGGGACGTAGCCGGCGCTCACGCTCGCCGCCAGGTAGTCGGCGGCGAACTGGCCGGCCGGCGCGGCCGCGTCCTGCCAGTGGAGCCAGGAGCTCTGCGTGTTGGCCCCGCCGGACAGGTACTGGTAGCGGTACTTCCAGGGCACGCCGCTCGAGCGCATCCACCCGAGCTGCGTGTCGTCGCTGCCGACGCCGAGCTCGAGCCGCGACACGGGCAGCCCGCGCGGCCCCGCCGCGGCGGCGTGGCCCGCCTGGGCGAGGCCCAGCAGGACCTGCACCAGGGCCGCGGCGGCCAGCAGCAGGCCGAATCGTCTCATCAGTCGGATAGCATGCCAGTGACGGCGTATCCTCGACGCGATGCGCGCGTGGTGGCCGCGGGCCATCCCCTACCTCGTGGGGCTCGCCGGCGTCGGTCTGGTCACGACCGTGATCGCGGCGGTGCGGCCGCTGGCCGTGCTGCCCAACCTCAGCGCGGCCTACCTCCTGCTGGTGCTGGTCCTGAGCGCGCGCTGGGGCTGGCGGCCGGCGGTCGCCTCGGCATTGCTCGCGTTCCTGGCCTATGACTGGTTCCTGGTCGCGCCGTATGGAACGCTGTACATCAGCGCGCCCCGCGACGTGCTCGACCTGGTGCTGCTGCTGGCCGCTGCGCTGCTGGGCGCCCGCCTGGTCTCCACGCTGGCGCGCCAGCGCCGGGGCGCTCAGGCCGAGGCGATCGAATCGGGCATCCTCACCGAAGTCGCCGTCGCGGCCCTCCGGGAGCCGGAAGGCCGGGAGGCGCTGCGGCTGCTGTGCCGGCGCGCCGTCGAGGAGGGCGGCCTCCAGGCGATGGCGCTGATGGAGGGCGAGGGCGACGGGGCCACCATCGTCGCCGGGGATGCGATGTCCGACGCCGACCTGCGCCAGGCGCGCTGGGCGGCGGCACGCGGCCTGGAGCTGGGCGCCCGGCTGGAGCATGGCGAGCTGCACCTGATGCGGATCTATTCGCACCGCCGCGAGCCGCGCCTGGTCAGCCTGTCCGGCGGGGTGGCGGTGTTCTGGGTTCGCGACGAGGGGCCGCCGACGCCGGAGCAGACGCACCTCCTGGCGGCGCTGCTGGGCCTGGGCGGGCTGCTGCTCGACCGCCGGCGGGGCGCCGCGGCCGTCGAGCGGGCGCGCGTCCTGGAGGCGTCGGACCGGCTCAAGACCGCGGTCCTGTCCTCGGTCTCGCACGAGCTCAAGACGCCGATCGCCTCGCTCCGCGCCGGCCTCTCGATGCTGGCGATGCCGGAAGCCGGGCTGGCGCCGGAGCACTGCGAGATGGTGGCCGGGCTGGACCGACAGACCTCGCGGCTCGACCACCTGGTCAGCGACCTGCTGACCATGGCCCGGCTGGAGGCCGAGGTCAGCCTGGAGCGATCGCCCCAGCAGCTCGACGAGATGCTGGGCAGCGCGCTGCGCGCCCTGGGCCCGCTGCTGGACGGCGTCGACCTGCGCCTCGAGGTGCCGCCCGATCTGCCGCCCCTGCTCGTCGACGAGCTGCAGGTGGAGCGGGTGCTCACGAACCTGCTCGAAAACGCGGTCGAGTGGACGCCGGCGGACGGACGGATCACGGTCGGCGCCGAGCGCCGGGCCGGCGACCTGGCCGTCTGGGTGGAGAACCAGGGACCGCCGATCGCGTCCGACGAGCTGGAGCGCGTCTTCTCCAAGTTCTGGACGCGGCGGAAGGGCGGCTCCGGACTGGGCCTCGCGATCTCGCGCCGGATCGTGGAGGCGCACGGCGGCACGATCCGGGCCGAGAACCGGGCGGAGGGGCCCCGCTTCACGTGCCTGCTGCCGCTGGAGGCGGTCGTGCCGGTGGCGGAGGCGGCCCAGGGAGGCTGAGATCGGGGGCCGGGTCCTGGTCGTCGACGACGAGCCGGAGATCCGGCGCGCCCTGCGGACCGGTCTCGGCTACCAGGACTTCGACGTCCGAGCGGTCGACAGCGGCGAGGAGGCGCTGGCCCAGGCGGCGAGCTGGCGGCCGGACGTGGTGCTGCTCGACCTCGGCCTGCCCGGCATCGACGGCTTCCAGGTGCTCCAGCAGCTGCGCGGCCGGGACCGCCGGGCGGCGGTGATCGTGATCAGCGTGATGCCCGGCGAGCGCGACAAGGTGCGCGCGCTGGACCTGGGAGCGGACGACTACCTGGTGAAGCCGTTCGGGGTCAACGAGCTGCTCGCCCGCATCCGGGCGGCACTGCGCCGGCAGGCCGCGATCGCGGAGGGCGAGCCGGTCATCCGCGCGGGCGAGCTCGAGCTGGACCTGAGCAGGCGCGAGGTGCGGGCGGGCGGCGTGCCGGTCCACCTGACGCCGACGGAGTACGAGGTCCTGCGCGTCCTGGCGCTCCACGCGGGCAAGCCGGTCACCCACACGACGCTGCTGCGCCAGGTCTGGGGCGAGCACGCGGTGGGCGACCGGTACAACACGCGCTACGTGGTCGCCCAAATCCGCCGCAAGCTGGGCGACGACCCGTCCCGGCCCCGGTACATCGTCAACGAGCCGGGCGTGGGCTACCGCCTGGAGGCGTAGCCGAACCGCACACTGGTCCGCACGAGCCGTTCGGGAATCAGTCGATCAGCTCGTACGCGGGCAGCGTGAGGAACTCCACGAAGTCGTCCGACAGCGCGACCTGGTCGAACACGCGGCGGGCGTCCTCGAAGCGGCCCCTGCCGTACAGCTCCTCCCCGTACGTCTCGCGCAGCCTGGCAAGCTCCTCGTCCTCGATGCGGCGGACCAGGTCGCGGTCGACCGTCGGGCCATCGGACAACCGGACGCCGTTCCGCACCCACTGCCAGACCTGCGAGCGCGAGATCTCCGCGGTCGCGGCGTCCTCCATCAGGTTGTTGATGGCCGCCGCGCCGTTGCCGCGCAGCCACGACTCCACGTACTGGATGCCCACACTCACGTTCACGCGGAGCCCCGCCTCGGTGATGCTGCTGCCGGGGATCGCGACGTCGATCAGCTGCCCGGCCTCGACGCGCACCTCCTCGCGCAGCCGCCCGAGCTGGTTCGGCCGCTCGCCCAGCACGGCGTCGAAGCACGCGGTCGCCGTGTCGACCAGGTCGGGGTGGGCGACCCACGTGCCGTCGAAGCCGTCGCCGGCCTCCCGCACCTTGTCGTCGCGGACCCGCTCCAGCGCCACCCGGTTGACCTCCGGGTCGCGGCGGCTGGGGATGAACGCCGCCATTCCGCCCATCGCGAACGTGCCCCGGCGGTGACAGGTGCGCACCAGCAGCTCCGTGTAGGCGCGCATGAACGGGACGGTCATCGTGACCTGGGCGCGGTCCGGCAGCACCATGTCGGGCCGGTCCCGGAACTTCTTGATGACGCTGAACATGTAGTCCCACCGCCCGGCGTTGAGCCCGATCGAGTGGTCGCGCAGCTCGTACAGGATCTCGTCCATCTCGAACGCGGCCAGGATCGTCTCGATCAGCACCGTCGCCCGAATCGTGCCCGTGGGGACGCCGAGCCGCTCCTCGGCGAACGTGAAGACGTCGTTCCAGAGCCTGGCCTCGCGGTGGCTCTCCAGCTTGGGCAGGTAGAAGCAGGTGCTGAGGCCCCGGTCCAGCCGCCGCCGGACGTTGTGGAACGCGTACAGCCCGAAGTCGAAGAGGCCGCCGGAGATCGGCTCGCCGTCGACGAGCACGTGCTTCTCGGGGAGGTGCCAGCCGCGCGGCCGCACCAGCAGGTACGCGGTCCGCTCGTTCAGGCGGTACTCGCGGCCGTCCGGGTTCGTGAACGTGATCGTTCCCTCGATCGCGTCGATCAGGTTCACATGGCCGTCGAGGTTGTTCTGCCACGTCGGCGAGTTGGCGTCCTCGAAGTCGGCCATGAAGACACGCGCGCCTGAGTTGAGCGCGTTGATCACCATCTTGCGGTCGACCGGCCCGGTGATCTCCACGCGGCGATCGAGCAGGTCGGCGGGCGGGGGGGCGGTGCGCCAGTCGCCCTCGCGCACCTCGCGGGTCTCGGGCAGGAATCCGGGCAGCTCGCCCGCCTCGATGCGCGCCTGGCGCTCGGCGCGGGCACGGAGCAGTTCGGCCCGCCGCTGTCCGAACCGGCGCTGGAGCGCGGCGACGAACGCGAGCGCCCCCGGGGTCAGGATCTCCACCTGGCGGCCCTCGACGGGGCCACGGACGTCGACTCCTTCGACCTCGATCATGGCCACGAGCGTACACGGACGCCGGGTCAGGCCGGGACGCGGCCCTTGAAGACCCGGAACAGGAGGTAGAGGGACGGCAGCAGCACCGCCATCCCGGCGGCCACCACGACCAGCAGCAGCGAGAGCGTCGCGACCGGGGAGGCGGTGCCGTCGAACGTGAGGTCCGGTGGCACGAGATACGGCCACTGACCGACGGCCCACGCCCAGAGCACGAACACGACCTGGGCGGCCACCGCCACCCTCGCGATCTGCGGCCGGCCGCGCAGCACCGCGACGAGCGCGAGGGGCCCGTTGAGCAGGGCCAGGACCAGCAGGGGGAGGCCGCGCCCGAACAGCACGTCGAGCAGCGGACGGGCCGAGAACCACGCCAGGACGAGCCCGATCAGCGCAAACGCGCCCGAGGCCAGTGCGGCGCCGACCGCCCGGCGGCGGAAGTCGGCCTGCAGGTCCCGCTCGCCCTCGGTCTCGACCACCAGGTACGTCGCGGCCAGGTACGCGCAGAGCGAGACGGCCAGCAGGGCCAGGTCGACCGCCAGCAGGGTCGTCCAGCCGGCGAACGGGCCGCTCGTGACGCTGCCGCCGGACACGCGGATGGCGCCAGATGCCACGGCGGCGGCGGCCGCGCCGAGGAACGCCGGCGTCAGCACGCTGGCCGCGCCGAACACGACGCCCCACGGCTCCAGCCGGCCCACCGCCTCCCGGCCGTGCGCTCGGAACGCGAACGCGGCGCCGCGGAGGACGATCCCGATCATGGCGACCGTGAACGGCAGGTACAGGGCGACCGCGAGCGCGGCAAACGCGGGCGGGAACGCCGTGAACAGGCCCACGATCAGGAAGATCAGCCAGACGTGGTTGGCCTCCCACACCGGCCCCATCGCGGTGGCGATCGCGAGGCGCTGCGAGCGGGCGCGCGGGCCCCAGGCCAGCGCGTCCCACACGCCGCCGCCGAAGTCGGCGCCGGCCAGGACCGCGTACACCGTGAGGCTCAGCCAGAGGATGGCGGCAACGGCCTCGGTCATGCCTCCCTCCTCCTCCGCGCCAGCTCCAGCAGCAGCCGCGCGGTGACCGCGGCCAGCGCCACGTAGATCACGATGAAGATCGCGAACGTGGGGCCGACGCCGGGGCTGCTCGTCGCCGCGTCGGCCGTCCGCAGCACGCCGTACACCGTCCAGGGCTGGCGGCCGAACTCCGTGACGAACCAGCCAGCCTCCATCGCGATCACGGTCGCCGGCCCCGCAGCAACCAGGGCGCGCAGCAGCCACCTGCCGGTCGGGATCTCGCGCCGGCGCCAGGCCAGCGCCCAGAACGCGAGCGCGGCCACGCCGGACAGCAGGCTGAGCCCGACCATCGTGTCGAAGGAGAGGTGGACGATGGTCGAGTTGGGCTGGTCCTGGGCCGGCACGGCGTCCAGTCCCTGCACCTCGGCATTGGGGTCGAAGGCCGCGAGCAGGCTGAGCGCGTACGGGATGGGCAGGCCGGCCACGATGCGCTGCTGCGACGGCAGCACCAGGCCGCCGAGCGTGATCGGCGCCCCGCGCTCCGTGTGGAAGACGCCCTCCATGGCCGCGAACTTGGCCGGCTGCGCCTGGTATATGAAGCGCGCGCTGGCGTCCCCGAAGAACCCGGCCAGCGCGATCGCCACCACGCCCAGCGCCATGCCCAGCGCGAGGCCACGGCGGTGCGCGGCGTCGCTGCGGCCGCGCAGGAGGCCGGCCGCGTACACCGCCGCCACCAGGAAGCCGCTCACCGTGTAGGCCGAGAACAGCATGTGCGGGTCCTCGGTGCTGACCGAGGGGTTCAGTGCCGCGGCGAGCGGGTCGACGTGCGTGATCGCGCCGTTCTGGATCGAGAACCCCGCCGGGCTGTTCATCCAGGAATTGACCATCACCACGAACAGGGCCGAGGCGGCGCCGCTCACCGCGATCGGGATCGAGCAGAGCCAGTGCTGGAGCGGGCTGAGCCGGTTCCAGCCGTACAGGTAGAGGCCGAGGAAGATCGCCTCCAGGAAGAACGCGAAGCCCTCGGCCGTGAACGGCAGGCCGATCATGCTGCCGCTCAGCGCCATGAAGCGCGGCCAGAGCAGGCCGAGCTCGAAGCTGAGCACCGTGCCCGACACCGCGCCGATCGCGAAGAGGAGGCCGAACGCCCGGCTCCACCGGCGCGCGAGGTCCGTCCAGACCGGGTCGCGCCGCCACAGCCCGAGCCCTTCGGAGACGACCAGCAGCAGCGGCAGGCCCACGCCGAGGGCCGCGAAGACGATGTGGAACGCGAGCGACGTGCCCATCGTCGCCCGTGCGAGCTCGACCTGATCCATCGCTCTCTACTGTGCCCGGTGCGCCCGGGCCGGAGCGTGGTCGTTCTCCCCCATACGCGCACGGCGCGGGAAGGTGTCGTACAGTGTTGGCGCGGCCGCCGCCGGCCAGGCGTGAAATACTCGATCGACGCGCGCCGTCGCCGGGCCATCCGCAGGGTGGCCAGGCACCACGAGGTCGGAACCATCCGCTGGTGGCCCCCCTCCTCGCACCCGGCCTGGGTCCACCTCCTGGTCGAGGACCGGCCCGAGAGCCTCCCCACGTTCCGTTCCGACCTGGAGCTGGCGCTGGGCTGCCGGGTCGCCATCTACGTCGCGGGCCAGATCCCCGAGGAGGCCTGGGGCAGCATGCTCGTGGAGACG
>Ga0066903_100001871_pt1 | contig 15882 bp, 15 predicted proteins | sample PanSoiMetaGPlot1_FD_67491 | JGI IMG/M metagenome (GOLD analysis project Ga0066903, IMG submission 67491) | Tropical forest soil microbial communities from Panama analyzed to predict greenhouse gas emissions - Panama Soil - Plot 1 (version 2) | ecosystem: Environmental > Terrestrial > Soil >... | reverse complement strand
GGGCTTCCTGGTGTTCGTCAATGTCTTCGTGTTCTTTCTTGCCTTCTTCCTCGATTTCTTCGAGATCGCCTTCATCGTCATTCCGCTGCTCGGGCCGGCGGCGGAGCGGCTCGGCATCGACCTTATCTGGTTCGGCGTGATCCTCGGCGTGAACATGCAGACTTCGTTCATGCATCCGCCGTTCGGCTTCGCCCTGTTCTACCTGCGCTCGGTCGCGCCCCGAGAGCCGTTTCTCGATCGGGTTACGCGCAAGCGCACCGAGCCGGTGACCACCGGCCAGATCTATTGGGGCGCCATTCCGTTCGTTGTGATCCAGTGTGTCATGGTGGGCCTGGTCATCGCCTTTCCGGCCCTCGTCATGCACTACAAGGGCACCGGACCGAAGGTCGACCCGTCCAAGATCCAGCTCGAGATCCCGCAGGTGGACGTGCCGCCGCTCGACCTGAGCGAGCCGCCGAAGATTCGGTGATCGGCGCCGCAACCGGCGACACGGCGCGCGGTTCGCAGTAGGCTGGGCGGCACGGGGGCGAAAAGCCGGCCGCCTCCGCGGCCGGCCTGCCGGTAGCGAGCGGCCACTGCGGCACGCGGACGGGGCGAGGGGACCATCTTGGATGCCTTGCTGAAGCTCAGTCGCGCGATCGACTGGCTCAACGAGAGGCTGGGCGTCGCAGCCAACTGGCTCGTGCTGCTGGCCTGCCTGATCAGCGCCGGCAATGCCGCGAGCCGCTACATGTTCAGCGCCAGCTCCAACGCCTGGCTCGAGGTGCAGTGGTATATGTTCGCCGGCATGGTCCTGCTCGGCGGCCCCTATACGCTGAACCGCAACGAGCACGTGCGGGTCGACCTGCTCTACGGCATGGCGAGCGAGCGCACGCGCCTCTGGATCGACATCGCCGGCGGCTTCCTGTTCCTGCTGCCGATCTGCGTCATCCTCACCTATTTCACCTGGCCGTGGTTCGTCGATTCCTGGACCATCAACGAGAGCTCATCCAATGCCGGCGGCCTCGTGCGCTGGCCGGTGAAGCTGGTTCTGCCGGTGGGCTTCGCCCTGATGGCGCTGCAGGGCGTCTCGGAGCTCATCAAGCGGTTCGAGGCGCTGCTGCATCACCATCGCCTGCAGTACGAATACGAGACTCCGCTGCAATGATCCATTTCGTCAGGGAGAACCTGGCGCCCCTGATGTTCGGGGGCATGATCCTGTTCATGCTGATCGGCTACCCAGCCTCGTTCTCGCTGGCCGCGGTCGGCCTGTTCTTCGGCTTCATCGGCATCGAGCTCGGCCTCATCGGGCCGGACTTTCTCGGCAACCTCACCTACCAGCTGTTCGGCATCGTCTCCAACGACCTGTTGCTGGCAATCCCGTTCTTCACCTTCATGGGCGCCATTCTCGAGCGCTGCGGCCTGGCCGAGGACCTGCTCGACTCGATCGGCCAGATGTTCGGGCCGTTGCGCGGCGGCCTGTCCTACGCGGTGATCTTCGTCGGTGCCATTCTCGGCGCCATCACCGGCACGGTGGCGGCCTCCGTGATCGCCATGGGGGTGATCTCGGTGCCGGTGATGATGAAGTACGGCTACTCGGTCCGCCACACCATGGGGGTGATCGCCGCCTCCGGCACCATCACCCAGCTCATTCCGCCGTCGCTGGTGCTCGTCGTGCTGGCCGACCAGATGGGCCGCTCGGTCGGCGACATGTACGCCGGCGCCATCGGGCCGAGCATCATCCAGGTGGCCCTGTTCTGCATCTGGGTGTTCATCGTCAGCATCTTCTGGCCCAAGGACGTCCCGGCGCTGCCGCCCGAGGCGCGCACCCTGAAGGGATGGGCGCTCGTCGCCAAGTGCCTGCGCGGCATCATTCCCTCGCTCGGGCTGATCTTCCTCGTGCTCGGGACCATCTTCATGGGGCTGGCGACGCCGACCGAGGCGGGCGCCATGGGGGCGGTCGGCTCGCTCGCGCTCGCAGTTTTCAACCGCTCGCTCGCCTGGCCGGGCCGCGTCCGCGTCGCGCTGGCCGAGGCCCGAGCCTTGCACGCGAGCTCGGTTGCAGGAGGCGTTGCGGCCGGCCCGCGCGAACTCTGGCGTCGCGCCTATCCGGTCATCGCACCCGATTTCGTCGAGCTGTGGCACCTCATCTACCAGGGCATGGCCACGACCATGCGCATCACCGCCATGGTGGTCTACATCCTGATCGGCGCCCGCGTGTTCAGCCTGGTGTTCCAGGGCGTGGGCGGCAAGGTGTGGATCGAGGACATGCTGACCAACCTGCCCGGCGGGCAGGTCGGCTTCCTGGTGTTCACCAACGCCTTCATCTTCGTGATCGCGTTCTTCCTCGACTTCTTCGAGATCGCCTTCATCATCATTCCGCTGCTGGCGCCGGCCGCCGAGAAGCTCGGCATCGACCTCATCTGGTTCGGCGTGCTGATCTGCTCCAACATCCAGACCAGCTTCATGCATCCGCCGTTCGGCTTCGCGCTGTTCTACCTGCGCGGCATCGCGCCGCCTGCGGTGAAGACCGCGGACATCTACTGGGGCGCCATACCCTGGGTGGTGCTGCAGGTGATCCTGGTGATCATTGTGATCCTGTGGCCTGAATCGGTGACCTACTGGATCGATCGCGGAACCGGGATCGACCCGAGCAAGATCCAGATCGAGATCCCGCCTGTGGACCTGCCGCCGCCGCTCGAGTTCAAGTGACGGGCCCCCGTGAGCCACGCCATTGCGGGGTGGGTTGACGACCGCGAAGGCGGGCGAGACCCATCACCGCAGCATCCTCACGTGCGCGTGCGCATGCGCATCATGAAGCTGTCGTAGGCGAGCTCGGCCACCTGCAGCCACTGATAGGAATCGCCGCGGAAGGCGGTGAGGCTGTCGTACAGCTTCTTGAACTGCGGATTGGTCTGGTTGAGCTCGGCGTAGACCTCGTGCGAGGTCTTGTAGCAGGCCTCCATGACGTCCTGCGGGAAGGCGCGCAGGAGCGCGCCGCCAGCCGCCAGCCGCTTGAGCGCCTGCGGGTTGAGCTCGTCGTATTTGGCGGTCATCGACGCGCCCGCCTCGCGCGCGCAGGTCATGACGATCGTCTGGTAGAGCTTCGGCAGCTCGCTCCACTTGCCGAGGTTGACGATGAGGTGCGGCTGCGCGCCGCCCTCCCACCAGCCGGGGTAATAGTAGTACTTGGCGATCTTCTGGAAGCCGAGCTTCTCATCGTCGTAGGGGCCGACCCATTCGGCGGCGTCGATCGTGCCCTTCTCCAGGGCCGGATAGATGTCGCCGCCGGCGATCTGCTGCGGCACGACGCCGAGCCGCTGCAGGATACGGCCAGCAAAGCCGCCGACCCGGAACTTGAGCCCCTTGAGATCCTCCAGGCTCTTGATCTCGCGGCGGAACCAGCCGCCCATCTGGCACGTCGTGTTGCCGGTCGGCATGCCCCAGACGTTGTAGGTCTTGAGGAACTCGTTCATGAGCTCCATGCCGCCGCTGTGGAACTCCCAGGCCTCCTGCTGGCGCGTATTGAGGCCGAACGGGAGCGCGGTGCCGAACGTGAAGGCCGGGTCCTTGCCGAAGTAATAGTAGGTCGCCGTGTGTCCCATCTCGACGGTGCCGCTCTGCACCGCGTCGAGCACCTGCAGGCCGGGCACGATCTCGCCCGCCGCGAACAGCTGGATCTGGAACTTGCCCTCGGTGATCTCGCCGACCCGCTTGGCCAGCTGGTCGGCGCAGCCGTAGAGCGTATCGAGCGACTTCGGCCAACTCGCCGTCAGTCGCCACTTGATCTCCGGCATCGATTGCGCGAGCGCCGGCGCGGCGAGCGCTGTGGAGGCGGCACCCACTCCCGCCGCCCGCAGGAATTCACGACGTTTCATGGCGTTTCCCCGTGTTCTGCCGAACGCCCGCGCAGGGGAAGGCGACAAGCCGACCGCGTCCTGTGGGCGATCGATCCAACTCACTGTAGAGCATTCCAGAAAAATGGATATCGGTTTTCCGCAGAAGTGCGAATGCGCTCTGGATTCATACCTTGTCGCATTTTCTGCGCCGAACCGGTGTCCAGCCCGGATCAAGTCCGGGCCAGGCTTTCGGTGGAAAATGCTCTGGACGCGGTCAGTCCTTGCGGGCAGCCCATCAACATCCCGTGCGGCGCCGGCGAGCGGCTTGACGCCCTGCTCGCCGCCGCTACGACACGCCCATGGGACGTCTCAAGGACAAGATCGTGCTGATCACCGGCGCCGCCGGCGCGGTCGGCTCGGCGGTCGGCGAAGCGGTGGCGCGCGCCGGGGGCATCGCCATCGCCACCGATCTTGCCGGCCGTGACGGCATCGACCATGTCCTCGACGTCACCAGCGAGGATGATTGGCGCCGGGTCGCCGCGGAGGTGGATCGCGCCGCCGGCCGCATTCATGGCCTCGTCAACGCGGCCGGCATCGCCACCCTGGGCACCATCGAGGAGACCGACTTCGCCACCTGGCGGCGGATCATGGCCGTCAACCTCGACGGCACCTTCCTCGGCTGCAAGCACGCGATGCCGCTGCTTCGCCGCGACGGCGGCGCGATCGTCAACCTGTCCTCGGTTTCCGGCCTGGTCGGCGGCCACAACCTCGCCGCCTACAACGCCTCCAAGGGCGGCGTGCGCCTGCTCACCAAGTCGGTGGCGCTGTACGGAGCGCGGTTCGATCCCAAGGTGCGTTGCAACTCGGTCCACCCGGCCTTCCTGCAGGGGCCGATGATCGACTCGATCGCCGCCGAAACCGGTCATCCGGACGGTGCGCGCGCCCGCATGACGCGCGAGATTCCGCTCGGCCGCCTGGGCAGCCCGGCCGAGGCGGCGGACCTGATCGTCTATCTGCTGTCCGACGAGGCATTGTTCGTGACGGGCGCGGAATTCGTGATCGATGGCGGCTTGACGGCGCGGTGAGGCGTCGGCGCCGCAACAGGGCTGCCGCCCTTCCGCGCCGCGTCAGGCCTGGGCGCGTGCGATCTTCTTCACCAGGTCGACCACCGAGCTGCGCAGCCGGCGGTCGTTGATCTCCGAGAACGCCTGCACCAGGTGAAACGATTGCGGCTCGGCGATCAGGTCCTGGACCGAACGCGAGCTCGCATGCTGCTTGCGCTTGTCGCTGCCGTCGAAGAAGTCCATGACGTGGACTCCGAGAATCGAGGCGATCTGGAACAGCCGGCCGCAGCCGATGCGGTTGACGCCTTTTTCGTATTTCTGCACCTGCTGAAACGTGACGCCGAGCTGGTTGGCGAGCTCGGTTTGCGAAAGCCCTCGAGCGAGCCGTTGGATGCGGATGTTGCGGCCCACCAGCTTGTCGACGGAATCGGGTTGCTTCGGCGACATGAATCTCATCTCCCACGGTTGCCTTGAACAATACAGCGCGAAGCCGGTCACAACCTACAGAAGATCGCGCAAAAGTGATACCGAAAGGGTGGCGTGCATCGGGATCCCGCTTCCCCGTGCGCGCCGGAGGATGGAATAGGGCCTGGAGGGCGACCGTTGCAAGCGATACGTTCGTCGCTCTGTCGGCAAGCCGCCACCAGCGGTTGCCCGTCAATCCGGCGGCAGCGGATGGCCCGGCATCAGCGCGTAAGGGTGGGCCCATCCGGGCAGCGCGCGCAGGCGTTCGAGCCATCGGGCGATGTGGCCGTGCTCGGCCGCGATGTCGAAGCCGAACTCCTCGGCCGGGTAGTACAGGTAGGCGACGAGCGAGATGTCGGCGATGGTCGGCCGGTCGCCCAGCACGAACGGCCGCCCGGCGAGGCGCCCGTCGAGGATCGCCAGGCTGCCGTCGGCCCGCCCCTTCAGGAACGCGAGCACCTTGGGGTCGCCCGCCGGCTTGGCGAAATTGCGCAGGAAGCGGTATGGGCCGAGGTATCCGGTGAGCTTCTGGTTGTCGAAGATGATCCAGCGCAGAGCCTCGAGTCGCTCGTCGTCGCCCTGCGGCAGGTAGCGGCCGGAGCGTTCCGCCAGGTAGTGGAGAATGACGCCGGACTGGGACAGATTGCGGGTGCCGTGCTGAAGCACCGGGACCTCGCCCATTTCATTGATCTCGGCGCGGAATTCCGGCGTGCGCGTCTCGCCCTTGCGGATGAAGTCGACGAAGACCGGCGCCCAGTTGGCGCCAATCAGGTTGAGCATGAGGGCGGCGCGATAGCAGTTGCCCGACTGGGCGAAGCAGTAGAGCTGGTATTCGGCCATCGTGCAATCTCCATGCGTGTGCGGCGCTTCAAATCGAGAAGCGGCGGCTGAGAAGCGCCGACACGTTGGCCGATGGTGTGCCGCGCTCGGGCGATGGTTTCAAGTCGGCATGCCGACTCGGCAAGCAATGTTTCAACGAAGAAACATTCCACGAAATTTGAACGAAACACGGGCGCGCTAGCGTTTCAGCCGCGACACCAATTCTTCGCTGCGCGGTTGTGCTTGCACGAGCCGCATCGCTTCCCGCCGGTCTCGCCGGCAGGTCGTCGCGGGTCCGTTCGCGGCGGACGACATGTGACCCGGAGTTTTCATGCCTCTACGTTCGGTGCTCGTCTCAGCAATTCTGTGGGTCGCATTGGCGCCGGCGACCGCAGAGACCGTGAATACGCCGACCTGTCGCCAGGAGCTGGCCGACACCTGGGCGAAGATGCAGGAGATGCTGGCGCGCCTCAAAAGCGCCGCCCGCGCCGACCAGAGCGAGAAGTGCGAGACCTACCGCAGCCACGCGGCGGTCGTGGTCAAGGCGCGCGAGGTGTTCGACCGGTGCAAGACCGGTCGCGACCGCGTCGGCGACGTCGCACAGATGGACGGCGCGCTCGACGACGTCACCTCCACCATCGACCGGGAATGCAACGGCGGGCCGCGCGCCGCCACCCCGCAGGCGCGCGCCCCGGACCCGGGCAGCGGCGAGATGCCGGCACGCTGACTGTTTTCCGATTGGCTTGAATCATCATGCCCGGCCCCCGATCAAGTCGGGGGCAGGCTCTTGTGCCGGCCATCCGCGTCTTATGCGATCACAACGATGAGGTGGCCGTTCCGTCAGGCGTGGGCTTCGGCGCGCTTCCCGTGGGCGCCGGTCAGGTGCGCGACCTTGTGCGCGTGCTCCACGGCCTGGCGCGCGACCTCGTCGTGGGTGAACAGCTCGAGCTTCTCGGTCTCCTCGTCGGTGACCGGCGTCATCGCCCGATCGGTGTAGGCGAAGCGGTTCGGGTCCTTGCGGACCCGCCGCGCCACCCTTGCGACGAAGATCAGCTGGCGGATGGCGCGGTAGTACTTCGAGACGAAACCCCACGCGTATTTCGGATAGAACGTCCAGATCGGCTCGATCGGCAATCCCGGGCGCCGACTGTGTCGGTATTTCCGCCGCAGCATGCCGGCGTGATAGGGGTGGATGCCCTCGAGGTCGAGGGTGATGCTGAACAACCAAACGAGCGCGATCAGCCGCGAGAGGCTGGTGTAGGTCGCCTCCGCCCGTCGGATGATCGTCTCGATGTGGTCGGGCGTGTAATAGGCTCGCCACGCCTTGCGGCAGAGCTCCTCCCATTGCTCCTTGCTCAGGAGCGGATTGTTCGTGACCATGTGCTCGGCGTCGTACAGGTTCATGTCCGGGTGCATCCAGACGCCTTTTTCCCACAGCACCTTGTGATCTTCCGAGCCCGGCAGCGGACACAGCAGGGTGAAGCCGAGAATGTCGAGGGGCAGCTCCTTCTTGATGATCTCGATGTCCCGCAGAATGCTATCGGGCGTGTCGAACGGGAAGCCGATGATGTAGCCGGCGGTGACGATCGCTCCGACCTTCTTCCAGGCGAGCAGGTTCTTGCGGTATTCGGTGATCTTGTTCTGGCGCTTCTTGGCCGCGACGAGGTTGTTGGGATTGATGCTCTCGAGGCCGACGAACACCCGATTGGCGCCGGCCCGTCCGGCCTTCTCGATGAAGTTCGGGATCTTGTGACAGAGCATGTCGGCCTGGATCATCAGCCGGATGTTCATCTTCTCGCGCTCGCGCAGCTCGATGATGCGGTCGAGGATCGCCTCCCAGTCCTTGTGGCGGGCAAAATTGTCGTCGGTAATGAGAAAGTGGCGCACGCCGTGGGCCCAGTGCTCGCGCAGCGCCCGCTCCACGTCGTCCGCGGTGCGCCCGCGCGATTTGCGCCCCTGGACGTTGATGATCACGCAGAATGAGCACTGATAGGGGCAGCCACGGCCGGCATCGAAGCTGGCAAACGACTGCACGGTTCGCCGCAGGTGCGTGGCCGGCAGGATCGGGGTCGGCTGGCCCTCGAGCGCCGGCATCTCCTTCAGGTGGTTGTAGATCGGCTGCAGGGTGCCGTTCGCGGCATCCTGCAGGATGCCGTCCAGCCGCCCTTCGACCTCGCCGGCGAACAGGCTGATGCCCATGTCGAGCGCTGTCTTCAGCTCGGGCATCAGCTCGGGCAGCATGGCGAGGCAGCCGGAAACGTGGAAGCCGCCGATGATGACCGGTACGCCGGCGTTGCGGAACGGACGTGCGATGTCGAGGGCGCGCGGGAACTGGTTCGACTGCACGCCCACGAGCCCGACCAAGCCGAACCCGCCGCTACGGCGGATGCCGGCGAGAAGCCGGTTGACTCGCACGCGCGAGCTGAACTCGTCGATCACCGTGATGTCGATCGCAACGTCGGCTCCGAGCACCGAGCGCCGTGCTGAATCGCGCGCCAGGCTGTAAAGAACCGCAAGCGAATTGGGAGGAAGGTAGGCGCGCGCCCACTGGATCACGTATCCGTCGTCATCGTAGCGCGACGGCTTGATCAGGACGAGCTGGAAGCGCCGCTTTGGCTCGGTGGACGCGATCGACATTGCAATGACCCCCGTTGCCGCCGATTACGCGTTGGCCGCGGCCGGCAGCGCGCCCTGGCCGCCGGTCAGATGCGCCAGCTTGTGCGCGTGCGCGACCGCCTGGCGGGCGGCGTCGTTATGGGTGAACAATTCGAGCCGCTCGGTCTCGTCATCGAGGACCGGCGTCATCGCCTGGTCCATATAGGCGTACCGATTCGGGTCCTTGCGGACGCGCCGGCTGGTCAGCGCCACCCACAGCAGCAGGCGCAGCGCGCGGGTGTATTTGCTGACGAAGTCCCACGCGTACTTCACATGGAACCAGCCGATCGGCTCGATCGGCATGCCGGGACGGCGGTCGCGCCGGTATTTGCGGCGCAGCAGCCCGCCCTGGAGCGGGTGGACGTTCTCCAGCGGCACCGAGGAGGAGAACAGGTAGAGGAAGGCGCCCAGGCGCGACATGCTGCAATTGGTGGCGGCGGCGCGTCGCATGATCGTCACCATGTGCTCCGGCGTGTAGTACGCGTGCCAGATGGTCTGGTAGATGCGCTCCCAGGCCTCCTTGCTCATCTTCGCATGATGCGCGACCGCGTGCTCGCCGTCATAGCGGTTCATGTCCGCGTCCATCCACTCCCCCTTCTGCCATAGGACCTTGTGGTCCTCCGAGCCGGGCAGCGGGGTGAGGCAGAAGAACTCGAGCACGTCGAGCGGGAGCTCCTTCTTGATGATCTCGATGTCCTCGATGATGGACTCCGGCGTATCGAATGGGAAACCGAGGATGTAGCCGGCCGTGGTGATGGCGCCCGCGTTCTTCCAGGCCAGCAGCATCCTGCGGTACTCGGTGATCTTGTTCTGGCGCTTCTTGGCGGCGAGCAGGTTGGCGGCATTGATGCTTTCGAGGCCGACCAGCACGCGGTTGACGCCGGCGCGCGCCGCCTTCTCGATGAAGTTCGGAATCTTGTGGCACAGGGTGTCGACCTGCACCACCAGCCGGATGTTCATCTTGTCGCGCTCGCGCAGCTCGATGATCCGGTCGAAGATCGGCTCCCAGTCCTTGTTGCGCGCGAGGTTGTCGTCGGTGATGAAGAAATGCCGGATGCCCTGGGCCCAGTGCTCGCGAATGGTGCGCTCGACGTCCTCGGCCGAGCGGCGGCGCGATTTGCGGCCCTGCACGTTGATGATGGTGCAGAAGGAGCACTGATAGGGGCAGCCGCGGCCGGCGTCGAAGCTCGCCAGGCTCTGGTAGGTGCGCCGCAGCTGCTCGGCCGGCAGGATCGGGGTCGGCTGCGATTCGAGCGACGGCAGATCGTTGAGGTAGTTGTAGATCGGCTGCAACGTCCCGTTCGCGGCGTCGTTGAGGATGCGGTCCATCCGTCCTTCGATCTCGCCGGCGAACAGGCTGATCCCCAGGTCGAGCGCGGTCTTGAGGTCCGCCTGCAGCTCAGGGAGCATGGCGAGGCAGCCGGAGACGTGGAACCCGCCGATCATCACCGGCACGCCGGCGGCGCGGAACCGGCGGGCGATGTCGAGCGAGCGCGGGAACTGGTTCGATTGCACGCCGACGAGACCGACCAGGCCGAACCCACCGTGCCGCCGCATGAGGGCGATGAGGCGCTCGACTTTCACCCGCGAGTGGATCTCGTCGATCACCGTGATGTCGATCGCGACGTCGGGTCCGAGCGCCGCGCGTTGCGCCGAGTCCCGCGCCAGGCTGTAGAGCACCGCCAGGGTGTTGGACGGAACGAACGCCCGTGCCCACTGGATGACGTAGCCGTCGTCGTCGTAGTGCGACGGCTTGATCAGGACCAGCTGGAAACGCCGCTCCGGCACCTTCAACGCACCTGACATGCCGATACGCCCCCGCTGACCGCCGGAATGAATCCGCCTCTCGCATGCTCGGCGAAAGCCCGCCCGGACCTGACCGGAGCACGGGCCGGTTGCCGCCTCGCCGTCGGGGACAGGCGCCACGCGCAAAGGGGCGGCAGCAGGTCCCGGTTCCCACCGAACCGGACATGCTCTAGCACAATGGCACGCCGCGACAAAGGGCGGCGATATCACCAGATATTGCCGCCGCGGACTTGGTCGAAGCTGTACAGGGGAGTCTTGGCCTCGGCGGGCGACATGTTGGCGGTCCGCCGGCCGCCGTTGAGCTCCCGCAGCTTATTGACCCAGAGCTCCGGGTACAGCAGGTGCGTCATCGGGGTCTTCAAGCCCATGAAAGTGGCAACGTCCCGGATGAACGCGACGCAGTTGTAGGTGGCCCCGTTCCACAGCGGCGAGGTCTCCTGCAGGTGCTTGATATAGGCGAACACCCGCTCGGCCTGTTCGTCGGTCAGATACACGCGATAGCTGGCGGTCAGGTATTCCTCGTCGAGATCGCCGTAGCTCGCCCCGGTCTCCGACGGCACCGGAATGACATGGCCGATGATGTAGGGAATCACGCTGTCGGTAGCCGGATGAAGGCCTGCGACGTTGACCGCCTTCTCACCCACCTTTCCGTACCAGAGAAAGGCATGACCGTAGCTGGCGGCCGTCCGCGCTCGGAAATCGACGTAGTACCTGCCGGGCACAGGCAGCGCCTGCCCCGGTTTGCTTCCCTTTGCATGCGGGTCGACGGTGGCCGCTCGCGTCGCCTTCCGCGGCTTGGTGCTGCCGGCCGGATCCGTCTGCTGCGGAGCGGCGTGGGCGACCTTGCGTGTGGCGGAGTCCTTCGGCTTGGCGGCGGCCGGCGTTCCGGTGTCCGCTAACGTGCTCACCTTCGTGGTGGGTCTTGCGTCCTGCGCGCTCGCTGCCCCGACCCCGGGTGCGGTCGCGATCGCGACCGCAAACACCAGGGCCAGAAGGCCGGGGCCGCTCCGGTTCAGCGGAGTGGAATGCATGAGTCGACTTCCTGAAGGTTACCCGCGCTCGCCGCGCCCCCGCACGGCCGGCACATCACGACTTGAAGACACGCGCCCCCAGTCCTGGCGAAGGGAACTCCGCCCGCGCAATCAGGGGAGGCGGGGCCGAGGCCCGCGCGCTCCCATGAATCGCCCCATCAGCCTTTGGTCACCACTGCCGGTGCCTTGCCGATCGGAGCCTTGCCGATCGGGCCCTTACCGATCGGTGCCTTGCCGACGACGGGTGCCGGCGGCGGCGGCTCTTTGCGCGGAATGTCGGCGGCGGCGGCAGCGCCCACCATCGCGAGGGTTGCTGCCGCGGAGAACAAGAACCTGATCATGTTGACCCCCTTGCTGGACGGCGGCCCCGCTCGGCGAATCCGGATCGGGGCAAGCCACACGCAGCGCCACCTTGACTGCGGCGCGAACCCGACGCAACGAAGAAGCGCATGAATCGCGGGCACAGGCGCTCGTTTTCCGGCGGATGTGGCACAAATAACACGCTTTAGAATTGCGGCGTAACCATCTGTTAAAAGAATCCTTCGTCCGATCGACGAGGCGGCTTCCGCCGCCACATTCATGCCTGTGTTCCGCAAATTTTGCCTGCCGTTCAATAGATGCCGGGGATCAGGCGGCAGGTGCGCGCCATGTAGGCACGGTAATCCTCACCGAATTTCTCCAGCATCATCCGTTCCTCCCGCGCGACTCGGCCGAAGAACAGCGTGCCGAATCCGATGAGGCCGGCGGGCCCCGCGATCCAGTTGGGCAGCAGCAGCGCTTGCGCCACCGCCCAGAGCCAGAAGCCGACATACATGGGATGCCGCACGTGCCGGTAGATGCCCTCGGTGATCAGCTTGTGGTCCTCGCGCAGTTCGAGGCTGAGCGACCAGTTGCGGCCGAGCGCGCGGTGGCTGAGCCGGAACACCCATAATGCCGCCGCCGCAACCACCACGCCGAGCCATGCCTGGACGGGCCGGAACGGATACTCGGCGAAGCGGGGAAAGCCAGTCGCAACGTACACGAAGGGCAGGACGCCGAGGCCGGAAAGCGAGACCAGCAGCAGGGTGGTCTCGCCCGGCCCGCGGTCGCTGCTGGCGATGGGCGTGCGGCGCGCGCGGCGCGCATGTCGCCTTCGGATCAGGTACCAGCCGACCGCCAGCGCGACATATACGGCCTTCGCCCATGCCGGCGTCATCCGTGGCCGACCCTGCTGCGGCAGGTCCGCGTCGGCTCCTCGCTCGGCTCCTCCAGGAGCGTGCCGTCCGGTCCGATCGCCGCTTGGGCGCCGTTGGGCGAGCGCACCTGCCGCTCCGCCGGCACCGGGCCGCACAGCAGCATGAAATAGTCGTAGTCCGCGCGCCGGTCATTGGCGCTGATGAACTGGCAGTGCACCCGGTAGAAGTTGCGGCGGATGCGCCGATAGGCGACGGGATCCAGCATCAGGCTGATGCGCACCACGCGGACGATCGGCCCGCCCGCCGCCGACATCCCCAGGCACTCCACGGGATTCGTCTTGTAGAAGTTCATCACGTCGGTGAGCGCCTGGTACTCGCCCCAGAACAGGCCGGGCGCTTTCGCAACGCGCTCCAGCGCGGCGCGGAAGCGGCGCGCTCCGCGATGCAGCCCGATCTTGGGAATCGAGGAGCCGACCGAAAGCAGCGCCAGCGGGGCCCCGGTGCGGCCGAGCGCGGGATCGAGCGCGAGCGCGCGGTCGAGAAGATCGACGGCGAGCACCGCGCCGAGGCTGTGGCCGACGATCAGGATCTCGTCCGCGTCGCGCCGGCGCGCCGCCTCCGTGATCTGCCGTGCGACGCGGTCGAGCCGCGGCTCGAGCACGGCGTCGCGGCCGCGCACGTAGTCGCGGGCGAAGACCCAGTCGTCGAACATGAGGTCGAGTTGCAGCCGCTGTCCGGGCCAGCGCAGCAGGAGAGCGAGGGCGGCGAGAGCCGCGAGGGCGCCGAGCACCGCCGAGCCGCTCGCGTGCGCGATCCCTGCGCCGGCGAGCGCGGCAAGACCGGCGAGGACCGCGAACACCAGGAACGGGGAGAGGAAGAACAACGCGTAGCGCCAGTTGGTGCGGAAGTAGCCGAAGAGTGCGCCCGCCGCGACGAAGTCGATGAAAGCCAGGAGGGCGAGCGGCACCCGCCGCCAGGTCGGGCGGCGACGCGCCGCCTCGATGATGTCGTCCCAGCGCACGTGGCGGTAGTCGGTCTCGACCCGCCAGTTCGGCCCCGAGGTGACGATACGCCAGGCCGCCTCGTCGGCGCCGACCTCCGCCTCGGAAACCGAGGCGATGCTCGCCGACCAGGTGCCGGCAAACCGCTGCAGCTCGCGCACGAAGCGGCGCCGCACCGCCTGCGGCGGCATCGGATCGTAGCCGCCGACGTGAAACACCAGCCGCTTCGCGATGATGGGATCCGTCATTCGCCCTGCCGGGCCGCGCGGCTCTCGGCCTCGTGCGGACCGGCTCTTCAACACCCGGCCGCAATGGTATGCTCCAACTCCTTTGCATCAACGGCTCGGCAAATGTCCAGCGGCATGGGCGCACGGTCCGACCTTACCTCCAGCCTGCGGCGAGACCGCCGGCGCGGCGGCGCTTGGGCGCTGACCATCGCTGCCGCGCTGGCCGGCCTGTGCGCCTTGCCCGCCGCCGCGCAGGCACCGCCCGATCAGTCGCCGGGGGAAATCTGCCTCGCGGCAAACGGGAACCTCTCCCTGGGGACACGGTTGCCGCGCATGGCGCTGCGCCACAAGACCGGCGGGCCCCTGATCGTGGTGGCCATCGGCTCGTCCTCGACGACCGGGCTGTGGGTGTACGGCTCGTCGGCGACCTATCCGGAAGTGATGAAGCGCGAGCTCGCGCGGCTGCGGCCCAAAGCTCAGGTCGCGGTGGTCAACAGCGGCCGCATCGGCGACACCATACCGGGCAGCATCGCCCGCTTCGACCGCGACGTCTTCTCCTACGCGCCCGACCTGGTCGTCTGGCAGCTCGGCACCAACGACGTCGCCTGGGGCGGCAGCGCCGACGGCGCCAAGGATCTGGTCGTCAGCGGCGTGCGCAGCTTGAAGGCGAGCGGCGCCGACGTCGTCCTCATGGACTTGCAGTATGCGCCGCTGGTGCTTTCTTCCTCCCACCACGCGACCATGCTGACGATCATCGCCGACGCGGCGCGGCAGGAGCGCGTCGGCCTGTTCTCGCGCTTCGAGCTGATGCGCCGCTCGGTAGAGGCCGGCGTGCCGCGCAGCGCTCTGCTGTCCTGGGACGGATTCCACAATTCCATCGCCGGATACGATTGCGTCGGCCGCGCGCTTGCGCGAGCGGTCCATGCGGCCGGGCGCTGATCGGGCAGGCGAGGCGGATCGAGCCATGACGCCGGAAGGGGAGCTCAAGCCCGCGATCGTGGTGAGTGGCGCGTCCTCCGGGATTGGGCGCGAGCTGGCGCGGCTGGCGGCGGGTGAGGGCGCCTTCGTTCTCCTCATCGGCCGTTCCGCGGCCGCGCTCTCCGAGCTTGCCGCCGATCTCGAGACCGCGGGCGCGAAGACCGCCGCGCTTTCGGTGGACCTGCGCGATCGGCACGCCGGTGACGAGATCGAAAGCGCCTTGTCGGCGCGCGGCCTCTACTGCGACGTGCTCGTCAACAGCGCCGGCTACGGCCTGTTCGGCCGCGCGGCGGAGATCGGCCGCGCCGAGCAGCTCGACCTGCTCGACGTCAACGCCCGCGCGCTGACCGAGCTCACCCTGCGCTTCCTGCCCGGCATGGTGGCGCGCCGCCGCGGCGGAATCCTCAACGTCGGCTCCATCACCGGCTACGTGCCCGGGCCGAACATGGCGATCTACTACGCGGCGAAATCCTACACGCGATTGTTTACGCTCGCGCTTGCCGCCGAGACAGCCGGCACCGGGGTGACGGTGAGCTGCCTTTGCCCCGGCCAAGTGCGCACTGCCTTTTTCGAGCGCTGCAGCGTCGGCAGGACCAGGCTCTCCAAGCTGATGCCGCGATCGAATGCCGCCGCAACCGCGGCGGCCGGCTGGCGCGGCTTCAAGGCGGGCAGGCGCCTGGTCATCCCGCGGCCGATGGATCGCTTCATCTCCGCGACGGCGGTGCTGCTGCCCGAGACCCTGATGCTGCGCGTGGTCGCCGCCCTCCAGCGTGCGCCCGCACACCGCGCTTAGTTAGAGCGCATTCCACCTGAATAGAATCACGTTCCGATGTGGCCGAGCCA
>Ga0066903_100001870_pt1 | contig 15883 bp, 10 predicted proteins | sample PanSoiMetaGPlot1_FD_67491 | JGI IMG/M metagenome (GOLD analysis project Ga0066903, IMG submission 67491) | Tropical forest soil microbial communities from Panama analyzed to predict greenhouse gas emissions - Panama Soil - Plot 1 (version 2) | ecosystem: Environmental > Terrestrial > Soil >... | reverse complement strand
CGCGCGCCAGGCGCTCCTCCAGCGCCTCTCGCGAAGCGCCGCGGCTGCCGTAGGGCCGGTGTCCGAGCAGCGCCTCGTAGATCCCCACCGCCAGGCTGAATTGATCCGCGCGGGCGTCGAGTGCCTCGCCGCGGTGCTGCTCCAGCGGCATGTAGCCCGGGGTGCCGGGACGCAGCGTCTCCCGGATGGGCGCCGAGCCTTCGGTGCCTGCCGTGATCGCGAGCCCGAGGTCTGCCACCCGGAGCCGGCCGTCGCGGCCGAGTAGGAGGTTCTCGGGCTTCACGTCCCGGTGGATCAGCCCAGCGTCGTGGATCGCCTGCAGCCCACGCGCGGCCTGGAGGAACATCGCCCGGATCTCCGCCGGGCTTCGCGGGGTGCGATCGAGCCAGCTGCGGAGGGTCTCGCCCTCCACGTGCTCCAACGCGAGATAGACCTCGTCCTCCCAGGTGCCGACGTCGTGCACCGTGAGGACGTTGGGATGGGACACCCGGGCCAGCGCCTGTGCCTCGGAGACCAGACGCTCGCGACGACCCTCGGGGTCGTTGCCCGAGGAGCGGAGTAGCTTCAGCGAGACCCGCCGGTCGAGGGCGAAGTCGTGTGCCCGGTAGACGACGCCCATGCCCCCGCTGCCGAGGCAGTCGAGGACGACGTACCGACCGAGGGTGGCACCGCGCGGAAGCCTCGGGACCGGGCCCCCCACCCCGTCATCGGGCGTGCCGCTCGCCGTGCGTCCGTCGACGGACGCCCGGGGACACACCTCACCTGGCGGGGCCTCTCGAGCCATCGCAGTCTCCCGAGGGAAACGGCTCGCAGACATTAACTCGCGCTCCTGCGGAGCGGCAAACGGGCAAGTTCACCGCCCGACGACCCCAACCAGGCGGCTCGCTGCATTCCATGCACCCTGGACCGGCCTCGACGTTGGCCGGCGCTGCTAGGGTCCTGAGCCCCCGTGCTCAACGGCATCTTCTTCGTCCTCATCGCGGGCTCCGTCCTCACGGCGGCCTTTCGCGGCACCATGCCCCGGGTGACCGAGGCCTCCCTCTCGGCCGCCAAGGCGTCGGTCGATCTCGCCATCGGATTAGTCGGCCAGATGGCACTCTGGCTCGGGATGATGGGCATCGTCCGGGAGGGTGGATTGATGCGGTCCATCGCCCGGGGGCTGCGGCCGCTGATGCGCCGGCTCTTTCCCGAAGTTCCCGAGGACCATCCGGCCATGGGGTCGATGATCCTCAACCTGGCGGCGAACATGCTCGGGCTGGGCAACGCCGCCACGCCGTTCGGGCTCAAGGCGATGGCAGAGCTGAACACGCTCAACACGCGACCCGGTGTTGCGACGAATTCGATGGCATTGTTCCTGGCCATCAATGCCGCCGGGGTCGCCATCCTTCCGCTCGGCGCGGTGGCGGTGCGGGCGGCCCTGGGCTCGAAGGACCCGGCCGGCATCGTCCTCCCCTCCTTTCTCTCCACCTTCTCCGCGGCGTTCACCGCCGTTGTCGTGGCGAAGCTCCTCGAGAACCGGCCCCGGTTCCGCCCCGAGCGCTACACCGCCGAGCCGCCGCCCGCCTCCGCGCCTGCTCCGAAGGCACTGGACGCGGCGGCGCTTGCGAACGCGGAGAAGCTGGCCGAGGCGCACGCTCCGGCGAGCGCGGGCCGCCGAGCCTTCGCGCTCGGGCTCCTCGTGCTTTTCCTCGTGGCCGCTGTGCGGGGAGGCTTGCTCCTTCGCCCGGAGCAAACCGGCTTCGAGCTGGTCCGGACGTTCATGAGCGAGTGGCTTCTCCCCGCGCTCATGCTCGGCATCCTGCTCTTCGGGGTCGCCCGGCGGGTCAAGGTCTACGAGGTCTTCGTCGCCGCAGCGAAGGAAGGCTTCCAGATCGCGATCCTCATCATCCCCTTCCTGGTGGCCATCCTGGTGGGCATCGCGATGTTCCGGGCCTCGGGGGCAATGGACACGCTGATCGGCGTGCTGTCCCCGATCACCTCGCGGCTGGGGTTCCCGGCCGAGGCACTCCCGATGGCGCTGATCAAGCCGCTGTCCGGCACCGGGGCGCTCGGGGTGATGAGCGAGACGATGAAGACCCACGGCCCGGACTCGTTCATCGGCTACCTGGTGTGCCTGCTGAACGCCGGAACCGAGACCACCTTCTACGTGCTCGCCGTGTACTTCGGGAGCGTGCAGGTCCGCGTCCTGCGCCACACGCTCGTGGCCTGTCTCGCAGCGGATCTGGCCGGCTACGTCGCCGCGACGAGCCTCTGCCACCTCTTCTTCGGCTGGGCGCCTCGCTAGGTCGAGAGCGCGCGCTCGACCGCGGCGAAGGTCGCGTCCGGGGCATCCACCTGGAGCCAGTGACCGGCGTCCGGGATCACCTCCACCGTCACCCACGGCGCGAGCGCGGCGAGCCGGACACGCGCCTCGGGCTCCACCACGCTCGAGCGACCCGCCACGACGAACGCCAGCCGGTGCCCGGGCGGAACCGAGGTCACCACGTCCCAGTCGTCCTCGGTGAGCACGCTCCGGAAGAGCCCCTCGAGCCCTGGTAAGTCAAGTAAGAGCTGAAAACCACGATCGCCGGGCTCGAGCCACATCGCCAGCCACTGGGCAATGGCGAGGGATTGCCCGCCCGCCTCCACCGCGCGGACGAAGTCGGTGCGGGTCGGGTAGCTGCGCGGCAGCGTCCGGAGCAGTGCGAGCACGTCGCGGCTCTGCTCGGAGCCGAGGCCCTCCGGGCGCGCCGAGGGTGACGCATCGAGGACCACCGCGCGGGGAAAGCGCTGCCCGCTCGCACGCTGCGTGGCGAGGACCACCTTTCCACCGAGGGAATGTCCCACCAGCGCGTCCACCGGCCCGGGGAGCGCCTGGACCAGGCCCAGCACATCGGCGGCGGCTGCGCGGACGCTGTGCGGCGGCGTGAAGCCGGCGCGGGAGTCGCCGTGGAGCCGCAGGTCGACCAGCACTGCCCCCCAGGTCGGGTGTGTCTCCACCCACCTCCTCGCGAACGAGCGCCAGTTCCCACCGCGCCCGAGGAGCCCGTGGAGAAAGAGCACCCGGCGCTCGGGGGGGTGCGGCCCCGCGTTCAGCTCGGTGTGCGCCAGGGTGACCATCTCCCACAGGAACTAGCACGGGGGGGTGGGCCTGCTAAGGTTGACCTCCCGTGTCGACGACTTCCGAGTTCGAGGCGGAGTGGAAACGCTCCCGTCCCTCCAAGCTCCCTTGGATCTTGCTCGTGGCCGCGGTCGTCGTGGGTGCCTGGAGCTCCTGCACGCTGAAGGGCGCCAAGGACGAGGCCGAGGCCGCGCTCAAGAAGGAGAGCGAGCGGTCCACCGCGCTCGAGAACAAGGTGAAGGACCTGGCAAAGACCCAGGCCACGCTGGAGATGAAGATTCGCGACCTCGAGCGGGAGAAGGCCCTGCTCGCGGAGCGAAAGGTGGAGCCGGTCAAGGAAGAGCCGAAGACCGCGGCGAAGAAGACCACCACCACGGCGGCCAAGTCGACGAGCTCGAAGAAGACCTCGACGAAGAAGAAGAAGTAACGGCTCCGCCCCGGTGGCTCACCCGGGAGCGTGACTCAGCTGGCGCGCTGCCGGCGTTCGTCCCCGAGGATCTCCCGGAGGATGGGAGCGGTGGCCGTCCGCGTCCGGGCGATCTCCGCCGGCGTGCCCTCGGCCACGATGCGACCACCAGCGTCGCCGCCCTCCGGCCCGAGCTCCACCACGTGGTCCGCGGCGGCGATGACCACCGGATGGTGCTCGATGACCACCAGCGTGTCGCCGCGCGCGACGAGCTGATCCAGCACCCGGAGCAGCTTCGCCACATCGGCGAGGTGGAGCCCGGTGGTGGGCTCGTCGAGCACGTAAAGGGTCGGCTCGTGCCGTGCGGTCGCGGTCAGCTCGGCGGCGAGCTTGAGCCGCTGCGCCTCGCCCCCCGACAGCGTGTGACTCCCCTGCCCTAGCTGGAGGTACCCCACTCCCAGCTCCGAGAGACACCGGAGCGGGCCGGCCACCCGGGGAAGGGCGGAGAACGCCTCCAGCGCCTCGTCCACCGTGAGGCGCAGCGTCTCGCCGACGTTGAGGTCCCGCCACCGGACCTCCAGCGTCGCCGGCTCGAACCGCGCCCCGCCGCACGCCTCGCAGGAAGTCGTGACGTCGGGGAGGAATGACATCTCGTGGCTGATGCTTCCCTGGCCCGCGCAGGCAGGGCAGCGGCCGCCCGCCGCCGAGTTGAAGGAGAAGCGCGTCGGTGAGTAGCCCCGCGCGCGTGCCTCCGGCGTCCCCGCGAACACCCGCCGCAGCTCGTCCCAGATGCCGAGGAAGGTGGCCGGAACGCTCCGCGGCGTTCGCCCGATGGGCGACTGGTCCACCGCGAGCACCCGGCGCAGCGGGCCGAGGCCCGACAAGCGGCGGAAGGGGCCCGGCGGCGGCGTAGTGCGGCCGAGCGCCTCGCGCACGGCAGGGAAGAGCACCCGGCGCACGAGCGTGCTCTTGCCCGAGCCGGAGACCCCGGCGACCACCGTCATCCGCCCGAGCGGGAGCTGGAGGTCGACTCCCCGCAGGTTGTGGCACCGCGCTCCGTCGAGACGGAGCCAGTCGCGCGCTGGTGGCCGCTCCGGACGGAGCCCGCGCATCGGGAGCTGGAGCGCCCGGGCAGTCGGCGAGCTCTCGGCGCCGAGCACCTCCGACGGCGGGCCGGCGGCGACGACACGGCCGCCGAGACGGCCTCCACCGGGGCCGAGGTCCACCAGATGGTCCGCGGCGCGAAGGGTGTCCAGGTCGTGCTCCACCACCAGCACGGTGCTCCCGGTGTCGACGAGGGCCCGCAGGTTCTCCAGCAGCCGGCCGGTGTCCCGCGGGTGCAGGCCGATGGTGGGCTCGTCGAGGACGTAGAGCGCGCCGGTCAGCCCTGCCCCGGCCTGGGCCGACAGGCGCAGCCGCTGCATCTCGCCGCCGCTGAGCGTGGCGGCGGCCCGGTCCAGCGAGAGGTACCCGAGCCCGACTCGCTCCAGGAACTCTAGCCGGCGCACCAGCTCGCCCAGTGCCGCTCCGCCTATGCGGGCCGCGTTACCGGTGAGTGACCAGCCGCGAACCTCCTCCAGCGCACGGACCACCGGCTGCTGCACCACCTCGGGGTAGCGCCGCCCGAAGAGCCGGACCGCCCGGGGCACGGGCTGGAGCCGGGTGCCGGCGCAGGTGGGGCACGGGTCGGCCGACTCCTCGTCCAGACCGGCTCCCTCGAGTCCGGTCCCCTCGCAGTCCTCGCAGCGGCCCTGGGCGGTGTTGAAGGAGAACCAGCGGGGGTCGAGCTCGGGAACCGCGGTGCCGCAGCGCGGGCAGCTCCGCTCGGCGGAGAGCAGCCTTTCTCGACCGCCGCGGAGAATCTTCACCGCTGCCTGTCCCCAGCGGAGGGCCTGCCCGAAAGCCTCGGCCGGAAGCTCCGCGGCGGGCCCGGACCAGACCGAGAGGTCGATGGTGTGCTCGCGCGACCGGGCCAGCCGAGGTGGCGCGTCGGTGGAGACCCGCTCGCCGTCGCAGATGGCCTCCTTCACTCCCGCCCGAGCGGCGGCGGTGAAGACGTCCAGATAGGTGCCCTTGCGCGCCCGGACCACCGGGGCCAGCAGCTCGATCTGTCCCCGGAGCGCGCGCGCCTCGGCCAGGAGCTGCTCCGCGGAGCGTGGGGCGATCGCCGTGTCGTCGTTCGGGCAGTGAGGCGTGCCGAGCTTGGCGAAGAGGAGGCGGAGGTAGTGGGCCACCTCGGTCACGGTGGCGACGGTGCTGGTCGCGCCGGCGCGGGCGGTGCGCTGCTCGAGCGCGACCGCAGGAGGGAGTCCGCGGATCTTCTCGACGTCCGGGCGGGGAAGCGTGGGGAGGAACTGCCGGGCGTACGGGCTGAGGGTCTCGGTGAAGCGGCGCTGGGCCTCCGCGAACACCACGTCGAAGGCCAGGGTCGACTTTCCCGAGCCGCTCGGTCCGGTCAGCACCACCAGCTTTCCGAGCGGGATGCGGCAGCTCACGTCGGCGAGGTTGTGCTCCCGGGCGTGGTCCACCTCGAGCCAGCGTGCTCCGTCACCGCTCGGGGCCGGCACCGGCGCTGCGTCCGGCACCACTGCGGTCCGGAGCGCCTCACCGGTGCGGGTGGATCCGCGGGCGACGTCCTCGGGACGGCCCTCGGCGACGATTCGGCCGCCCTCCCGACCGCCACCCGGACCGAGCTCGACCAGCCAGTCCGAGGACCGGAGGAGGTCCAGGTCGTGGTCCACGGCGAGGACGCTGGCGCCGGCGTCGACCAGGCCGTGGAGCGCCTCCAGCACCCGCGCGACGTCCTCGCCGTGCAGTCCGGCGCTCGGCTCGTCGAGCACGTAGAGCACGCCCTGCTGCGCCCCTCCGAGCGCCCGTGCGAGCTTCACCCGCTGGGCTTCTCCACCCGAGAGCGTCGAGAGAGGCTGGCCGATGGGGAGGTAGCCCAGCCCGAGACGCTGGAGCGGCCTGAGTGCCTCGGCGATGGCTCGGTCCCCACCGAACGCCTCGAGGGCCTGGTCGACCGTCATCGCGAGGACATCGGACACCGTGTGACCCCGGAGCCGGACCTCGAGCACCTCGGGCTTGAAGCGACGGCCGCCGCAACCGGCGCAGGTCAGCGCGACGTCGGCGAGGAACTGCATCTCCACCGTCTCGCTCCCCTCGCCCGAGCAGGCCTCGCAGCGTCCCGCGTCGACGTTGAAAGAGAAGTGGGCCGGACCGAAGCCGCGGAGCACGGCGTCCGGCTCGGCGGCAAAGCGCTTCCGGAAAGCGTCCCAGGCCCGGGTGTAGGTCGCGGCGTTGCCACGCGAGGTGCGTCCGAGCGGCGCCTGATCGACCAGGACGACGCGGGTGAGCGGCAGCCTCGGGACCACCGAGCGAACCGCGCCGGGCACCTCGACGTTGGTCTGCCCGAGCGCGCGGGCCAGCGTCCGGTGCAGGACTTCCTCCGCCAGCGTGCTCTTCCCGGAACCACTCGGGCCGCAGACGGCGGCCAGGACTCCGAGCGGAAGCCGCACGTCGACGTCGGCGAGGTTGTTGGCGCAGGCCCCCCGGACGTCGATCCATCCGGTCGGGGTCCGCCGCGGACGGGCGTGGGCCCGCGACGCGCCCAGGACCCGGCCGGTGGGCAGGTCGGTGCGGCGGGCAAGCGCGGCGGGGGTGCCGTCGAAGCAGAGCTGCCCTCCCTCGGGTCCGGCGCCCGGGCCGAGCTCGAGGACGCGGTCGCTCGCCCGGACCAGCGCCGGGTCGTGCTCCAGGACGAGGACGGCGTTCCCGCGGCGAGCGAGCTCGCCGAGCGCGGTGGTCAAGGGCGGGAGATCGGTGGGGTGCAGCCCGACCGACGGCTCGTCGAGCACGAAGAGCGCGCCGGTGAGCCCCGTTCCCAGCGCGGCGGTGAGGGACACCCGCTGCGCCTCGCCGCCGGAGAGCGTGCGGCTCTGCCGATCGAGCCCGAGGTAACCGAGGCCGACCCGTGCCAGCCACCCGAGCCGGCCCACCAGCTCCCGGCGCGCGAGCTCGCCCTGACCCGAGCGGGTGACCAGCACCTCCAGACGGCGGTGGGCGTCGGCGACCTCCAGGCGATGCCAGGCGGCGAGGTCGAGCCCGCCCACCCGGTACCGGAGCGCGTCCGGGTTGAGCCGCGCGCCGTTGCACGTGCTGCAGAGCGTGTACGCGCGGTAGCGGCTGAGGAGCACGCGGACGTGCATTTTGTACGTCCGCGACTCCATCCACCGAAACCACGCCCGCAGCCCGGGGTACCGCCCGCCGCGGTAGGTGCCTTCGCCATCGAGCACCGCCTCTCGCTGCTCGGGCCGCAGCGACCGCCAGGGCACGTCGAGGGGGATGCGGTTCGACTTGGCGAAGCGCACCAGCTGGCTGCGCTCCCACTCGCTGGACCGCCCGTTCCACGGCCGCAGAGCACCGTCGGCGATGCTCAGAGAATCTTCGGGGATGACCTTCGCCCAGTCGATGCCGAGGGTTCGCCCGAAGCCTCGGCACGCCGGACATGCGCCGACCGCAGACTGATAGCTGAACAGGCCAGGGCGCGCCGGCTCGAAGCCACGGGCGCACACCGGACACACCAACCCCCGTCGCACCGCGCGCCGCTGCCCCGAGATCCAGAGATTCGCAGCACCTTGCCCCTCGGCCCACGCCTGCTCGAGGGAGGCGGCGAGGCGAGAGCGGAGGGTGCTCGAGAGCGTGAGGCGGTCGGCGACGACGTCCGCCTGCCCCGCTGCCCCCATCGCCTCGGCGGGGCGCAGCTCTTCGAGCGGGCGGATCTCCCCACCGATGAGCAGCCGCCGGAAGCCATCCTTCAGAAGCCGGCCGCGGACGTCGAGGAACGTCTCGGTGTCCGGGATGCGCACCGGGAAGGTCAGCACCGCGGCAGCGCCGGCATGCTCTTCGATCAGGGCACGGGCCGCGGACTCGGGGTCCCGGAGCACCGCCTCCGCGCCGTGCTCGGGACAGAGCGGAAGCGCCTCGCGGGTGAAGAGCGCGCTGAAGTACGCCTCGAGGTCGGCGAGGGTGGCGACCGTCGAGCGTGAGCTCTTGACGCTCGTGCGGCGGTCGACGGCGATGCCCGCCGCCACCGGCTCGAGCCGCTCCATCGGCGGGCGCTCGAGGCGCTCCAGGAACTGCCGCGCGTAGGGGCTGAAGCTCTCGACGAAGCGGCGCTGGCCCTCGGCATAGAGGGTGTCGACGGCAAGGCTGCTCTTCCCGCTCCCGGAGACACCGGTCACCGCAGTGAGCTGCCCTGCCGACAGCTCGACGCTGACCCCCGCCAGGTTGTGGGTGCGGGCCCCTTCGAGGTGGATCCGGTGCATGGGTGGGGACGTGCGGTGCTAACAGGACGACAGCGATCCTGCACCTCCCGCAGTCATCGTCCTGGGCTCGCCGGGCAGGCAAGCGTTCCGCGGCCGAGGCCGCTACACTCGGGCGCCGCCGCCGGTTCCGCGGCCAGGCGAGAGCCATGGGCGCAGAACTACCGAGTGCAGAGGCCGCACACCCCCTCGAGGAAGCCTTTGGACACCCGAGCGTGCCGCGGCCGTCGATGCGCGTCCTTCGGAGATCCACCCTTCACGTGACCGAGTTCCGGTCCGACGATCGGAATCTCGCCGTGACCGCGACGGTGCCCCGGGACGATGCGTACGTCGTCGCCCTCCACCTGAGGGACCGTCCCAGAGGCGTGATGGCTGCCGAAGGCCGATGGCTGGAGACGAAGAACTTCCGCGCGGGCAACGCGGGGATCGTCGACCTCCGAATGAAGCTGGAGTCGGAGCACGCCGGCGCGTTTCACTTCCTGGCCTTCTACCTGACGCGCGAGGCGCTCGACGCCGTCGCCGATGACGTCGAGTCTCGACGCGTGGGGGACCTGCGATACCAGCTCGGCGTTGGATTCTCGGATCCCGTAGTGCAGCACCTCCTCTGTGCGCTCCGACCGGCGCTCCTCTCCCCTGCCTCGGACACCAGCGCCCTGTACGCCGACCACGTTGCCCACGCCTTCACCCTTCACATCGCGAGCACCTATGGCGGGCTGCGAGCGCATCGCTCCGTCCCTCGCGGCGGCCTTGCCCCCTGGCAGCGGCGGCGAGCGAAGGACCTGATCGACGCCCGCCTCGACGGGGCCGTCTCGCTCGCCGAGCTCGCCCGCAGCTGCGGGCTCTCGGTCCGGCAATTTACCCGGGCCTTCCGTCAATCCACCGGCGTGTCTCCCCATCGCTGGCTGACCGAGCGGAGGCTCCACCGGGCATGCGACCTCCTCCAGCAAACGGGTCACCCGCTCGAGGAGATCGCCACCGCTTGCGGGTTCGCCACCCAGAGCCACTTCACCCGAGTGTTCACCCGAAGGATCGGACTTCCCCCCGGAGCCTGGCGACGGCTCCAGCGGAGTTAGGGCCTAGCGCGATCTCGCAGCGGTCTCGCGGGCGGCCCGCTCGATGAACGCCGCCACCGGTCCGGGCTGTGACACGTACACCGCGTGGCTCCCGGGAACCTCGCTGACGGCCGAGCCGGCGCGCTTGGACATGATCCGCTGCGCGGGAGGGGGAATCATCCGGTCGTCGGTCGCGACCAGGTACCAGCTGGGCTTCGTCTTCCACGCCGCGGTGGTGACGGGGCCGTTCAAAGCGTCGAGGCCCCAGGGCACCTGGGAGCTGGCCATGAACTCCGCGAGCGCCGGGTCGACGTCGGCGGCGAACGAAGCGTGGAACTTCGCCCGGTCGAGGAACAGGAAACCGTCGCGGGGCGGGAGAATCGGCGGGACCGGGGCTCCCGGCGGCGGATCCTTGATCAGCGTGGACACCGACTCGCCAGCGTCCGGCGCGAAGGCGGCGATGTAGACCAGGCCGGCGACCTGGGGGTGATTCCCGGCCTCGGTGACCACCGCCCCGCCGTAGGAGTGACCGACCAGGAGCACCGGGCCACCCTGGGCAGCGATGGCCCGCGTCGTCACCGCGACGTCGTCGCTCAGCGAGAGCGTGGGGTTCTGGACGACGGTCACGTCGAAGCCGTCACGCTTGAGGATCTCGAAGACACCCGCCCAGCCGGAGCCGTCGACGAAGCCTCCATGCACGAGGACGATCCGGATCGGGTTCGCTGCTGCTGCCATCGGAGATGCTCCTTGCTCGAGGAACTGGCGGCTTAGACGCCGGGACGAGCCGCGTCCAGCCGTCCCGTGCCTCCCGGGCGGCTCGGGGCGTCATTTCGTGGCCGGATCCGGCAATCCGCGGCCGGGCGATTCAACGTCCCACGCGCCCTGCCGCCTTCCCGGGTGCACCACGAACGGCCCTCGGCTAGACCGGACGCGGATGGAGTCCACGGAGCAGATCCAGCGACGGGAGGCGGCGCGTGCGGCGCTGGCGCTCGACGACGAGGCCCTGCTCCGGGCCTGCGAGGTCTACACCTTCGTCGGCAGCGGTCCGGGGGGCCAGCACCGGAACAAGACCGCCTCGGCGGTCCGACTCGTCCACCCGGCCACCGGCTTGACCGTCACCGCCAGCGAGAGGCGGAGCCAGATCCTGAACCGGAGCGCTGCGCTCCATCGGCTCCGTGCGGGCCTGGCCAGCCTGACCCGAGTCCGCCGCCCTCGGCGCCCGACCCGACCGACGCGCGCCGCCCAGGAGCGACGCATCGAGGCCAAGAAGCGGGTCGGCCGTCGCAAGGCCGAGCGACGCGACTCGCGGCACTGGTGACCGCTCCGACCTCGGTTCAGCTGCTCGCCGTGGACATCTCCGGACGAAACCGGGTGCGAATCCGGTGGCGGATCGTCTCCAGCGCATCTGCGACCGAGACCTTTGCTCTCTCACTGAACGCGACCACGAGCTCCTGGCGTTCGAGGTCGGTGAGCTTCCGCCGCTCCGGGACCGGACGACGCGATTGCAGCAGGCGGACCGCCTTCAGCGGAACCGGGACACCGTGCCGCTCCAGCACGTCGACCCAGAACCGCCGCTTCAGCTGTCCGACGGTCATGCGCTCGAGCTGGACCGGCAGCAGCTGGACCGAGACCGTGGCCGCGCCCATCCGGAAGCTCCACTCGGACAGCAGCTCGAGGTCGAGGAAGGCGGTGTTCAGCACCGATTGGACGTCCTGGCCACGGGGCAGGAAGTAGCTCCGCAGGAGCCAGCCGCAGCGGGGGCAGGCGGTGGCGTGGAGGTCGTCGAGGCCCCGCAGCCGGTACAACGGGACCGCGAACACCTCCTGCTGGCACTCCGGACACCCGGTGCGCTCCCCCAGCGTGACCAGGACCCGCCGGAACTCCACCCGGAGCGGATGGTTGCGGAGCGCGAGCGGCACTGCGTCCCGGAGGAGCACGTTCCGAAACCGGAGCCCGCTCTGGACTAGCCGCTCGCCGGCGCGCCGGAGCCCGAACTCCACCAGGTCGGCCGCCTCCACTAGCGCTCGCTCCAGGGTCGGGGGTTCCCGGTCGCGCGCGCCAAGGTGCTCGAAGCGGAGCGCCAGCTGCTCGTAGGTCCGCAGGCCATCGAGCGGGTGAGGGACCAGCTCGCTTGCGTAGGCGAAGAGCACCAACCGCGCGGTCGCGGGGGAGGTCCTTGCCAGCGCCGCGATCCGCTCTGCCTCCCCTCGCACCTCGGCGCTGGCGCGGGCGCGCTCCAGCGCCTCCAGCGACAGCCGCACCAGCTTCTGGCGCCCGAGTGGATCGAAGGCCCGATCCAGCGACCGCTTCCCTTTGGTGGCCAGCGACCGACGGTTTGCTCGTCTCACCGCATCCTCCAGCGCGACCGCCGCATCGCGCACGTCGCCGAATGCGCTCTCGCACCGCGAGGCCAGCTCCGCCCGGAGCTCGTCGAAGAAGTCACGGCCCGCCGTGTCCGCCGCGCGGGCCCTCCGGAGGAGCTCCGCGGTGGCGCACCGGCGCAGCGCCTCGAGGTCCAGGCGGAGCCCGTCCCGGGCCGACTCGAAGCGCGCCCGACGCTCCTCGAGGAGCCGGACCTCCTCCTCGAGTGACACCGCGGGCTCGGGCAGCTCGGAGCCGAAGGCCTGATCGGCGAGCGCCTCGAGGCCGGCACGGTCTCCGGCGCGGTAGAGCGCATTGATCCGCGCCATCAGGGCAGCGTTCCGAACCTGCTCTTCCTCGGTCCGGGCGAGGTCGGGATGGAAGCGGCGAGCCAGCCGCCGGTAGAGCGACTTCAGCTCGACGGCCGGAGAGGACTCCGGGAGGGTCTCCTCCTCTGGCTCCTCGGCCCGTCTCGCCTCTCCGTGGAGCTCGCGCGTGCGCTGGCGCTCGACCCGCCGTGCGCGAGCGGCTCGCTGCCGCGGGTCGGCCTCCTCGAGCATCTCTGCCCAGCGCTCCAGCTGCCGGACGACCGAGGCGATGCGCTGAAGCTGCCGCTGCTCGACGGAGAGCTCGGCACGGTGCCGTCGCTCGAACGCCACCAGCTCGGTCCGGAGCGTCTCGCACTCCAGCTCCAGCTGGGCGACCTCGTCCCGCAGCGCCTCGAGCTCGGCGAGGAGGCGCTCGAGGCGATCGCGGAGCGGGGACGGCGCGAGAACGATGGCGGCAAATCGGGCGCGGGACACGGGCTCGGGCGCGGGAGTCTACCCGAGCTCATCGCCCGATCTGCTCACCCCTGTGCGGGGCCTGGCTCAGCGCTCGTGCGGATCCGGATGGCCCTTGCGCTCTTCCGGCTTGACCTGCTTCGGCTTCGGGCCCTGCTGGGGATGGTTGGGAGTCCCCACGGCGCGTGACCTGGAGGGCTGTCCCTCGGTCTGCGCGACCGGCGCGCGAGGCGTCACCTCGGTCTGGACCGGCGGGGGACGGGCCGGCGCCTGGGGGACTGGCCGGACGATCGGGCCTTCATTGCCGGTCGCGACTCCCTCGCCACCCATGGTGCGGGGCTTGAGGACCGGCCCCACCACGGGATGGCCGGCGGTGGGCTCGCCCATGGGCGGCTGAGGACGGCCGACCACGGTGGTGGGACCGGGCGCGCTCGACGTCGGCACGTTCGCCGGATTGCCGCCGACGGTCACCGGGCCGGCCGGCCGCGCGAGGACCGGCGAGGGGCCGCGAACCGGAGGAGGGGGAGCGACGACCACCGGATGAACGGAGGCCGCGTCGTGGGGGACGACCGGAGCCTGCGCCGTGACCGGACGTCCCTCGCGGGTCACGCCCGCCGGAGCATAGACCTCGACCACTCCGTGGTCCGGAACCGGCCGGACGACCATCCCGGGGCGGACCACCGGAGGCGCGCTCAGTACGACTGCCGGCGGCGTCCCCACCGGAGCAGGGACGATGACTCCGGGCTGCGATCCCGGAGGCGCGGGGACGAAGACGCCATGGGGACCGATGGGCCGCGCGTAACCCACGTGGATCACCCGCACCGTCACGACCGGCACGTACACCGTCGGAGGCGGGGGGACGAAGACGTGCGTCACTGGGCGCCAGAAGCCGGCGACGAAGACCACGGCATCACCGCGGTACTCGTAGTACGGCTCGGCGTAGACGTAGCCCACCGTGGGCGGCCGCACCCAGCGGCCTCGGGCCCAGACCCATTCACCGTTCCACCAGGTCCAGTGCCCGCCGACCCAGACCGCCTCGACGTAGGGCTGGGGCGGAGGAGGATCCCAGCGCATCGGCGGAGGCGCGTAGGGGATGGCCACTGCGGGCGGCTGGTCTACCGGGGGATCGACGTACACGCTCGCCACGTCGCCCTCGGGCTCGACCACCGGGGGAGGAGCCGGCGGAGGCTGGTACGCCGGCGGAGCCTGATAGGGCGGCGGCGGCGGGGGCGGCGCGTAGACCACGGGCGGCGGCGGGGGCGGCCGGTACTCGCGGACCACGCAGCCCGAAGCGAGCAGCAGCGCGCATCCGATGAAGAGCATCCTGCGCATCGTCGATTTCCGTCCTTCCTTGCCTGATGGCGAGACGCCCGGCCGGGGCGCGCTATTCACCGACCACGGCAGCGGGGCAAGCGAATATTCTACCGCCCGATGACGTCCCGCATCCGCTGCAACGGGGTTGATCTGGCGTACGAGGACTCGGGCGGCGTGCACCCGACGGTGCTCTTCTCGCACGGGCTGCTCTACTCGCGCCGGATGTGGGACAGGCAAGTCGCGGAGCTTCGATCCGGTTTTCGCTGCGTCGGCTACGACCACCGCGGGCAGGGCGAGAGCGAGACGACCGCGACCGGGCTGGACATCGACACTCTCGCGCTGGATGCGGCGGCGCTGGTGGAGTCGCTCGGCATCGGGCCAGTCCACTTCGTCGGTCACTCGATGGGCGGCTTCATCGGGATGCGGATCGCGGCGCGGCGTCCGGAGCTGGTGCGCTCGCTGGCGCTGATCGACACGTCGGCCGGACCGGAGCCCGCGGAGAATCTCCCCCGCTACCGCCGGCTGGAGTGGGTCGCGCGGTGGATCGGCACCTGGCTGGTTGCGGGAAAGGTCAAGGCGATCATGCACGGGGCCACCGCACGGCGCGACCCGGCCCGGTCCGCGGACCTCCGTGCCTGGCGTGACCACCTGCTCCACCTCGACCCCGTGCCCATGATCCGCGCGGTCGAGGGCGTGCTGCAGCGCGAAGCCGCGTTCCCGCTCCTGCCGAGCATCCGGTGCCCCACGCTGGTTCTCGTCGGAGAAGAGGACACGGCGACCGTGCCCGCTCGATCGGTCGAGCTCGCCGCCGGGATCGCCGGATCGCGGCTGGTGCGCATCCCGCGCGCGGGCCACTTGTCGCCCATCGATGCGCCGGAGGCAGTCACGGCGGAGCTGCGGGCCTTCCTCGGCGCCGTGCGATGAAGCGGCGCGCCTAGGACGCCTCGCGCGGAGGGGCGACCGAGGCCCGGCTGACGGCGATGAAGAACGCCACGACCAGCGGCCCCGCCACCAGCCCGACCGGGCCGAACGCGGCCAGTCCACCGATCAGCGCGAAGAAGATCACCGCGCCGGGCATCTCCACCCCGCCCCTGATGAGGAACGGCCTGACCACGTTGTCGATGAGCCCGACCGGCAGGAGGCCCCAGAGGACGAGGAAAACTCCCCACGCGGTCCGCCCCTGGAAGAAGAGGACGAGCGAGAGCACCACCGGGACGCTCCCCGCGCCGAACGAGGGAACGAAGGACATGAAGAAGGTCACCAGGCCGAAGAGGAGCGCATTCGGAACCCCTGCGATGAGATAGCCGACCAGCGCAACCAAGGACTGAACTGCGCCGGTGCCGACGGTCGAAACCAGAACCGCGTGGGAGACGTCCCGGAACTCGGAGACGAAGGTCTGGAAGCGCCCCGCCGGAAGCGGCGTCACCTCCTCCAGCCATTTCACCAGCCTCCGACCGTCGACGAGCAGGAAGTAGAAGGCGATCAACATCAGCAGCGCATCGACGACTGCGCGCGAGGTGGCGGACAGGAACTTGCTCGCCGCC
>Ga0066903_100001869_pt1 | contig 15891 bp, 22 predicted proteins | sample PanSoiMetaGPlot1_FD_67491 | JGI IMG/M metagenome (GOLD analysis project Ga0066903, IMG submission 67491) | Tropical forest soil microbial communities from Panama analyzed to predict greenhouse gas emissions - Panama Soil - Plot 1 (version 2) | ecosystem: Environmental > Terrestrial > Soil >... | reverse complement strand
GTCGCCGGGATCAATCTCCCCCGGAAACCCCTGGAAACGGGCGGGTTTTCCGAGGGCGAGGTCGAGCTCGTTCCGCCTCGGCTGGAAACGGCCCGGCCCGTCGACGTCGTGGGTTCCTACGGGGCCGAGGCCGCGGGATGGATCGAGCGATACCTCCGAGACGGGCTCCGACCGTGGCAGCGTTACGCCCTCGAGCGAATCCTCGAGCACCGGGCCGACGGTTCGCTCCGTTGGCGTCGCGTGATCCTCACCGTTTCCCGCCAATCGGGAAAGTCGATCTTAAGCCGCGGCCTCTGCGGGTGGCGGGTCGGCGCGGCCGACGTGTTCGACGAGCCGCAGGAGGTCCTACACGTCGCGAACCTCCGGGCGACCGCGGCCCGCATATGGACCCCCGCCGCTCGGACGCTCGAGGAAACGCTCGGCGTAACCGTCCGACGCTCGAACGGGCAAGAGGCGATCGAGCTCGTCGACGGTTCGGCGTGGCGGCTCGCCGCCTCGACGCTAGACGGCGGCGTGGGATCGAGCGTTAGCCTCGCGTTCGTCGATGAGGCGTGGCGGGTTTCGCGGGAGGTCGTCGACGGGTCGATCGCCCCGACGATGCTCGAGCGTCGGTCGCCGCAAATGATCCTCGTTAGTACGGCGGGCGACGGCGGCTCGACGCTGCTCCTCGAGGATCGGGAGGCGGCGATCGAGCAGCTAGCCGAGCCCGACTCGGCCCGAATCCTGCTCCTCGAATGGTCGGCCCCGCCCGAGGCGTATCCCGACGACCGGGAGGCGTGGCGGCTCGCCTCGCCGCATTGGACCGAGCAACGGCGGGAGGCCCTCGAGCACGCTTTCGCGACGAGCTCCGAATCCGATTGGCGGCGTCAGTATCTAAATCAATGGGTTCTAGCGGCGGCCTCCTGGGTCGCCCCCCGCCAATGGGCGATCGCCGCCGACGAGCGGCTCGAGCTCCCGTCGACGCCGCCCGGGACGATCGCGATTAACGACCGCGACGGGCATCCGGGGGCCTGCGGATACGTTCTCGCCGTCGCCGACGAGGCGGGCGACGTTCGCGTTACGGGCCGCTCGTTCCCGACGAGGCGGGCCCTATGGGCGGCCCTCGAGGAGCTCGCCCCGACCCGCCGCGGCGTGACGCTCCTCTATCCCGCCTCGTTCGAGAAACACGCCCCGAGCCTGCGGGGCATGACCGCCGTTAAGGTCGGGACCGCCGAGCAGCGGGCCGGGTACGGGCCGACGCTCGGGGCGATCGTCGACGGCCGCCTCCGTCACGACGGCGGCGAGGAGCTAACCCGCCAAATCCTGACCGCGACGCCTCACACAATGCCCGACGTCGGAACGACCCTCTCGGCGAGGCGATCGCCGGGCCCGATCTATCTCGCCCGGGCCCTCGTTTGGGCGGTCGGCTATGAGCTCCGACCCGGCCGCCGTCAACGGCCGAGGATCGTCGCCGCGGCCTAGTCCGTTCGGCCGATTTCGCTCGAGCTCGAGCTCGGGCAGACTCGACGACGTGCGAATTCGCCGCCGTCCCGTCGAGCTCGAGCCCTCCCGGCCCCGCTCGATCGCGGGGGCCCTGCGCCCCCTGCGGCCTCCGGTCGTTCGCTCGGGAACGGCCCTCGAGGTCGCCGAAATTTCCTGGGCCTATGAGGGCGTCGGGCGGGAGCTCGCCCTAACGCTCCCGGCCGTCGCCGCCTCGCGAAACCTCGTCGTCGGGACGATCGTTCAACTAAAGCCGTTCCGCTACCGCGGCGACGAGCGGCTCGACCCGGGCTATCTCATAACGAGGCCCGACCCCTCGACGACGTGGCCCGCGACGATCGCCGGAACCGTCGACGACCTCCTATTTCACGGCCGGGCCTATTGGCGGGTTCTCGATCGCGATTCCGAGGGGATCGTTACCCGGGCCCGCTGGACCCCCGTCGCCGACGTGACGCCGCAAACCCGCTCGACGGGCGGGAGCTACGCCGAGCTCCGCGGCTATCGCGTCGCCGGGATCGAGCGGGAGCTCGAGCCCGAGGAAATGATCCGGTTCGACGGGCAGGCCCCGGGCATCCTCGAGACGGGGGCCCGAACCCTCGCCTCGGCGATCGAGCTCGAGCAGGCCGCCCGCCGACTCGCCTCCGTTCAGCTCCCGGCCGGAACCCTGAAAGCCGAGGTTTCGGATCTATCCGACGAGGAGCTAAACGACGCCCTAACGAATTTCGAGGCGATGCGGCTCGAGCACGGGATCGGCGTCCTATCCGGGTTCGAATACAAACGAGAGGACCTCTCGCCCGCCGACCTCCAGCTAGTCGAGGCCCGCGGCTATATCGGGACGGAGGTCGCCCGCCTGTTCGGCGTTCCCGTCGCGATGATCGGGGCGAGCCCGAGCGGGAACGCCTCGGCGATGCTCTACTCGAACCTCACTCAGCAACTAGCGATCCTCGTTAGTACCGCCTGCGCCCCTCATCTCTACGCGATCGAGGCGACGCTATCCGACGTCGTTCCGCGGGGGCAGGCGATCGCGTTCGACGTTCAGCGGTTCCTACGGGCCGACCCTCAGGCCGCGGCCGACTACGCGATCGCGCTCCTCGAGGCCGGGCTAATCGACCGGGCCGAGGCCCGCGGCCTACTCGGAATCCCATCGTCGGGGCCGATGAGCCCCGACCTAACCCCCGGGAGGGTTTAGCCGATGCTCCGTTTCGAGCGGGAGGTACTCATCGCCGACCTAGCCGAGCGAACGATCGAGGGCGTGATCGTTCCCTATGGCGAGGTCGGTTCGATTCAGGGCCGCGACTACCGATTTCGGCCGGGCTCGGTCAGGATCGGCCGCCGCGTTCCGTTCCTCGTCGATCACGACCGCGGCCGTCCGATCGGCGTTCTCGCCGAGCTCGTCGAGGGCGACCGCGGCGTTCTCGCCCGGTTTCGGGTCGACGCGACCGCGGCGGGCGACGAGGCATTAACGCAGGCCGCCTCGGGATCCCGCGGGGCCCTCTCGGTCGGGGCCGAGGTCGTCGAGTCGACGATCGCCCGCGACGGCGTGATCGAGGTCGAGGCCGCGAACGTTCTCGAGACGTCGCTCCTCGCCCTCGGGGCGTTCGACGGGGCTACCGTGACCCGAGTCGCCGCCGAGGCGGACGACCCCCCGCCCGAGGGCGGCGACGAGGCCGACGAGGAGGGCGACGGCGAGGGCACCCCCGACGACGCCCCCTCTCGGCCGGCCGAACCCGGCGAGGGGCAAGAGGAGCTCGAGCTCGAACCCGAGCCCGACGAGGGCGGCGACGCCGCCGAACCCGATCCCGAGGAGGGAGAAGAAATGACCGCTACTCAGGAGGCGTCGCCTCGGATGATCCTCGCCGAGCGTTCGCCGTCGCCCGCCGAGCTCGGCGCAGGCGAGCTCGTTCGGTACTTGGTCGAAGCGCAACACGGAAACCGGGAGGCCGCCCGGTTCCTCGAGGCGGCCCTAACCGAGTCAATCTCGACCGACGTCGGCGGCCTGCTCCCGCCGACCTATGAGCGGACCGTGATCGGGGCGAAAACGACGCCGCGGCCCCTGTACGGGTCGTTTCAGTCGAGGCCGCTCCCGGGCGTCGGGTTGCAGGTGAATAAGCCGGTATGGACGACGCCGCCTAACGGGGCGTGGGCCGCGACGGTCGACGCCGACGCGACCTCGACGAAAGTCGTCGTCGGTTCTCAGGCGGCGACGGTTCAGCGTTGGGATTGGGCGGGGGCGATTCCCTGGGTCGTCGTTCAGCGGTCCGATCCTTCGATCGTCGACGAGATTTATGCCGCGGCGATTCAGGATTGGTATTACGACGTCGAGGCGAAGATCGAGGGCGAGCTAAACGCCGCCCCGGCCGCGACGTCGACGACGCTCGGGGCCGCGATCGCCGAGTTTTGGGTCGCCTGCAAGCGGGCCCCCGAGACGATCATCGTCGCCCCCGACGTATGGGGCACGATGGCCGACGCGAACGAGCTCAGTCACCCGATCGCGGCGGGCGACGTCTCGGCGGGCGGCGAGCTCCGCTCGACGTTCGCGGGAATCCCGATCGTCGCGAACGGGGCCCAGCCTGCGGGCTCGGCCTACCTCGCGACGAGGCGGGCGATCGACGCCCGCGTTACCGACCCGGTTCGCCTGACCGCGAACGCGATCGGGGCCCTGAACGTCGAGCTCGCCGTAGTCGGCGAGGGCCTGTTCGATACCGACTACCCGACCGAGCTCCTCGCGATCGCCGCCGTAACGTTCCCGGCCGCGATGGGCGGGGGCGGCTCGACTCGAAAGGCGTCGTCGTAGGCGATGCCCGATTGGATCACCGTCGACGAGGTAGCGGCCTACCTCGACCTCCCTACGGTCGACCCGGCCGACGATAACCTCGCCCTCTCGACCGCGGCCGTTAAAGCCGCGGTCGAGCGGCGACGGTCCGACCTCGCGACGGGTGAACCGCCGACGTTCACGCCGACCGACGACGTTCATACGGGCTCGGTCATATGGGCGGCGATCCTCTATCAATCCCGCTCGGCCCCGAGCGGGTTCGCCGGGTACGGCGACGAAACGGGCCTGTTCGATCCTCTCGGAGCTCGACGGGCCGAGGTCCTGCGGCTCGTCGGGTGGCGGAGGCCCTACGCCGGATGAGCGTTCCCGTCGCGACCTCCGCAGGCTCGAGGGCCCGGGGCGGCCTCGTCGCCGAGCTCGCCGCGGCCGGGATCGAGGCATCCCTCGACGTCGGCTCGTTCTACCCTCAGCCGATCGGCGTCCTAGTCGGCCTCCCGACGCTCGACGGTCGGCAGCTAGCCGGGTGGCGGTTCCTAATCCCGGTTCACGTCGTCTCGGGCGACCCCCTGAATTCGGAGCTCGTCGTCGACCGCCTGCTCGAGCTCGCCGAGGAGGTCGCCGAGGTTCTCGGCGTCGCGAACTATCGGCCGAGCTCCTGGCGGTCGAGCTCGAACGCCGAGCCCCTCCCATCCCTCGAGCTCGCCGTATCCGTAACCGTGACTCAGGAGGTTTAGCTATGGCAGCGCCGCCCGCAACGATCGTCGACTCCCGTCAAGGGATCGGAACCCTGACGATCGGAACGACCGATTTCGCCGCTCAGGCCGCGGCCGTCAAGCTAACGCCGAGCGTCAATTCGGAGGATGGAACGCCGACCCTCGGCGTACCCGAGCCCGGCCCGAATACGACGATCGCATGGGCCCTAAACGTCGACGCCGTTCAGGATTTCGCCGACCCGGCCGGGTTCGTCAACTTCCTAATGGATAACGCCCTAGCCGAGCTCCCGTTCGTTTGGGAACCGATCACCGGGGCGAGCCCGAGCTACTCGGGAACGCTGCAAATCGTCCCGATCGAGGTCGGCGGCGACGTCGCCGTTCAGGTCGTGACGTCGGTCGAGCTCCCGCTCGTCGGCGAGCCGACCCGCGACGACTCGACGGTTCTCCCCCTCGCCTCGAGGAAAGCTAAGGGCGGCGACGAATGATCCGCCTCCGGGGAACCGTCGAATACGACGGCGGCCGGGTCGAGGAATTCCGGGCGGGTTCGGCCGTGTTCGTCGCCTGGGAGGCATACGCCCGCCGTCAGGGGTTCCCCGCCTACGATGAATCGAACGCAAACACAATGGCGCACTATTGCGCCTATGTCGCCCTCGGGATTCGGGAGGGGTTCGACGTTTGGCTCCGCTCGGTCGTCGACGTCGACGCCGAGGAGGCCGAGGCGGCGGACCCTATCCCCGAGGAAGCGTTAGCCGAATGATGCTCGAGCTCGCCCTCGTCACCGGGCGGCCGTTCGACGAGCTCCTCGCCCTATCCGACGAGGGCCTCGCGACGGTCGTCGAGCTCGTCGAGGAACGGGCGGCTCGGCGTGGCTAAGGGCGGGCCGCGGGCGACGTTCGCCGTCGAGGTCGAGGGCCTGACCGAAACCCTTAAGGCCCTCCGCGGCGTTCAGAAAGACCTACGAATGTCGGCGAACGGCGAGATTCGCGACGCCGCGGCCCGCTGCTCGGAGGAGCTCGTCGGCTATCTCGGGACGGCCGCGGCCTCCTCGGGGGTTCCGGTCGCCCCGAGGGTCGCCCGCTCCCTGAAAGTGAAACGCGACCGTTACCCGAGCGTTTCGGTCGGCGGAACCGAGCGGGTCGGCCGCGGCGGGGCGATCGCCGCGAAACTCGTTTGGGGCTCGGAGCATGGGCCCGCGACGATGCCTAACCGTTTCGGCGTTCCGCCGAGCGGCGGCTATTGGATCGCCCCCGCCGTCGCCCGCTTTAAAGAGGGGCCCGCGGTTTCGCAATTCACGGCCGCGATCGCCCGCGTGTTTCGACGTTACGGGCTCCTATAGTGGCGGGCCCGGGAAACATCCTTATCCGGGTCGGGGCCGAGGCGGGGCAGGCGATTTCGGAGCTCGGCCGGGTTAATAACGTTATGGGCCAATCTATGACCCGCTCCGAGAAAATGGGGGCCGCCCTCAGGAAAGCCGCGATCCCGGCGACGATCGCCCTAACCGCGATCGCGGTCGGCTCGAAAAAGGCGATCGACGCCGCCTCGAATCTAAACGAGGTCGTCAATAAATCCGAGGTCGTGTTCGGGAAGTCGGGGAAAACGGTCGTCGAATGGTCGAAGGGCCTCGCCGCCTCGTTCGGCCTCAGCTCGAGGGAGGCCCTCGAGGCGGCCTCGCAATTCGGGAATATGCTCGTCCCGATGGGCTATACCCGGAAAGAGGCCGCGAAAATGTCGACGCAAATGGTCGAGCTCGCAGGCGATATGGCGTCGTTCAACAATGCGAGCCCCGAGGAAACCCTCGCCGCCATTCAGTCGGGGATCGCGGGCCAATCCGAGCCGCTCCGCAAATATGGCGTGTTCCTCGACCAAACGCGGATCAAGAATCAGGCCCTAGCTATGGGCCTCTACTCGGGCAAAGGGGCCCTCGACGCTCAGGCGAAAGCCGCGGCGACAATGCAAATCATCCTTAAGGATACGGCCGACACTCAGGGCGATTTCGCTCGGACCTCCGACTCGGCCGCGAATCAAGCGAGGATTCAGGCCGCCGAAACCGAGAACCTCTCGGCCGCCCTCGGGCAAGGGCTCCTCCCGTACTATCAGGCGGGCCAGAAACTACTCATTTCGTTCACGCGGGCGACCGCGGCCCATACGGGCGTCGTTAAGGTTCTCGTCGGAATCGTGGCGGGCCTCTCGGCCGCAATTCTCGTTGCGAACGCCGCATTTAAGGCGTGGGCGATCGTTCAGAACGTCGCCCGGGTCGCGACGATCGCGTTCACGGCCGCGAACCGCCTCCTAACCGCCTCCCTCCTGACTAACCCGGTATTCCTAATCACGGCCGCGATCGTCGCCCTCGGCGTCGCGTTCGTCGTCGCCTACAAAAAATCCGAGACGTTCCGAAACATCGTGAACGGGGCCCTCGCCGCCGTCGCGAACGCTGCTCGAGCGGTCGGAAACGCTTTCGTTTGGCTATGGGGCCGAGCTCAGGCGGCGTTCGGCTGGATAACGGCCCATTGGAAACTAGCGGCGTTTGCGCTCGGCCCGCTCGGGGCCGGAATCGTCGTGATCGCGACGCATTTCGACCGGATCAAATCGGCGGCGAGCTCGGCGTTCGGCGTGATCGAGCGGGCGATTCGCGGCGTGATCGACGCCGTTCGCGACCTAATCGGGTGGCTCGGGAAAATCAAGGTCCCGAAAATCAACCTCCCGCATATTCCGAAACCGTTTGCCTACGGATACGCCTACGGCGGCCCGGCCCCCGCGGTCGCCGGGTACGCCGCGGGCGGCGGCCCCTCGGTCGTTGTCAATTTCTACGGGCCGACCGACGCCGAGGGGGCGGCCCGCGAAATCGGCCGGGTACTGAGGGCCCATGAGGTTCGGCAGGGCCGGGCCCCGATGCGGGCCGGATGATCGAGCTCGAGGCCGAGCCGCGGGCGTCGAATTCGATCGCCGCGATAAAGGTCGGCGGCGTCGACGTCGACCTCGACCGGGTTCTCGCCTCCCTCTCGATTCGGCATGGGCGGGATGACGTCGACGGCCCGATTCAGGCGTCGACGGCGACCCTCAGCCTGCGGAACCTCGACCGCTCCGAGCTCGACGTTTGGGAGGTCGGGCGGGAGCTCAGGATCGACGACGCCAATAATCCGCCCCTGTTCGCGGGCGTCGTTAGCGATCGGGCGATCGCCGACGACGATCCCCGCGAATGGCGGCTGAACGTGATCGCGACCGGGGGCCTCGCCGTCGCCGGGCGGCGATCGGTCGGCGGTCACGCTTGGCCCGCCGAGGCATGGGGGGCGAGGGTCACTCGGATAATGACCGAGGCGGGCCTCGCCTCCCGCCTCACGGTTCAGGCCCCGAGCCCCGACTACCCGATCGCGGCGACCGTCCCGACCGATCCCGATACGGGCTATTTCGAGTCTTACGCCGCCCTCGACGCCCTCGACCTCGCCCGGGCCGACATCGGGGCGACCGTGTTCGACGACGGCGACCGGATCATGATTCAGGCGTTCGACGCCCGCCGCGACCTCTACCCGGTTCTCCCGCTCGATCCCGCGGTCGTTCTCTACTCGCCGCCCTGGGGCCAAACGCTCGACGTCGCGAACCGAATCGTTCTCGGGTACGGATACGGGGCCGGGACGATCACGGTCGACGACCCGGTTTCTCAGACGATGTTCGGGGTTCGCTGGACCGGGCTATTCGACTCGGGCCTCGCCGACTCGGCGACGGCGACCGACCGGGCTCGGGCGTGGCTCGAGCGGGTCGCCTACCCCCGTTGGAAACTTCCGGGCCTGACCCTGCTCGACCCGGCCGACCTCCATATCGGGCAAATGCTCGAGCTAACCGAGCTCCCGCCCTCGGCCCCGTTCGCGACATGGAACCCGGTCGTCGAGGGATGGGAGGACGTGATCGAGGGCCCGCATTGGAATCAGAACGTCGTCCTATCCGACCCGGTTCTATCCGGGCTCGGCCTCGCCTGGGATGAGCTCCCCGCGACGCTCCTATGGTCAGGCGTCGACCCCTCTTGCCTCTGGCGTGACGCCTACTACCTCGGAAACCTCGAGCCCGGGAGGGCCGCCTAATGCCTGCAAATACGCCCGCCCTAGCGATCCCGTATCCGCTCCCGAGTGACGCCGTAACCGACTATCCGGGCGTCGGTCAGGACCTCGCCGAAACCGTCGAGGCCGAGGTCGTCAAGCGGGCCGACAAAACCTCGAGCTCGACGCAGGAATTCGCCGGTCCTATCTCGATCGGTCAGCGGGTCGTCGACCCGGATTCCCGCCTGACGCTCGGAAAGACCGCGGCGGCCTCGAGCCTACAAAATCTGCCGTGGCTTCAATGCGGAATCTCGACCGGAACCGATAACGACCTCATCCTTTGTATGTCGGCGAGCTCGGGGGCGATCCGGTTTTATGGCGGGAACCCGGGAACGCAAAACGACCAGCCCGGGACGGGCTCGAACCGGGAGCTCGGCCGGTTCTCAATGTCGGGGGCGACCCTTCAAGTAAAGGGCGACATTTCGACCGGGCCCGCCAACACAAACGATAAAACCGTGGTCGGCCTCTACCTCGGCGGCCCTGGGGCGAACGGTTACATTCAGACGATCGCGGCGGCCTATAACTCGGGGGCCCTGTTTTGCGCCGTGGCGGCTGAATCACAATGGCGGTTCACGATCGACCACCAGGGCCTACTCTCCTGGGGCCCGGGCGGGGCGGTCAGCCTCGATACGCAAATGCGGCGATCGGCCGTGAACACGCTCGACCTCTATAACGGCGCATGGGGAACGTATCGGGCCGCGGCGTTCGCGGTTCAATCCGACCGCGACGCTAAGGCCGACATTCGGGCCCTGCCCGCCGAGGAGGATCGCGTTCTCGTCGAGGGCCTCCTCGCCGCCCCGGTCTATACGTTCAAGCGGAAGGGGGCGGGCGAGGAGCGGCATCTAGGCGTGATGACCGACGAGCTCCCCGAGCACGTCGTCCTAGAGGGAACCTATAACCCGGACCCGAACGAATCCGAGGGCGACGTCCCGACCTCGTTCGTCGACCTCTACAAATTCGCGACCGGGCTCCTCGCCGTCAGTCAGCACCTAGCCGAGCGGGTCGCCGCCCTCGAGGCGGCCGCCGCGGCGAAGGGGTAAAGGCTGCTACGAATACCGACTCTGCGGCCGAACGGCCGGGGGGCGATGGGGCCGCCCCCCGACCGCGTTCAGGATTCTAGGCCCCTCGGGGGTAGCTGTATGCCTGACCCTGACCTACGCCGCCGACTGTTCGAGGAGCTCGAGCGAATCCTCCGGGCTCGCCGGGCCCGCCGACCGAAAGACGAGGCGAGCCCGCTCCGAGGCGGGAGCTCCCCGCCGCGGCGTTCGCCGGATCACGACCGCGGCGAGAACTGATTTCAGGAGGCGACGCTCCTCGTCGACGTCGAGCTCGAGCTCGCCGCTTAGGGCCTGCCGAACCGTCGCCCGGGCGGCCTCGAGAACGTCGGCCTCGCCGAGCTCGGCGAGCTCGAGCTCCCGCCGCTCGACGAGGCGATCGCGGGCCTCGAGGCCGACCCGATAACCCTCCGGGTCGGCGAGCTCCCGCTCGACGTCGGCGGCCCATGCGAGCCGGGAGGCGGTCGCCTCGGCGACCCTCGCCTCGGCCGCGGCCCGGCCCCCGCCCTCGGCCGGAATCTCGATCGCCTCGTCGGCGACCGGGCCCGCCCATGCGAGAACCTCGGCCCGAACGTAGTCGTCGAGGGCCTCCTCGCCGATCGTCGCCCGGGCCGGGCAGGCGGGATCGGTGCATCGGTAGTAACCGTTAGCCCCGCCGTTCGACGTCGTTCGGCCGGTCCCGGCCCCGCAGGAGCACTCGGCGATTCCGGCGAGGAGGGACGTCGCCCGCCCCGACCATCCCCCGAGGCGGCCGTTACCCGACCGCTCGACGTTCGTCGCCTGAACCTCGTCCCATAGGTCGACGTCGACGATCGCCGGATGGGCGTCGAGGTTCTCGAGCCGAGTCTCGGCCGACCGCCCATAGACGACGTGCCCGAGATAGGCCCGGTTCCGTAGCATCGCCGAGACGGTCGCCCTCGACGAGCGGCGGCCGGTTCGCTGCTCGAATAGCTCGAGGACCGCCGACCATGCGGCCCCCGTCGCCCTCAGCCTGAATAGCTCGACGACGATCGCCGCCTCGAGCTCGTCGACGACGAGCCGATGGGCCTCGTCGAACCGATAGCCAAACGGGGCGACGGTCGAGAGGTAGATTCCGCCCGCGATCGCGTTCCGTTTGGCGAGGGCGAGGTTATCGCGGGCCCGCTCCCATTCCATTCGGGCGAGGCTAAAGAAAATCTCCCGCACGAATCGACCCTCGGGCGTCGCGACGTCGTTCGATTCCGTCGCCGAGAGGAGGCGATCGTTCCCGACCCGCTCGAGGAGGTCGAGCCGCTCCCGCGGGGCGAGCCTCGAGAGGCGATCGAGTTTCGCGACGACGATTCCCTCGAGCTCGCCCGCCTCGACCCGATCGACGAGCGGGGCGAGCCCCGACCGTTTGGCTTTCGCTCCCGATACGTCGACCTCGACGACGACCTCGACGAGCTCGAGCCGCTCGGCCCGGGCGAACGCCCGAATCGCGGCCTCCTGCTGCTCGGGGCTCCGTAGCTTGTCGCCGCGATCGCCGACCCGAGAAACCCGCACATAGCCGACGAAACGAGGCCGCCTCGCTTGACGACCTCCGACCCTGTTAGTACGTTCGCGATTAGACACGTTCCATTCTCCAATCCGGTTAGGGGGTATATGTCTAACCGCAGAATAGCAGGGCTACACTCTGCCAATAAGGGTAAGGGGCCTCATCCGAGGCTCATCGCCGCCTCAGGCGGCGACGTCGAGCACGCCGAGCGAATCGCCGACGAGCTCGGCCGGGTAAGGGCGAACCGGGAGGCGAGCTCGACCTACTCGGCGAAACCCGGCGAGAAACCGGGCGAGCTCGAGCTCGTTATCCGCCTACCTCGCCTCTATCCCGAGGATTGGCTCGAGCCCGACGCCGAGCTCGAGGAGGTCGAGCGGCCCGGGTTCCTCGAGTCGTCGCCGCGGCCCCTCGTTACGGCCGCGGTCGCCGCGGGCCTCGGCCTGCTCGGGTGGCTCATCCTCGCCGCGATCGCCTATGGGGCGTTTCGCCTGTACGGATGGGCGGCGTCGTGAACGTCGCCTGTTCGTTATGCGGCGAGCTCCTCGACCCTGACGCCTCGAGCTCGGCTCAGAAAATCGAGGGATGGGAGCAGCGGGGGGCGGCCCGCCCCTCGGGGGCCCGCGGCGGCTCCGACATTCTCGACCGTCGCCCGTTGCAGGAATGGGCCCACGTCGTTTGCGTTAAGCGGGAGCGGGCCGGGATCGCCTCGAGGCAAGAGGCGATCGTATGAGCCGCTCCGACGTCGAAATGGCGGGCCTCGATCCCGACGAGGTGATGCGGGCCGAGCTCGAGCTCGCCCTCGAGCATATTCGGACGGCCCTGCGGGTGATCGAGACGGCCGACCCGGCGATCGCGTTCGAGGGCCTCGAGGTTCCCGGGTTCGAGCTCGAGGAGGGCCTCGCCGAGCAGGCCGAGGCCGACGCCGCCGAGGGGCGAACCGAGGCCCGGTTCGAAACCGACGCCCGGGCCCTCGAGCTCGCCCGGCGAGGCGTCGTCGAGCCGACCGACGAGCGATCCCATCCGGGGGCCTGGAAGGGGGATGGGTCCTAATGGCCCTGAAACGGAAATGGATCGGCTCGCCGAACTACTCGAGCCGCGGCGGGGCAGGGGTTCGGCTCATCGTCCTGCATACGGCCGAGGGGGCGACGACGATCGAGGAGCTCGGGAATTTCTTTGCCTCGAGCTCGTCGGGCGTTTCCTCCCACGTCGGGATCGACGATAAGGCCGGGACGATCGGCGAATATGTCAAGCGGCCGAATAAGGCGTGGACCGCGGCGAACGCGAACCCCTACGCCGTTCAGGCCGAGCTATGCGCTTTCGCCAAATGGTCGAAAGCCGAATGGGATAAGCACCCGGCGATGCTCGAGAACGCCGCCCGATGGGTCGCCGAGGAGGCGGCCTATTTCGGAATCCCGATCACGAAACTAAGCCCCTCGCAGGCGCAGGGCTCGGGCCGCGGCGTTTGTCAGCACGACGACCTAGGCGCATGGGGCGGGGGCCATTGGGATTGCGGGAGCGGTTTCCCGATCGACCGGGTTCTCGATATGGCCCGAGGAGGAGGCGACGACGACGAAATGGGCTATCCGAATTGGTTTTGGGATTGGGTCCGCTGGATGCGGGACGGGAAACCCGACGGGCAACGGCCCGACGCCGCCCCCGAGAAAATTCCCGAATGGGCCTGGGATGGATGGGCCGAGGTCGAGGGCGTCGGTAAGGGATGGGGCATGACGGGCGGCGAACGCGATTGGATCGAGTGGAGGGATTCGGGGTCCGATCCCGACGAGCGGCCCGACGTTCCCGACAACATTCCCGATCGGTGGTGGCCCGATAACGAATGGGCCCTCGAATTCCGCCGATGAGGTCGACGGGCTCCTATTCACTCGAGGCGGCCCGCGGCCTGACGCCCCGCATGGTCGACGTTATGAGGGCGGCCGAACGAGGCTCGAGCGTCGACCGGACCGCCGACGAGCTCGGCGTTTCAGCGTCGACCGTGAAAGCGGTTCGGGCCGCCCTCTATTCCCGCCTCGGCGTCGCGACAATCACGGCCGCGATCGCCGAGGCCCGTCGACGGGGCGAATATTGATTGTCGCCGGGATCACTCAGGCCGAGGCGATCCTCTGGCCCGTTATCGGCCTGTTCTATCTCGTCGCCCTGCTCGGGTTCCTGCGGGTTCTCATTCGGGGCGATATGGCCCCCGTCCGATGGGGCGGCGTTCGGTTCGGCCTGTTTCTCGAGCGAAAGCCAAATATCGACGCCATAGGAGGCGATCTAAGCCCCGCCGAGGCGTCGACGCAGGTTCTAGGTCGCCGGAAATCGTGAGGGTCGGCCCGAAAGTGACGCTCCTCCGTCGCCGTAAGGGGCCCGAATCGCCCTGGGAATGGCGGGGCGTTTGCGAGCTCTGCGGGCCGCTCGGCGACCGTTGGCTAACCGCCGAGCAGGCCGCGACCGAGGCGGCGTTCGATCACGCCGTCGAGCACGTCGAGCCGAGGCAGCTCGAGCTCGAGGTCGAGCTCCCGAACGGCCGGATACGAAAGCGGCGGAATGTCTGAGCCCGAGGAGCTCCTCGGCCGCCTGGTCGTCGCCGACCTAACCGACGAGCTCGGGATATTCGGCCCCGTTCGCGATTCGATGCTCGACGACCCGATTCTCGCCCGGGAGGCCCTCGAGACGGCCCGCCGCAAACGCCGAGCCCGGAATCCGGCCGCCCTCGCGATCGCCCTATTCCGTCAGGCCCTCGCCCGGGCTCCTCGCCCCGTCGACGAGCCCGAGCCCGGCCCGCCGTCCCTCTCGGCCCTCGAATTCCTTTGGTCCCTCGAACCGACTCACCCGGGAACCGCTCAGGCCCTCCTACCGCTGTTCTCCGCGGTTATAGGGCGATTCGGCGGGTTCCGGGCCCTACATGATTCGTTCGGTCAGCGTGACCGTTACGACGCCGCAGGCGAGCTCGCCGAACGCGAGACGCTCGTCGACGTCGACGACCGAGCGGCGTAACGCGGGCGTTCATCGGCGGGCCGATCCCGCGGGGCAGCGTTACGTCGCCGGTACGGGGCGGTCGTTCGGACCCCTCGAACCCGCCGAGGGCCTGCTCGAGCTCATATCGACGACGGATAGCGGTCGGGGCGGGATGCTCCCGGGAACGGCGAGAACCGCCCCCTAGCCCCTTAAGGGCGTAGGGGCGGGCGTTAGGTTTCCCTGCCCCTCGGGAGGGGTAACATTTCGGCGAGGGCCTCGAGCGTCGCGGGAAAGCGTCGGGGCCCCTTTCCCGCTATGCCTAGGGCCGAATGGCATAACCGCTCCGATTTCGCCGAGGTCGCCGAGGCCCTCGGCGTTCCGACCGACGAGATAGCGGGCCTAATGGCTCGGGAGGGCCGGGTAACGGTCCTGTTCGGCCTCGACGAGATTCAGGCCGCGACACTCGAGCGAAACGGCGAGGGCGTGTTCGAGGAGGTCGGCGAGAGGATGGTCGTCGGTTCGTGGGACGAATGGAAACGGAACCTCGACGAGCATATGCGGAGGTTCGAGCCCTGAACGGCGACGGCCCCTATCTCGTCGCGTTCGCCCCCTGTTACGCCTGCGGTCGCCTGTTCTCGTTCGATCCCGAGCTCGTTCCCTCGATCCCGGTCGACCTCGTTAACCGCCTCCCGGCCGACGTCGGCGAGCATGGGCCGGGGGCGATCTTCCAGCGGCTTCCGGTCTGTCGCGATTGCATCGGCAGGGCGAACGAGAATCGCCGGGCGACGGGCCGCCCTCTAATCGAGGTCGCCCCGAACGCCTATCTCGACGAGGGCTAGGGCCGATCGAGGCGTTACCGTTCCGCCTATGCCGACCGAAACGCATGGGCGGAAATGGCGGGCCCATATCGCGGCCCTAATGCCCGAGCTCAGGGCGAGGGCCGACGACCTCTGTCAGCTATGCGGCGAGCCGATCGACTACTCGGCCTCCCCTCGTTCGAGGCGAGCCCCCTCCGTCGACCATATCGTTCCGGTTCACGCAGGCGGCGACCTCCTCCCATCCGTCGACGAGCTCCGGTTAGTCCACGTCGGCTGTAACAGTCGACGAGGCAATAGGACGAGGCGCATGGGCCCGACGAAAAAGAGGGGGGCGGTCGACCTCCTCGAGCCCGCCGCTCCTCGAGCTCGAGTCTATGAGCGGCCTACCGCTCGAGGCTATGCCGACCATGCGCTCGACGATCACCCGACGCTCTTAGACGAGCTCGAGCTCGCCCGCCTCGAGGTCGCTCGTTCGGGCCGGTTTTCTAAGGCCGGGCGAC
>Ga0066903_100001868_pt1 | contig 15906 bp, 13 predicted proteins | sample PanSoiMetaGPlot1_FD_67491 | JGI IMG/M metagenome (GOLD analysis project Ga0066903, IMG submission 67491) | Tropical forest soil microbial communities from Panama analyzed to predict greenhouse gas emissions - Panama Soil - Plot 1 (version 2) | ecosystem: Environmental > Terrestrial > Soil >... | reverse complement strand
GAGCGGACGACGCGGATCGTCCCCGCCGTGCCGGCCACCGGTGGCCGGGCGAAGGTGATCGTGAGCAGCGTGTCGGCGCAGACGTGGCGCGCCCCGGGCCGCGGCGAGAACGGCGACGCCGGCGCGTCGTCCGTCCCGTCCGTCCCGTCCGTCTCGGCGCTCGCCGTGACGGCGCCCCCGAGCGCCGCCAGACCGCCGCCGGAGGCCAGGGCCGCCGCCAGCGCGCCCAGGCGCAGGAACTCCTGACGCGTGATCCTGCGAGTCATCGTCGTGTCGCCCTCCCCTCACGCTCATCGGGCCGCCTGCAACTGGTGCACTTAGTACACGAAGTGGTCCTCGATGGCAAGCACCGGTCTCGGCGCGGTGACCGATCGGGTTCAGTCGCGCGGCGGCTCGACGGGCAGGCCCAGCATGAGGCGGAGCACGAGGTCCGGCGTCTCCGTCTCGGGCTCGTCACGGGCGATCAGGTCCGCGTAGATGTACGTCTCGGACATCCTCGAGACCACCCTGGCGAACGTGTCCACTCCCAGGGGCGCACGCCAGCTCGACTCCTCCTCCTGGCGGCGGACGAGGTCGGCCAGCGCGGCCGTGACCCCGCGGTGGACCCTGCCCTTCGCGTCGAGCAGCAGCCGGGACGCGACCTCGGGCTCGGCGCGGATGAAGGCGCGGAAGCTGGCGTTGCCGCTGATCCGGCGGATGTGCTCGTCGTGCACGTGGCAGAGGCGCAGCGGGCCAGGGGGCGTGTCGACCTCGCGCTCGACGCGGCGGAGGTTGGCCAGGGCCAGCGCGAGCAGCACGTCGCTGAGCAGCTCCTCGCGGCTCCGGTTCCAGCGATACAGCGTCGCCCGGCCGATCCCGAGCTCGCGGGCCAGCGCGCGCATCTCGAGCGAGCCGGTGGCGAGGAACACCCGGACGGCGGTGCGCAGCACGGCCTCCTGGCGCGACAGGGTGCGGCCCGGCGTCTGGCTCAGGGTCGGGGTCGCCATGGGGTGCATAGAGGCTACCAGCGGTAGCCAGGAGTTCATCGAGACACCGGGACATCGGTGTCTTGACAAACGCACCGGTCGCGCCCCACCATCGCACCAGCCAACCGATGGCAGGTTCGGCTGAGTTGTCAGGAGTGCACATGCCGGAGTCCCAGGGCTGGCGGGGGATCAGGAGATGGATGCGGACCACGCCTGGCCGCCTGCGCCTGCAGTCGCTGCTGGTCGCCGGCTCGGCGGTGGCCCTGCTGGGCACCGGGTCGGGCGCCCTCGCCACGGTCCTCGTGACCGAGACCAACGTCCAGCAGCAGACCGTCACGGAGATCGTGGGCATCCAGCGGCTCCACGCGTGGCTGGCCGCGGCGGACCGGAGCGCGGCCAACTCGTACCTCAGCGGCGGGTCCGAGCTGACCCTGCCCCAGCAGCAGTACGAGGCGGACGTCGCCGCCGCCGCGCGGGAGCTCGAGCAGGCGGCCGAGCGCCGCCCGGGCGACGCCGCGGCGGGCCAGCGGCTGCAGGCGGTCAGCCAGTCGTTCGGGGAGTACACACGGCTGATCGACACGGCGATGGTCCAGCATCGGTTGGGCAACCCCGACGGCATGACGTCGCTGCAGGCCGCGTCCGACCTGATGCACCGGGCCCGGGACGGGATCCTGGCCCAGGTGGAGGCGGTCCAGGCCCTCTGCGACAACGACCTCCGCCGCGCCAACCTCACCCTGGCCATCTCCCAGGGCGTGCTCGCGGTGTTCGCCCTGAGCGCGCTGTCGGTGCTGGGCCTCCTGGTCTGGACGCAGCGGTTCGTGCGCCGGCGGTTCCGGCGCCGGCGGAACAAGCGCCTGCTGGCGGCGACGCTGGTCGCGGTCACCGTTGCGGCCGGCACCGGCCTGGGGGTCTCGGGCGCCCGCGACGCCATCACGCGCTCGCAGTCGCAGTACGCCCGGCTCCTGAACCTGTGGAGCGCGCGCTCCCTCGCCTACGACGCCAACGGCGACACGAGCCTGTTCCTCATCTCGGGCGCCGCGTCCGACACGGCCTTCCAGGCGGACGCCGGCAGGCTCGTCGACCGGCCGCTGACCGACGAGCTCCTCCAGGCCGCGGGGGGCGGCGACGTCCGCTTCGGGGGACTGCTCGCCGACGAGCTGCGCGCGGCGGACTCGCGCACCGAGCGGGACGCCGCGCTGCGCGTCATCAGGGCGTACCGGCAGTTCGCCGACATCGACGCGGCGGTGCACGCCCAGGCGGCCGCGGGCCACCAGGTGGCCGCGGTCACCCTGACGCTGGGCACCTACGGCGCGCCGCTCGGCCTGGCCTTCAAGTCGCTCGACTGGGGGCCGCGGCTCGGCGCCCAGCGGGACTGGTCGGAGGGCCAGCTCGGGTTCGCCTTCGAGGAGTTCGACTGGGACCTGGCGCAGCTCACCCAGCTCCTGCAGCAGGAGTTCGACGCCACGATGCTGGGCGTCGAGCGGCTGCTGGCCGAGACGCTCGGCCTCCAGGCGCTGAGCGTGGCGGTCGCGGCGCTGACGTTCGCCGGCCTGCGTCCACGCATCGCCGAGTACTCGATCTGACCCGGGCCGGATGCCCCCTCCCCCGCATCGGGGGAGGGGCCGCCGCCCCCTATCGCTGGGAGCCGTCGTCCACCCAGAGCTCGGCCGTGAACATGACGCCCGAGGTCATGCCCCTGGCGGCGCCGCCGTCCGGCAGTGTGACCTGGCCGATCCCGCCCACCCGGCTCCGGCCGGCCACGATCCACACGGTGGGACCGAGCCAGAGGTAGGGGACGTCGGCCCCCAGCCGGGCGGCGATCAGCCGGTACGCGGCCGCCCTGACCAGCGGGTCGACCTGGGTGCGCCCGGCCTCCAGCGCCGCGTCGATCTGGGAGTCGCGGTTGCGGGTGAAGTTCAGGGCCTGCTTGCCGATCGGGGCGGTGGTGGTCCCGCTCCACCAGACGTAGTTGGCGTCGGGGTCGGGCGAGTTGAACTGGCGCCAGCCGCAGGCCTGGAAATTGCCCGAGATCGCGTTCAGGATCAGCGGGCTCTGCTCGACCTCGACGATGTCGGTCTGGATCCCCGCCTCCCGCCACATCGCCTGCAGCAGCTCGTTCCGCTGCCGGCCCTTCTCGGTGTTGACGGTGACGAACTTGAACGAGATCGGGCCCCGGTCCTTCTGGTAGTCGGCCACCAGCCGCCTGGCCCGGGCCAGGTCGAAGCTCGGGTAGCCGGTCGGGCCGGAGTACGGCGAGCCGGGCGAGAAGGGACCGTCGGCGGCGCGGGTGAGGCCGTTGAACAGCGTGTCGATGACGCGCTGGCGGTCGGTCGCCGCGGCCAGCGCCTGGCGCACCCTGACGTCGTTCAGGGGCGGGACGGCCGTGTTCAGCATGATGCAGCTCTGGTCGGGCTCGCCCAGGATCGAGTTCAGGTCGTTGATCTGGCGGTAGCCGGGCCGGCGCAGGAAGTCGGCGACGTTCTGGCTGTCGCTGGAGTGCATCAGGTCCACGTCGCCGGCCTCCAGGCTGGCGCCGCGCGAGTGCGGGTCGGGGATCGGCCGGTACGTGATCGAGTCGAGGTAGGGCAGGCCGGGGCGCCAGTAAGCCGGGTTGCGGGTGGCCGTGAAGTGGTCACCCGGCACCCACTCCTTGAAGACGTACGGACCGGTCCCGATCGGCCTGGCCCGTCCGCTGGTGTCGGCGAGCTGCTTCAGGCCGGCCATGTAGCCGAGCTGGCGGGTCAGGTAGATCGGGAAGGGCACCCACGGGGTGCGCATCGTCACCAGCAGGGTCATGGGGTCAAGCACCCTGGTGCCCGTGACGTTGACGAGGTAGGGCCCGGTCAGCGGCGAGCGCGCCGAGCCGTCGAGGTTGACCTTCACCGTGGCGGCGTCGAGCGGACTGCCGTCGTGGAACGCGATCCCGGGCCGCAGCGTGATCGTCCACTCCGTGTAGTCGGCGTTGGGCATGATCGAGCGGGCCAGGTAGGGCCTGACGGTGCCGTCGGCGGCCTGGCAGAACAGCGGGTCGTACACCGTGCCGGCGAAGAGATGGCCCGTCGAGTCCCAGGCGCCGGACCGGGGGTCGAAGCTGTTGATCTCGGCCTCGGTCGCGTAGATCAGGCTGCCGCCCGTTCGGGGGCGGGCGCCCACGTCCGGCGCGCCGTTCGTACCGGACGATCCGCAGGCCTCCAGGAGGGCCGCGGCGGCGCCGGGGAGGAGCACTCCACCGGCGGTGGCGCGGATGCTCCGCCGCAGGAACGTCCGCCGGTCGAGGTGGAGTCGGACCGCCTGGTCGCCGTCCGGGAGCATGGCTGGCGCCACGATAGGACCGGGCCGGCCGCGTGTCAAGACACGAAGGCCGAAGTGTCTCAGTCGTCAGAGGTCGCGGCCGAAGATGGTCCAGCCCTGGTCGCGGACGCCTCCGAGCTTGCCCACCTGGCGCCGCGAATTGACGTTCTCGTCGAAGATGGCCGTGTGGATGGCCCGCGGATAGCGGCGGCGGAGCATCTCCGCGTACACCGCGGCGGACAGGGCGGGCGCGATGCCGCGACCGCGGGCCTCCTCGCGGACGCCCACGATCAGCGAGATGCCCTCGCGCACCCGGCGCATGGCGAAGGGCAGCCGCGGGTACTTGTACCAGGGCAGCTCGCCGTCGAGCATCCTGAACACGGGCTCGTACTGCGGGAAGCCGACGCGGAAGCCCACCACCTCGCCGTCGCACTCCGCGAACGCGGCCATGCGCGGCTCAGCGATGTCGCGCAGGGAGGACGTCAGCTCGACGAACTCGTCGACCGCCACCGGCCCGTGGCCCCAGTGACGGTCGAACGTGGCGTTGTAGAGCTCGGCGAGCGTCCTCAGGCCGCGGTCGAAGTCGCGCTTCTCCAGGAAGCGGATCCGGATGCCCCCGGCCTCGCCGCGGCGGCGGAGGTCGGCGACCCGGTCGGGGACGTCCGGCGCCGTCAGGTCGACCACGTAGTTGTGGAAGCGCTGGATCGGGGTGTAGCCAGCGGGCTCCCAGACCTCCGCGTAGTGCGGGGGCGTCCAGTGGCTGAAGAACGGCGCGCTCCGCTCGCCGCCCTCGGTCAGCACGCCGCCCACCTCGGTCTGCGACGGGCAGTTGAGCGGAGCCCACACCTCCGCGACGCCCTGCTCGGCCAGCCAGTCGTGGGCGGCGCCGAGCAGGGGCGCCGGGTCCACGCCGGGGAGCGCCTCGTACTGGCCGACGAAGCCGACGGCGCGGCCGACGTGCTGCTGGAGGGGCGGGTCGACGTACGCCGTGGCGGTGGCGGCCAGGCGCCCGTCGGCGCCGGTCAGGCCGAACCCCCGCCAGCGGACGCCACGGTTGCGGAAGAAGGCGTACTCGCCCCGGAGCAGGCGCCGGCGGTCGGCGCGGAGGTAGTACGGCACCCACTGGGGGTACGGGCGGCAGGCCCGCCAGGCGAGGTCGATGACGGCGTCGGCGTCTTCCGGACGGTCGAGGGCGCGGAGTTGCATCGTCGGGTGGACGTTACACCGACAGTTCCCCCCGGTACCCCCCTCGTGACGGGGGTACCGGGGGGAGGCGGGTAGGCCATGACCCGGTCGCGGATGCCCGAGCTCGTCGAGCCCATGCAGGCGCTCCTCGCCTCCGACATCCCCGCGGCGGCGGACCGCTACGGGTTCGAGTTCAAGTGGGACGGCATCCGCGCCATCTGCACCTGGGACGGCGCCCGCCTCCGCCTCCAGACCCGCAACCGCAAGGACGTCACCGCCCGCTATCCCGAGCTCTGGTCGCTCCGGGACCAGCTCGGCGCCCGGCCCACGATCCTGGACGGCGAGATCGTGGCTCTGGACGAGCGCGGCCGGCCGAGCTTCGAGCAGCTCCAGCAGCGCATGGGCCTCACGGCCGAGTCCGAGGTGACGCGGCAGATGCAGCTCACCCCGGTCGCCTACCTGGTCTTCGACCTCCTGTACCTGGAGCCGCGCTCGCTGCTCGCCGAGCCCTACGCCGCCCGGCGCCGGCGCCTGCTCCGGCTCGGGCTGGCCGCTCCCCACTGGCAGACCCCGCCCCACCAGGTGGGGCAGGGCGAGGCGATGATGCGGGCCAGCCTGGAGAACGGCCTGGAGGGCGTGATCGCCAAGCGCCTGGACAGCCCGTACGAGCCCGGGCGGCGGAGCGGCGCCTGGCTCAAGGTCAAGAACCGGCTCCGCCAGGAGTTCGTGATCGGCGGCTGGGTGGACGGGGAGGGACGCCGCAAGGGCGTGCCCGGCGCGCTCCTGGTCGGCTACTACGAGGACCGGCAGCTCGTGTACGCGAGCAAGGTCGGCACCGGGTTCACCGACGCCACCCTGGCCCGGCTCGCCGCCCTCCTCCGGCCGCTGGAGCGGGCCACGTCGCCCTTCGACCTCGGCCACCCACCCGGGCGCCCGCACTTCGTCGAGCCCCGTCTGGTGGCCGAGGTGGAGTTCTCCGAATGGACCCGCGGCCGCGAGCTGCGGGCGCCCAGCTTCAAGGGCCTGCGGGGCGACAAGGACCCCCACGAGGTCGTCCGCGAGGTGCCCGGCAGCCGTGAGGCGACGTCGACCGACCCGGGCAGGAGCGACTAACGTTTAGCGGACAGGCATGCAGAACCTGGCACCCCCGCAGTACTCGGCGGACGGACGCTGGTGGTGGAACGGGCGTGGATGGGTGCCCGTGACGTGGGCCGTGCCGGCCTACGACGCCGGGTGGGACGACACGACGTACGTCGATCGGGAGCGCCGGCAGACGCCGGCTGTTCTCTGGGTCGGCCTGGCCGCCCTCATCGCGCTCCTGCTGCTGGCGTTCGGCGGCTCGCTGGTGAGCTGGGCCTCGCGGCAGAGGCCGGCGATCGGGACCTCGCCGGCACCGGCTCCCACCGCTCCCGCGGCGCCGGCCACGCCCACGCCGGCCCCGGAAACGGGCGGCGCCAGCTCCTTCCAGCAGATCGTCAGCGCCGGCGTGGCGCAGTTCCAGGCGGCCGGCCAGACGGTCGGCGACCGGTGCGCCCCGGGCGCCGTCAGCCAGGACCCGGCCGACTGCCGGGCCGCCCTCCAGTCGCTCGACGACACCGTCCAGGGCCTGCGGTCGCAGCTCGACGGGACGACCGTCCCGGCCTGCCTGCAGCCGGCCGACACCGAGCTCATGACCGCGCTCGCGCTCTACCACCAGGGCATCCAGCAGGAGCTCAGGGGGATCGACAACAAGGACCTGGGCAGCATCGCCAGGGGCACGGCCACGCTGAACGAAGCGAACAGCCATGGCCAGGCGGCCGGCTCCCTCCTCCAGAACGCGAACTGCTGAGCCGCGGCGGTTCGGGCCGCTGGTCGACGGCGCGTGGCTCGCTGAGCACCGTCCGGGGCCAATCGAGGGCCGGCCGTGCGCCGCGACCGCGCTGTGAACGACCATGCACTGATGCACCAGGTCTCACTCGATGGCTTCAACGCCATTCCCAGGGTTGCCGGGCTGCTCCTCTCCCCGGACGGGACGCGGCTCGTCATGCCGGTCCAGGGCCTCGCCCCCGACGGCGCCAGCTTCGTCACGTCGCTGTGGGAGCTGCCAGCCGACGGTTCCGCGCCCGCCCGCCGGCTCACGTACTCGGGCCGCGGCGAGTCCCAGGCCGCGTTCCTGCCCGACGGCTCGCTCGTCTTCGCCTCCGCGCGGCCCGACCCCACGACCACGGGCGACGAGGCGGCCGGCCACGTCTGGCTGCTGCCCGCCGGCGGCGGGGAGGCGCGGCCGGTCCTGGCGGTGCCGGGCGGGGTGGAAGCGCTCGCCGCCGCGGCGGACGCGCCCGCGGTCGTCGTCAAGGCGCCCCTCTTCCCGGGCGTCACCGGGTTCCCCGCCGACGCGGAGAAGGCGAAGCGGCGCAAGGAGGCCGGCGTCAGCGCGATGCTGCTGGAGGGCCACCCCATCCGCTTCTGGGACCACGACCTGGGCCCGCGCCAGGCCCGGCTGCTCCGGCTGCCGGACGTCCTCGCCGGGACCGTCGCGCCCGAGGACCTGACGCCGGAGGCCGGCATCGGCGTGCACGAGGCGCAGCTCGACCTGACGCCGGACGGCGCGACGCTGGTCACGACGTGGTGGCGTTCCAGCCGCGGGACCTCCCACGACGTCGACCTGGTGGCCGTCGACGCCGGCGGGTGCCGCCGGCTGGCCGGTGGGGAGCACGACTACGCCCAGCCGGCGGTGTCGCCGGACGGCCGGTGGATCGCCGCCGTGCAGGGGCGCCGCGGCGTGCGCGAGCTGGCGCCCGACCGGACGCTGTGGCTGCTCGAGCTGGGGAGCGGGGAGGGCCGTGACCTGACCCCCGGCCTGGACCTGCGGCCCGACGGGCCCGCGTGGTCGCGCGACGGCGCGGCCGTGTACTTCGTCGCCGACGACCACGGCCACGCGCCGGTCTTCCGGGTCGAGGTCGAGAGCGGCCGGGTCACCAGGCTGACCGGGGACGGCGCGTTCAGCAGCCTCTGCCCGGCGCCCGACGGCTCGGTCTTCGCGCTGCGGGCCTCGCTCGCGTCGCCGCCCGAGGTGGTGCGGATCGACCCCGGCGGCGACGTGACGGCGCTGCCGACGCCGGGGACGCCGGTCGAGCTGCCCGGCACGATCACGGAGGTCCGCACGACCGTCGACGACGGCACCGAGGTGCGGGCCTGGCTCGTGCTGCCGAAGGACGCCTCGGCCGAGCGGCCGGCACCGCTGGTGCTGTGGATCCACGGCGGCCCGCTGGGGAGCTGGAACTCGTGGCACTGGCGCTGGTGCCCGCACCTGCTGGCCGAGCGCGGGTACGCCGTCCTGCTGCCGGACCCCGGGCTGTCGACCGGCTACGGCCACGCGAACATCCAGCGCGCCTGGGGCCCGGGCAGCGCCGAGCTCGTCTTCGCCGACCTGATGGCGATCACCGACGAGGCGCTCCGCCGGCCGGACCTGGACGCGTCGCGGACCGCGGCCATGGGCGGCTCCTACGGCGGCTACATGTCCAACTGGGCGGCAGGCCACACCGACCGCTTCCGGGCCATCGTGACCCACGCCAGCCTGTGGGCGCTCGACCAGTTCCACGGCACGACCGACGTCAACGACTGGTGGCACCAGCAGCTCGGGGATCCCTACGACGACCTCGAGCCGTACGTCCAGGAGTCGCCCCGATCGCGCCTGGACCGGATCCGCACACCGATGCTCGTCGTCCACGGCCAGCGCGACTACCGGGTGCCGCTCGCCGAGGCGCTGCGCCTGTGGTCGGACCTCCAGCGGCGGTCGGTCGCCTCGCGCTTCCTGTTCTTCCCGGACGAGAACCACTGGGTCCTGAAGCCGGGCAACGCGCGCGTCTGGTACGAGACCGTCCTCGCGTTCCTCGACCACCACGTGCTCGGCGCCGACTGGCGCAGACCCGACCTCGTGTAGCCCCCGGTCGGACCGCCAGCCTCCCCCCAGTCCCCCTCGCGAGGGGGTACTGGAGGGAGGAGGTCGACCGGCGGCTCCTGCCCGTCCAGCGGCTGATAGCGTGGGCGGCATGGACGCGAGCTACGGAGTGGCGGAGTTCGTCGAGGACGCCCGCCGGATCATGGAGACGCCCGGCGGGGTGCCGGACCGGGAGGCCGCCGTGCGCCAGCTCGAGCCGCTCCTCCGCCGGGCGATGGACGGGCCGGGCTGGACCGACGAGCGCTACACCGCCGCGATGGAGGGCGGCCGCCGGGGGTTCGACTACTACCGGAACCCCGACGGCTCGCTCTTCGTCTACGGGGTGCTGTTCCGGCACGGCCATCCGACGCCCGTCCACGACCACGTGACCTGGGGGCTCATCGGCGTCCACTCGGGCGAGCAGCGCACCGCGCGCTACCGGCGCCGGGACGACGGCTCGACGCCCGGCCGGTGCTCGGTCGAGCTGCTCGCCGACGAGGTGCTGAAGCACGGCGCGACCTATCCGCTCCTGCCCCCGCACGACATCCACCGCATCGAGGTCATCAGCCCCGGCGACGCCCTGTCGATCCACGTGCTGGGCGCCGACCTCAGGCTCCAGCGCCGGCGCATCTTCGACGTCGGCGCCGGGACCTGCGAGGAGGTCGAGGGCGTCACGATGGCCCGCTGACGCTCTTACACACTCCTGATCCGTCCGTGCCGTCGCCTTTGCACCCCCCGGTCAGGGTGGGGAGCATGAACCTCGCCAACATCCCCCTCGCCGCCAAGGTCTCGGTCGGAGCGATCGGGGGGCTCGCGCTGCTCGGCACCGGTCTCGCCGCCGGCGCCCACCTGGGCAGCGCCAGCGCCCAGGCTCCCAGCTCCACGGCCATCGTCGCCACCCCCCAACCGAGCCAGTCGCCGGCGACCGCCGCCAGGAACGGGGCGGCCCAGGCCGTGCGCCGGGCCGCGGTCGCCGCCGAGGCGCAGGTCCTGGGCATCACGACCAAGCAGCTCAACGCGGACTTCAAGTCCGGCACGACCGTCCAGCAGCTGGCGACCGCCAAGGGCCTCTCGCAGGCCCAGTTCCAGACGCAGTTCCAGGCCGACCTCAAGACCCTGCTCGACAAGGAGGTCGCCTCCGGGACCGTGACGCAGACCGAGGAGCAGCAGGCGGTGACCAGGCTGGGCCGGGCCGTCCCCAACTGGAGCCAGGTCGCGCAGGGGGCCAAGAAGTCCCCCGCGCCTTCCCCCACGCCGACCGCGTAGCACGACGGCCCGTTCTCCTTCTCCGGCCGGGGCGCTCCGGGAGCGCCCCGGCCGCCCCGTCCGCTATGGTGACGTGCCGATGGCCGGACTCCACGACGGTTCGGTGAGCGTGGTCGAGCGCTCGGATCGCTCGCCGGCCCCGGACCCGGCCCCCGACGACGACCGGCTGCTGCCGCACCAGCGCTCGCTGCGGGTGCTGCCCCGGTACGTGGGGGTGGCGGGCCGGATCGGGGCGGCGCTGTCGGCCGCCGCCGGCCGGACCGACGGGCTGGCGCTCGCCGGCCGGAGGACCGTCCACTCGCCCCTGGCGGCGCCCGACCGCGGCTCGGTCGCCCAGCGGCTGCGCCGCAGCTGGCGGGCCAGCGCGTACGAGGGGCGCCTCGACGACGTGATCCAGTCGACCCTGCTGCGCCGCTCGGTGACCATCGCGGTGGTGTCGCCGAAGGGCGGCGTGGGCAAGACCACGATCACCGCGCTGCTGGGCGGCCTCTACGCGATGCTCCGGCGGGACCGGATCGTGGCGGTCGACACCAACCCCGACTACGGGTCGCTGGGCCGGAGCCTGACCCCCGGCCACGGCGTGTTCGTCGACGACCTGCTGGAGGTGCTCGACAGCCCGCAGCTGACCGTCACCGAGCTCGACACGCACCTGGGCCGGGGACCGCACGGCCTGATGGTCGTGCCCGCGCCGACGGATCCCCAGCGCATGGTGCTCCTGAACCAGGTCGCGTACACGCGGGTGATCCGCCGCCTGCAGGAGATGGTCGGAATGGTGATGCTCGACTGCGGCACCGGGATGCACGACCCGGCCCTGCGCGCCGCGCTCGGGACCGCGGACCAGGTGGTGCTCGTGACCGACGCCAACCCGGCGACCGCGAGCCTGGTCGCGGAGGCCGCGACGTTCCTGCGCACGACGGGCCGGCCGATCTGGCTCGTGGTCAACCGCGTGCCGGCCAGCGGGTCCCGCCTCCGCATCGAGGCGCTGGAGGCGCACCTGCCGTACGCGAGGGGCCTGGTGGTCGTGCCGGCGCACGACCGGGCCGCCGGGCGCGTCGCGGACGGCAGCTTCGACTGGCGCGAGGCGCCGCACGCCTGGCGGCGCTCCATCCGGCAGCTCGGGGCGGTGCTGGCCGCCGCGTGGGCCGAGAGCTCCGTCGGCGGGGCCTGACCGGTCGCGGCAGCCGGACCGCGGCCGGTCACTTGTCGTTTACTTAACACCTTCCGATCCCGACTACTTAACAGACGGGCAGGCTGGCCCCACTTCCCCCCCGCAGGCTGGCACACCACACCGGGCCGTGGCTGGCATCCGCTGCCCGAGGCAGGCTGGCACGGTTTGCGCCCGGGACGGCGGTTCGTAGGCTGGACCGCGTCATGTCAGCTACGCCCCGTCAGCCCCGCACACCCATGGGACGCAGCCGGTGGCGCGCCCTCGCCATCCTCGCGGCGGCGCCGCTGCTGGTCGCGGCCTGCTCCGGCTCGACCGCGAAGCCCGGCTCGACCACGTCGAGCGTGCCCGTGCTGCACGAGGCGACGAACAACACCATCGCCATCTCCGACACGGCGCAGGGCTACACGTTCGACTCCGGCATGTCGGAGCTGCCGGCCGACCACCTGTACCAGTTCCGCATCGTCCGCCCCGACGGCAGGCCGCAGACGGACTACCTGTGGGACCAGACCAAGCTGCTCCACTTCCTGGCCATCCGCAACGACTTCACCAACTTCGTCCACGTGCACCCGACGCTGGGCGGCGACGGCACGTGGTCGATCCGGATGCCGGACATGGAGCCGGGCCCGTACCAGCTCTACATCGACACGCTGCTCAAGGACGCCCAGGGCCTGGCCCTGCACGTCGTGCTGCGGCGGCCCCTGACGGTGCCCGGCGGGTACAAGCTGTCGCCCGTCGTCCCCGCGCCGTCCCTGACCGGTGAGGCCGACGGCTACAAGATCACGTTCCTGAAGCAGCCCAGGCCGTGGACGGTGATGCTCCTGCCGGCGCGCGTGACGCACGACGACGGGACGCCGGTCGACAACCTCGAGCCGTACCTGTCCGTCTTCGCCCACTTCACGTCCTTCAACATCGCGAACGACCTGTACGGCCACGCCCACCCGCTGGAGTACGCCGGCTCGGGGCGTGAGGGCTGGCCCCTCAGCACGACGCCGACGCTGCGCGGCGGGCCGCTCCTCACCTTCCACGCCGAGTTCCCGGGCGCCGGTGACTACCGCGCGTTCGTCGAGTTCCAGATCGCCGGCCAGCTCCACACCGCAGCGCTGACCATGCACGTGCAGTAGCCGGCGCGTGACCAGACGTGGGGGAGGAACGGACGGAATGATTCGACCACTCTTGATGGGACTGGCCGCCGTCGCGGTGCTCGGCGCCTGCGGCGGCGGTGACACCACGAACGCGGTCAACGCCGCCAGCGGCGGGAGCTCCACCTCGTCGCAGGGCGGCCAGACGGTCGCGTTCAAGGAGACCGAGTACACGCTGTCGCCCGACACGCTCACGCTGAAGCCGGGCAGGTACACATTCACGATCCAGGACGTCGGCCAGTTCCCGCACGACCTGCACGTCGCGGTGGCGTCCGACGGAACCGAGGTCGGGGGCTCGACCGTCATCACGGCCGGCCAGTCCACCAGCTTCACGGTCACGCTCAAACCGGGCACCTACACGCTGTGGTGCTCGGTGAATGCGCACCGGTCGCTCGGAATGCAGGGGACGCTCACCGTCCAGTAGCGAAGGCGATCGGACGACAACGAAGAGGAGGGGGGAACACGATGGCACGGTACCTCCTGGTGGCGCACCAGACCGCGCAGAGCGAGGAGCTGCGCGCGGCGGCGGCCGACCTGGCGCGGGACGACCCGGCGGCGGAGTTCGTCCTGATCGTGCCCGCGACGCCCGTGGTCAACCTGCTCGTGTGGGAACGGGGCGAGACCCTCGAGGTGGCGCGGCGCCACGCGGAGGCCGCCCGCGACCGCCTGGAGGGGAGCGGGCTCCGCGTGGTCGACGCCCGGCCGGCCGACCAGGACCCGATGGCGGCGATCGAGGACGAGCTCCACGCCGGCGGCCGCTTCGCCGCCATCGTGGTCTCGACGCTGCCGCCCGGGAAGTCGCGCTGGCTCGGGATGGACGTCATCAGCCGCGTGCGGCGCAACTGCCCGCGGCACCGGGTGATCCACGTCGCGGTCGCCAAAGCGCCCGCATCCGAGACGGCGCCCGCTCGCGAGCTGACGAGCTAGCGCCGCCAGAAGAAGACAGCGCTGCCGCTCGCCGCCGGCCGCCGGCACCGTGCCGGCGGCCCGGCGGCTCAGCGGCGCATCCGCGCGATCCAGCCGCCCCCCGCCGGGCGGCGAGGTTTGGAATCGAGGCCTCGGGGGAAGAGGTTCAAGCGCTCACGTGTTCCACATGCGCTTCTTCGGTCGGGAGCTGTCCGACCATGCCAAGGAGAGCGGGCTCACCGGTTCGCCCGACATCCCGGAGCCGCCGCCCGACGGTCCCCGTGACCTGCGCAGCCGCTGGCGCTCGCTTCGCCGGGCGATCCGGGGCACGATGTCCGCCCTGCCCCGGGTCACGAACCTGGTCTGGCGGACCAGCCCGTCGCTCACGGTCGCGCTCGCGGTCGTCACCGTGCTCGCCGGCGTCATCCCGTCGATCACCGCCGTCACCGCCAAGCTCCTGATCAACGCGGTCGTCTTCGCCATCCGCGACCCGCACGGCTCGACCTCGCTGCCGGTCCAGCTCCCGCTGGTCACGCTGAGCACGCCGGTCCTCACCGCCACCGGCCTGATCGTCCTGCTGGCGGCGGTCCAGTTCGGGATCTACGCCACCAGCTCCCTGCTGAGCACCGTGAGGAACATCGCACAGCAGCTCCTCCAGGAGCGGATGACGCTCCAGGTCCAGCAGGTGGTCATGGAGCACGCGGCCCTCCTGGACCTGCCCTTCTTCGAGGAATCCGAGTCGTACGACCTGCTCCGGCGCGCCCAGCAGGACTCCGCCACCCGGCCCCTGATGATGGTCAACGCGGCGTTCGGGCTGGTCCAGACCATCATCACGTTCGCCAGCATGGTGGCCCTGCTGCTGGCCCTGAACCCGTGGCTGGCGCTCATCGCCCTGGTCTCGCCGGTCCCCGCCTTCATCGCGGACGCGCGCTACGGCTGGCGGGGGTACAACCTCTCCCGCTGGGCCTCGCCGATCCGGCGCCGGATGCAGTACCTGACCACCCTGGTGACCACCGACACGTACGCCAAGGAGGTCAAGCTGTTCGGGCTCGGCGGCTACTTCATCGAGCGGTTCAAGCTGCTGTCCCGGACCTACTACGACCGCCAGCGCCGCCTGATCACGACCCGCTACACCGTCGGCTTCCTGTGGAGCACGATCACGACCCTGGCCGGCTCGGCGACGTACCTCTACGTGGCGCTGCAGGCGGTCGCCGGCCGGATGACCCTGGGCGACCTGACGCTGTACACGCAGGCCGCGTCGTCCGTGCAGAGCTCGATCCAGGGCATCCTGAGCGGGTTCAGCGGCATGTACGAGCACAACCTGTACCTGAGCAACCTCTACGAGCTGCTGGAGACGCCGACGCGCATCCAGGCGCCGGCCCACCCGCGGCCGCTGCCGAACCCGGTCCGCGGCGAGGTCGAGTTCGACCACGTGTCGTTCAGCTACCCCGGCAGCGGCGTCCAGGCCCTGAGCGACGTGAGCTTCACGATCGCCGCGGGCGAGACGCTCGCCGTCGTCGGCCGCAACGGCGCCGGCAAGACCACGCTGATCAAGCTGCTGTGCCGCCTGTACGACCCGACCGAGGGCCGCATCCTGCTGGACGGGATCGACATCCGCGAGCTCGACCCCGACGAGCTGCGGGCGTCGATCGGCGCCATGTTCCAGGACTTCGTGGCCTACCAGGCGACGGCGTCCGAGAACGTCGGCCTGGGCGACCTCCCCGACCTCGAGAACCATGCGGCGATCGAGGCGGCCGCGCGCAAGGGCGGCGCCCACGAGCTGATCTCGGGCCTGCCCTTCGGCTACGACACGCCGCTGGGCAAGTGGTTCGACCAGGGCGCCAACCTCTCCGGCGGGGAGTGGCAGAAGGTGGCGCTGGGCCGCGCGTTCATGCGCAACGCCCGCATCCTGGTGCTGGACGAGCCCACCTCCGCGCTCGACGCGCAGGCCGAATACGAGCTGTTCGAGCGCCTCCGCCGCCTGAGCGAGGGCCGCACGGCGGTGTACATCTCGCACCGCTTCTCCACCGTCCGCCAGGCGGACCGCATCCTCTTCTTCGAGCGCGG
>Ga0066903_100001867_pt1 | contig 15907 bp, 14 predicted proteins | sample PanSoiMetaGPlot1_FD_67491 | JGI IMG/M metagenome (GOLD analysis project Ga0066903, IMG submission 67491) | Tropical forest soil microbial communities from Panama analyzed to predict greenhouse gas emissions - Panama Soil - Plot 1 (version 2) | ecosystem: Environmental > Terrestrial > Soil >... | reverse complement strand
AGGAAATGAGCGTGGGGCGGAGGGGCATCATCGGTTCACCTCGGGAGACGTGGAGAGGCCGAGAGAGCCCGGACCGGAGGCAGCCCGATCGAGCGCCGAGACGACGGCCTCGGCAGTGAGCAGCTCGGGCAGAACCTCGGGCTGGTCCGGCCGGGCAGGGGAGTAGACCAGGTACATCGGCACGCCGGCGCGGCCGTGGGCGGCCAGCCTCTTGGCGATGGCGGCGTCGCGCCGCGTCCAGTCGGCGACCAGCAGCTGCGTCCGGGTGTGCGCCACCGCCGACTGCACCTGCTCGGAGCCGAGCACGGCGCGCTCGTTGAACTTGCAGCTCAGGCACCATTCGGCGGTGAAGTCGACCAGCACCGGCCGCCCCTGGGCGAGGACATGGGCGACTGCCTCGTCGCTCCACGCCTCCCGGCCGGCCACGTGCTCCGCGGCCGGAGCAAACCGCAGCGCGAGGACCGCAGTCGCCCCCACCAGCAGCACACCGCCGGCGAGCACCGGGCGCAGACGCCAGGCTCCCCACGCCCAGGCGGCCAGCGCGACGACGACGAGGAAGACCAGGAGCCGCACCACTCCGTCCACGCCCGCGAGCGACCCGAGGATGGAGACCAGCCACACCGCGGCGCCGAGGAGCGCGAATCCGAGGACCTGCTTGCCCCGCTCCATCCACGCCCCTGGCCGTGGCAACCGCCTCCGGAGCCCGGGGAGAAGCACCAGCGCGCAGAAGGGCGCAGCGAGTCCCAGGCCCACCGCGGCGAAAACCGCGAGCACCACCGGCGCGCTCGCGGCGAAGGCGAACCCGACCGCGGTGCCGAGCAGCGGGGCGGAGCAGGGCGTGGCGAGCACCACCGCCAGCACGCCCTCGCCGGCGCTCCGCAGCGGGCCATGGGAATGGTCCACCGCAGCCACCAGCGTCCCGGTACCGTGGCTCGGAGGGGTGAGCTCGAACACTCCGAGCAGGTTGAGGGCGAAGAGAAGAACCACCCCCGAGAGCGCCGCGACGAAGAGCGGCTCCTGGAACTGGAAGCCCCAGCCGATTGCATGCCCCGCGGCGCGCAGCGCCAGCACCGCTGCGGCGAGGAGGAGCAGCGACGCCAGGATGCCGCCGGTGTACGCGAGGGTATGGGCCCGGAGCGAGCCCTGGTCGGCGTGCACGGTGCGGGTGAAGCCGTAGGCCTTCAGGGCCAGCACCGGGAAGACGCAGGGCATCGCGTTGAGGAGCACCCCTCCGAGAAAGGCGAGCAGGAGCATCCATCCGAGGCCCGGCGCGGGCGTCTCCACCGGTGCGGACGGAGCGGCGAGGTGGGGAGCAAGCCCGGAGGGGATCTCGAACGGCGCGCTGACCTCGAGCGCGCCACCGGCGGCGAGCGCGACGACTCCGGCGATGCGAGGAGGCGTGGAGGAGGGATCCGGGGCGGCCTTTCCCCAGAGGCGGAGGCGGCCCGTGCCGCCGGAGTGCCCCTGCACCTTGAGGATGCCTGGAAGCCGCTCGGGAACGAAGGCATCGACCGGGGCGAGCGGCACGGGGCTTCCGTCGGCGCGCTCCACCGTCAATTCTCCCTCGAACGGGCGACCAGGAACGAAGGAGGTGGTGCGGCGGACGTTGACGCGGAGCCCGGCGACGGAGGGAGCCCGGGGCACGCGCGCCTCCGCGGCGTCGAGCAGGGCCGCCCCCGAGGCATCGGCCTGTCGGGGGCCCACCCCGATCACGCGGGTGAGCGTGAGCCGCGCAGGGATGCACTCGACCGCGCAGACCAGCACCTCGGCGGTGGCCACCACCGGCTGCCGTTCGGCGTCCGGCACTGCCCGCGCGGGAGCGAAGAGCACCACCTCTTCGGAGTATCCGTAGCTGGTGATGGAGCCGTCCGGGCTCCGGTGGACCTCGGGCGCGGGCCACCGAAGCGACTCCACCGTCGTCTGCGGCGCGTCCCAGACCACCTCGCTCGCCAGCCCCGCCTCGCCCGGGTTCTTCCAGTAGACGTACCAGCCGCGGGCCATCTCCAGCCGGACCCCGAGGCGGAACGCTCCACCCGGCTCAGCCTGGGTCACGTCCGAGACGAGGGTCGCGCGCACCCTGGGCTTGCCCTCGAAGAGACCTCCAGTCGCGGTGGAGGTGGGCGCGACGGGACCAGCCGCCGCAAGCGCCGAGAGGATCAAGCCGGAAAGCACGGTTGGCAGCCCTAACAGGTCCCGGTGGCAGCTGCTTCCCCGGGGCAGCGAGGCGCCGGATCCGTCCTTGCAAATGCCCGGAGGTGCCATGTCGGCCTACGTGGACCCGGACGAGCTCATGCTGTTCAGCGTGGGGATGGTTCTGGGCGTCGACACCCTGGAGTACATGGTGGACGTGGTGCTCGACCGGCGCCTGACGCGGGCCGACCACCGGAAGCTCTCGCTGGCGCTCGAGCGCAAGGGCGGGAAGCTCCCGGTCCGGGTGGACGAGGTGGTCCACCTGGTCTCCCAGCCCCCGGCTGCCCGGCCGAACTAGACAGCGGGAGTCCTCCGTCGGTAACGGAGCGACGCCGCGCCGACACGCTGGCGGAGGGGGCGTCCGCCCGCTACACAGGCGGCGGCAGCCTCACGGGGCGCTGGAGGTCCCGCCCGCTTGAACGCCACGATCGAGTTCCTTCAGGCCTACGGACCCATGCTGGTCTTCACCAGCGTGCTCCTGGAGCAGGCCGGGATCCCGGTCCCCTGCACGCCTTGGCTCATCGCCTCCGGGGCGCTGGCCCGGCTCGGGCACGGGACGCTCGCGCTTCCCATCGCTCTTGCCGCCGTGGCGGCCTCCATCGGTCACCTGGCGTGGTTCTTTGCCGGCCGTCGCTGGGGTAGCCGCGTGCTCCGGTTGGTGTGCCGCATCTCCCTCGAGCCAGACATCTGCGTGCAGCGCACCGAGAACGCCTTCACCCGCTACGGAGCGCGGGCGTTGATCATCGCGCCCTTCATCCCCGGGCTCACCACCCTGGCTCCTCCGCTCGCCGGAATGTCGGGGATGCCGATGCGGCGCTTCGTCGTCCTCGACCTGGTGGGCGACCTGCTCTGGGTGAGCACCTTCGTGGGCATCGGCTGGGTGGCCGGCGAGCCCTTCTTCAAGTTGGTACAGGCGGCGATGACCTATGCCGGCTCGGCAGCGGGAGCGCTGGCGATCGTGCTGGCGCTCTACCTCTTGTACAAGGCGCTCCAGCACGTCCGCTTCACCACCCAGCTTCGGGTGGCGCGCCTCTCGGCGGGCGAGCTGAAGACGCGGCTGGACCAGGGCGAGGACTTGCTGCTGGTCGACCTGCGGCACCGGCGCGAGGTGGAGGAGTCCGGCACCACGCTTCCGGGCGCGCTGCAGATCTCTCCCGACGAGCTGGACCGGAGGCACGCGGAGATCTCCCGTGGTCGGGACGTCGTGCTCTTCTGTAGTTGACCCGACGAATGGACGAGCGCCCGGGTGGCGCTCCGGCTGAAGCGACGTGGAATCAACCGGGTCCGGCCGCTCCAGGGCGGCTACGCGGGGTGGGTGGCCGAGGGCTACCCGCTCCAGCGCTGGGTTCCCGCCGAGACGACCAGCACCGCGCTGGCGTTCGGGTCCTGAGGTCGGACGCGTCCGCTCAGCCCAGCGGCGGCGCCTGATCCGTTTCGGAGGGAATCGCCGCGCGCGGCTCCTCTTCCATGAGCTGGTCGAACATCCGTTCCATCTGGTCCCCGAGCGCCTTCAGCTCCTCACGGCCGAAGGTTTGTGGACCTCTGGGAAGAGTCCCGACTCCTCCTCCTCGACGTGGTGCTCGATGAGCTCGTGGAGCACCGTCATCTTCGCGACGAACTGCTCGTCGGAGGGCTCCATGTCGAGGAGGTCTGCGACCACCCGCTTGGCGGCCAGGTGCTCCTCGACGGCCTCCTGGAGCTTCTCCTTCAATGGACCGAGGTAGACCGCGGGGTAGAAGATCTTCTCCTCGATCTCGTCGTGGGCAGCGAAGTCGTCGGCGATCTGCTCGAAGAGCTCCTGCTTCTCGCTCTCGTCCTCCGCTTTCTCGAACTTCTTGAAGCGGCTCTTGACCTCGTCGTGTTGCTGCTCAACAGCTTCGTCGCTTCCAAGGCACACTCCTGTCGGCAGCGCTGGCCCCGGGTGCTCCCCTCGGGACAGCAAGTTGCCGCCGAACCTGGGTACGGCCCCGGGAAGCGTCCATCGGACCCCGGGGAGGAAAATCGGGCCTTCTTGCCTGGCCGACTGCCCCCCCGGTGCAGGGATCTGCTGCAATGGAGCCCATGGCGAGCCGTCAGGCACTCTGGGTGCGCGCGTTCACCGACAACTTCCGTCTGGCGTTCTCCACCTTCTGGGGACACCGCCTTCGCTCGCTGCTGACGCTGCTGGGCATCGTCATCGGGGCCGCGACGGTGGTTTCGATGATGGCCCTGCTTGAGGGGCTCCGGAACAAGGTGGACGAGGACCTGACCGGGCTCGGCTCGAATGGGTTTCAGATCCAAAAATTCCCCAATGGTTTCGGCAACCTAGACTTCGACAGGCTGTCCAAGAGGCCGAATCTCACGATCGAGGATCGGGACGACATCGAGCGCCGGCTGCCGGAGGTCATCGCGGTCACGGGCGAGGCCTGGGACTTCGGGGTGAAGGTCTCCACCGACCGCTACGAGACCCGGCCCAACATCCAGATCGCCGGGGGAACGGCCGACTTCTTCAGCACCAACGCGATGGACATCGCGAGCGGCCGCTCGTTCAACGTTCAGGAGGTGGCCGATGGCGAGCGGCTGGCGGTGCTCGGCTCGAACGTTGCCGAGGTGCTCTTCCCCGGCGCCGATCCGCTCGGCCAGGTGGTGCGGATCCGCACCCGGCCCTTCCGGGTCGTCGGGATCATCAAGCGGAAGGGAGCGTTCGTCGGGGGATTTCAGCAGGACGACGTCGTGGTCATCCCGATCAACGCCTTCTTCCCGCTGTGGGGAAAGAAGCGGTCGCTGAACATCAGCATGCAGGCCGCCTCGACCGAGGTGCTTCCGCGGGCGATGGAGGAAGTCCGGCAATTGATGCGCCGCCGCCACAACCTCAAGCCCGAGCAGGAGGACGACTTCTTCATCTTCTCCAACGAATCGATCACCCAGGCCTTCAACCAGATCTCCTCGGTGGTCACTGCGGCGAGCTTCGGCGTTTGCCTGCTCTCGCTGATCGTCGGAGGCATCGGCATCCTCAACATCATGCTGGTCTCGGTGACCGAGCGGACGCAGGAGATCGGAGTGCGCAAGGCGCTCGGCGCACGGCGACACCGGATCCTCGGCCAGTTCGCGACCGAGGCGATCATGCTCTCCCTGTTCGGCGGCCTCCTCGGCGTGCTGACCGGTGGAATGGTGGCCTTCCTTGCCCGCTGGGCGTTCGGGTTCCCCACCTCCGTTCCCCCGTGGGCGGTGGCGCTCTCGCTGGTGATGAGCTGCGGCGTCGGGCTGCTGTTCGGGATCTATCCCGCGGCGCGGGCAGCGCGTCTCGACCCGGTCGAGGCGATGCGCACCGAGTAACCGAGCTCCGGAGTCAACTCCCCACCTCCGCGCTGACCGAGGCCCGGCCGAGGCGTGCGAGCTGCTGCAGCGAGAGGATGTGCAGCAGGATGGTCAGCGGGACGATGAACGCCGGCAGGTAGAGGAACGGGAACACCATCGGGACGAGGTTCGGAGGCGTCTCGAAGATGCGCTGCTGTGGCCCGGGTGCGGAGAGCAGGCCCCGCACCATGGTGTGGGCCATGTCCACCAGCCCGAAGACGTTCCAGATCTGCGCGGCGGTCCGCGACCACGACAGGCCGGTCGAGAGAAGAAGGGCGACTCCCACCGCGCCGAGGCCGACCAGGATGTCTCCCGTGCCGGCAGTCGCCACCCAGCCCCAGGGGGCGAGGCCGGATGCCCAGGCGGCGAACAGGGTGAGCCCACCGCCGATGCGCAGCGTCTGCAGCCAGGGGATTGCCGAGGGCGACAGCGTCTGCACCGCCGCCTGGAGCCACCCGGCCCGCCAGAGGACCAGGGCGAGGAGAAGCGCAGGAAGGATGTAGCCGATCGCGCGGGGAACGGCGGGGTCGAGCCAGGCCCCGGACACCGCCGCCGCAGTGACGGCGAGGAACCAGGTCCCGAGCAGGGCGCCGATGCGCAGGAGCAAACTCTTGCGAATGGGCGCCGCGCAGCCCGAGCGGCGAAGCCCGAGGTCCAGGCCTCGCAGAGTGATCCACACCACGAGGAGCACGTACGCGCAGACGGCGATGGTGATCTTCAGCGACGCCTGGGGGACCAGGTTCATCGGGTCGAGGCGAGGACCAGGGCTGGCGTTCCGGCAAGGCGACTGGGTCGAGCCGCGCGCTGCGGCTCGACGCCCTTCCGCGGTCCGCGCACCATGACCTTCCGCGAGAACGCTTGGTCCACCTGGGCGACGAAGGCGCGGAACGCCGGATATTCGCTGGCCGAGATGCGGTCGCGGCTGAAGACCAGCTCGCCGCGGCAGACCAGCACTCCCTGCACGACGGTGTAGGCGAGGCTGAGACGGCCGAAGCCGTTGCTGGTGCCGACGTCGGGCGGCAGGGCGTCCACGCTCCAGCCGGGAGGCAGGCGGTAGCGGAAGGTGAAGCGGGTCACGCTCGGGCCGTCGAGCATCAGGTCTCCGTGGCGCTCGGCCAGCCCGGCGTAGGTCTCGACGTAGCCGCGGCGGCTCCCGAAGGGCAGGAAGCGCAGCGTGTCTCCGCCGACCTCGGCATAGCGCGGGATGCTCAGCTCGTAGTCGAGCGCCACGTCTTGATCGAGCCGGTTCGGATCGCTGATCGACACCTTGTCCACGCTGAGCCCGGGGAAGGTCTGCGCCCAGCCCTGCTCGAAGGTGGTGCGGCGGGTGGCCGCCGACTGGTAGCTCCGTCGGTACTCCGGAGCCGCGCTTCCACGCACCCGGCTCTCGCCCTTCACCTCGGCAGCGCCACCGGGACGGAGCGCCAGGTCGAGCTGGACGTCGGTCACGTTGTCCTCGGGGCGGGCCTCGGGGGTGACGGTAAAGCGACTCTTCCCGTCGGGTTCGACGATGAGGATGCTCGCCCGGCGATCGGAGATCGGCAGCTCGGTCGCGCCATGGAACTCGGCGGTGCCGTCCAGGTACCAGTCGAGCTTCGGCACGTAGACGATGGCGTGGTTGAAGACGGCGAGCGAGGCCGGCTCCGGGGGGATGGCGCCCAGCTGGCGCATCCGGAGGAGGACGATGCGGCTGTCCACGCCCGACACCTCGAGCAGGGCGTGCAGGAGCGACGCCTTGTCCTTGCAATCTCCGAAGCGGCGAGCCAACACCCGATCCACGCGGTAGGGCTTGTAGCCGTGGATGCCGAACTCCAGGGCGACGTAGCGGGTGTTCTTCACCACGTACTCGTAGAGCGCGCGAACCACTGCCCGGGTGTCCTTCCGGTCGACTCCCTTCAGCGCTTCGTCGGCCGCGCGGCGAATGCTGTCGTCGGGCACGAGCTGGTCGCGGATGAGGCTCCAGTAGTACCGGCCCACCTCCTCCCAGGTCTTGTAGGTCGAGACGTGCAGGGTGGCAGCGACCTCGGACCAGCCCGGCATCCCCGGCTCGGGGGTCACCCGGGAGACACGCCGGGTCTCGAAGCGGTAGAGGACGCGGCCATCGCTCGAGGGCTCGCGGCGTGCGGTCACTCCGGGCCCGAGCGTCTTCTCGTTCCAGTACAGGGTACGGCCCGCCGGCATGTCGACCACGTATTCCCAGCGGAGCTTGGGCGTGACGCCCTGCACGTACGCGAGATCGCCCCAGTAGTCGGAGAGAAGGTTGTCGCTCGCGGTGTCTTCTACCCGGTACTGCAGCTCGAGCAGATCGCCGGGAGCGAGTCCGGGGAAGCTGAGAACCTTCGCCTGGGCGTCGTAGTACATCCCGGACCAGGGTTCGTTGAGGCTCCGGTTGGTGTCGCCGAAGCTCTCCACCAGCGAGCCGTCCGGCTTGGTGATCCGCGCGCGGAGGATGCGGACCTCCTCGCGGCTCGGGCTGTAGGTGATGGGGAAGGTCCGGAAGGCGTCCACCCCGCGCCGCGTGTAGACCTTGATCGCGAGCTGGTGGAAACGGCTGGAGAGGCCGCTCTGCTGCACCCGCACCCGGGTGATGTCGGCGAGGGTCACGGCGTCCTCGGCGTAGCTGTCGGCCTCGGCGACGAGCGGCCGGACGTCGATCGCATCGGAGGTGGCGGCGGCTCCCTCGGTTCCTCGCAGGGCGCGCACCGCGTCGCGGAGCGCGGGGTTCTGCGGCCGCAGCACCAGCGAGCGCTCCAGCGCCTCGATCGCGGCGTCCTTCCGGTCCGCGTAGAGCAGCGTGCGGCCCTTTCGCTCGAAGACCTCAGGCTCGTCGGGGCAGAGCGCCTGGGCAGCCGTGAACAGGGCGAGCCCTTCGTCCAGCCGGCCATTCGAGGCGAGCAGCTCGGCGAGCCGGAGGCGGACGTCGTTGCTGGTCGGAGAGAGCCGGAGGGCCCGGCGGAGTGCCTCGGCCGATCCGGCCACGTCCCCGCGGTCGGCCAGCATCTCGGCGAGGAGCGCGAGGCTCGCGCCGTCGCCGGGACGAACCTCGAGCAGTGCCCGGAGCCGCTCCACCGCTTCGTCGGAGCGTTCCAGCCGCCGCGAGCTGCGGACGCGCTCCCGCGCAGCCTCGGGTACCCGCCAGCTCGAGGGTGGAAGCGCCTCGATGCGCCGGGTGGCGGAGACGCTGTCCCCGAGATCGTCCTCGCCCCGGGCCAACAGCACCTGGGCCGGAACGAAGGCCTTCCAGCGCTGGACCACAGGCTCGAGCAGGGTGAGGACCCGGTCGGGGTGTCCCTGGGTCAGCTCGGCGCGGGCGAGCATCACTCGGGCCTCGAGGAGGTCCGGGGCGGCTGCCAGCGCGGTCTCCAGATGTCTCCGGCGGAGGTTGTCGTCGTGCTGGAGACGGGCCGCGAGCTGCTCGAGCCGCCCGTCCGGCTTGCCGTTGCGCCCGGCATCCGCCGCGGCACGCTCGGCGTTCACTGCGTCGGAGTGGTCGCGCGGGTCGAAGGACTGCGTCGTCTCGAGCACGAGGGCGAGATCGGCCCGGAGCCGGCCATCGTCCGGACGGCGGGCGACCTCGGCCTCGAGGGCGCTCCGAAGCGTCGGCAGTGACCGGGCGGCCGGGGCTGGGCCCGCGGGAAGCGCCGGGAGCTTCGACGGGGTCACCGGGCGGGCGCGCCCGGCCTCGTCGCGGAGGTACGCCCCGAGCACCCCGCTGTCGTCGTGGCAGACCTTGAGGAGAACCCGGTTCACACCCCCACGGAGCTGGACCGAGATGCGGTCCTGGTCGGGGCGGGCAGGGTGGTACGCGTCACCGCTCGCCACCTTGTCCCCATTCACCCAGAGGCGGAAGCCGCCGGAGGTCCCGAGCGCGAGGACGGTGCGGCGCGGGACCGGCTCGTCGAGCAGCGCGAGCACGTAAGTCACCACCCCGCGGGACGGGCGGATCATCGCCCCGAGGTCGATTCCCCCATCGAGGGAATGGGCGGGCGCCTTTCGCCAGCTCGCCGGATGGCCCTTCGCGGGGAGCGAGGCGGCGAGGTCGAGCTTCGACTCGGGCCCGAGGTCGGTATCGCAGCTGGTCTTGCCCTCGTTGTCGAACCCGCCGAGGACATAGACGTCCTGCACGTACCCGAGCGCGCGGAGACGGCGCTCGGCCGCGTCCACGCGGCCCTGCGCCACGTCGATGTCGGCGAGCATCTGCCGGGCGAGCGTCCGGGTGAAGGGCTGGGCAGCATTGTCCGCAGCGACGCGGGCGACCGTTGCGTCGATTGGGCGCGGATCGTCGAGGTCGTCCCGGATGCCTCGCAGCCGGATCAGCGCGGCCGCGCCGCGCACGGACCTGGACTGGGCGACCGCCTCCTTCGCGCGGAGCTGCGCCTCCGCAGGAAGTGGGTCATCGACGGAGGGGGCAGGAGACGCTGCGGCGAGGAGGGCCGAGAGGAGAAGGCTGGAGACCACGGTGGCTCGTCTGGTACGCGGGCTGGAGCCAGTGGCTGGCCCCAGGGCGATTCCCCGTCATAACCCGAAGCGACCGGGGTTCGCTTCCCCGACCGCCCTGGCCAGGGTGAGGACGTACACCCTCCGGGCGCCGGCCTCGTGGACGGCGGCGCTGGCGGCCGTGGCCGTCGCCCCGGTGGTCAGGACGTCGTCCACCAGCACCAACGGTCCGGGCGGGACGGGGCCGCGGACGGCGAATGCCCGGTGGAGGTTCTCGGTGCGCTCGGCTTCGGTAAGCCCCACCTGCCGACGCGTTGCGCGCATCCGGTGCAGGAGGTCTGTCTGGACCGGGAGCCGGGTGGCGCGGGCGAGCTCCCGGGTGAGGAGAGCCGCCTGGTCGTACCCCCGACGGAGCAGGCGTCCGCGGTGAAGCGGGATGGGAACCAGCGTGGGGCTCGATTGCGAGAGCCGGACGAGCCACGGCGCGGCCTCGGTTGCGAGCGCACGCGCCAGCGGAATCGCGAGCTCGCTGTGCCGCTCGTACTTGAAGCGGTGAATCGCTCGAGCGAGCGGACCGGTGTGCACGAAGGCTGCGTGCGCGGAGACGAAGGGCGGCGGCGCGCGCCGGCAGCGGAGGCATGGGCCGACCTCGTCCACGGGTTCCCCGCACCGCGGGCAGCCGGGAAGCGGGACCGGTTCCGTGGCCAGCGTGCAGAGCGCGCAGAAGGGATTCTCCTCCTCGAGGAGGTCGCCACACGCCGCGCACGCCGGCGGAAACAGCAGCGCCAGCAGCTCCGCCCCCAGGGACATCCGGACACGCGATAGCAAGTCCCGGACCGAGGTCGGGACGGCCGAGAACGACGCGCGCGAGGAAGGGGGAGGGAGGCGAGGCGGTCACGAGGCCTCGGTAACGAGGTGTCTCGGTAACGAGGTGTCCGGTAACGAGGTGTCCGGTAACGAGGTGTCCGGTAACGAGGTGTCTGGCACCTCGGAGGGGGCACCAATTACGAGGTGTCTGACACCTCGTGGGTTCGTCCTTGGAGGCGTTTGGCAATCGCTGGGGCCGGGCGGAGTCAAAATTCGCAATAATTTTAGTTAGTTGCTGGCAATCTGGAGATCCCAAGTTCGCCGCCGGCCTCGCCCCGTCGCGGCAGGGCGTCCGGTTCTGCCTCAACGCACGGCGCGGGGGGTCTCTCGACGATCCCGCCCGAGTGGCCAGGATGACGAGGACACTGCCCGCCGGCCTCCCGGTCAGGTTCGGAGGAACGCGCGGCGCCCGGCCCCCGAGACGGATGCGTCCGCCGAGTCGGACGCTGGAACGGGCGGAGCGGATGAGCTGCCGCGTCGTCGACCTCAGCCTCGGAGGCGAGGGTCAGGCCAGCAGGCTGTTCCGGTCCATCTCTTTTGGCTGCGGTAGCCCCATCGCTCTTAGGAGCGTGGGAGCCACGTCGGCGAGGATTCCCCCACCGCGAAGCTTCGCTCCCTCGAAATCCGGGTGCACGAGGTGGAACGGGACCGGATTGGTGGTGTGCGCGGTGTGCGGCTGTCCAGTCACCGGATCGCGCATCAGCTCGCAGTTACCGTGATCGGCGGTGATGACCAGCACCACGTTGGCCCGAGCGCACGCCTCTGCGAGCTGACCGAGGCAACGGTCGACCACCGTGACCGCTTTGATCGTGGCCTCGAGCTTTCCGCTGTGCCCGACCATGTCCGGGTTGGCGTAGTTCACCAGCAGGAAGTCGTACTTGTTCGAGTCCACCGCCTGAATGAGACGCGCAGTGACCTCGGGCGCGGCCATCTCCGGCTTGAGGTCGTAGGTCTTCACCTCGCGCGGGCTGGGAATCAGGACCCGCTCCTCGCCTGGAAAAACCACCTCACGGCCGCCGTTGAAGAAGAACGTCACGTGCGCGTACTTCTCGGTTTCGGCGGTGCGGAACTGGCTGAGGCCCTGCTCGGAGACGACCTCGGCGAAGATCTCCCGCGGTTGCTCGGGCGCGAAGGCCAGCGGGAGATCGAACGTCTGGTCGTACTGGGTCATGCAGACGAACATCCCCAGCCGCAGCCCGCCGCGGTCGAACTCGTGGAATCCGGGCACGGCGAGTGCGCGGGTCAGCTCGCGCGCCCGGTCCGCGCGGAAGTTGAAGAAGATCGCCGCATCGCCATCGCGAAGTGTCGCGACCGGAGTGTCACCATCGACGATGACCGTCGGCGGGATGAACTCGTCGGTCACCTTCTCGGCGTACGTCGCCCGCACCGCCTCGACCGCCCCCGGTGCCCGAGGTCCGATCCCCCGCACCATGGCGTCGTAAGCCTGCTTCACCCGGTCCCAGCGCTTGTCGCGGTCCATTGCGAAGAAGCGGCCGATGACCGTCGCGATGCGTCCGGTGCCGGTCTCTCGCAGGAAGTGCTCCAGCTCCTCGAGATACCCGACCGCGCTCATCGGCGGAGTGTCACGACCGTCCAGGAAGGCGTGGACGAAGACCCGGGAAACGCCGCGCGTCTTCGCGGCCCGGAGAAGGCCGAGGAGGTGCTCTTGCGAGGCGTGAACCCCGCCAGGCCCGATGAGCCCCATCAGGTGCAGCGCCTTGCCCTCGGCGCGGGCGGTGTCCATCGCTGCCACCAGCACCGGGTTGTGGACCAGCTCGCCGCGCTCGACCGCGCGGTTGATGCGCACCAGGTCCTGGTAGACGATCCGCCCGGCGCCGATGTTGGTGTGCCCCACCTCCGAGTTGCCCATCTGGCCGTCGGGCAGACCCACGGACAGGCCGGACGCGGACAGCTCGGTGAAGGGCATCTTCCCCGCGCAGCGATCGAGGTTCGGGGTCCCCGCGAGGAGGATGGCGTTGTCCTCGCGCGCGGCTCGGATGCCCCAGCCGTCGAGCACGGCAAGGAGGATCCGGTGGTTGGGTCGCATGGAGGCCTAAGCTATCCAGCACGCCCCGGTCCGTCGACGGCTAAGGGGACGGGTCGACGAGCTCGGGGGGCACCTCGGCGCGTACGAGGTGTCCAGGCCCAAGGCGTTTCGCACCGCGACCGGCCAACGAGCTGGCTCACACCAGGCGGTGGGTAACGAGGTGTCTGGCACCTCCGACCGGGCACCTCCGACCGGTAACGCGGTGTCTGGCACCAGCTGGGCGGGCACCAGCTGGGCGGGTAACGAGGTGTCGGTAACAAGGTGTCTGGCACCTGCGACCGGCACCAGCGGGGCGGGTAACGAGGTGTCTGGCACCATCGACCGGGTAACGAGGTGTCGGTAACGAGGTGTCTGGCACCCCGTTGAGCAGCACCCGGTTGAGCACCCGGTTGAATCCACGACGCCGTCGCGACACGGAGCGTCGAGACCGTTCCGCGCCGCCGTGCTCCCCGCCTGGTACGGTTCTCCCGTGGACGGCCCATCCCAGCCCTCCGCTCAAGCACGCGTCCGGGCCTTCGACTGGCTCCGCGGTCTCGCGGTGCTGGTCATGGTCGAGACGCACTCGATGGTCCTGCTGCGGAAGGAGCTGCTCGCCACCCCTGCGGCCGGGGTGCTCAACTTCGTCAACGGACTGGTGGCGCCGTCCTTCATCTTCGCCGCCGGGTTCTCCCTCGCGCTGGTCCAGGTACGCGCCGCTGCGTCGGGCGGAGCGCGCGGCCCGCGCGTGGCCCGGACCCTTCGCCGCATCGGCGAGGTCCTCGCGGTCGGCACGCTCATCAACTGGGTGTGGTTCCCGATCGCCGTCGAGCCCGGGTGGCTGCTGCGGATCGACATCCTTCAGTGCATCGGGCTCACCCTGCTCGCTGCGTTGCCACTGTTCGTCGTCCTCGCTCCACGGCCGCGAGCCCTCGTCCTCGCCACGGTGCTGATCGGCGCCGCGATCTTCCTCGTCGCCCCGTTCGCCGACGGCGTGACCGGCCCGCTCCAGGACCTCTTCAACAAGGACGGACCCCGCCGGTCGGTATTCCCTCTGTTTCCCTGGGCGGGATGGGCCTTCCTGGGCGGGGCCGCCGGCGCGACGGCCGCGAGAGGCACCGCCGCTCAGGTGCGGAAGCTCGCCGCCGGGATCGGCCTCGGTTCCGCGGCGGCGCTGCTTCTCAAGCCGGTCTGGCTCGCCATCTACCCGCCGCACGCCTTCTGGGTGACCGACCCCGCCAACACGGGCGCCCGAGGCATCGCGGTGATGATGATTCTGCTCGTCCTCCTCGTCGTGGAGGCGCGTGTTCCCGCCGGCGCCCGGCGCTCACCCGTCGTCTGGCTGGTGGAGCTCTTCGGGACCTCGTCGCTCGCGGCGTACTTCTTCCACGAGATGCTCCTCTATTACGAGTTCCGGGGCGTCTCCCTGGCCCGCGTCGCTGGAGGCCGATGTGGCTGGCTGGGGTTCGCGGCCCTCACGGGCGTGGTCATCGCGGGGACCGCGGTGCTCTCTTGGCTGACGGATCGAATCTACCGGCGGCTCGACCGGCGCGGTGCGCCGAGGCAGGTGCCCGCGGTCGGCCCGGTCAGCGCTTGAGCGCGGTCCCGACGGCACGGACCACGTCCTGCTCGCTCGGAAACCCGCCCATGCTCTTCTTGGAGACCACCTTGCCGTCCACGGCGACCTCGAAGATGCCGCCGCTTCCCGGAACCAGCGATGCCTCGACTCCCAGCGCTTTCTTCAGCTCGGCCGCCGCACGGGTGGCCCTCGGGAGATACCCTCAGACGTTGCAGTAGGTGATGGTGACCATTGGCCGGGATGGATAATGCCCCACCCACCCGGGCGCACCGTCTACTTGTGGTACGGCTCTCCACGCAGGAGCGAGAAGGCCCGGTAGAGCTGCTCGACCAGGACCAGCCGCGCCAACCGGTGGGGGAGAGTCATCCGCGACAGTGCCACCACCTTCCACGCCCGCTCCCGGACCGACGGGTCGAGGCCCTCGTCGCCCCCGATGCAGAAGACCAGCTCCCGGCCCGCATCCCTTGCGGTCGCAACGAGCCGGGACAGCTCCACCGAGTCCAGGAGCGTCCCTCGCTCGTCCAGGGCGACGAGCCAGCTCTCGTCCCGGACCCTGGCCAGCAGCGCCTGGGCCTCCCGGCGCCGAGCGTCGGCCGGCGGGAGGGCGCCCTTTGCCGCGGGGAGCTCGAGCAGCTCGACGTCCGCGTACCTCCGCAGCCGCTCCGCATACCCCTGGACCCCGGGCTCGAACCACCCGGACCGATCGCGTCCCACGGAGAGGACGCGGACCTTCAGGCCACCTTCTCCTTGGGCGCGTCGGCCCAGAGCCCATCGAGGTCGTAGAAGGCCCGGACCTCGGTAAAGAAGACGTGGACCACCACCTCGCCGAAGTCGAGCAGCACCCAGTGGCCGGTGTCGAACCCCTCGGTGCCGATGGTGCGGTGGCCGGCTGTCTTGAGCGCCTCGCGGACGGCCTCGGCAGTGGCGGTGACCTGCCGCTCCGAATCCCCCGAGGCGATGACGAAGTAGTCCGCGTAGCTGCTCATTCCGCGCACGTCGAGCAGCACCACGTCGGTGGCCTTGCGGTCGACCAGGAGGTTCGCGGCTCGGCGAGCGAGGGCCAGTGCCTCGGGGTTCTCGGCACGCGGGCGAACCTCCGGAACCGGAGGCGGACGGCGTGCGGAGCGCTTCCGAGGAGCGCCGCGATGGGCGGTGGGGCGAGGGCGCCGGGTCTTGCTCTTGGGAGGACTCAACGGCGGCGCACCATAAGACAGAGCGCTTCCGGCCCGCGAGTGCTACGAGATCCTCCCGATGGGCAGCGAACGCGAAGCACAGTTCCGCAAGCTGGCGGCCGACCATCCGGACTCGCCGATGGTGCACTTCTCTCTCGGCAAGCTCCTGCTCGACGAGCAGCGGTACGCCGAGGCAGTGGAGAGCCTCAGGACGGCCGTCGCGCTCCAGACGGACTACGCCGCCGCGCTGGTCGCTCTCGGGGATGCGCTGGTCGGCGCGGGGCAGCGGGAGGAGGCACGCCG
>Ga0066903_100001865_pt1 | contig 15909 bp, 17 predicted proteins | sample PanSoiMetaGPlot1_FD_67491 | JGI IMG/M metagenome (GOLD analysis project Ga0066903, IMG submission 67491) | Tropical forest soil microbial communities from Panama analyzed to predict greenhouse gas emissions - Panama Soil - Plot 1 (version 2) | ecosystem: Environmental > Terrestrial > Soil >... | reverse complement strand
CATCGGCTCGTCCGCATAGTAGCGATCGATCATCCGGCGGATGTACTTCACGCCGGCGTGGATGTTGGCGTCGATCTTGGTGATATCGCCGACGCCGAGTTCACGGCCCGTGGCGGGCATGACCTGCATCACGCCGATGGCGCCGACCTGGCTCTTGGCGTTCTGGTCGAGGCGCGATTCCTGATACCCCTGCGCCGCCATCAGCATCCAGTCCATGTTGTACCGGCTGCCGTACTTGCGGAACATCGCGACGACCGCGCGGAAGCGATCGTCGGCCGCCTTCGAGCCGGTCACGTAGCGCGTGTTCAGGAGGTACCGGCGGAAGATCATCCGCGCGTTGAGCGAATCCTTGCCGTTGACGGCGAGGAAGCCGTTCAGCGCGCTTCCCAGCCCGGGGCTGTTCGGGCGGATCGCCCACGCGATCTCGCCGTTCGTACGGAGCGCCGCTGCCGGACGCAGCTTCAGCTGCGGCCACACGCGCTGCCAGAACCAGGCCTTGTGGTTGTCGACGACGAGGATCTTCACGAGGCCCGCGTTCGCCATCTCGAGCAGGTCTTCGTCCTCGAGCTCCTCGGGCGCGGGTACGAGTGACACCGGCGCCTTTCCTTCGCGCGTGAGTCGTTCGTTGAGGCGCGTGAGGCTCTGGAAGTAGCTGCTCGACTGGCGGACGAAGACGTCCTTGCCGGACAGATCGTCGATCGAGTCGATCGCGGGACCGTCCGGGCTGGTGACGACGATCTCGTCGACGCCGGCGATCCACGGGTCGGTGAAGGCGACCTGCCGCTGCCGCTCCGGCGTCACCGTCATGTCGGCCATGATGATGTCGCCGCGGCCGTCGAGCAGCGCCGGAATGAGTTCGTCACGCGAGAGCGGCACGAACTGGACGTGAACCTTCAGGTTGCCGGCGTTCTTGTTGATCGCGTCTTCGAGCAGCTTGCCCTGGTCGTAGGCCGTGCCGCGCGGCGTGCCCTTGTCAATGAAGTAGAGCGTCCTGCTGTAGACGGTGAGCACGCGGACCATGCGGCGCTCCACCATGCCGTCGTAGTCGCCGGTCCACCTGGCGGTAATCGGATCCAGCGCGAGGCCGGTGCGGCCTTTGGCAGTCGGCGCCTGGGCCCTCGCGGGAGGGGCCGAGAGGAGCGCCGCGACGGCAAGCGCGATCGGCATGCGGGCCATGCGCCGAGTGGTGGAACGAGGATGCTAGCATAGCCGCCGCGGATCCCGCGAAGCGTCAGAAGGGCGTCGTCGATCTGCGCGTCAAGTGAGCGCAATTTCGGGAGGACGCAACGTGAAAGGCAGACTCGAGAAAGCGTTCGGATACCAGGGTGACCACATGCACCTGCCCGTGCCGGATCTCGACGCGGCGCTGCCGTTCTACGAGACCGTGCTCGGTTTCCGCGTCGTGTCGCGCGGCCGCAGTCCGCATCAGTCCGCCGTATTGGCAAGAGACGAGGTGCAGATGGGCCTTGCGGAGAACGGCGGCGATTCCAGCCAGGACGGCTGCGCCTTCCACGTGAGCGGCCTCGCGGCCCTGTTCGCGGAGTTCAAGGCCGGTGGTCTGCGGAAAGACGCGGAGGAGTTCAGCGTCGAGCGGCACGGCGATGCCGACTGGAACGTGTTCTACGTCGTCGCGCCCGACGGACTCTGCTACTGGTTCGGTGAACGGCGGGACGCCTGAACTACGATAGCCCTCGCATGGCGGTCGATCTCTACGACAACGTCTACTCAGATTTCGCCGGCCAGGCCGAAGCCGCCGTTCGCCGCACGGCGTTCGGCGAGGACATCGGCCAGAGCAGCTGGATCACGGCCGAGGAATGGCTGCAGTTCGCCGATCTCGCCGGCGTGCGCGAGAACAGTGCGGTGCTCGAGGTGGGAAGCGGCTCGGGCGGGCCTGCCGTACATCTCGCCTGCGCGCGCGGCTGCCGCGTCACGGGGGTCGACATCAACGAACACGGCGTGCGCAACGGCGAGCAGCTCGCGGCGGCGCGCGGTGTGGCGGACCGGGTGAGATTCCAGATCGTCGACGCGAGCCGGGCGCTCCCATTCGCGGCGGCGGCGTTCGACGCGGTTCTCTCGAATGACGCGATGTGCCACATCGAGCATCGCCTCGACGTCCTGCGCGACTGGTATCGCGTGCTCCGTCCGGGCGGGCGCATGCTGTTCACCGACGCGATGATCGTGACCGGCGTCGTCGCGCAGGAGGAGCTGGCCATCCGCAGCTCGATCGGCCGGTACTTCTTCGTGCCGCCGGGCGAGAACGAGCGGTTGATCGGCCTCGCGGGATTCACGCTGGTCGCGAGCGACGACGTGACGGCGTCGGCGGAGACGATCGCGCGCCGCTGGCACGACGCGCGCGAGCATCATCGCGACGCGCTCGTCGGGCGCGAGGGCGAGACGAATTTCTCCGGCCTGCAGCGCTTCCTCTCGTGCGTGCACCAGCTGTCGGCGGAACGGCGGCTGTCGCGCTACGCGTACCTCGCGGCGAAGCCGGCGTAGCGGTCCGTCATGGTCTTCACCAAGCGCCTGCGCGAGGGGATCCGCCGCGGACGCATCAGGTGCACGATTCGCATCTGGACGCGGCCGCACGTGAAGGCCGGCGGGCGCTATCCGATGGACGACGGCCACGTCGTCGTGGACTCGATCGCGCCGATCGAGCTGCGCGACGTCACCTATGATCTCGCCCGCGAATCCGGGTTCGCCAGCGTCGACGACCTGCTGGCCATCGCGAAACACGGCAAGGGCGACACCGTGTACTTGATCCGGTTCCACTACCTGCCCCCGGGCGGCTGGGAAACGCCGAGGCAGTCTGCGTCACCAGTCAGCCGAGGACGCCATGAGCCTGTACCCAGCGGCCGTGAACACCGTGCCCGTAGCCGGCGGCGCGCTCGATGACCCCAAACCGGACGTTCTTCTGAACGTCTACAAGGAAGTCTGCAGCAGCCATCACGCCATCGACGAATTCCGGGCGAAGCTGCTCGGCATCCTGCCAATCGCCTCGCTCGCCGGGATCCTGGTGGTGGGCAAGGAGCCGTTGATTCTGCAGACGACCGGCAAACACCTGATTGGCTTTGCGAGCTTCTTCGCCGCCGCGTTCACCGTCGCGCTCTTTCTGTTCGAGATCCGCGGCATTCTGCGCTGCCACTTCCTCATTCAGCGTGGCGCCGAGCTCGAGAAGGCGCTCAAGGTTCGGGGGCAGTTCTGCGTCTGTTCGGATCAACACGAGCGCGCGTCCGAATCCGTGTCGGAGGCGATTTTCAACGCGAAGGTGGCCGCGAGCGCGATCTATTCGCTGGTGTTCTCGGCGTGGCTGTTCCTGGCGCTCCGGTTCACGTTCGATTTCGCGTTGATCGGATGTGGGCTCACGGCGACGGCCGTCGGCGGAGTGCTCGCCGTGGGCGTCTACTATCTGATGACGCAGGCGATCGCCGCATGAACCGGCAGATCCCGGCGCGCCTGTCACGCACGTTACTGCGAGCGAGCGCGGAGCACGCAGAAATCGAATTGCATTCATGCCGCCTGAAGGCGGAAGCTACAGAAGAAAGGGATCGCTGCGAGCCGGAGTTGATCAGCGTCAGCGCACGATGCGCGGATTCACGGGGGCCGGCGGAGCGGTCAGCGGTCCGGTCATCTTGAACACGGTGCCGAGCGAGTAGCTGACGAAGTACAGCTCGCCGTCGACGTCCACGCCGAACGAGCTGATGTTGCCGAGCTGCGCCGCGCCGCCAAGCTCCGCCGTGTGCTCGAGCAGCCCGGACGCACGCGCCTCGCCCGTCGCGGGATCGACGATCAGGCCGATCGACCAGAGTCGAGCGCGCACGAAGTCGGCGAAGAAATAGCGTCCCTGATAGTCCGTTCCGAGTCCCGCTCCCCGGTACACGTAGCCGCCGGTGATCGACGCGCCGACCGTGTGGTCGTACTCGAAGATGGGATCGACGAGCGGGGTGAAGGCCGGCGGGCGCGACGTGATGTAGTCGTGCGCGCCCTCGCGGTTGCGCCAGCCGTAGTTGCGTCCGCCGCGGCCGCGCGGCTCGTAGTCGATTTCCTCGTAACGGTTCTGTCCGACGTCGCCGATCACGAGCGCGCCCGTGCCGCCGCGGGCGGGATCGTCGAACGCGTAGCGCCACGGGTTCCGCAGCCCGAAGTCCCAGATCTCCGGCCGCGTGCCCGGCGTCGCGACGAACGGATTGTCGCCCGGCACCTGGAAGCCCGCGGGGTGCGAGTCGGGCACGCTGACGTCGACGCGCAGCATCTTGCCGAGGAGCTCCGTGCGGTCCTGCGCGCGATGGTCCGGATCGTCGCCCGATCCGCCGTCGCCGAGCCCGATGTAGAGGAAGCCGTCCGGCCCGAACACCAGGTTGCCGCCGTTGTGATTCGCGAACGGCTGCTGCACGAATGCGAGTCCCGTGCTCCACCGCAGGTCGAAGCGCGACGAGGGATCCGCCACGAGCGGATCGCTGGCGGATCGGCGGAAGCGTGCGACGACCGTATTTCCCGAGCGATCGGTGAAGTTGACGAACGCGCGCCCGCTCGACGGATCGGGCGGGAACGCGAGGCCGAGCAGGCCCTGTTCGCCGCCGGAGACGATCGCGCCGCGCAGATCGAGAAAATCCCGGTCGAGCACCACGCCGTCACGGACGACGCGGATGCGGCCGGCCTGCTCCACGACGAACTGGACGGAGCGATTCGCCGGATCCTGGACGAAGGCCAGCGGGTTGGTGAAGCCCGAGGCGTAGACGCGCATCCGCAGCGGCGCCTGCGCGACGATCCGGAGCGCGACGGCCGACGCGAGCCCGAGCAGCACGACCGCGGCGATCGCTCGACCGGCACGCATCGAGCGATTATAGTGAGCGAAGTCGCGGACAGCGGCTGAGCTGGAATGTCGCAATGACCGTGCGCTCCTTCGTGACCTTCGCGTCCTTCGTGTCCTTGCTCTCCTGCGGAGGATCGCCGACAACGCCGAACGGCAACGAGACGATCACGGGCACCGAACGCTTCGGGTGGGATCAGCCTGCGGCGGACGCGGGCGAGCTCGGAACGTTCCGCTACGCGATGTACCTCGACGGCGTCCGCGGCGAAGCGGCGGATGTCTCATGCGACCCGTCGCCGGCGAGCGGCCGGTTCGGGTGCACGTGCCGGCTGCCGTCGATGTCGGGCGGCGCGCACGCGCTCCAGGTCGCGACGTTCGTCCTCGACGCGGGCCTCGTCCGGGAGAGCGCGCGTTCGGCGCCGGTGCAGGTCTTCAAGAGATAATCCCCGCGGCAGGTGGCCATGATGCGAACGCTCCTCGCAGCGCTGGTGTCCTTCCTCGTCCTCGGATCCGCGCCGCCCGTCGCGTCCGCCGCGCGCGACGCTCACTTCGACGCGCTCGCCTCGCTCGCCGAGGCGAAGATGAAAGAGTTCGGCGTCCCCGGCGTTGCGCTGGGCGTCGTCGCCGGCGGCGAGACGACGGTCCGCGGACTCGGCGTCACGAACGTCGACGATCCGCTTCCAATCACTGCCCACACCGTGTTCCCCATCGCGTCGATCTCCAAGACATTCACGGCGACGGCGATGATGCGTCTCGTCGAGCAGGGAAAGGTCGATCTGAAGGCGCCGGTGCGGACGTATCTCCCCGATTTCAAGGTGCGCGACGAGAAGGCGGGCCGTGAGGCGACGGTGTGGCACCTGCTCACGCATCTCGGCGGATGGGAAGGGCAGGTCGCAGGGCCGGAGCGCGGCGCCGACACGCTGCGGAACTTCGTCGCCGACACGCTGCCCGATCTGATGCAGATCGCGCCCCCCGGCAAGGCGTGGAGCTACAACAACGCGGGATTCAGCATCGCCGGACGTGTCATCGAAGTCGTCTCGGGGACGTCGATCAGCCAGGCGATCCGCGATCTCGTCTTCCATCCGCTCGGTCTCGAGCATGCCGGGACGACGCCCGGCGAGTTCATCGTCTCGCGCTTCGCCGCGGGCCATTTCACCCGCGACGGGAAGACGACATTGCAGCGGCCGTTCACGCCGTCGACGAGCGTGACCGCCGGCGGCGTGGGCCTCTGCATCACCGACCTTCTCGCCTACGCGCGTTTCCACCTGGGCGACGGCGCCGCGGCGAACGGCGAGCGCGTGCTGACGCGCGCCTCGCTCGAGCAGATGCGCGCAGTACAGGCCCACAAGCAGGGGACGGACGACGACATCGGTCTCGCGTGGCACATCCGGAAGGTCGGGCCGATCACGACGTACGGCCACGGCGGCACGCTCGCCGGCCACATCCTGCTGCTCGAGATCGTGCCCGAGCGGAACTTCGCGATCGCGATGCTGACCAACGCCAACACCGGCTGGCGCCTGATCCAGGACGTCGAGCGCGAGGCGCTGAAGTCGTACCTCGGCGTCGCGTACGCGCCCAATCAGGCGATCGCGCATCGCGGGCTCGTCGAGACGCTGCCGTCGGCCGAACCGCTCGTGCCGCAACCCGATCCGGCGCCGTATCTCGGCACCTACGCGCGTCCGAGCAACTCGTACGTCGTGCGCGCCGACGCGGGAAAACTGTTCGTGCAGGATCGGCCGAATGGCGGCGGCACGCCGCGCGAGTCGCCCGTCACGTTCTACGGCCCCGATCGTCTCGTCGTCACCGACGGTCCCGATCGCGGCCAGTCGATCGAGTTCGTGCGCGACGACGACGGCCGCGTGACGTGGATCCGCGTCGTCGGGCGCGCGGCGGTGCGCACCCCGTGAGCGCGGGCACGACCTACGTCGCGCTGCTGCGCGGCGTCAACGTCGGCGGACAGAACACCGTGTCGATGAGGGCGCTGAAGGCGAGCTTCGAGGAGCTCGGCCTGCAGGACGTCCGCACCTACATCAACAGCGGCAACGTCCTGTTTCGATCCGCGAAGAGCGACGTGCGGGCGATCGAGCGTGCGATCGATCGGGTGCTCGAGCAGGAGCACGGACTCGAGAGCAAGGCGGTCGTGCGGAGCGAGGCCGAGATCGCCCGGCTCGTGAACACCATCGATCGCACGTGGACGCCCGACGCGCGCTGGAAGTACAACGTCATGTTCCTCCGGCATCCCGTCGATTCGCGTCGCGTGCTGAAGGACATCGCGCTGAAACCCGACATCGAACGCGCCGTCTACTGCCCGGGCACGCTCCTCTGGTCGGCCCGGCTCGATGCATTCAACCGCACGGCGATGAAGAAGCTCGTGGGCGGCCCGCTCTATCAGGAGATGACCATCCGCGGCGTCAACACGACGCGCAAGATCCTGGACCTGATGCGCCAGATGAGCCGGGCGTCGTAGTCCCGTCTTGACATATTCCGATATAGGAATGTATAAGAGAGGCGTGGCCCGCGCCTCGACGACATCCGATCCGTTCAACGCCATCGCCGAACCCCGGCGGCGGCACATCCTCGAGTTCCTCGCCGGCGACGAACGGACCGTCGGCGAGATCGTCGACGCCCTCGAGATGGGGCAGCCGTCGGTCTCGAAGCATCTGCAGGTGCTGCGCGACGTCGGCCTGGTGTCGGTCCGCCGCGAGGGCCGCAACACGATGGTCCGCATCAATCACGACACGCTGAGAACGATTCACGACTGGGTCGCGCTGTTCGAGCGCCACTGGCGCGGACAGCTGCGCCGCATCAAGGCACACGCCGAGGAGGACCGATGACCACTGCGCTGGTGACCGAGACGTTCACGGTCAAGGAAGAAATCAAAGTACGGGCGTCGCTCGAGAAGACGTTCGCGTCGCTGCTCGTCCAGATGGGCCCCGAGAACCAGACGCCCGACGGCAAGCCGCTCGCGATGGTGATCGAGCCGCGCCCGGGCGGACGCTGGTACCGCGATCTCGGCGGCGACAGCGGCCACCTGTGGGGATTCGTGCAGAGCATCAAGCGGCCGACGCTGCTCGAGATCTGGGGGCCGCTGTTCATGTCCACCGCTGCGACGTCGAATCTCATGTACCGGTTGAGCGAGACAGACGAGGGGACGCTCATCTCGTTCACGCACACCGTCGTCGGTCCTTTCCCCGAGGATCATCGTCCGCAGCTCTCGGCCGGCTGGGCGGCGATGCACGCGCGCGTCCGCGCCGCCGCCGAGCGAAAGTAAGGAGCCGCCATGACGATCGCCAAGACGCTGCTCGCCGAGCTCGAGCAGGAATCGCAGACGACCAGGCGCGTGCTCGAGCGGATCCCGCAGGCGCACCTCGCGTGGAAGCCGCACCCGAAGTCGATGTCGCTCGGCCAGCTCGCGCTGCACGTGGCGACGGTGCCGGGCACGGTGGCGGAGCTCGCGGCGCAGGACACGGTCACCGCACGGCCGTCGTTCTTCCAGGCCGAGGCCGCCACCACCGCCGAACTCGTGCCGGCGCTGACCGCCAGCGTCGCGAAGGCGAAGCAGCATCTGGGCGGCTTCGACGACGCGGCGATGACGAAGACGTGGCGTCTGATGCGCGACGGACACGAGCTGCTGTCGATGCCGCGCGCTGCGTTCGCGCGCGCGGTGATGCTGAACCACTGGTATCACCATCGCGGGCAGCTGCTCGTCTACCTGCGGCTGCTCGATCTGCCCGTGCCGTCCGTGTACGGGCCGTCCGCCGACGAGAATCCGTTCGCGGCGTGAATCCGTCGCCCGCCTCCTGTATCATGCCGCTCGCGGATATCCGCGGCGGCTGATCGAGGAGGCGGGATGAGTGGACGGACGGTGACGCTGTCGGCGGTATTGGGTGTCGTGCTGGTCGCCGGAGCGGCCGGTGACGTTGCCGCGCAGCCGGTCGAACCGCACGGCGCGGTGACGGCGGTTGCGAAGCTGTATCAGGACTTCGCCGCCGAAGCGGTCATCGACACGCCGGACCTGTCGATCCTGGATCTCTTCTCGCGTCCGAAGGCCACGCTCGCCAGGTACCTGGACGACGATCTCATCGCGCTGGTGCTCGCCGACCGCGAGTGTGCGCAGCGTACGCAGGGCGTGTGCAATCTCGACTTCGCGCCGATCTGGGACTCCCAGGACATGGTCGGCACCACCGTGAAGATCGAGGCCGGCAAGGATCCGTCGCTCGTGGTCGTGGAACTGCGCGGCCCCGACCCCAAGGAACACCGCCGTCTCACGTATCACATGGTGAAGGCGCCGGCCGGCTGGCGCGTGCACGACATCGCGTACGACTCGCACGAGTCGCTCGTGAAGATGTTGAAGAAGAAACCGTAAGGCACGACATGGCCGCCTACGACGTTCGTCTGGAGCCAGCCGCCAGTGTTCCGCTCGCGGTCGTCCAACGGCAGGCGCGTCCGGCCGATCTGCCGCGAATCATTCCCGAGTGCTGTGGTCTCGTGTGGAATGCGCTTCGCGCGCAGGGGGTGCGGGGCGGCCGCCACGTCGCGCTCTACTGGGAGTGGGACCCGTCCATCCGCATCGAGATCGGGGCCGAGGTATCGGACCCCTTCGTCGAACGGGACGGGCTCGTGCGTTCGGCGACGCCTGCCGGCACCGTGGCGGAAGTCACGCATTTCGGCCCTTACCCTCAGCTTCGCGCGGCGCACGACGCCCTGCACACCTGGTGCAAGGCCGGCGGGCACCGGCTGGCGGGCCCAAGCTGGGAGGTCTACGGCCACTGGCTGCCGGAGTGGGACACCGATCCCTCCCGGATCCGCACCGACATCTTCTATTTGATCGCGCCGTAAGGCCGGGCACGAAACCCGCATGGCGGCCGCCACGTATCAGCAGTACCTGGCCCTACGGCCAAGGGGGAGGATCATGCGCTTCATCAATATCAATACCGGAATCCTGCTGACGGCTTTGGTCCTGGCAGGCGGCGCCGCCTCGGCGCAGACGGCTGATGAGATTGTCGAAAAGAGCCTGGCGGCGATCGGCGGACGTGCCGCGCTCACCAAGGTCAAGACGCAGTCCCTGACCGGCACGATGACGGTGTCGACGCCGGGCGGCGATCTCCCGGGGACGATCGAGTCGGTGCAGCAGGCGCCCAACAAGATGCGCCGCCTGATCACGCTCGATCTGTCGGCGTTTGGCGCGGGCACGGCGACGATCGACACGCGGTTCGACGGCACGACGGGCTACACGCTCGACAGCATGCGCGGCGACATGCCGATGTCCGAGAGCCAGTCCGAACTGCAGCGGAACGCGACCTTTCCGTCGCCGTTCCTGGACTACAAGGAGCGCGGTACGAAGATCACCCTGGCCGGGAAGGAGAAGGTCGGCGAGCACGACGGCTTCGCGCTGGTCGTCACGCCGGTCAAGGGCCCCGTGTCACGAGTCGTCGTCGACGGCGAGTCGTACCTGCCCGTCAGGGCGACCATCACGGTCGACATCCCCGATCTCGGCCCCGTGGAGCAGACGACGGAGTTCTCGGACTTCCGGGACGTGAACGGCGTGAAGGTGCCGTTCAAGATCAAGGGCACCTCCTCGGTGCAGACGTTCCTCATCACGGTCTCGAAGATCGAACACAACGTCGAGGTCGATCAGGCGCTGTTCTCGAAGCCCGGGAAGTGACGCGCAGGCTGCCGCCCGGGGTCGTGGCCGCGATCGACGCGAGCCAGATTCTCGGCGTCCGCGCCGGCCACCGCTCGACGCACCGGTTCATCGGCATCTGGCCGGTCGTCATCGGCGGGCGGGTGTTCGGCCGGTCGTGGTCGCTGAAGCCGGGCGGCTGGTATCACACGTTCCTCGCGGATCCGCGCGGGGCCCTCCGGGTGGGCTCGCGCGTGATCCGCGTCCGCGCCGTTCCGGTCCGGTCCGAGCGGATCCGCGATGCCGTCGAGGACGCCTACGCCGCCAAGTACCCGACCCCTGGATCCCGGAAGTACGTCCGCGGCTTCCGCACGAAACGCCGGCGCGACGCGACGATGGAGTTCCTGCCGCCCCTCGGCCCGTCCCGTTAAAGTTACGAAAACCGTGCACTTTAATCCCCATCCCCTTGCCTCCGCGGCGCTGAGGGCGCTATAAAGTCCCCGGTCGCTTCATTTGGGGGGAGGAGTTCGCAGATGATCAGGACCTCCGTACGCCGGAGTGTGCTGGCGGTAGTAATCGTTTACATTACCGCGGCTCTCGCCACGGCCCAGGAATTCCGGGCCACGGTCAAAGGACAAGTCACCGACCCGAGCAAGGCCGCCGTTCCGGGGGCCACGGTCGAGGTCGTCAACCAGGACACGAACGAGACCGCCAGCGCGGTGTCGAACGCCGAAGGCAACTACGCGTTGCCCTTCCTTCGTCCCGGCCTGTATACGCTCACCGTCGAGCTGAGCGGGTTCCAGAAGTATGTCCGTAAGGACATGCGGCTCGAAGTCAGCCAGATCGCGCAGGTCAACGTGCAGCTCACGGTCGGCGGGGTCACGGAACAGATGACCGTGTCGGCGGAATCGCCGCTGCTCGAGACGACCAAAGCGGATCGCGGCACCGTTATCGACAGCCACCGCATCGCCGAACTGCCGCTGCAGTCGCGCAGCCCGATGGCGCTGACGGTGCTCATCGCCGGCGTGAACTACAACGCGCAGGCGATCTACCTGCGGCCGTTCGACAACGGCGCGCTGGCCGACTGGTCGATGAACGGCGGCCAGAACCGCAACAACGAGTTCCTGATGGACGGCGCGCCCAACAACGCCAACCAGGGCGGGAACAACATCGCCTACGTGCCGCCGGCCGACGCCGTGCAGGAGTTCAAGGTCCAGACCAACTCGTTCGACGCGCAGTACGGCCGCACCGCGGGCGGCGTGGTCAACATGTCGTTGAAGTCGGGCACGAACAGCTTCCACGGCACCGGCTACGAGTACTACCGCCGCAAATGGCTCGACGCGAATTCGTTCCTCCTGAACGCGCGCCAGACACCCAAGGTCGATCACTACCTCGATCAGTACGGTTTCGAGGTCGACGGGCCGATCAAGATTCCTGGTCTCTACGACGGCTCGAACAAGACGTTCTTCATGTTCACAGGCGAGAAGTACCGCGAGGGCACACCGGCCGCGCAGTTCAGCAGCGTGCCGACTGCGGCGATGAAGGCGGGCGACTTCAGCAAGCTCGTGGACGCGCAGGGCCGTCCGATCATCATCTACGACCCGGCGACGGGGCGCGACGTGAACGGCGTGTGGACGCGCGATCCCTTCCCGGGCAACGTCATCCCGCAGAACCGCTTCAACCCGACGGCGAAATACCTCATGCAGTTCTTCCCGGAGGCGAACTGCACCACGCCGGGGCAGCCGGACTGGCAGTCGAACCTCTGCTACAACGAGCACTTCAACAAGGACCTGTTCTGGAACTGGGTCGGCAAGGTCGATCACAACTTCACCAGCAAGGACCGCACGTTCTTCCGCTGGGGCAAGAACGAGCGTAACGAGGTGCGCAACACGACCGCGATCCGAAGCGGCCCGGCGCAGAACGGCCAGCTCCCGCTCATCCGCTCCAACGACGCGGTCGTCGGCGACTGGGTCCACATCTTCGGCAGCGGCACCGTGTTCAACGTGCGCGGCGGCTACACCCGCTACCTGGAAGGCAGCCAGTCGGACTACTCTTTCAACTACGACGTGACGCAGTGGGGATGGCCGGGCAACGTCGTGTCGCAGTTCCCGGCCGCGAAGGTCGGCGGCATGTTCCCGGTGGTGACGTTCGATCAGTTCGTGCAGCTCTCGCGCGGCTTCGGGCCGAACACGAACAAGAACTTCAGCATCCAGCCGAACGTCTCGATGACGCGCGGCAACCACAGCATCCGCGGCGGCGCCGACATCCGCCGCACCAACGTCTACAACGACAACTACGGCAACGCCGGCGGGCAGATCGATTTCACGCGCGCGTTCACGCGCAGCACGATCAACAGCACGAGTAACTTCGAGGGGAACGCCTGGGCGTCGTTCCTGCTCGGCGCGCCCTCGGGCGGCAACGTGCCGGTCAACCTGTTCCCGCACTACTACTGGGACTTCGTGGCGCCGTGGATCCAGGACGACTGGCGCCTCAGCAACAAGCTGACGCTGAACCTCGGGTTCCGCTGGGACTTCAACAGCCCCGTGCACGAGGAGCAGAACAGGCTCAACTACGCGTTCGATCCGACGATCGTCAATCCGGTCTCGGCGGCCGTGGGCCAGACGGTGATGGGCGGCATCCAGTTCACGGGCGTGAACGGGGCGCCGAACACGCCGTGGAAGATGGACTGGAACAACTGGCAGCCGCGCGTCGGCGCCGCCTACCAGATCAACGACAAGACCGTCATGCGCGCCGGCTACGGCCTGTACTACCTCAATCCGACGGCGCAGTCGTTCACCAACGGTTACAGCCAGGCGACCACGTTGATCGCCTCGAACGACGGCGGCCGTACGCCGACGTACAACCTGTCGAATCCGTTCCCTGACGGGATCCAGACGCCGCCCGGCGCCTCGCTCGGACCGGCGACGTTCCTGGGGCGCGGGCCGAGCTTCTCGAACCCCAACTTCGTCGTGCCGTACGTGCACCAGTTCCAGATCGGCGTGCAGCGCGAGCTGCCGTGGAAGGTCTCGCTCGAGGCGAGCTACGTCGGCAGCCGGTCGCTGAAGATGCAGTCGAGCTGGGGCGGCGTCAACGAAGCGTCGGCGGCCTTCCAGGCGCAGTGCGACGTCACGATCGGCGGCAGCCGCTCGCTCTGCGACCAGCTCGTGCCGAATCCGTTCTTCGGCGTGCACGGCTTCGAGGGCACTACGCGGTTCACCAACCAGACGATCGCGCGGTCGGAGCTGGCGCGGCCGTACCCGGCCTTCACCGGCTTCACGATGACCGAGCGCAACGACGGCAAGCTCACCTACGACTCGGCGCAGTTCGTCGCGAACAAGCGCTGGGCGAAGGGCGTCACGTTCAACGCGAACTACACCTGGGTCCCGCGCTGGACGGAAGACGGCAGCAACAACGGCGGCTCCGCGTTCGTCGACGACGTCAGCCAGTTGCGGAACGTCGGGCCGTATTTCTCGCAGCGCAAGCACCGCGTGACGGTGTCGGGCGTGTGGGAACTGCCCTGGTATCGCGACCAGAAGAACGCGCTCGGCTACCTGCTCGGCGGGTGGTCCGTCGCGCCGATGTACGTCTTCCAGTCCGGCCAGCCGTGGGACATGCCCGGCAACGTCGACATCGCGCCGGGCGTCGATCTCAAGGACATCGCGCTGTCGGGCGACAAGGAAGGGCGCTACATCTACGGCGTGAAGCCCTGCGTGGGCAACTACAACGCGACGACCGGACAGTACGATCTCCAGTCGTACTCGATTGCCTACGGCTGTACGCAGCCGTACTTCCTGATCCGGCAGGCGTTCCAGCGCCGCACCGCGATGTTCCGCTACGACGAGTTCCGCCGGCCGGTCTACTGGGAAGTCGACGCGAACATCGCCAAGACGACCAAGATCACCAACAGGGTGCGCTTCCAGTTCCGGATCGAGGCGTTCAACCTGTTCAACAGCCCGATGTACGACGAGCTGCAGTACACGCAGGACACGGCATCGGCCGACTTCGGCCGTATCAACCGCGATACACGAGGCCAGTCGAACTTCCAGCGCTTCATCCAGCTTGGGTTCAAGCTGACCTGGTAGGTTCCGCATCCGGCACTCGACATTCGGCCTTCTCCTCGCGGCGTTCGTCGCCGCGAGGAGCGTCACGTGGGCGGATCTCTCCGCCCCCGTGCACGCGAAACTCGAGGCCGCGGGCGTCTCGTCCGCGGCCTTTCCCGCGTTCCTCGACGGTCTCACGCGCACGCACGCGGCACGCGTGCGCGAAGGCGATCTCGATCACCTCGTCTTCTACGCCCTGCAGTCCACGCATTTCACCCGGCAGCGCCCGATCGAACCCGCGTTGAGCGCGGAGGAGCTCGTCGACGGATTGCCGACGGCCGACCGTGCCGCGTTTCTCGAGCGTGGGACGGCCGATCTCGTGCACGTGCCGCCGGCGGTTCTCGCGCGCACGCGCGATCTGCTGCACGCGATCGATTCCGGCGACAAAGATCCGCGCATCGTCTACTTCCGGCAGCTCGCCGCGGCCGCGCTGCCGCGCGGCGCCGGCCGCGAGGCCGCCGTCCTGCGCGAGTACCTGCGCGCCATGCGGTTCCTGTATCAGAAGGAGTTCGTCGCGCAGCGCGCGCCGGACGCCGCCGATGCCGTGGCGGCGCTGTACCGATCGCGCGGTCTCAGCACCGACACCGAGATCGAAGCGGGCTACACCGTGTATCTCGGGCTCGCCGTCCTCAAGGCGCTCGAGCCCGACCGCCGCATCCGCCGCGTGCTGATCGTCGGGCCGGGGCTCGACCTGGCGCCGCGCACGTCGCTCATCGACGAGGCGCCGCCGGAAAGCTATCAGCCGTGGGCGGTGATCGACGCGCTCGTCGGCCTCGGGCTCGCCCGCCTCGACGATCTCGCCGTCGTCGGCGCCGACATCAACCCGCGCGTCGTCGATCACATCAGGCGCGCCAATGCGGCGCCGCCGGCGCTGCGTCTGGTGTCCGGTTTGAAGCTGACGCCGCAGATTACGCTCGAGACCGACTATCGCGACTACTTCTCACAGCTCGGTCTCGCGATCGGCAGCGGCCGCCCGCTGACGACGGAGCACGAGGGGCGCCTGACGAAGGAGGTGCGCGTGCTGCCGGCGGCCGCGCGCGCGCTGACCGCCGAGTCGCTCGACATCGTGACCGAGCGGCTGACGGGCGAGCCGTTCGACCTGGTGATCGCGACCAACATCCTGCCGTACTTCGACGACACGGAGCTGGCGCTGGCGTTGAGCAACATCGCCGGGATGCTGGCGCCGGGCGGCGTCCTGCTGCACAACGAGCCGCGCCCCGCGCTCCGCGAGATCGCGACCGCCGTGGGGTTGCCGATGGAGCAGTCGCGCCAGGCGCCGATCGCGCGCGTCACCAACGCGCCGGCTTTGGCGGATGTCGTGTTTCTGCACAAGCGGCGCTGACGCCTGACGCTACAGCTGCCGCTACCAGCTTCCGGCT
>Ga0066903_100001864_pt1 | contig 15913 bp, 10 predicted proteins | sample PanSoiMetaGPlot1_FD_67491 | JGI IMG/M metagenome (GOLD analysis project Ga0066903, IMG submission 67491) | Tropical forest soil microbial communities from Panama analyzed to predict greenhouse gas emissions - Panama Soil - Plot 1 (version 2) | ecosystem: Environmental > Terrestrial > Soil >... | reverse complement strand
CCTATCCTGAGATCGAATTGGAAATCGCCGCAAGCGAAGAGATGGTGGACCTTGCGGCCGGCCACTTCGATGCCGGTATCCGCCTCGGCCAGTTCATCGCGCCCGATATGGTCGTCGTGCAGCTGACGCAGCCCTTCCCCTTCGTGGTCGTTGGCAGTCCCGATTATCTACGTGGGCGGAAGCGGCCGGAGCGGATCGACGATCTGCGTGGCCATGCCTGCTTGCGCATGCGTCGCTCGAACGGGTCGATCGCGACTTGGCGCTTTGTCGATGGCAACAAGGCGGTCGAGGCAATCGTCTCGGGACCGCTGATCGCGCACGACTACCCCACCCTCCTCGGAGCGGCAATGCAAGGTGTGGGACTTGCACAGGTGCCCGGCCCGCTCGCCAAGGACCCGGTTGCTGAGCTTCGCTTGGAGGCCCTGCTCACGCCCTTTGCCGTCACAACGCCTGGGGTCTTCCTCTACTATCCGGGCAGACGCCAAGCCTTGCCGAAATTGCGAGCCTTTATCGAGCACATGAAAGGCCGCTCGGGTCGTGTCGGCAAAACCAGCATTCGCAATGGACGCTCGTCTAGTTAGTTACTCTACCGATTTATCGCCTCGGTCAGACCCGGAGTTCGCCTCTCAATGTCGGCTTTTGGCACTTCTGCGACATCGCGACGGGATTTGGCCATGTCCGCTCACGAGGGCCAAAGCGGTCAGGCGGCGGCAACCGTCAGAAGGCCGAGTCTGACGCGAAGCCGTTGCTGGAGTTGCTGGCGACCCCGGTTGTCCCGGCAGAATGGCGCCGCCGTTGGGTGCGCGCAAACCCGGCGGTGTTGGCCTAGCGGCGATGCGCGCTCGGTGCCCCACCGCACCCCAGAAACGTGTGAATTCGACTGCGATGGATATTTTTTTCACTTTCAACATGTTAGCAAGCCAGTGTGGTGCCGCCCCTGGCACCACTTGGCCGTAGTTCAGTTCCTGCTTCCCCGGCTCATAGAGCGCTAAGTTCAGCCGCAGTAGTCTCTGCTCGGCGCCGCCGCGGCGTGAACCACACCGAGCGGCCCCATGACCACACTGGATCAGTTCACCCTCACGACTGTGCCCCTGGAACAGTATTTTGGCGAGACACGGCTCGGGCAGGGCACGGGATTCATGTGGCTAATTCGGGATCGGTATTACCTCGTGACTAACTGGCACGTGTTGTCCATGCGCGATTTCTTCACGGGGCAGAATCTAAGGAAAGATGCTGGCCGCCCCAACGTCTTGCGCACGCTCTTCAATATCCGCACTGGGTCGTTCGACAAGCAGCGGTGGGACATCACGATCAGGGATGAGGATGACCGGCCGCTCTGGCTGGTGCATCCGGCCCGGCGCGTCGATATTGCGGTGCTGCCGATCCCCTTCAGGCCTAAGGAGTCGATCATCGGGCAGCGATTCGTCGGATTACATCCATTTCATTGAGGCGCGGATGTTGATGGAGTTGTTGGTTCGGCACCTCGCGGCCGAGCGTACCGATGCCCCAGCGGAGGCATAGCTTATCCGCGGCTGGCAAGCGAGCTATTGCTCTGCCCGGTGCACTTTCGACGCACCGGGCACGTCCTTTGATCGGCAGCTCACATCGCCGCCGAGCGGGAGGGCCGCCGACCGGCCTGGTCACAGGTTCTTGGGATTTCCCTTCAGAATCTTGTACCGCGTGCCCGATCCCTTCTCGTCGTAATAGGTCACGTTATCGCCGTGCACCTCGACGCGGTAGCATTCCGGCTTCGGCTCGTCGCTGTATTTGAAGCAGATCACTTCGCCGGTAACCATCCATGTGCCGCGCGAGATCTCGTTGCCGGTCATGGATTTCGCCGTGCCGTCGGCGGCGTAGTATTCCGTCAGGGTCTTCCCGTCTTCTTTTCCGGTGATGGAATTGCCGATCAGCTGGTTCCATGCCGCGAGCCCGACCAGCGGCGCCGCTGGGGCCGGAGCGGCCGCGGCGGCGGGGGCGGGTGCCGGCGCGGCGGCCCCGGGCGCGGCGGGTTGCGGCGCTGGAGCCGCAGGCGTTGCGTTCGGAGCGGGAGCAGGCGTGCCGGGTGTCGGGGACGGTGCCGGCGCAGCAGTACCCGCCGGAGCGCCTGGTTGTTCAGCCTGGGCAACGTGGAGGCGGCCTTGCTCCGCCGCCCACGCGGTCGTGGCGAGCAACAAGGTCAGCACGGCAGTAAGGTTGGCAGTCATTCGCATGAGGTCACCCCCTGATATCGACGCGCAGTGCGCTTCGCGATCATAGCGTGCCGGTATGTCGGTTGCACGACCAATCAAGCAGGCATGCATCTGCCTCGATGTAAGGTGACCGTAATCCTCATCGCCGCCTGGCCCATCCTCGCTTGGCGAGTTCGTTGATCTCGTGGGCCCACAAGGACGGGAGGTTCCGCCCCTTCAAGAGGTTGAAGGCGTCCGAAATCTTTCCGGCCGGCCGCGCGGCCTTGATCTCGATGCGGCGGCCGGGGAATTCCATGGCAATCTTGTCGCCGGGCTGCACCCCGAGATGCTTCAGCAACTCCTTGCATCGCGTGAGCCACCCTTTGGCTGTGACAGTGACCGCCTTCATGTTGGCTTCACGGTGATCGCGGGGCGCGTAAGGCGAAAAACCCCTCAGGGACAATCGCGGTTGACTTTAGGACGGATAGAACATAACGTGAACATGTGACAGTCACGAGGGCCGAATGCTTCACCAGCCGAACCGTCGTTTGATGTTGCTAGGCGCAGGAGCATCCGCTGCGGCCCGGCTTTCTGCACCCGCCACTTCCGCTGTTCCCTCGCGCTCGCTCATCCTGCCATCCGCTTTCACCGTCAGCGAAACGCTCGCGCGCTTCTGCCGCTATCTCTGTGCATCCGCCACCACCCTGCCGGACGCGCTGCGCCGGCAGATGTCAGCGCTGGCCCAATCGAGAGCCCAGCCTTTCTCGCCGGAGCTGGAGCGGAGTCAGGCGGAGCGCTTGGCCAGGACGGTCCTGCGCGTATTCGCATCGGAGGCGTTGCACGTGGTGGACCTCGAATACGAAGCCAGGGAATGCGAAGCCGCTGAAACGGATCCGATCGCCGCTGCCTACGCGGCGAGCCGGGCAGAGATCGACATCCACTACATGACGACCGAGGGGCGGGGAGCGCACATCGAGGTGCTGGGTCAGGTCGCGTTAAATGCGTCGCATGCCTATTGGCGCGCCATTGGAGACAGCGACACGCTCGTTCCGATGGCTGGCGACTATGCCGCGCTTGCCGTCATCGCGTGGGAGCTTCCGAAACCTACGCCGGGCTCGGTTGTTGTCGGTTGGCTTTGGCGGTCCGCGGCGGCGGCAATCGAAGAATGCCTCACCGTTGCCCGACCGGCGGCATGACCATCAGCAGCACGGCGGTCATACCGGACGCGGGCCGCCACCACCCCTGACACCCGGCCCAACTGCCTGCCCGACGGCAGAAATCCGCCCGGTGGAACCGGAGCCCCGGTTTGCGCGTTGCGGCGCTGAGCAGGAGTCTGCGGGTGTCCGGTGTTTGCGTGGTTGTCTTGTCCCATGGTCCTAGCCGGTTATGGTGCGCTGGAAGGCGGCCCGTCGAGGCAGCGCGCCGACCCGGCTTGCCCGAGCGGCTCGCGGCGCGAGCCGCTTTCCGCGAGGTTCCGCGTTTCCCCGATCGGGCGGTCGCCCGAGGAGCGCGTGCGGCCGGGCGGCTCTCGTTGGTCGCGATGAGGTGAGTTGTATCAGTGATGTCTCGTTTGGAGGGCCGCATGCACGAGCCGGCCGCGCAACGCGGCACGAGAAGAAGACGATCCGGCGCCGGCGAAGCGGTCTTCGCCGACATGACCGGCGAGATGGCGGCGCTGATCCGGGCCAGGGACTGGTCGAAGACGGCGCTCGGTCCGCCGGAAACTTGGTCGCACAGCCTCAAGCTCAGCCTCCGCCTCGTCCTGGCCTCCGGCTTCCCCATGGCGGTGCGCTGGGGAGGCGACCTGATCATGCTCTACAACGACGCCTATGCGCCGATTCTCGGCGACAAGCACCCGCATGCGCTCGGCCGTCCACTGCGCGAGGTCTGGCCGGAAATCTATGACGAGCTCGGGCCGCTCAACGAATCGATCCTGCGCGGCGAGCGCCACGCGTTCTTCTCCCGCGACCAGGCGTGGCGGCTCAACCGGCGCGACGACCTGTGGGAGGATACCCGCTTCGCCATCAGCTACAGCGCGATCCCCGACGAGACTGCCGCCAACGGCATCGGCGGCGTCCTGGCGACCGCCATCGAGACCACGGAACGCGCCGCGATCGAGCGGCGGCTGCAGGATTCCACGGAGAGGCTGGAAGCGGAGGTCGCCCAGCGCACCCGCGAGCGCGACCGCATCTGGCAGGTCTCCGAGGACCTGATCGGCGTCTCGACCTTCGACGGCTACTTCCCGAGCGTCAATCCGGCCTGGACCGCCCTGCTCGGCTGGACCACGGACGAAATCCAGCGCATGCACCTGAGCAAGCTGCGTCATCCGGACGATGCCGCCGCCGGCGACGCCCAGCGCGAGCGCTTGGCGCAGGGCGTTCCCGCCGTGCGCATGGAGAACCGGTTCCGCCACAAGGACGGCTCGTGGCGCTGGATTCAATGGACGCTCACCGCTGCGGAGGGCCTCATCTATGTCATCGGCCGCCACATCACCGCCGAGCGGGAGGCCGCCGAGCGGCTGCGCGAGAGCGAGCGTCAATTCCGCCTGTTCGTCGGCAGCGTGACCGACTACGCGCTGTTCAAGCTCGATCCGCGCGGGATCATCTCCAGCTGGAACGTGGGTGCCGAGCGCATCAAGGGATACGCGGCGAGCGAGATCATCGGCCATCACTTCTCGCGCTTCTACACGCCGGAGGACCAGCGCGACGGAGTTCCGGCGCGCGCGCTGCGGGCTGCGGCACAGGAGGGCAGGTACGAGGCGGAAGGCTGGCGCGTGCGCAAGGACGGCAGGCGCTTCTGGGCGAGCGTCGTGATCGACCCGATCTACGATGAGACCGGTGCGCTGATCGGCTTTGCCAAGATCACCCGCGACATCACCGAGCGGCGCGAGGCGCAGCTCGCGCTCGAGCGCATGCGCGAGCAGCTCACCCAGTCGCAGAAGATGGATGCGCTCGGCCAGCTCACCGGCGGCATCGCCCACGACTTCAACAACATGCTCATGGTGGTCGACGGCTATACCCAGTTCCTCAAGCGCCGCCTGGCCGACGCGCGCGACCGGCGCGCCCTCGACGCCATCGAGCTTGCCACCAGCCGCGCCGAGAGCCTCACCCGCCAGCTGCTCACCTTCGCGCGCCGCCAGTCGCTCAATCCGGCCACGGTTCGCCTCGCCGAGCGCTTCGAGGCGTTCCGCGAGATCCTCATGAGCTCGGCGCGCGGAAACATCGAGCTTGCGCTCGACATCCGGGACGACCTCTGGCCGGTAACCATCGATCCGAACGAGTTCGAGCTTTCCGTCGTCAACCTCGTGGTCAATGCGCGCGACGCGATGCCGAGCGGCGGCACCATCGCCATCACGGGACGCAACGTCGCGCTGACGGGCCCGGACAACCCGGACAATCTCGCCGGCAACTTCGTCGCCATCGAGGTCAAGGATAGCGGCGTCGGCATTCCGCCCGATGTCCTGCCCAAGGTGTTCGACCCGTTCTTCACCACCAAGGAGATCGATCGCGGGACCGGGCTCGGTCTCTCCCAGGTCTACGGCTTTGCCCGCCAGGCGGGCGGCGGCGTGAGAATCATGAGCCGCGTCGGCAGCGGGACGACGGTGGTGATGTATCTGCCGCGCAGCGACACCGCCACGGGCGCGGCCGCCGGCGGCCGGGCAGCGGAGGAGCCGAAAGGCGGCAACGAGCTCGTTCTGCTGGTCGAGGACAACCCCGAGGTCAGATCCATCACGGCCGCCATGCTCGATCAGCTCGGCTATCGGGTGATCGAGACCGATGCCGCCGCCGGCGCGCTGAAGATTTTGGATACTACCGCCGACGTAGACCTCGTTCTCACCGACGTCGTGATGCCCGGCCGGCGCGACGGCGTCGCGCTGGCCGCCGCGATCCGCGAGCGCAAGCCTGATCTGCCGGTGCTGCTGACCACCGGATATGCGCGCTCCGCGGCCGGCAGGGAGACCGGCTTTCCGATCCTGCGCAAGCCCTACCAGGCGCCGGCCCTGGCGGCCGCCGTGCGCGCTGCGCTCGAGCGCTAAGCGGCCGTCTCGCCGCCGCTCCGGCCGAGCGCCGCTGAGCCGCCGCGCCTCCGTTACGGGTCATCCCCTGCCCGCTGCCCTGCGAGGATGCACGTGTCCGCGCGCGGTGCAGCGCGCCCGTGCTGGCGAGCCAATCGGCCGCATCCCTGTTGAAGAGGGCGTTAGCATCTGGTTCGGCGCAGTGTTGGCGAGTCGAGAAAATGCGGCGAACCAGCCCCCCCCCCTCACGGCCCCATGAAGTAGTCCTGCGGGTTGAGCCATGCCGGCGGGGCGCCGATGCCGAAATGCTTGCGCGCCACGTGCTCGGCCGAGACCAGCGCGCCTTCTACCCAGCCCTGCTGGTTAGTAAAGGCTTCGCCGCAGATATGGACCGGAAGGCCGTCGATCGGCTGGCGCAGGCGCGGCAGTCTATCCCAGACCTTGATGCCCGCCCGCCAGAAGTGCCAGCCGGCACCGAACGGATCGGCGGTCCAATCCCTGGCCATGGCCACGTACGGCTCCGGAATAGCGCTCGGCGGCAGCTGATGCATCTGCGCGGTCAGCGCGTGCAGCGTCTCGGTGAAGTCCTTCGGCGCGAGCGCTGCGATTTGCCGCTGCGACAGCGAGTGCAGCGCTAGGCGCCCGATCGCGCTCGCCCGCAACGGAAATTTCTTCGCCGCCTTGTCGCCCTGCCACAGCGGACTCCAGAACGTGTCAGTGCGGCCGTCCGCGTAGGTCGCCAGCATGAGGGAATTCGTATTCCCTTTGGGCATCGTCGCGGTGTCCATGTAATAAACCTGCCGGATCGGCAGGTCAGTGGTCGAGCGTCCTGCCGTGATGCCGAGCTGCTGCCACCACGGCGTGTGGTAAGCGACGAGCGCCTTGTAGGCCGGCATGGGCGCCACCGATTTGAGCAGATCCTGCACCGGGTCGGTCTGCAGCACCGGCGTGCGCTCCGCCACGATCTGCAGCGCGCGCTGCGGCATAGCGAGGACGAGCGCCTTGGCGCGATAGCGGCGCTGCGCCGGCGGCTTGCCGTCGCTGCGATCGAGGAAGTCGAGGTCCACCCAGGCGCCGTCCTTGGCGGGTGTGAAGGTGAGGAGTTCGTGGTCCATATGTACCCGGCCACCGGCGCCCGAGAATTTCTGCTCGAGCTTCTCGGGCAGCGATTGGAATCCGCCCTTCAGCCGCACGTAGGTGGCGTCCTTGGGGAAGTCCACCAGCAGGTATTGGAACGCCTCGGCGCAGTTCCAGTTGTCCACCAGCGACTGATAGCCGCCGCCATCATAGAGCAGCCCGTATGCCTCGCTGGAGAGCACCGGCGGGCTGCCGGATGCCGTGTAGTTGGTCGATAGCAGCACGTTCCACAGGCCCCAGTTGTAGAGGTAGTCGCCGTTCCACATGTGCGTCTGCTTGACCGCCTCCCATTCCTTCGGCTTCAGCGTCGTGGCGCACGGGATGACGGTCTTGATCGCCTTGACCAGCAGGTCGCCGGGCGAGAGGCCCTGCTCGCCCGGCTGCAGCCGATAGGGCACGACCTGCGGATATTCGAACGCCGCGTTGCGGATGCGGACGCCGCGCAGGGTCGCGATATTGGCCGGCCCGCCCATCGGGAACGGGATGAGGTCGAGCTTGAGATGCTGGGCGAGGCTGTGGACCATGCATTGGGTCTTGAGGAATCGCATGCCACCAAGCTCGCCCTTGACGTCGGGCATGTCCGGAATGTCGACCGAGAACAGCCGGCCGCCGATGCGGTCGCTCATCTCGAACAGCACGGGCTCGCGCTCTCCGCCCGCGTCCTTGAGCCGCCAGCACAGATAGGTGCCGGCCACCCCGCCGCCCACGACGGCGACGTCGATCTCCTCCGGCTTGTTGGCGGATTGCAATTTAGCCATGACCCCCTCGCTTTTGACCGCGACCCTCACTGAGGCGGCGGAACGCGCTCGTCCTCGGTAATCCTTGCCGCCATCCTGTCGCCCCGCGCGCGCCTCTCCCACCACGGCATGGCGGCGGCAGCGAACATCTGCGTGGCGGCGGTCCGGTGTCGCGCCGCTTCGTTCCCGTCCCCCAGATCCACCAACAGCTCGGCCGCATGGAGATGGGTGATGGCAAGGTCGGCTCCCGCTCCATGCGCCTCGCCGGCCTTGAGAGCCTTCGCGAGCCGAGCCTTGACCTCGCGCACGTTCCCGTCATGGTGCGCGATATGGGCGAGCGCTCGATGCGCTGGCAGCTGGCCGAAGCGGTCGCCATGCCGCTCATTGTCGATCGACAGCTCGGCATGGGTCCGCGCGCGCGCAGGGTCACCCTGCAGCGCGCACACCTCCGCGCACCAGCCGTGGCAGACCGAGCCCGCCAGGCGATGGCCGGTTCTCTGATAGCGCTGCATGGCCTCGACAATGTCCTTGTAGCCGGCGTCATGGTCTCCCGCCATCCACCGGGCATAGGCCTGAAAGAGCTCGGCGAACGCGGCGAGCACCGGCACGCCGATGCTTCGCGCGTTGTCGAGGCAGCTCGCAGCCGCCTCCATGGCCCCATCCCAGTCGCCGCGCAGGCAGCGCGCGTAGCTCAGCTGCTGGAGCACCAGTGTCTCGCTGGCGCGGTCCTTGACTTGCCGCGCCAGCTCGAGCGCCTCGCCGAACAACTGCTCGGCCCGGGCGAACTCGCCCATGAAGGCGCGGATGCAGCCATGGCTCGAGGTGGAGTAGGCGACCTCGCCAAGCACGCCGCGCTGGCGAAGGATGGCGACTCCCCGCTCGAGATACTCGATCCCGCGCTCCGAGCTGGCGGTGAACAGCGAGAGGCGGCCGAGCACGCAATAGGTACGGCCGACGAGCTCGTCGTCGTCGAGGCGGGCGGCGCCCGCCAGCACCGTCTCGAGCTCGCCCACCGCCGCGTTCGGGTTGCCGCGCCCGTACAGCATGCGACCGAGCCAATAATGGCAATTGGCGATCAGGCGGACATCGGCGAGCGCCGTCGCGTCGGCTACCGCGTGGCGCATCACCTCGACATGCTCATCGCTCGTCGCGAACTGGGACACGGCCGCCCATTTGAGGCTGAGCTCGATGCGCTTCTGCCGCAGCGCCTCGCCCTGCGCCTCTCCGCTGATGAGGCGGATCGCCGCAGCGAACTGGTTGCGCGCTGCATCGAGCGCGAACGATCGGGCCGCCCGGTCGCCGGCAAGCTCGAGATAGGTGACGGCGCTCTCGACGCTCTCGCCGCGCGCGTAATGGTAGGCGAGCGACTCGCAATTCTCCTCCGGCCGGCCGGCTGAGAACCCCTCGATCACGCTCGCCACCCGGCCATGCAGCTCCTTGCGCTGCTTGAGCAGCAGCGTCTCATACACGACGTTCTGGATGATGACGTGCTTGAAGGCGAAGATCGGCTGCGGCTTGTCCTGGATCAGGGTGACGAAGCCGAGCTCCTCCAGCTCCGACATGGTGTGATCGAGATCGATGTCCGAGCCGACCAGCTCGGCCAGGATGGCGAGCGGGAACTCCCGGCCGATGACCGCGGCCCGGCGCAGGGTCTCGCGCCAGTCGGCGCGTAGTCGGTCGAGGCGCCGCAGGACCGCGCTGTGCACGGTGTCGGGGATGCCCAAGGTTGGCAGCTTCTGCTCGTCCGCAAGCCCGCCATTGGCGGCCCTGATCGCTTGGTCCTCCTTCAGCGATCGCACGGTCTCCTCGACGAACAGCGGGTTGCCGCCGGTGCGATCCTGCAGCAGCAGGGTCAGCCATTCAGGCACGGTGGCAAGATCGAACATGGCGCCGACCATGCTGGCGATTGCGTGGTGCTCCAGGGGCTCCAGGCTGAGCGCCGTGAGATGACCGAGCACCGGCCAGGACACCTCCGCGCTCGCGCGGAACGTGACCATTACCAGGATCGGCAGCGACGAGAGATGCCCAAGGTGATGGCGCAGGAAGCGATCCGATGCCAAGTCGGCCCAGTGCCAGTCCTCGAGCGCGAGGATCAGCGGCTGCCGCGCGGCGCTGCGGCGGATCACCGTGAATAGCGCATGCCACAGCATCTGGCTGCGCGCGGGCCCGTCCGCGCTCATTGGCAGGGCATACTCGGAATCCGACACGGCGAGGAGATGGCACAGGGCAGGGACGTGCCGCTCGACGTCGAGGTCGAACTCGCCAGCACCTTCGAGGACTTTCGCAACCCGCCGCTCGGCGCTTTCCCCAACGTCGATCTCGAGCAGCTGACGGACGACCTCGCTCCACGGATGGTACGGCACGTCGACGCCGCTCATGGCGCAGCGCGCCACCAGCGCGCTGGCCTCGCTGCGCGGCACGCCGCGCAGGAACTCGTACACCAGCCGGCTTTTGCCCATGCCCGGCTGCGCTGAGATTGCGACCACCTGTCCGTGTCCGCTGCGCGCGCGGACGAGGCACTGGCGAAAGTGGGCGAGCTCGGAGGCCCGCCCGATGAAGGGAGCGACGCCGCGCAGCATGCGGCCTTCGAACGAGGAGCGCCCGGCATAGGCGCCCGCCACGCGATAGGGCGTGACCGGGCTGGACCTTCCCTTCACCGAGACCGGTGTAAGCTGCTCGAGCTTGAAGAACGGCTCGATCCAGCGTTTCGTGTCGCCGCTCACCAGGATCTCGTTGGGAGCCGCGAGGCTCACCAGGCGGGCGGCCATATTGACGGCGTCGCCAAACACGCCAAACGGGCTCTGCTGGTCCTTGGCGGGCCGGATCACGACGAGCCCGGTGCTGATGCCGGAATGCATCGTCAGTTCCCTGCCGAGCTTGGCGACCCCGCGGCTGCTGAACTCGCGCACACGGTCGTGCAGGTCGAGCGCGGCCTGCACCGCGTCGCGTGCATCGTTCTCGCTTACCGCGCCGCCGAACAGGGCGATGATCTCGTCGCCGCGAAACTGGATGGTCAGGCCGCCGCGCGCCGCCACCACGTCGCCTGACATGTCCATGATCGGTTGCACGATTTCCTCGACCTGCTCGGGGTCGAGCGCCTCGAACATGGCGCTGAACCCGGAGAGGTCCGAGCGCAGCACCGAGACGTGGCGCCGCTCGCCCTCGTCCGAGAGGTTCCACAGGCCCTGTGCCATATCCTGGCGGCCGAACGGGGCGGGCCTGGTTGTTGTCGCGTCGGGCTTGGTCGACGGCGCGGGCGCAAGCTTGTGGCCGCAGCTACCGCAAAAATTGGCATCGAATGGATTGGCCTCGCCGCAGCGCGCGCACGTCTTCGGCATTCGGGCGCCGCATTGCAGGCAAAACTTCGCGTCGGGCTTGCCCTCGGCGCCGCACGCCAGACACTTTATCGTCGACTCGCCGCTCACTCGAACTCCACGGTCGGGATCACCGGACCCGTACACAACCAGCGGTCCATTATCGCCTTCCACGCCCGCAAGGGGAAGTTATAATGTGGACGATACCATACGGATGCGTGCAACCCGGCTCGACGGCTACGGGCAACTTGTCACGGGGGGAGGCGTATGGCCAAGCGCACCGGCAGCTACGGCTCATGGGGCTCCCCGATCACCGCCGATGCGGTCACGGCCGCAACGGTGACGCTGCTGGAGCCCAGCATTGACGGCGACGACATCTACTGGATCGAGGCGCGGCCGCTTGAGCGCGGGCGCAACATCGTGGTCCGCCGCGCCGCCAATGGCACCATCGAGGCCCTCACGCCGAACCCGTTCTACGCGCGCACGCAGGTCTACTCTTATGGCGGTGGCGCCTACGTGGTCGATCGCGGGGTTGTGTATTTTGTGGACTACACCGACAACCAGATCTACCGCCACGCACGCGGCAGCACGCCCGCCAAGCTCACGTCGAACGCGACCTGTCTCTATGGCGATCTGTGCCTGGATGCCGTCCGCAATCGGCTGATCGCAGTGCGGGAAGAACGGCCCGGCGGCGACGTGATCCATGCCATCCATACCCTCGTCGCCGTCGATCTCGGGACCGGCGTTGAGACCACCCTCGATGCTGGCTACGATTTCTATTCGTCGCCGATTCTGAGCCCGGGTGGAGCGCGGCTCGCTTGGCTCAGCTGGCAACACCCGGAAATGCCGTGGACGGCAACGCAGCTGTGGACCGCCGCGGTCGCGGCCGGCGGAGAGCTCACGCAGAAGCAGCTCGTCGTGGGCAACGCCCATGAATCCCTGTTCCAGCCGCAATGGTCACCGGACGGAACCCTCTACGTGGTCTCGGATCGCACCGGTTTCTGGAACCTGTATCGCGTCAACGGCGCTGACCTGGAGCCCATGCTGCAGCGGGACGCGGATTTCGGGCTGCCGCAATGGAACTTGGGCCTGTCGACCTACGCGTTCGCGTCCGCTGACACGATCATCTACGCCTTCACGCAGAACGGCATATGGTATCTCGGGCGGCTGGATACGCGCACGCTTGCCGCCTCCGACTATCCGCGAGAATTCGCCGGTTTGTCGTGGGTGCGTGCCGCTGCCGACAAGGTCGTGCTGCGCTATTCGACCCCGACCGCGCCGGCCGCGATCGCGCTCGTCGACATCGTGAGCGGCGATCTTGCGCCGCTCCAGTATTCGGTTCCCCCCGCGAGCCTGAAGCCGTTCGAGAGCTACCTTTCCCCGCCGCAGGCGATCGAGTTCCCCACCGACGACGGGGAGATCTCCCATGCCTTCTATTACCGCCCGTACAATCCCGACTGGCAGGCGCAGGCATCGGAACGGCCGCCCTTGCTAGTGATGAGCCATGGCGGGCCGACCTCGGCCACCAATTCGGGGCTCGATCTGTCACGGCAATTCTGGACCAGCCGCGGCTTCGCGGTGCTCGACGTCAACTACCGCGGGAGCACCGGATACGGCCGCGCTTATCGCGAGAAGCTGTACGGCCAATGGGGGATCGTCGACGTGGTCGATTGCATCGCAGGCGCTCAGTATCTTGCCGGATGCGAGGAGGTCGACGGCCGCCGGATTCTGGTCACCGGCGGCAGCGCGGGCGGCTACACGACCCTGTGCGGGCTCACCTTCCACGACGCGTTCGCTGGCGGCGCCAGCTATTACGGCATCAGCGATGTGTCCGCGCTCGCGACCGATACGCACAAGTTCGAGCTGCACTACATGGACTGGCTGATCGCGCCCTACACGCCCGGCAGCACCGTCTATCACGACCGCTCGCCGATCAACTTCGTGGAACGGCTTTCCGCGCCTGTGATCTTCCTGCACGGCGAGAACGACCAGGTAGTCCCCGTCAATCAAGCGCAAAAGATGTACGCGGCCCTACAGCGCCGCGACATCCCGACCTGCATGATCGTGTTCCAGGACGAGCGGCACGGCTTCCGCCAGCCCGCCCACCAGCGCCAGGCGCTCGAATCGGAACTCATGTTCTACGCCATGAACGTGCTGCGCGCGCCGCTGACCGCGTAAGACCTCACGCCACGGCGTCGGCCGCCACCATGGCGATACCCAATCCGGCAAGGCTCTCCCGGGTCGCGGCGAGCGAGCCGCCGAGATCGATCGCCCGGCAGGCGTTCTCGACCACCACCACCTCGAAGCCCTGGCGGCGGGCGTCCTCGGCCGAGTAGCGCACGCAGAAATCGAGCGCGAGGCCGGCCACGAACACGCGCTTCAGGCCGCGCTCGCGCAGGTATCCGGCAAGGCCGGTCGGCGTCTGATGGTCGTTCTCGAACAAGGCCGAGTAGGAATCGATCGCGCGGCGAAAGCCCTTGCGCACGATCAGCTCGGCCCGCGGCAGCGTGAGCGCCCGGTGGAATTCGGCGCCCGGGGTGCCTTGCACGCAATGGTCGGGCCACAGCACCTGCGGCCCGTAGGCGACCGTGATGGTCTCGAACGGCTGGCGGCCCGGATGCGTCGAGGCGAACGACTCGTGTCCGGCCGGGTGCCAGTCCTGGGTCAGCGCCACGTGCGGGAACTGCTCCGCCAGCCGGTTGATCACCGGCACGACCTCGTCGCCGCCCGGGACCGCGAGCCTGCCGCCCGGACAGAAGTCGTTCTGCACGTCGATCACCAGCAGGAGGTCGCGGTCGCCAACCTTCATCCGCTCCGCCATGACGATGCCCTCCGCCGCGCTACGCGCGGCGCACCATCGCCGGCACCAGGTGCTTCACGGTCGGCGCGCCCATCTGCTGCATCATGTCGTGCAGCTCGATGCGCAACAGCTCGAGCACGCGCTCGACGCCGGGCTGGCCGAACGCGCCGAGCCCCCAGATGTACGGCCGCCCCACGCACACGGCGGTCGCCCCCATGCACAGCGCCTTGACGATGTCGGAGCCGCGCCGGAATCCGGAATCGACCAGGATCGGTATGCGCCCGTGCACCGCTTCGACGATCTCCGGCAGCGCGTCGATGGTGGAGCGGCCCGAATCCTCGCTGCGTGCGCCGTGGTTGGAGACGATGATGGCGTCGATGCCGTTGTCGGCGGCGAGCACCGCGTCCTCCCAGGCGAGGATGCCCTTGATGACGATCTTCATCCGGGTGATGTCGCGCAGCCGCTTCATGAAGTCCCAGGTCATGGCGGAGGACTGCGTATTGGTGAGCCCGGAAAGGTCCACGCCCTCGTACATGGACCGCCGCTTCATGTTGGCCGCCAAGCTGCTGCGGTCGTGGCAGGCGTTGCAGTCGCGCGTGTCGGTGCGGCGCAGCCGGAACAGGGTCTCCTGGTTGCGGCCGGAGCTGCGGTCGACGGTGACCGCCACCACCGGGCAGCCGGCCTTCTCGGCCCGCGTCACGAACGCCTTGGCGACCTCCCACTTGTTGGAGGCGTAGAGCTGGTACCACACCGGCGCGCCGCGCGCGGCGGTCACCTCCTCGACCGGGCTGGTGGTCGCGGTCGAGAGGATCTGCAGGTGGTTTCCGGCCTTGGCGCCGCGCGCGACCGCAATCTCGCCCTCCTCGTGGAACGACTTCTGCCCGCCGACCGGGGCGACGACGATCGGCGTGTCGTATTTCACGCCGAGAATCTCCACGCTCATGTCGGCCTTGCTGACGTCGACCAGGCGGCGCGGCCGCAGCTGGAACTTGAGGAAGCCCGCGCGGTTCGCGCGCAGCGTCACCTCGTCGTCGATCCCCGAGGCCATGTAGCCGAAATGTGACGGCGGCACGGTCTTGCGGCAGACCGGCTCGAAGTCGAAGACGTTGATCGCCTCCTTCGGGCTCTTGATCAGCTCCTCCAGGTTCTGCGGCGCCCACAGCATCGGGTCCGGCAGCTTCGAGGGCGCCTCGCCGGCGAGCGCCGACAGGCTGCCCGATGCCAGCAGCGGGCTGCCGGCGAGAAACTTCAGGAACTGGCGGCGAGCCAGGTCGACGGCGTGCGTCATGGCCGATCTCCTCCCCAGAGTCTTGCGGTTCAAACGTCTTGCGGTTCACGCGTCTTGCTGTTGGCGAAAGTCTACGCCCGCGCGGGCCGGCTGGCCACCGGTCACGGCGCGCAGGAGATGTGCGTGCTCCATGAGGGCAGGGCAGTCGGTATACGGCGGTGCCGCTTCTAATACCTCCCCCTGAAAGGCCCTTTGAGGGGAGGTATTTCACATGCGACACCTCATATGCGATTGCCCGGCCCTTTCAGGGGGAGGTATTTAGCCAGCGCTGCGCTCACTTCGGCGGGATGATTGGCAAGAGCAGGTAGGGCGCCCGCCCGGCGCCGAAATGCAGCGTGTTGACGCCGCCGAAGATCTTCTTCGGGCGGTCGTGCGGGTCCGTGTGGGTGAACGGCCCGACACCCTTCATCGGATAGTGGGCATGCGGCAGCGCGGCGTCGCTGCCGTCATATTC
>Ga0066903_100001863_pt1 | contig 15915 bp, 16 predicted proteins | sample PanSoiMetaGPlot1_FD_67491 | JGI IMG/M metagenome (GOLD analysis project Ga0066903, IMG submission 67491) | Tropical forest soil microbial communities from Panama analyzed to predict greenhouse gas emissions - Panama Soil - Plot 1 (version 2) | ecosystem: Environmental > Terrestrial > Soil >... | reverse complement strand
GTGTTCAGGCACGCGCCGTTCTACGTCCAGCGCGCGGAGCTCGACCGGGCACGCCAGGAGGCGCCCTGGCTGACGGACTGGTTCGACTTCGCCGGCGCCCGGTTCGAGCTGCTGGACGGCGACGCGGAGGTCCTGCCCGGAGTCCGCGTGGTGGCGACGCCGGGCCACACGTCCGGCCACCAGTCCGTGGTGATCGACGGCGACGGGGAGGAGCTCCTGATCGGCGACGCGGCCTACACGCCGGTCATCTACCAGCGGCCCGAAGCCGACGCCGGCGAGCTTCCGAGCGGCCAGTCGCGCGACCACGAGGCCTGGCGTTCTTCGCTGCGCCGGCTCCACGAGGCCCGGCCGCGGCACGTCCACTTCTGCCACCACACCGGCGTCGTCCACGGCTGAGCGAAGGGGCTGGACGATCGGGATCAACGACTGGTCGGCCGCGCCGGGATGGTACTTGTTGGTTAGCAAGTGGCACTTGACAGCGAGCACGCTGCGAGCTAGGGTCAAACCCTCCGGACTTTTGGGGGGAGGGGTAGCGCTGGCATGAGAGACGTCTGGATCCGCGGGGTGTCGACCACCCGGTTCGGCAAGCACCTCGACCGCACGGGCCGCGACCTGGCGGAGGAGGCGGTGAAGGGCGGGCTCCGGGACGCGGACATCGAGCCTCACAACGTCCAGGCGGCCTTCGTCGGCAACGCCGCGGAGGGGCTGATGAGCGGGCAGGAGTCGATCCGCGCGCAGGTCGCCCTGCGCCACACCGGCCTGCTGGGCGTGCCGCTCGTCAACGTGGAGAACGGCTGCGCCACCGCGTCGACGGCGCTGCACCTGGGCTGGCAGGCCGTGGCGGGCGGGATGCACGACTGGGTGCTGGTCCTGGGCTGGGAGAAGCTCTGCCGCGACGACGGCACGAGCCCGCTGGTGGCGCTGAACGCCAGCACGGACCTGACGGAGCTCGCCGAGGTCTTCGGTGGTGACGAGGGCGCCCGGCGCAGCGCGTTCGTCGACCTGTTCGCCGCGTTCGCGGGCGGGAGCGGCCAGGATCGGTTCGGCCGCGAGAGCCTGGCCCTGGTCTCGGTCAAGAACCACCAGCACGGCGCCCTCAACCCGTGCGCCCGCTACCCGCGGACGGTCACCGTGGACGAGGTGCTCGGGTCGCGCCCGGTGGCCGGCCCCCTCACGCTCCTGATGTGTTCCATGCTCAGCGACGGCGCTGCCTGCATCGTGCTCTCGTCCACGCCGCCGCCCGCGGGCGAGCCCGGCGTCCGGATCGCGGCCTCCTCGCTGGCCTCGGGACGCGGCGACGACCTGCGCCGTCCCTCGGCCAGGCAGCGCGCCGTGCGCGAGGCCACCGAGACCGCGGGCATGGGCCTGGAGGACATGGACGTCGTGGAGCTGCACGACGCCACGTCCGTCGCGGAGCTGGCACTGTACGAGGAGCTGGGCCTGTGCCCCACCGGCGACGCCGAGCGGCTCGTCCAGGACCGGGTGACGTGGCTCGGCGGCCGCCAGCCGGTCAACACCAGCGGCGGGCTGCTCGCCCGTGGCCACCCCATGGGGGCGACGGGCCTGGCCCAGGTGGCCGAGCTGACGCTGCAGCTCCAGGGCCGGTGCGGCGCCCGACAGGTGCCGGACGCCCGCGTGGGCCTCGCCGAGAACGCGGGCGGCTGGGTCGGCTCCGACACGGCGGCCTGCTGCATCCACGTCCTGGAGCGGCCCTGAGCCCGGCCCGGCCGGCTCGCTACCTTTGCATTCCATGAGCTTCGGACCGCTCGTCGACGGCGCCTGGCTGGCCGGCCACCACCGGGACCCGGACGTTCGCGTCGTCGACCTGCGCTGGTACCTGGACGGCCGGTCGGGCCGGGCCGCCTACGACGCAGGCCATGTGCCGGGCGCCGTCTTCGTGGACCTGGACGCGATCAGCGGGCACGAGCCCGGCCGCGGCCGGCATCCGCTGCCCGACGCCGGCGTGTTCGAGACCGCGATGCGCGCCGCCGGGGTGGGTCGCGGCACGGCGGTCGTCGTCTACGACGACGCCGGCGGCGCCGTGGCCGCACGCCTCTGGTGGCTCCTGCGCTACTTCGGGCACGAGCGGGCTGCCGTCCTCGATGGCGGCATCCGGGCGTGGCCCGGCGAGCTCAGCAGGCAGGCGGAGCACCCGGGCACCGGCGACTTCGCGGCCGGCCCTCCCCGGGACGAGCTGAAGGTGGAGTACGAGGACGTCCGCCTCCTGCCCGCGACCTCGCTGCTGATCGACGCGCGCGCGGGCGAGCGCTACCGCGGCGAGACCGAACCGGTGGACCCGGTCGCCGGGCACATCCCGGGCGCCCGCAGCGCGCCCGCGGGCGGCAACCTGGACGGTCAGCAGCGCTTCCGGTCGCCGGACGAGCTGCGGCGCCGGTACGAGGAGCTCGGGGCCGGCGCAGGCCGCGACGTGGTCGTCTACTGCGGGTCCGGCGTCAACGCCTGCCACGGCCTGCTCGCGATGGAGCTGGCCGGCCTGACCGGCGCCAGGCTGTACCCCGGCTCCTGGAGCGAGTGGACCGCCCACGCCGACGCCCCGGTGGCCACGGGCGAGGAGGTAGAGTAGCGCCCCATGTTGCTCGAAGGAAAGAGGCTCCTGGTCACCGGCGTGCTGGACCGCAGGAGCATCGCCTTCTCGATCGCCGAGGAGGCCCAGAAGGCCGGTGCCGAGATCGTCCTCACCAGCTTCGGCCGGGTCGCCAGCATCACGAAGATGATGGCGAAGCGCCTGCCCACCACCCCCGACGTGCTGGAGCTCGACGCGACGAAGCCGGAGGACGCGGCCGCGGTCTGCGAGGAGCTGCGCGGCCGCTGGGGACGGCTGGACGGCTGGGTGCACTCCATCGCGTTCGCTCCCGAGGACGCGCTCGGCGGCAACTTCCTGAACACGCCCTGGTCGAGCGCAGCGACTGCGTACCAGGTCAGCGCGTTCTCCCTCAAGGAGATCGCGATCGGCCTGCTGCCGGTGATGCGCGAGCACGGCGGCTCGATCGTGGCGATGGACTTCGACAACTCCGTCCACGCCTGGCCGTCCTACGACTGGATGGGCGTCAGCAAAGCGGCGCTGGTGGCCGTCGTGCGCTACCTGGCGCGCGACCTCGGCCGCCACCGGATCCGGGTCAACGCCGTCTCCGCGGGGCCGGTGCGCACGATGGCCGCCAAGGGCGTCCCGGGCTTCAGCACGATCGAGGACGCGTGGAAGCGGCGGGCTCCGCTCGGCTGGGACACCGGAGACCCGGCGCCGCCCGCGCGGACCGTCTGCGCGCTGCTGAGCGACTACCTGCCCGCCACGACGGGCGAGGTGATCCACGCGGACGGAGGCCACCACGCGATGGGAGTCGAACTGCCCGCCGACTGAGCCCGGATCCGGGCTGCGCCCGGAACGTGGACAATCGGGCCGCTTCGCGTTAGATTGCGGGGTGCATGGGTCGTCATGCACAGCGCCCCCGGTTCGAGCGGAGTGATCGATCGTCACGCGTCCGCCGGGCCGCCGACCCTTCCCAAACGCGCGACAATTGAGACGGGTTGGACATCGGGCTCCTGGTCTATCCACGACATACACCCCTGGATCTCATCGGCCCGTGGGAGGTCCTGGTGCGTCTGCCCGGCGCGCAAACCCACCTGATCTGGACGCGGCCCGGGCCGGTCCAGGCCGACGGCGGCATCGAGATCAGCGCCGGCGTCTCGTTCTCGGATGCGCCGTCGCTGGACGTGCTGGTCGTCCCGGGCGGCCCTGGCCAGCTGTCGCTGATGAAGCACACGCTGCTGCTGGAGTTCATCCGCGAGTGCGCCGAGTCGTCGTCGTGGGTGTGCTCGGTGTGCACCGGCGCGCTGCTGCTGGCGCAGGCCGGCGTGCTGCGCGGGCGCCGGGCCACCACGCACTGGCTGGCCAGGGACACGCTGCGCGCGTACGGCGTCGAGGTCGTCGATGACCGCTACGTGTTCGACGGCAAGTTCGCGACGGCGGCGGGGGTCTCGGCGGGCATCGACCTCGCTCTCGAGCTCGTCCGGCGGGTGTCCGGTGACGAGACCGCCTGCGAGATCGGGCTCCAGATCGAGTACGACCCGACGCCGCCGCTCGACTGCGGGTCGCCGGCGAAGGCGCCCGGCGAGGTGGTTCAGCGCCTGCGGGAACGCGCTCGCCGGTACCGCTGACGTCCCTGCTTCCTGCAAGGACCCTACATGTGGTGGCTGCTATCCGATAAAGCCCAACATGCTGCTACACTCTTGGCAGTGCTCCGTACGAGGGGGTGTCAGGCTTGCGTGAGTGCCTCGTTATCTACGTCGATGCGGCGCTCGACAAGAACGGCCGGGCCGGGTGTGGCCTGGCCGTTTTTGTTAGAGGGCGGGCGGTGTACACGGAGTCCTTCGGCTTCGCGCACGAGGGCGGGTCCGCTCAGCTGGAGGCGCACGTCTGCGCCGCCGCGCTGGACCTGGCCGCCGCGCGCTGGCCGCTGCACCGCGTCGTGGTGCGGACGGACTGCGCGCCGGTGGTACGCAGCCGCTTCCCCTCGAGCGAGACGTTCCGCCTCGCCGTTCACGAGGTGCGCGAGCGCATTCGCCGTGGTCATCGTGTCGTTCGCTACGTGAGCAGGAAGGCAAATCCAGCGCACGAACTCGCGCGGGAAGGGCTCAAGAAGCTGGTCAGACAGGGGCTTCCAGCGGCGGCCTGACCGAGTTATATACTCCGCGTCAACGTCGTCCGACAACTGCAAACGGGAGCCACACAATGGCAGAGGAACAGAGCGCGCCGGCGCCACGCCGTCGTGGTCGCCCGGCTGGCAGCACCACAGCCACTCGTTCGACGACGCCCGTACGTCGCCGGCGAGTGGGGGGCGCTGAGCTGGTGGAAACGCTCAACGAGATGGTGAGCCAGCTGATCAAGGAGAACCGCACGCTCAAACGTCAGCTCGCGAAGCTCACCGCCGGCGGCTCGAACGCAGCCAACGGGAGCGCCGACCGAACGCTTCGCGCACTCCAGCGCAGGGTGCAGCGGGCGGTCTCGGCGTCGCCCGCGACGCGCAGGCGCCGCGGCCCAAGTGCCACCGCCGCGCCGCGTCCGCGCGCGACGCGCCGGCGCAGCGTGGAGGGAGGCTCCTCCGCTCAGTAGCCCTGCTGCTGTCGCTTCGCGCTGTAGTACGCGTCGAAGATGCTGTAGAGCCAGAGCCCGACTCCGCCCACCTCCATCGGCACGCCGATCACCGCGCCGACCGCGGTGAGGTCGAAGTCGAAGCCGAAGAACTCGAGGAGGCCCGCCGCGCCCATGAAGCTCGCCGCCTTCCGCCACTCGCCGAGATAGAGGTGGCCGAGGCCGGGCACGATCGCCAGCGCCGCGGCGGTCAGCGGGCTCTTCCGCCGCCGCACGAGCCCGCCCCAGTACGGCGTGGCGCCGCAGTTCCGGCACGGCGCAGTCGGGTGGTCGAGCGGCGCCGAGCATGTGCCGCAGGTCACATTCGAAGCCATTGCCTGGTTACTTACCAAAGAGTGTTAGGTTTCGAACATGGATTTGAGCTTCACGCCCCAAGAGGAGGCGTTCCGGACTGAGGTCCGGGCCTGGCTGGACGCCAACCTGCCGGCCGACTGGCGCCACCGCGGCGTCGGGGGCTATCGGGAGGAGGAGGACGAGGGCATCCAGCGCGAGTGGCAGCGCCGTCTGTACGAAGGAGGCTGGCTCACCCTGGCGTGGCCCGTGGAGCGCGGCGGTCGCGGCGCGAGCCCGGTTATGCAGTCCATCTACGCAGAGGAGGTCGCGCTCGCGGGCGCGCCGCCGATTCTCGGCCGGCTCGGCGTCTCCCTGCTGGCGCCGCTGCTCAGCGTGTACGGCAGCGACTGGCAGAAGGAGACCTACCTGCGCAAGATCCTGTCCGGCGAGCTCGTCTACTGCCAGGGCTTCAGCGAGCCCAACGCCGGCAGCGACCTCGCCGGCCTGCAGACGCGCGCGGAGCACCGCGACGGCCGGTGGGTCCTCAACGGGCAGAAGATCTGGTCCAGCGGCGCGCACTACTCCGACGGCAGCTTCCTGCTCGCGCGCACCGATCCCGCCGCGCCGGCGCACAAGGGCATCGGCATGTTCCTCGTGGACATGCACCAGCCCGGCATCGAAATCCGTCCGATCGTGCAGATGACCGGGAGCGGTGAGTTCTGCGAGATCTTCCTGACCGACGCGGTGGTCGAGGACCGCGACGTGGTCGGCAATCCCACCGACGGCTGGCGCATGGCGATGGCCACGTTCGGGTTCGAGCGGAGCGGTCTCGCGAACGCGTCGCGGTTCGAGCGCGTCGCGAACGCCCTGGCCGACCTGGCGCGGCGCCAGGGCGCGGGCGGGGACGACGAGATCCGCCAGCGGGTGGCGCAGGCGAGGATCGAGGCGCACGTCTTCCGGGCGACCGGTCTGCGCGAGCTCACGCGGGCGCAGCAGGGCCAGGTGCCCGGTCCCGAGGCGAGCCTGAGCAAGCTCTACTGGAGCGAGATGGACAAGCGCATCCAGGAGACGGCGCTGACCGTCGAGGGCATGTACGGGGCGCTGGCGCCGGACTCCGAGTGGGCGGTCGACCACGGGCAGTGGCAGTACAGCTGGATGTGGTCCCAGGCCGAGACGATCTACGCCGGCTCCTCGGAGATCCAGCGCAACATCATCGCGGAGCGCGTGCTGGGGCTGCCGCGCGGTCGCTGAACCCGTGGAAGCACTGACGTACAACCCGTTCCTGCCGGAGGTGCGGGACGACCCGTACCCCACCTACCACGCTCTGCGGGCCGCGGACCCGGTGCACCGCAGCCCGTTCATGCCCATGTGGATCCTCACGCGCTACGAGGACGTGGCGCTGGTCCTCCGGGACCAGCGCTTCCTCGCCGACCGCACGAAGGCTGAGGCCTTCCAGCCGGCGCCCGACCTCGACGACACGCGCTCGATGCTGGTCCTCGACCCACCGGATCACACCCGCCTGCGCGGCCTGGTGAGCAAGGCGTTCACCCCGCGCGTGGTGGACCGCCTCAGCGCGCAGGCGCAGGCCATCGTGGACGGCGCGCTGGACGCCGCCGCGGAGCGGGGCGGCCTGGAACTGGTCGAGGACCTCGCCTACCCGCTGCCCGTGACGGTCATCGCGCGCATGCTGGGCGTGCCGGAGGAGGACTGGCCGCGGTTCCGAGACTGGTCGCGCGTCCTGGTCGGGGCGCTGGACCCGGTCGCGATCCAGGACCAGCAGAAGCTGGCCGAGTACGGGGCGGCCGACAGGGCGATCCAGGACTACCTGGCCGACGTCGTCGCCCGCCGGCGCAGCGAGCCCGGGGACGACCTGATCAGCGCGCTCATCGCCGCCGAAGAACGGGGCGACACCCTGACCGAACGCGAGCTGGTGGTGATGCTCGTGCTGCTGCTCGTCGCGGGCCACGAGACGACGGTCAACCTGATCGGCAACGGGGTGCTGGCCCTCCTGCGCAACCCGGACCAGCTCGCCCTGCTCCGCAGCCGTCCGGAGCTGCTGACGGCCGCGCTGGAGGAGCTCCTGCGCTGGGACTCGCCGGTCCAGCTCACCGCCCGGGTCGTGGGCGAGGAGTGTGAGCTGGGCGGCCGTACCCTGCGTCCCGGCGAGCTGCTCCTGACCCTGCTGGGCGCGGCCAACCGGGACCCGGCGCAGTTCCCTGAGCCGGATCGCCTGGACCTGACCCGGGAGCCGAGCCAGCACTTCTCGTTCGGCCGCGGCATCCACTTCTGCCTCGGCGCCCCGCTGGCGCGGCTGGAGGGCCGCCTCGCCATCGGCTCGCTGGTCAGCCGGTTCCCCGGCCTGCGCCTTGCCGGCGAGCCCGTCCGCAGCGAGACGATCACCCTGCGCGGTCTGCGGAGCCTGCCGCTGGCGATCTGAGTTCGGCCTGCGCCTCCCGGCCCCGCCGGGGCAGCGAGAGGCCGAGCACGACCACGCCGGCGGCGACGGCGGTCATGAGCCAGAACGGGCTGCGGACGGAATGCGTCCGGTCCAGCAGCACGCCGCCGAGGAACGGTCCGGCGAACGAGATCGCATAGCCGGCGGTCAGCACCACCGCGGAGTAGCCCGCGGCCTGCCCCGAGCGGGCGAAGAGCGCCGGCAGCGTGATGGTGCCGGCGAAGGTCATGGCGGTGCCCACGCCGAGCACGACGACCCAGAGCCAGGCCAGGCTCGTCGAGCTCACGGCCAGCGCCGCGGCGCCGGCGGTCATCAGCGCCCCCGCCAGCGCGTAGAAGCGGCGGGAGCTGGCCCACGGCCACGGCAGCGCCACCAGCAGGGACATCACCGGCACGTTGACGGCGTTCAGCAGCAGCAGCACGAGTGACAGGTACGCCGCCGACGTCCCGCGCAGCTCGAACGGGATCCAGGAGGAGGCGGCGTAGAAGACGAGGCTCTGCCCGCCGAACAGGGCCGCGACGTGCCAGACCGCGCCGTCCCGCAGCAGGGCGCCCAGGCCCGACGGCTGGGGCTGGCGGTCACCGGCGCGACCCGGAGCCAGCGCCAGCCACACCAGCCCGACGGCCAGCGCGAGGAGGCTCCACACCACGAAGCTGCCCCGCCAGCCGACGGCCGACGCCAGACGGATCGTCAGCACCGCCCCGCCCAGGCCGCCGAGCCCCAGCGCGGTGGCGAACACCGTCCCGGCCCGCTGGACGGCCCCCGGAAACCAGGCCCTCACGATGACGGTCATCGCCGGCTGGGCCAGAGCGATGCACAGGGCCATCAGACCGCTGAACGCGAAGAGGGCGACGGGCTCGGGCGGCGCCAGCCGCAGCAGCGCGGTCACGCCCAGGCCGGCCGTGCCGGCACCGACAACGAGCCGGGCGCCGAAGCGGTTGACCAGCACGGCGCCGGGCACCGCCGCGGCGCCCAGGCAGAGCACCGGCAGGGCGGTCAGCGCGCCCGCGGCCGTGAACGTGAGGTGCAGGTCGTCTCGGATGGCGGGGAGGACCGGCGGGACGGCGAGCACGACGGAGCGGAGCTGGAACCCGACGGCCGCGACCAGGGTGACGAGCGGGAGTCGGGAGCGGAACACCGCACCACATTGTGCGCCCGCTTGGTTATTCTGGCGGGCGTGCCTGCGCTCGTCGAGCTCGTCGGCGCCACCCGCCAGTACGGCGAGTTCGTGGCGCTGGACGACATTCACCTGGCGCTGCGCCCGGGGGAGATGGCCTTTCTCGTCGGTCCCAGTGGAGCCGGCAAGACCACCCTGCTCAAGCTGATCAACCGGGAGATCCGGCCGACCAGCGGCGAGGTGTGGATCGACGGCCTCCCCGCGCACCTGCTGCGCACCGGCCGGGTCGCCGATCTCCGGCGGCGCGTCGGCGTCGTATACCAGGACTACAAGCTGCTGCCCAAGCTGACCGCGCTGGAGAACGTCGCGTTCGGCCTCCAGGTGTCCGACCTGGGGGCCTCGGACGAGGAGGTGCACGACCGGGCGCTCGACGCCCTGGAGGCGGTGGGCCTGGGCGACCGCGCGAACGCCTTCCCGCACGAGCTGTCCGGGGGCCAGCAGCAGCGTGTCGCCATCGCCAGGGCCGTCGTGGTGCAGCCTTCTGTCCTCGTCGCGGACGAGCCGACGGGCAACCTCGACCTGGAGACCGCCTGGCAGGTCATGAAGCTGCTGGAGCACATCGCGCGGTTCGGGACGACGGTCCTGATCGCGACCCACAACCTCGACATCGTGCGGCGGATGCAGCGCAGGGTCCTGACCCTGGTGGACGGACGTCTCGTGCGCGACCAGCCCGCCGGCCGCGTCGGGAGGCTCGCGTGGGCGTCGTCCTGAAGGCGCCCTTCCCGCGCCGCCAGCGGCCCCTGACCGTGGCGCGCAACACGTTCCGCCACCTGTTCCTGGACTCGGCGCGGGCGTGGGTCCGCAACCTGGGCGCGACCGGCCCGGCCCTGGGCTCGATGACGCTGCTGCTGCTGCTGAGCGGCCTGGTCGGTCTCACTGCCTACACGATCCAGCGCCTGGCGGCGACCCAGGCGACCGACGCGGCCATCCTGCACGTGTACCTCCGGGACGACGCGACCGCGGCTGATGTCGCGGCGCTGAGGGCGCGGCTGGGCGCGGACCCGCGGGTGGCGGGCGTGGGCTACACGACCAAGGCGGCGGCCCTCCAGCACGCGCAGAGCCGGCCGGGCATGAGCGACCTGGCCGGGGCCGCGGACGACAATCCGTTCCCGGCCAGCGTCGACGTCCGGGTGCGCAGCGTGTCCGACGTCGGCGCGGTGGCGAGCACGGTCGGCACGAACCCGCCCGTCGACCCGATCCTGCCCACGTCGTACAACCCGACGGCCAGCGACCGGATCCAGAAGGCGCTGCTTGTCGTCGGCATCGCCGGCGGGACGTTCCTGCTCCTGCTGGGTTTCGTGGCCGTGGCGGTGACGGCCAACAGCATCCGCACCACGATCATGGCTCGCCAGAGCGAGGTGACGATCATGGAGCTGGTCGGGGCGCGGCGCTGGATGGTGCGAGGCCCGTTCCTGGTCGAGGGCGCCATGACCGGCGGCGTCGCGGGCCTGGTGGCCGGGTTGATCACGCTGGTGGCCGGCGTCACTGTCGTTGCGGCGGGCCGGAGCACGTTCGCCCAGATCGCGCCCGGCGTGGACGCCGGCGTGTGCCTGCTGGCCGCCGCGCTCATCCTCCTGGCGGGGCTGGTGCTGGGCTCAGCGGCGTCGCTCTACAGCGTCCACCGCCAGCTCGAAGCCTAGCCGTCGGAGCGCCCGCGAACCGCACATCGGTCCAGATGTCCGGTTGAACGAACGGGGCTGAGCCGCCTGGCTCAGCCCCGAGATCGGTTGCGCTTACCGGGCGTTGATGATGTTGTTGTCCACCGTGAAGCCCGTGCCCTGCCAGTGCTCGAGGGCCTCCTGCGTGATGGGGAACTGGTTGCTGCCGCCGGTCACGACGTGGATGCCGGGCAGCAGGAACGGGCTGTTCGTGTAGTTCATGTTGCGCGCGATGTTCATCACGTTCTCGCGCGTCACGCCGTTCTTGCCGGCCTTCGTCAGCACCTGCTGGAGGACCCAGGCCACCGACATGCCGTAGATGTAGTTGCCGTCGTGGACCGCGTCGCAGGTGGAGCAGTACTGCGACATGATCTGGAAGTACAGCTTCATGCCGGCGTCGTTGGTCCACTTGCTGCTGGCGGGATCCTTGATGTAGGCAACGGACGTCAGGCCGTCGGCCGCGTCAGGAGCGGAGGCCCTGATCGCGCCCGAGATCGTCGACACCTGGTTGGAGACGCTGTTCAGGTAGAGCGCCGGCTTCCAGTTCAGCTTGGACGCGCCGGCGATCGCCTGCGCCGCGAACTTGGGCGTCGCGACGATGAAGAACAGGTCCGCGCCCTTGGCCTTGACGGCCGCGGTCTGCGAGGAGACGTCGGCTGCATTGGCCTCGTACGTCTCCGAGTCGATGATCATGCTGTCGGCCTTGGAGCCCAGACCGGCCTTCAGGCCGTTGACGTAGTCCTTGCCGTAGTCGTCGTTCTGGTACAGGATGCCGATCTTGGCGTTCGGGTGGTTCGCCAGGATGTCCTTGGCATAGATCTTGGCCTCGGACACGTAGTCCGGCTGGTAGCCGATCGTCCACGGGTACTGCTTGTACTCCGAGCCCCAGTGGCTGGAGCCGGTCGCGACGAACAGGTCGGGGACCTTCTGGTCGTTGATGTAGGGCCGGGTGGCCAGGTTGACCGGCGTACCGAGCTGCTGGAACATCGCGAAGACGTTGTCCTGCGTGATCAGCTGCCGCGTGAGCGGCACGCTCTTGGCCGGGTCGTACCCGTCGTCGTCGATGATGTACGTGATCTTGCGGCCGTTGATGCCGCCCTTGTCGTTCAAGTACTTGAAGTAGGCGGTCTCCCCGGCGGAGATCGAAGCATAGGCGGAGGCGGCGCCGCTGAGCGGCGTCGTCGTGCCGATCGTGATCGAGGTGTCGGTGACGCCAGGCACGTTCTGTGTGGTGGCGTTGTTGCCCGTGCCCTGCGTGGTGCCGCAGGCGAGGGCGACCAGCAGCGCCCCCACGGCGATGGCGAAACCACGCAGACCACGTCCATTGTCGACCAGGAGCATATGCCCTCCTTCTCTCAACTTCGGGGGGAACTCCCCTCCGATTGCCCGGTTGTACCGCTGAACGGCGCGCACGTCCAGTCGCGAAGCGAAGCGGCCCTTACAGCCAGTAAGGAATTTCGGCTCAACTGCCGCCGGTCCCGCGCTCGGCGGCGTGCGGCGGCGCCGCCGGTCCCAGGTCGGCGACTTCGGCTTCGAGCTCCACCGGGCCGGAGCGGCGGCGCACCCAGGCGATCAGCTGCCTGGCGCCGCCCACGATGCCCTGGGGCAGGAGGAACATCAACAGGATCAGGATGAGTCCGTACGCGATGTCGGGCTTGTTGCGGAAGATCTGCTGCGCGTAGATGGGCAGCCAGACCACGAATGCCGCGCCCAGGACCGGCCCGAACAGCGTGCCGAGCCCGCCCACGACCATGCCCACCAGGAGGCTCAGGGAGAGCGGGAGGTCGAACGAGTCCGGGCTCACGTAGGCGGTGATGGTGGCGAAGAGGGAGCCCGCGATCCCCGCGTAGAAGGCGCTGACGCCGAAGGCCATCGTCTTGAACTGCGCCACGCTGATGCCGCTGGCGGCGGCGGCGGTCTCGCTGTCCCGGATCGCGCGCAGCGCGCGCCCGGTCGCCCCTCCGAGCATCGCCCGCGCGAACAGGAAGAGGAGGATCGCGATGACGAACGCGAGGTAGTACAGCCACTGCTCGTTCGTCAGGCCGATGCCGAGCGGGTCGGTGATGGAGGGCAGCACGATCCCCTCGTGGCCGTTCGTCAGGTCGCCGAAGTTCTTGATCACGGGCGAGACGGAGAGCGCCAGGGCGAACGTCGCCAGCGCGAGGTACAGGCCGCTGAGCTTGAGCGCCGGGAAGCCGAACAGGTACCCGGCGAGCCCGGCTACCAGCCCGGCGGGCAGGATCGTCCAGCCGTACGGCACCTTCATCTTGAAGTAGAGGATCGCGGTCACGTACGCGCCGATCGCCATGAACGCGCCCTGCCCGAGCGAGATCTGGCCGCTGAACCCGGTCAGCACGTTGAGGCCGATCAGCGCGATGGCGATCGCCCACACGTACGCGAACTCGATCGTGTTGAACCGGTCGAGGAGGTACAGCGGAGCCAGCAGCGCGATGACGATGACCGCGGCCGAGATGGCCCATGTCCGGAGGCTCAAGCCCGCGAACCTCACCGGTTCAGACCCTCACGACGTGAGCGCGGCCGAACAGGCCGCCGGGCCTCACGATCAGCACGGCCACGATGATCACGAGGCCGAACGCGAGCCGCAGGTCGCGCGCGCCGGGAACGTAGGTGCCGATCAGGGCCAGCATCACGCCGACCAGGAAGCCGCCCACGACGGCCCCCACCGGGTTCTCGATCCCGCCCAGGACCGCCGCCGCGAACGCGTACAGGAGGATCGGCTGCATCATGTTCGGGTCCAGGAACTCGATCGGCGCGATCAGCATCCCGGACACCGCGCCGACGCCGGCGGCGAGGCCCCAGCCCAGCGCCAGCATCTGGCTCGTGCGAACGCCCAGGAGCCGGCTGGTCTCAGGATAGAGCGCCGCGGCCCGCATCGCCAGGCCGAGCTTCGTGTACTGGAAGAACAGGTACAGGATGGCCAGCAGGACGACGGTCATCCCGATCAGGAAGAGGTCCTGTATCCCGAGCGAGACGCCGCCGAACGAGACCGGCGCCTGCGGGAAGCCGGGCGGGCCGGGGAACGGCTTGATGACGTACGACCAGATCAGGCCGGCGAGACCGTTGACGACGAAGAACAGCCCGAGGGTGACCAGCACCACCGTCAGCGGCGGCGCCTTCTCGACCGGGCGGATCACGACCCGCTCGAGCACGAAGGCCCCCACGATCGAGACCGCGATCGTGATGGCGAAGGCCGCGTAGTAGTTGAGGTGGACGACGGCGACGAGCTCCCAGGCGATGAACGTGCTGAACATGGCCATCTCGCCCTGCGCGAAGTTCAGCGCCTCCATGGAGCGGTAGATGAGCACGAGGGCGAGCGCGAGGCTCGCGTAGACGCCGCCGGTGGCCAGCCCGGAGACGATCTGCTGCAAGACGCCCTGCATCGGCGGTTGTACTCCTCTCTCGTGTGCTCAGGTCAGTTCAGTAGCCCAGGTACGACCGGCGTATCGACTCCTGGCTGGCGAGATCGCTCGCCGTCCCCTCGACCGCGATGCGTCCCACCTCGATCACGTACGCGTGGTTCGCCGCGCTCAGGGCCGTGCGCGCATTCTGCTCTACGAGGAGGATCGTGGTCCTCTCCTCGCGATTGATGGTCTCGATGATCCGATAGATGTCCTGGACGATCAGCGGCGCGAGTCCGAGCGACGGCTCGTCCAGCAGCATCATCCGGGGGCGCAGCATCAGGGCGCGCGCGATGGCCAGCATCTGCTGCTCGCCGCCGCTGAGCGTGACGGCCACCTGGTCCCGGCGCTGGCCGATCCAGGGAAAGTAGCTCACCACCCGCTCGAAGTCCTGCTTCACGGCGGCGCCGTCGCGCCGGACGTAGGCGCCCATCTTCAGGTTCTCCCAGACCGTCAGCTGGGCGAGCGTGCCGCGGCCCTCGGGCACGTGGGCGATGCCCATCCGGGCCACGTCTTCGGGCGACCGCAGGTTGATCACCTGGTCGTCGAACAGGACGTTGCCGCCGGTCTTGCGCACCGTGCCCGAGATTGCCCGCAGCGTGGTGGTCTTGCCGGCGCCGTTGGCCCCGAGGAGGGCCACGATGCTGCCCTCGTCGACGCGGAGTGACACCCCGTGCAGGGCCTTGACGGAGCCGTACGCCGCCTCGACGTCGGTCAGCTCAAGCAGCGCCATCGGCCTCGGCCCCCAGGTACGCGTCGATCACGGCGCGGTTCTCCCGCACCTCGCGGGGGGTGCCCTCCGCGATCTTCCTGCCGAAATCGAGCACCACGACGCGGTCGGAGATGCCCATGACGAGGTTCATGTGGTGCTCCACCACGAGCAGGGTCAGCCCCAGCTCCCGGTGGATGCGCCGGATGAGGTCGCCCAGCTCGGTCACCTCGTCGTGGTTGAGGCCGCCCGCGGGCTCGTCGAGCAGCAGCAGCCGCGGTCTCGACACGATCGCCCTGGCCAGCTCGACCGCCTTGAGCGTGCCGAACGGGAGGCCGGCGACCGGCACCTCTGCGTGGCGGCGCAGGCCGACCAGCTCCAGCGCCTCCATCGCGCGCACGCGCGCGTCGCGCTCTTTCCTGGTCACGCCGGGCCAGCCCAGGCCCGCGACCAGGAACTCGAGCGGGTGCGCGCCGACCTGCACGTGCAACCCGCACAGCACGTTCTCGATCACGGTCATCCGGCGGAACAGCTCGACGTTCTGGAAGGTGCGCGCGAGGCCGCGGGCGATGATCCGGTGGCGCGGGTCGCGCAGCAGGTCGTGACCGTCGAAGACGATGCGTCCGGAGTTCGGCGTGTACATCCGCGTGATGCAGTTGAACATCGTCGTCTTGCCGGCGCCGTTCGGCCCGATCAGCCCGATGATCGTCCCCTTGGGCACGTCGAATGACACGCCGTCGAGTGCGACAATGCCGCCGAACCGGATGCTGACGTCCTGGATGGAGAGGAGCTCGGTCGCGATGCCGGTGAGTTTAGTCACCAGCGTCCAGGAGTCAAGCTGACACCACGTTCAGGTTCCGGGAGCGCCAGGAGGCTCGGCCGTGAACCTGCTCGATCGGCCTCGAGGTGGGACCGCCGGCAGTCTCACGCATCACGCCGGGTCGGGCTTCAGCGTCTGCGAGGTCTAGGCCTTCTCGGCGTCGTCGTCGCCGGGCGGGGGCGGCTGGGGCGGCCGCGGTGGGCCGGGCGGCGGAATGGGAGGCCGGGAGCCGGGCGG
>Ga0066903_100001861_pt1 | contig 15916 bp, 15 predicted proteins | sample PanSoiMetaGPlot1_FD_67491 | JGI IMG/M metagenome (GOLD analysis project Ga0066903, IMG submission 67491) | Tropical forest soil microbial communities from Panama analyzed to predict greenhouse gas emissions - Panama Soil - Plot 1 (version 2) | ecosystem: Environmental > Terrestrial > Soil >... | reverse complement strand
GTTGCGCGACAGCAACAGACGCTTTCGCGGCGACCCGCTACGGATTTGTTACATATTCACGTTCAGGCCACATGACGTGGGGACGATAGGATGAGGGATGTCTGGCTTCGTGGCGCTCGCCTCAAGCGCAGCGCTCGCAGCGGATCCGCCGCTAGCGCCCACGATTTACCAAGCTCCCGCCGCAGTCCGCGAGCCGCCGCCGCGGACCGGACTCTATGGGGGTCTCAACGCCGGTTACGGTTGGGCCAATCAGGCCCTGAAGGAAACCGGCGACACGGTGACCGGCGGTCAGCAAGCCGTTAACGCCGGCGCGATCCCTGCATCGCTTGCAGGCGGTCCCTCGGGCTTCGTGGGGGGCGGTCAACTCGGGGCTAATTATCAAATCAATAGGGCGGTTTTTGGGAATCGAAGCCGACTGGCAATGGGCGAACTTGACAGACAATCAGACGGTGTCCACGAGCGTAGCCGCGTTTAATCAATTCACGGCCAACGCCCAGCAGGACCTTGAATTCTTCGGGACCGCGCGCGGTCGGCTCGGGTTTACGCCCGTTGAACCTGTGCTCCTTTACGTCACCGGTAGGCTGGCTTATGGACAAGTCAAGCTTTCAGGGGCGATTACAAATCCCGCCTGCTTCGGCTTCTGCGGCACGACCTCCACGACCAAGCCCAGAGCGGTTGGACCGTGGGCGGAGGGCTGGAATACGCGTTCGCACCGAGCTGGTCGGCGAAGGTTGAATACTTGTATTACGATCTGGGAACTCTTTCCCAGCAAATCCTCGATCCTCGATCCGCGAACCCCGAACGCTTTCATTGCACAAAGCGTCGAGTTCAAGGGCAATATTGTACGCGCCGGAGTGAACTATAGGTTCTTCGGCGACGACTCCGATTATTAGGCCCATTCCCTATAAGGCAATTGACTTTCGCCGCGGCCTGGAACGGCGGCGCACATCGCAGTCCCGCCGCACTTATCCCCAACGATCTGCTGAACCAAGATCATACAATATATACAAGACGGCGTAAGTCGAGCAGCGTGCTTTCTGGTTTCGCGACGTTTGCTTGACGCAGGCGCATCGCCGTACTGACGCTGCGCCCGACCTTTTTTCCGCATCGGCGCGTGGCGCCCAGGCGCCAATGGCGAGGACGATCGGCGGCGGCGCGCGTGGTGCAAAGATGCGCCGGATAGCACCATACCCTGAGTTTAATACATTGAAGCTTCAGGGATCGCAGCTCGGAGACAACTACAAAATGTTTGACTACGACGGCTGGCACACCGCCATTTCGACTTTGCGGAAGCAACAGATTTTCTTCATCGGTGGAACGATTAAGTCCGGTACGACCTGGCTACAGCTCTTGCTGGACGCCCATCCGGAGGTGAGCTGTAAGGGGGAGGGGCATTTTCTCGATCTTATGGCGCCGGCGCTCAAGATGGCCATGGATCAACATGGACGATTCATTGCCGAGAGAAACCAAGCGGTCTTCAATGAGCTTGGAGGCTATCCGCGGCTCACCAACGAGGGTCTTTGCTCCATTGTTGCATTCTCGATCGCGGTTTTCCTAATTGAACAGAGCAAACACAAAACAGCCACCGTCATCGGTGAGAAAACGCCCGATAACGTGCGCCACTTTCAGGAACTTGAAGCGTTGTTTCCAAAGGCAAAATTCTTGCTGATCGTTCGCGACGGCCGCGACTGTGCGGTGTCCGGGTGGTTTCACAATCTTCGATCGTCGCCTGAGTGGGCGAAAAAATATGGCTCGCTCGATGTCTATGCCAGTAGCATGGCCGACATCTGGGCCGCAGAACTGGCGAAGGCCCAAGACTTTGCCGACCGACATGTGGACCGCACGCGCCAAGTCCGATTTGAAGATCTGGTGACGAACACTGAAGCCACTTTGGCGGGCATTTTTGAGTTCCTTGGCGTCGAGGCTCCCGAGGGCATTCTGAGACACTGCCAGGCGCACGCGTCATTTGTAAAGTTGAGTGGTGGGCGCAATCCCGGGAAGGAGGATCGCCGCTCGTTTTTCCGCAAGGGCGTGCCTGGAGACTGGCGCAATCACTTTAGCGACAAGGTCGACGCGGATTTCCAGAAGCGTGCAGGGACCTGGCTCGATCGGTTCGGCTACAGGTAGACTTCCCACGGATAAAGCCGGGGGCTTTGCGATCGTTAGATGCGTCGCCACCCGGGCTGGGACGGATCGACGAGTGCATATTTGACGGGACCGATCCCACAAATGGCGATGATGGCAGGGTCTGGATGCCCGCGAATGACGCCGTCGTAGTGCGGCGTTCGAGCGACACGTCGGACAAAGCTGCCGGCCGGAACCGGTACGCACGATGCCGGATCGAAGTCCGCACCGCTGTTGCACCACCACGTGCCCGAGACCACGACGCAATATCTGTCTGTCTCGTAGGTATGTGGTGCGCTCATGTAGCCGGGCCACCAGCGAACCAGGGTGTAATAGAGGCCGGGCTGGTTGGTGTCTCCAACTAAGGGGCACGCATTGACACTATGTTCGGGATAGTCGGGGTTCGATTTCCACTCCAACTTGTCTGGCATTCGAATAATGGTTTGCTCGGGATCGATCGGGGTCGCGGCCGCCTCCGAAATACCTAGCGGCAAGGCGGACAGCAGCGACATCAGCAAAAGATCCCGGCGATTCGCGGTGATGACTTCCATGACTTAGGTTTCCTCCTTGGTGTCCAAGGTCATTAATGTATCCGAGGCGGGCATTTCAGAGCGGAGCGAGTCACACGACCGAACGCCATCGAGCGGGTCCTGAAGCCCGTCAACAGGTGACCGTACATCACCACTCTTTGGCCGGAAGCAGATCAGGACTGCACATCTCACCAGCCGTTAGCGACAGGGAAGCGTGCGGGTTGCATTCCCGACCGCAAAGAGCGGCGGCGAGACTTCTCTAAAGGGGTCAAACGCTTGTTCTTTACTCAATATCGTCGCCGCGTTTCGTCCAAATAGGAGGCTTATTTAAAGCTCTAGAGCGTGTCAGCTAGACCAACTGGACGGCGTGGCGCCCCACGCCTGAGACGCATGCCCGTCCTATGCCGTGGGTGACCGGGCGTCAAGCCCGACGTCGGCCCGTGTGAGACCGGTCAGGGTCGACACATCAAGCACGAATGCCGATCATTTGGCGACCGAGGCACCTCCACGGGGGCTGCGACAAGACGTCTTGTCCCGCGGCTTCGATAACTGCCGCAGCGAGGTCGGCTCAATCGAATGCAGCGCAACGGCCGCAGATCAAGCCGTGCCGAAGTGTCTCTTGGTTGATGCGCTTCGCGCGGGCGGCGTTGCGTGACCACGACGGCGCAAATAGGCTCGCAGTTTCACGTAAGCACTTGTTGCGATTTGAAGTTTTTTCTTATGCGCAATATCTGCGAGCTTCACTAAAGTTAGACAACTTAAAATTTAACAAGGATCGACCCGTGACCCTAGGATCAGTTTGCGGCATCTGGATGAAACGCTTCATCACTGTGACCGTCGCGGTGGTGGTTTGCGTTTCATTCGTTGAGGGCATGACCCGCGGTCTCTTTGTTAGCGCTCTAAGCATGCTCGGATCCGCTTCAACGGCACCAAGCGTCGCAGCCTCCGAATCCTTCCGGGGCCTCGGCGGTCGCCCGCAACGGTCGCGGCCGGCCGAACAGGTTCAGCGCAACGACGACGGCTATGTCGAGGGCTTGGCAACGACGCTGGGTTACCAATCGCCGGAGCTCATGGCGACCGGATCAATTCGCTCGGGCCACACCATGGCGCAGCGCTGATATCGTTGGGCGTCAATCTTTTTTAACCATATGGTCAGACGCGAGTCGCTCAACGAATCTATCGAGCAAACAATTCGTTAACGTAAACAAGCGGTGAAAATCCTTGACACCGCCGCTGTCAGTGATTGCGCGCTTGCTCCTGGCGCGCCTTCCCCAGTCTTGTTGCTGCCATTGAGCGGCGCGCGGCATCGCTCGGGCGTTGCGCCACGAGACTCTATCAGGTGGCGCCAATGCGCCGGGCTGAACGTCCGGTACGGGGAGCAAGACGAGTTGTCGCGGCCGTCTGTTAGGAACGCTGTCCGGGCTCGCTTGGCTAACGGCGGCGCGCCAGCATAGCCAAGCGGCGGTCAAAAAACGGAATAGGGAGAATAAAAACGCCGGGACGGCAAAATGAATAGCACAATGCTGGCGACGATATATCAGGGCGCGAGCAGAGCCCGATTGCGCACACCAGAATCGGTGCCGAATGTAGCCCCGCGACGAACCCTACGGCCGCTTTGAATAGGCCCCTTGGCCATCAAATCGGGTGGGATCCGGCATAGAGCCAAAACGCCGTACCCACGGTGTTCACCGCCCTCAAATTCACCCCATAGAGAATGACGGCGATGGGGTGGCCAAGATGCTGGCCCAGGAGCGAGGCCGACATCGGCGCTCTCCTACTGGTGGCGTAGGCGCCGCAGAATACGCTCTGAAGTAGCGTTCGCGCGAGACGCCGGCCTCGCTGCGGCCCGCAATCATGTCATTAATCTAAGGACGTTCGGTTGGTCAGGCTCGCGTTGATCCGAGCCGGGCGGCTGGAAGGTGTGGCACAGCGCCTCGGGATGCAGAGTTTGCGGGGCGAGCAAAGATTTTGCATGATGATCAAGCACGCCGAGCGCCGCGTCGATCAAATCGTGGTTGGTGACGGCGCGACGCTGGCGCGCTGAACGCCACGTTGCAAATACGAGCTTGTCGTGTCGACACCGGTCCCACGGATTAGGCCTCGCCACCCCCGCCTCGCAGCAGCTGGCTTTCGCGTCGCTCTGCCGGTCGCCGAACGCCTCTTTCAATCCAAGCACATTTATCGCTCGAGGAGCCAATTGGCGCGGGAGCGGTTGCGGGATATTGCCAGGCGATTGGCCGCTGACCAGGCCGTCTATCTGGTGGGCATCGGCATTGGTGGATTTCATAATACCGGCGTCGCCCTGGTTGAGCTGACCTGTGACGGCGGGCTGCAGCTCATCTGCAACAATGAAGAAGAACGTTTCTCAGGAAAAAAGCATACAACGGTGTTTCCGCAAGCTTCGCTTGACGCGCTGCTGGAGATTATGCAACGCGCCGGTATACGCCCCGAACAAATTGCCGCCTTCCTGACAACCTACGACTATCCAGTGCTTGTTGCCGCTGGCGTTCGCACGCTGCTGGAGGAATTCCCTGCGAGCGTGAATTTGCTACGGCCGGGTCAGAGTCCTGGATTTGATGGCAGCCAATTTATGCAGGGACTCGAGGCTCCCGAGCGGCTTCGCCGGCAATTCGGCTATGACCGTCCGGTGCCGCTGATAGCCATGCCACATCACGACAATCATGCATGGTTTTCCTATTGCGTGTCGCCATTTGCGCGGGATCTGCAGCCCGTCATGGTTGCTGTTATTGATGGTTCGGGCGACCTCGGCTCAATTTCGCTCTACATTGCTGAAGCCGGTAGGTTGCGGCAGCTGCGCTGCAATGCCAGCCTGTTTGACTCTCTCGGACTGTTTTACGGCGTCATCAGCTCGACGCAGGGGGGCTGGACGTTTCTCAGCAGCGAGGGCCGCTATATGGGCGCAGCCGCCTACGGCGACCTCGATCGCTCCACCAACCGCTTCTATTCGCCACTGCAAAATCTTCTTTGCTTACGGGCCGACGGCGAGATCTACCTCAATCGGTCGCTGGCAAACTGGCCCCGTCATATGTTTCGTGAGCCCTACACCAAGGCGCTGATCGGTATTCTGGGAACGCCTATCCGTAAGCAGGACATGTGGAATCCCGATGCCGTGCTGCGTCTCGAGGACATTCAGCATCGCCCCAATACCCGCGACCGGCTCGACAAAGCGGCTGCCACCCAGATGGTGTTCGAAGACGCGCTCATCCACATTATCGACTTCCTCATTCGAACGACCGGGAGCGACCGCCTTATCCTCACTGGAGGTGCGGCGCTCAACGCCGTGGCCAACATGCGGCTGCTGGAGCATTTCGACGAGAGTTACTACGGCCGGGTCTTCCGACGCTCGACGCGGCTACACCTGTGGGTACCACCGGTATCAGGCGACGCCGGTGTCGCCCTGGGCGCTGCTTATGCGTTCGCCGCGGCCGGCGGCGTGGGAGTCGGCCGGCCCATGAGACACGCCTTTTACTGCGGTCGAGCTCCGACTGCGTGTGAAATCCTTGCGGTCCTCGATGGCGCGGAGGATGTGGTATGGATTTGTGCGGGCGACACCACGACGCCAGGCGGAATAGACGCTATTGCCGATCTGATGGCGTTCATCACCGCCAGGGACGGCATCGTGGCCATCTTTCAAGGTCCGGCCGAAACCGGACCGCGGGCGCTGGGGCACCGTTCGATCATCGCCAATCCCTGCAACCCGCAGACCCGAGAATTGCTCAACCAGCGCGTCAAGCATCGCGAAATGATTCGACCGCTTGCGCCTATGGCAACTTTGCCGGCCGCAAAATGTCTGTTCGAACTTTGTGATGGCGGCGCAGACGATGACTACAACGCTTACAACTATATGGTGTTGACGGCGCGAGCTAAGCCTCAAGCACGCATCCAAGTGCCCGCCGTGATTCATGCCGATGGTACCGCGCGCGTTCAAATCGTCCGCGAGCACACGGATGCGGTGACCTATGCGTATTTGAAGGCGCTGGGCCGTAGAATCGGGGTGGAGATTGCCGTCAACACCTCTTTCAACGTCGCAGGCCCGATCGCTCAAAGTCCGACTCAGGCGCTAAATACCCTACGCCGGGCGATCGGCATGGATGGTGTGTTCATGTTTTCTCAAGAGGGCAGCGTGTTTCTGGCCTGGACCAGGGCCTCGAATACCAGGATCGCCGGCTGGATGGCCGATTGGCAGCTTGAGACCGGTGCCAGCCTGGGGACGGGCGGCGAACGGGCGGGTGTACCTGCGGGCCTGCGACGCTCGCTTTGAGGGCGTCGAGAGCATAGAGTGTGCGCTGAAGTCATGCTGGTGCGAGCGATCCTGACGGCCGTCGCTGGCCCTGGCTCGCCGAGCCCCGTCGCGCTATCCGGTCGCTTTGCAAAGTGCGTCAGGCCTGCGCGCGCGGCGGCGTCTGGGGCACCGAGGACGAGGTGAGTTTGGCACGCAAGTGACGGACCACAAACCAAACACCCAGCGCGAGCGCGATCAGCGCCAAGATGGCGACAAGCACCAACAATGCCGATTGTTCGACCCATGCAATCGCCGGAACACCAAGCGCCAACACCACCCCAACGACGCTGATCTGCCAGGTTCGCGCGTGGACCCCGGCCACAAACGTGCCAAGCGCAAGCAGGATGAGAACGCTCAGACCGTTGGCGCCCGTGTTCATGACCCGCTGGACCCCGGGCATGAACATCAACTGCATGGCCGCGAGAAAGGCCCCCCAGTGCAGAATCTGGGTCCACAAGAGCCGCCAATGTTCCCGCCGATCGTAAGCGGCATACCACCCCGTCACGATGCAAATGATTGCAAAAATCGGGACGAGAATTTCCCAATACAACACTGATGACTGCTGCGCGAAGGTCGTATACGCAATTCCTGCAAAGCTCAGCAGTAGCATTGCCAAGAACGGAAGCTCTCGCGCCAAGATCGCGACCCGACTGGGGGGCCGGGGGGCAGGGGAGGGCTCGGACCGTGGAGCGCTCAAGGGGTCCTCTCTGGGCCACCAAAGAGGTATATCGCGATCCCGGACTAAGGCGAAGCAAACTTAGCATCAGGCCAGACGGCCCGGCCGAGACTGCGTTTTTGACCAACCGCCGAGCGGCCTCATGCCGGCAGGGCCCCGTCAAACGCCGTTGCCAAAGCTGTCATTAAGATCCGGGCTTCCCGCCCGGCTCACGTCAACGCCGTTCGGCCCCGGACGAAGCGCGTCAAAAGGTTGTGAGCGGGAGCGACAACCCCGACGCGCGAATTGGTCGGCTCTCAACCGGAAACCGACGCATGAGGTGCTTGGGGCTTGGGTGAGGCCGGCGAGGCATTGGGAGCCGCGACAGCGGGCCTTTGCGTATGATACGCAGAGCAAACAAATTCATGGATGAGGACGGGGAGGTTCGGCGTGTCACGGTGCGCGGCTCTGGGTTTAGCGGCGATAGGGGTTCTGGCGATCGCTCGTATCGAGGGGGCCGATGCGGCGCTGGCGACGTCCGCGGCGGCGCAAACGCGAATCGAGATCGACAGGCCGGTCGACAGGTTGTCCGTCGGGCGACCGATCTGGCATCGAGGCTCCGGCCTTCTGTATGCGTCAATGACGCTGGCGAACAGAAATCAATATCCGGTCTGGAAGGTGATTATTGCCTGCGACTTTGTCGATCAATCGGGCCGACGGGTCGGCACTCGGGCCTCCGGCATCAGCCAGGTTTTTCGGGTCGGTCGGACGCGCGTCAGCGGCGTCTACTTCATCGCTCGCGGTAACATTCAGGGCGGACAGTGCAGGGTCCTTTCGGCCGAGCGCTTTCCCAGGTCGTCGGTTCCAATGTCCTGATCATAACGGTTATCACCAATCTCTGCCTCCCAGGTTGCTCGCTGCACGGCTCGTCGCGGTCAACCGAATGTCTGTCACCTCTCCCGCTGATTAACTTGCCCCGACGTTCGGCGGCGCGGTCGTAAACCGACGTCGGAGGCGATGCAACGATAAACGATGCAGCTATCGCTCTCACCGTAGCGTTCACGCTCGCCCTCAGGGCGATTTTTTCGATCACTTTCATCAACGACGAAGTTCGCGGCCTGGATACAACATCGATGGCAGGCTAGGGTCGATTGGTGCGGGGCGCCTGCAAACGGCCTGCGGAACTCCGTCGGCTTGCGCGGCGCCCCTGCCAGGGTATTATGTTATGAAGAACAACGCATACTGGGATGCAGCGCGTCGGCAGGGCCGATGGGTTGCCTCGCGTATCGCTCAAGTACCGGTGGCGCAGCTATCTGCTGCGTGGGGAGGGACGAGTGCCCACATCGCTTGTACGGATGTTCAGTGATAGCGCCGAAGGATCGCGTGGCAAGACGCTCGGGCTCTTCGCTGTGTTGATTACAGCCAATGGCCTTGCCTGGACGTGGGCCTTGTTGACGTTCGCGGGTCGGCCGACGCTGCTTGGAACAGCTCTGTTGGCGTATACGCTCGGATTGCGCCATGCCGTCGATGCCGACCACATCGCTGCAATCGACAACGTGGTGCGCAAGTTGATGCAGGAAGGAAAACGGCCGCACTCGGTCGGCTTCTTTTTTGCGCTGGGGCATTCGACGGTGGTCCTAGTGGCGACGCTGGTTGTGGCCGCAGCCGCGGTTGCGTTGCAAGGCCGCCCCGATGATTTCAAGACGATCGGTGGGATCGTTGGCACCTGCGTGTCTGCGCTCTTCTTGTTGGCGATCGCCATCGTCAACTTCGTGATCTTCATCAGAATCTGGCAGAGCTTCCAGCACCTGCGTCGTGGCGGCCGGTTCGAGCCCGAGCACTTTGAGCTGCTGCTCGCCGGGCGGGGACTGTTGGCGCGGTTGTTTAGAACGCTGTTCCGGGTCATTTCCAAGAGTTGGCACATGTACCCGTTGGGGCTGCTGTTCGGGCTTGGTTTTGACACCGCGACGGAAATCGGGCTGCTCGGCATTTCCGCTGCACAGGCGGCGCAAGGTTTGACGAGGGGAGCAACGTTGATCTTTCCAGTCTTGTTCACGGCGGGGATGGCGTTGGTCGATACCACCGATGGCGTGTTCATGGTCGGAGCCTACGGATGGGCGTTCGCGAATCCCATCCGCAAGCTTTGGTACAATCTCACCATCACGGGGGTCTCGGTGCTGGTCGCCTTGCTCGTCGGTGGCGTCCAAGTCCTCGGATTAGTCGCGGACAAACTCGCATTCGAAGGCGGCGTATGGAGTTCGGTGAAAGACCTAAACGACTCGCTGGGAATGTTCGGCGTTTTTGTGATCGGACTATTCGTTCTTTGCTGGATCGTGTCGGCGCTTATCTACCGGTGGAATCGCTACGATGAATTGGGGGCGGACGTGGCCCGACCGCAAAACTAGGGTTTAGGCGGACGTGGTGGTGGCCACCAACGGATGCCCATTGTTTGCATGAAATACCGCGGCGTGCCTCGCGAACTCGCTTAACGAGTTCGTATTGACAGCCGCCCGCTAAATTGGGTCGCCGCCGCCGTTCATGCCGCATGGGAGCCGGATCGACCGTTGCCATCGATCGGGTGTGGCAGGTGCGCCCGGCGGCGAGCTGTGCTCGTTTCGTCACTCAAAGTAATCGTTGTGGCCGGGGTCGCCGGGGTTGGGACGCGACCGAAATGCCCGGACTGGGAGAGCAGGGTTGCGTCCGCGTCGATCCGATTGATCTTGCAAGCAGACCGTCGTCTGAGTTCGCGCAGCCGGTCGCGCCTCTGCAGCGCCAGACCTGCATCAACGCCACGGCGGGCAGAGGCCTTTGACGCGGCGCACGGCTTAATCCCACCGGGTGGCTTAGAGGAACCACCAGCATCGCCTGGCTTTCCGAACGCTAAAGACCGACAACCAGTGTGCCTAGCGCTGCGTCGCTCTGCGGCTTATTTGCCCGTAGGGAGATCGGTCATCACGGCGCTCAATAAGCTTGGTGTTGAATGGCGTGGCTTTTGCGGCAGGAACTGGCTTCGTGTCCGTTGCACGCCGCCGTCGAAGCAGGTTCGCCGGGCGCGAGCAAAAAGTCATCGCCTTGCACGATGACGCCGCCGGTGCCGGCACGGCGCGTCCCCGTCGATCCGTAACGAACGATCAGCGCCCCATCAGGTTTGCGCGCCGCGCTCACCGGGATTTTCGCCGCGCCAACACAGAAAGCTCGGAAGCCGACGAATCTCATGGCGGATACGCAGTTTCACGCAGTCGTAATCGAAGTCCTGGGAGCCGCGGCCTATTACCTAAGTCTTAAGGCTTTGTAGATACCTGGCTAATTATATGGAACCTCAGCGTGTATTTGGTTATGTTCCCCCTCGTAACAATTGCGTCCCGTCGCCTCCTCCACCTCGGAGCAAGGATTGATTATGTTGCTCTCCCGCCTGGCTCTTAGAACCCGCATTTATGGCGGTTTCAGCGTGCTGGTCCTCTTGGGCCTCGCCCTTGCCGTTTTCGGTTGCTGGCAACTGTCGTCAATTAAAGGCGGCGTTCACAGGATGACCAAATTGTCTGACGGCATGGTGCGCGTGCTGCAAATTGGTCGAGCCATCGAAACCATCCACCGCGCGGCAGTCGCTTACATCGTCGCGGGCAACGAGGAGCCGCTTCGTGATGCTTCGAACGCAGCAGCGAAAGCCGCTGAGCTACTTCAAGCCGCTGCCCAGGCGACCACTTCGTCCGATCGGCGCCGCGCGTATAACGAACTCCAAACGTCGCTTAACGAATTTCAGCGAAAGCGCGAAGCGCTGGTTCAATCGACGCAAGCGATCACCACCGAGCGGTCCAAGCTGGTCACCGGGGGTGATCAACTCACCAGCGCGACGACCAAGCTCGTGGAAGCGGCGCGGGCCAGCGGCGATGCATCGGTTAGCCGCACCGCGATCGATATCGAACCCGCCGTACTTCTGGTCCGGGTCGCCAATTGGCGATTCCTAGCGACCCACGACGCCAGCGGCCCCGCCACATTCAAGGCCAATGCCGCCAAAGCCTCGGCCGCTATCACGGCCCTAGAACAAGGCGAGCTTGCGAACGCCATTCGTCCGTTGCTGGCCGCCACCAAGACGGCATTGGCCGACTACGCCGCGGCCTTTGATTCGATTTCGACGCAGATGCTCAAGCGCGATGAGCTCTTCGACAAACAGCTGGCTCCCTTGCTCGTCGACATGCAGACAACAGCCGCAAACGCTCAGAGCTCGCTTAATCAGGATTTCGAGCAGATTCGGGATGCGAACGACGGCGCCATTGAAAGTACCATCGCACTCCAGGAAGTCGCCGCCGGCTTAGCGCTTGTGATCGGCGCATTGATGGCGTTCCTCATCGCCCGCATAATCATCGGTCCGGTAGCGGCCATGACAGAGGCGATGCAGCGGCTGGCCGCCGGCGACATCCGCGTCGAAGTGCCCTCTCGGGACAATTCCGATGAAATAGGCGCGATGGCCCAGGCGGTCGAAGTGTTCAAGCAAAACGTCGTCGAACGGCGACGTCTCGAAGACGAAAAGGCTCAGAACGAGGTGCGCTCCGTCCAAGAACGGTATGTCGCATTGGCTCGTCTCGCTGACACCTTCAGTGGTTCCGTAGGCGGCATCATCGAGACGGTGTCGGCGACAGCGACCGAACTCGAGGCGGCGGCCACGACTCTCACCCGCACCGCCGAAACGACCCATGATCTTGCCGGCGCGGTCGCGGGTGCATCAGAGGACGCCTCGACGAATGTCCAATCGGTTGCGACGGCCGCCGAGGAGCTGTTTGCTTCAGTCAACGAAATCGGCCGCCAAGTGCAACAATCGACGACAATTGCAGCGCAAGCGGTCAAGCAGGCCGAGGCCACTGACGCGCGCATCAGCGATCTGTCGCAGGCGGCAAGCCGCATCGGCGATGTGGTCCAGCTGATTACCGCGATTGCCGAGCAGACAAATCTGCTGGCGCTCAACGCCACCATCGAGGCGGCGCGCGCTGGCGAGTCGGGCAGGGGCTTTGCGGTCGTTGCCCAGGAGGTCAAGACCCTGGCGGCGCAGACTCAGAAAGCTACCGGCGATATCGGCGCGCAGATCACCGGCATGCAGGCCGCGACCCAACAATCCGTTGGGGCCATCAAGGAGATCGGCACCACCATCAGCCAGATCTCAGAGATTGCCTCGATTATTGCGGCCGCCGTTGAGCAGCAAAGCGCCACCACTCAGGAGATCAGCCGAAGTATCAACCGGGCGTCGCAAAGCACAGGCCAAGTCGCGACAAAAATCGGGGAAGTCAACCGAGGCGCCAGCGAGACCGGTTCAGCATCCTCTCAGGTGTTGACGTCAGCCCGCTCGTTGGCGAACGAGGGCAACCGGCTCAAAGTCGAGGTCGAAAAGTTCCTGACAACCGTGCGCGCCGGGTAGCGTTTCAGGGGTTCCTACCAACCCCGAAGGTAAAGCATTCACGCGCGAGCGTCTGACCGCAAGGCGCGTTCTTCATCGCTCGGATGCCGTTCGACGAGATAAGACGCCGGCCGCGGGCGACGTTGAGATCGCGCCGTCCGAGTTCAGTCTTGACCTTTATCCATCAGAGGCCGCAGTCGGGGTGAGAAGCCGATAGGCTTTTTCACGGCCGCAATAAACGATGGCAACGCCACGCAAGCAAAGCCGAGCGCGGCGTTTCATTACGTGGCGCTAAGCCGCAACCCTCGCTCTGCCAGTCGTCCTCGCCATCGTCAAAAAGCCATAGGGGTTGGCTTTTCTCGGCAGCGACAGGGCGGCGAGCGCCGCGGATGGGCCACCGCCTTGGGTCGGAGATGGTTCGCGGACGTCGGCCGAACAGGCGCGAGTGGTGGATCTTGAGGCTCGCATCGCCGATGGCAAGGATCGTACGCCGGACTTCGGTTCACCGACCGCCGGCCCGTGAGCCGCTCGCCAGTCGATCACGCCGTCCCCTACGCATGCAAATCCGTTGGCAATTATTGGTTGCATCGCCACCTCTTGGTTGAATTAGGACATAATTTCAATTGCATTTTTGGCGCAACTGACCTAGGGTCATAAACGGCGGCGGGACGCCGGCTGACCTGGTGTTGGCGACGACCGTCCTCTGCGTTCCGCGTCTCCGCCGCCACCACCTCGCATCCCATCACACCGCACAGCGTGTCATCAAGACGCGCGCCGCTGTCAACAACCGATGGCTCAATCACCTCGATTGCCCGTATTGGATTGCGTCGCGACAATCGTCGGCACACATCAAGTGGCCGCGATCTCAGGTACGTTGATCATGCGCGCGCGAGGCGACTGGATCGCGCGACGGGCCCAAGCGTTCACGCCGGGGGGTAGAGCGTACTTGGTTATGTACTGCCAAAGGATCTCAATAGGGGCGCCGCCAACCGAACCAACGAAGACTATAGCAGCGCCCTCGCTCTTTCGCACATTCCAGAAGGTGGAGATTGCGGGGAACTCTACCTGAGACGCCGGCTTGAAACGCCCTTGAGGCTGTTGACCAATTCCGAACGGCGCACCTTCGGCGGATAGATCACAAGCAGATGCACCGGCAAATCTAAGGTCCGCGAGGCCGGAGAGGTGTACCCGCAGGCACTGGTGTCGGCGGCGAGAGCTCCGGAGAGCGGCGCTACTCTGGAGATCCCAGATGGCACATGACCAAGAAGCCCCCGGCTTTCAGCCGGGGGAGGCTTCACAAGCTTTCTGGTTGATCCGCGAAGTGAGCAGCTGAAGCCATTAGGCTGCGATGAGCCCCTGCCCCAGAAATCCATGGGCGTCCGGTACGCCGGGCAGCACAAAGAAATAGCCGCCGCCAATGGGCTTGATGTATTCCTCCAGCGGCTCGCCTTCGAGGCGACGTTGCACGGTCAGGAACTGAGCGCTCAGGTTGGCTTGAAAGCACACGAACAACAACCCCATATCGAGCTGCCCAGACGCCGTGAGGCCGCGGGTGTAGTTGTAACCTCGCCGCAGGATGCGACTCGACTCGCTCTCTTTGGTTCTGGGATTGGCGAGGCGGATATGAGCATCTAGCGGAATGCGCTCACCGCGTGGATCGCCGACGTAGTTGGGCGGATCGTGTTCGTCCTTAAGGCCGAGCGGGGCACCGCTCGTCTTGTAGCGGCCAATAATGGCCTGCTGTTCACCGAGGGGGGTGCGATCCCAGCGCTCGACCAGATTGCGGATGATGCGCACCGCCTGGTAGGTGCCGCCCGCGGTCCAGGCTGGCTCGTCGGTTTGCGGCTGCACCCAGACGATGCGATCCATCAAGGTCGCATCATGCGTGTCGAGATTGGCTGTGCCGTCTTTGAATCCCAACAGGTTGCGGACCGTGTCCTTTCCCAGGCGCCTGACCGTACGCGGCGGCAGGAAACCATCGAGCTTCCAGCGCAAGGCCATGAGATCAGGCAGGTTCTTAATGAGGTCGCGGAGCGCATGAATATTGGTCTCTGCCGTATTCGCGCAAAATTGCAGCAAAACATCGCCGTGGCACAGCGTTGCATCGAGCGCGTCATTGGCGAACCGTTCCATGGCGACGAGGTGTCTGGGCCGATGCGCTGCGAGCCCAAAGCGTTGGTCGAACAGAGAGGCGCCGATCGCTACCGTGATGGTCAGGTCATCGGGAAGAATCCGCGGCCCAAGCAGGCCGGATTCGGCCGGTGGTAACCTCTGATCGAGCACGGGGACATCGCCGCCGGTGGTGAGGAACGCGATCCGAGCCGTGAGCGTGCGCAATAGTCGTTCGAGATCGTTGCGGTTGTCGGCGAGGACGTCGAAAGCGGCGAGCAGCCCCGCCGCCGGCTGCGGGGTCACGACGCCGGCCTGATGCGGACCGTAGAACGGCTGCGACTCCAGTGCGGGGTCGCCCGTCTCCTCGTTTGGACATTCGCTGGCGGCCGCGCGGTTCGCCGCGGTGCTAAGCGCGATCGTCCCGCCGGCGGCCCCAAGACCGACGATCAGGTGTCGGCGCGAGGGCGTCGGTAACACCTGCGAACGAGGGTTTGCGCGCGACATCAATACCCTCAATCAAGGCCGAGCGTGCCGCGCAACAGCGACAGATCTTCGGCCAATGCCGTGACCGCACCTTTAAGCGCGTTGCGATCGCTGACTTTGAGATCCTCGTATTGCTCAAACCGCCGATCCCCTGTTTGGTAGTGGCCGAGCAACGAATCCACTTTGGAAAAATTCTTCTCGACTCGAGCCACGAGCTCGGCATTGCGCTTTAACAGCAATGGATGCAGCAGATCGAAGATTTTTCGCGCACCGTCGACGTTTGCTTGAAAATCCCATAGATCCGTATGACTGTAACGATCCTC
>Ga0066903_100001860_pt1 | contig 15917 bp, 7 predicted proteins | sample PanSoiMetaGPlot1_FD_67491 | JGI IMG/M metagenome (GOLD analysis project Ga0066903, IMG submission 67491) | Tropical forest soil microbial communities from Panama analyzed to predict greenhouse gas emissions - Panama Soil - Plot 1 (version 2) | ecosystem: Environmental > Terrestrial > Soil >... | reverse complement strand
GCGAACGGTGCGCGTCGACATGATCGGGCCCATCCTGCGCATCATCTTCGATCACGAAGATGGCCGTGTCCTTCCAGTAAGGACTCTGAGAAACTGCTTCGACCAATTTGCCCAGGGCATAGTCGTTGTCGGCAACAAAAAATTGTGGCGTCGGACGGTTCGCTCTCAGACCGTCCGTGTGGTCATTTGAAAGACGCACGATCGACAGGTTGGCTAAACGATCCGGCTGCCCCGCTTCCCGATCAGCGACGAAACTTCTGAACTCCTCCAGCCAGGCGCCGATGCGCGAGGCGCCGCGAAAAGCGGCCTCGCTGTTCCGGCTGCTGATCAAAGGATTGGCGCCGCCACCCGTCTTCGCCGCCCGATAGGAATCAATCGTCATGGCGTCCGGCGTGTCCAAATCGAAATTGCGCGCCTGTTCGCTGAAATGGCCCTCAAGTGATTTCTTGGTGGCAAAGGCCGACACGTTCGGCGAGAGATCGGGATACGATTTAGTTCGATTCCTCTTGATGGCGTCGACATCAGCCTGCGAAAGCGTGGCGATGAATTCACCGTAGTTGCGATAAGTCAGACCACCCCGAGCTGCTGCATCCCAAAGATAAAGAGTCTCGGGCTCAGCCACATCGCGTGAGCCGTGCAGGTAGGGCACAAAACGCCGCAGGAAGTTGGCTACGTCCTCGGCTGATACCGCTCCCTTAAACAAAGAGGGTTCATTGGATCTGGGCTCGTAATCGGGCAGCCGGTTGAAGCCTTCGTAGTCATAACCTCGGCCGCGCCTGCTGTACTGCCAGCGAAATCCTTTGTCGACGTAATCGCTCGAGAAAGCAGCCGTGGACCAGTTGTGACCGTCGGGACTTGCCTCAGAGTTGACGAAGAAGCGATCGAACAAACCGAAACGCAGCGCGAGCGCGTGGTAGTTCGGAGTGATGTCCTGGGCCGTACCGTCGGGCCGGGCCGCCGCCACGCCGGCTCCGAAGATTGCCAGGTTCTCATCGCCGTCAGCGCGCGCCCCATTACCAGCGGCCTTGAGATCGCCTAAAACCTGATCGTAAGTGCGATTCTCTCTAATCACATAAATCACATGTTTGATGGGCGAGTTTCCCGGGAAAAGCCGCGCTCGCTGGGCCCCGAGCAAGCCATTGTTGCGCATCACCTGCTGGGTGTACCGGGCCAGGTCCGGATCACCCGGGGCGCCGATCATGCTGATATTACCGACGACGATCGAGACGCTGTACTGGCCGCCTTGTCTGCCGCGGCCGGTGCCGCCGGGAAAGCGGTCATTGGGCGCATTGGGAACCCGCCCCGATTTATTAACTGACAACGATGAGTTGTCGACCCCAGTCCCTTTCCCATTTCCGACAAACAAGCTGCCGCCCACGGAGGCAACCGCCGAAGGATATTGTCCCGTGGGAATAAAGCCGCGCACATGACTGGCACCATTACGCGGGCGCGCGGGATAAGCGGTGGGCTCAAACGAAGCAGAACTGTCCATCGGTGCGGGCGAGAGCGTCACCACGGCAATCGAATTGCTGTGGGCATTGGCAACGAACAAGGTCGTGCCCGCGCTGTCGAGGGCCAGGCCTTCCGGACTGTTTCCCGTCAAGGCCTTCTCGGCGAGCCGGACACTGATGCGTTCTACTTCGCGATCATACCGGGTATCAATCATCGACACCGTATCGTCGCCCGTGTTGGCGACAAACAAGCGGCTGCGAGAGCCGTCCCAAATCATCGCCGTCGGATGCTGCCCCACCGGAATGTAGGAAACTCGCCGCTCTTTCTGCGTGAAGTCGACGACGGCCACCGAATCATCATTCCAGCAGGAGACATAGACCTTGGAGGTCGAGTCGCCTGGTTCGTGGCGCGTCACGGCGCCGGCCGAGCTCAGGGACGTTTCTTTGTTGGGCGACAGTTCAAGTCTCGGTAAGGAGCGACTGCTGGGCGGGCCGTACGGCAGGGCCACTACGGCATAGGGATAAGTAAAATGCTCTTCGCTTGCGCTTGGGTGATTCCGACCCGGCAGCGCGATTCGTTCCAACTTTCTCGCGCCGCGTAGATCGCTGACAATGCCCAGGCTATCGCTCAAGTTATTTGCGATGAACAACGAATCGCCATCAGGACTGAGGGCGATGCCGGCTGGATAAACCGGCGCGTGATTCTCGTTATAACGGGCCGAAGGAGCATATTCGGCGAAACCGCTGACGTCGATAAACGGCGCCGTCACGGTCGTGTCGGGGCCGGGGGAGGCGGGCGTTAATGGAATCCTCTCTCCCGGCCGAAAACGAAACATCCAAATCTTGTTTTCAAATCCACCTGAGGCATAGAGCGTATACGAGCCGTCATCAGCGGCCGCTTGAGTAAACGCCACGCCTACATTGACACTCTGCGGCGACGGGAAGAATACGTTTTGGATTACCGCCGGAGCCGGAGCAGCATTTAGATCAATGACGGCCAGAGACTGCTGGCCGCGGTTGCCTGCCTCGTTAAATTGGATTCCGTAACCGCTGTTCACCGCGATCAAATATCGCCCGCTGCCATCGCGCCCGGCGTGATCGGGACTGCGGACAAAATTCACGGGTAACGAACCTACTGCCGGCTGACCCGTCGTCTTATCGATTACCAGCGATCCAGCCGGAGTGATAGGCCGGCCTTCGCTCGCCGGTTCGTCTTCAGGCGTGAGGTTCGCCGAAGAAGTATGGCTCACAGTAATGCCGATCAAAATCGCGAGGCCGAGAGTGCTCGCGGCAAGGATGGTTCTGGCGGATTGCCTTCGCTGCATATTTACCCTCCTGCGCGGAAGTCCTGGATCACAAACCTGCTGAGCTAACGGGAAATCGCCGACTAGTAAGGCTGGATAGCTCGTTCGTTTTTTGGAAGGACGACCTTACCCGAAATCTGTTAAATCGTCGTTAACTTTCTGAAATTAGCGTGCGCGCATTAGTTTTCGGTTAGCGCCAGCCTAAAATCACAAGTGGTCAGTCGACGTTAGGCTGCGGTCTCTTCTGAACTGTGCTCACCACTTCTTAGTACTGGCGCGTCTGCGACGTGGAGCCCCGACCAAAACCGCGGCCGGGCGCGTGACTCAGGGGCAGGACGCCCGGGCCACTATGCTAATTTAGGGCATTGACATACCTGACGACTCCTTCGAAGTGCCGCCTGGTGAACGCCGCAGGCGTTCGCAAATTGGGAGGCCCAGGGCAACGCCCTGGGTCAGGAGTCCCTTTATCATTAACGAACTCTGAAAGAGTTCGCGAATTGATCGAGGACTTAAAATGCATCTCTCGGCAACCCCTTCCGGGTTGCGAACAAATGCTGGCCCAATACCCAGGGTAGCGCGCTGGTGCGCGCAACCCTGGGCTGGAATTAATAAACGCCTGCGGCGTTTAGCCCGTGGATAAACGCGTGCTGGAGTTCTCAAGTATGTCATTGCGGTAATTAGGTCGCCAGCCAGCGGGCGACGTTCTGCACGTAGGTCTTCACGTCAGCAAGTCTTTCGGGTGATCGCTCTATTTGATTACCCGGCGGCTCCTCGAGAAAGCTGGGACAGCCCATCGACGTGTCCCAGTTGTAATCGGCCAGATGATGAAAGCTTGATTGGGCAATGGCGCGGCCGAGCATGTTGCCCTGCTTATCGCGTCGATGCTCGAAGGCCACGATCAAATTGAATGACCGGCCGGTTACCTGGCTGGTCCCGGTCGCAATCACGTTCGCGAGATTCTCTCCGGCGGGGACACCAACCGCTCCCTCGTGAGGATGGGCGGGAAAATATTCGATGATGCCCGAAGCATTATGAGAATTCCGGAGCACCTCGTGAACCGGAACGATCGGATTGATCTTCTGGTAATCGCCGTTGCTCCCGGAATGATAGTTGGGCCAGGAGATGCTTTTATTGTCGTGGTCATCTCGCGAGTGACGCGAGTCGTCGGGATCCGGGTGCCGCGTATGAAAGAAATGCGCCCGGCCGACGCCACCTAAAGTGCACAAAGATGATCCGAGATCCTGATGATCGCGAGTTGTGAGCATTCCGCCACCTGCCTGGTAAAAGCGAGTGATGCCCTGACAGTCGGCGAGGCTCAAGCCATTGCCGGAGTCCACGGCAAAAAGCCAGAGCTCGTCGAAGTCGGTGGTATCGAGCACACTTAAGACTACGTCGTTGCCGTCGCCGTCGCTTTCGCGGTCGCGGGTGGTGACCTGGAAAACTCTCCTGCCTTTGTCGTCGGTGATGGCAGACAGATGGTCGCGCAGCAAAGAAAACCGTCTGATGTTCCAATCATCTTCAATCGAGGGAATAGTTGTCTGTAATAAAATCTGAATCGGACTTTCCATGGCGATATCCGTTGAAGTCGATGCGGCAGTGTTAATCGAGTCCGTCGTAAAAACTGATCTTTGTGCCTCGGTGCGATCTTTGTGTCTCTGGGGTGAAGGTGCCTTGAACCAGTTTCACCACCGAGACACCGAGAGTCTTCACAAAGGCACAGAGAAAAGCTGGTTCCGACAGACTCGAATTGCGGTCTCCGCCTCAACATGAATTCTGGTTAATCTTTCGAGCTCGGCTTCCGCGTTCTGGATCGGTTTCAAAGTGTCGCCAGCGGCAAGCTACGATAACGCTTCCCCGTCAAACGGGCGAGAGCGTTGACGACGGCCGGGGAAATTACCGGCACTGGCGGTTCACCACATCCGGTTGGCGGCTCGGTACTCGGGACTATGTACACCTCTACGATTGCCGGCGCGTCGACGATGTACGGGGGTGTGTAACCATCGAAATTTCGTTGCTCGACGCGACCGTCTTTGAAAGTAATTGCGCCCCGGGCCATCAGTTGGGTAACCCCGAAACCGATTCCCGCCTGAAACTGGCTTTCGACCGTAAGCGGATTTACCGCCAATCCGCAATGAAGCGCGACGGTGACGCGATGAATCCTGGGCCGGCGGTTTTCGATCGAGACATCGGCGGCGCAGGCGACTGCCGTGTCGAACGATTCATGACACGAGATTCCCAGCGCGTGACCTTTGGCTAATTTGCCGCGCCCGGGCGCGATCTTTTCCGCCAGCAGATCAAGCGCTGCGCGCAATTTCCGGGCTTCGGGCTTGAGCAGTTTACGGCGGTAGTCAATTGGGTCGACGCGGGCCCGCGTGGCTAACTCATCAATTAATGTTTCCATGACAAAGGCATTGTGGGTGTGACCGACGGAACGCCACCAAAGCACGGGGACGTTGACGGTGGGGTTGTGCGCTGTGACATGAAAATTCGGAATGTCGTAGCTCGTATCGGCCGCGCCTTCCACGGTCGTAGCATCAACACCATTCTTAATCAGCATCGCCGCAAATGGCGTCCCGGCGACCAGAGATTGCCCGACGATCACATGGCGCCAGGCGGCGGGCATGCCGTCGGGGCCGAGCCCGACCTCGACTCGATGGGCGTGCATCGGCCGATAGTAGCCGCCGCGGACGTCGTCTTCGCGACTCCAGATGAGCTTTACCGGGGTGCCGCGAAATCGTTTGGCGATCGCTGCGGCTTCACGCGGAACGTGGGCGTCGATTACCGCCCGGCGGCCAAATCCCCCACCGGCAAATTCAGTGTGAAAGGTGACTTGTTCAGGTTTGAGACCGAGCACCTCGCCGATCGCCATTTGATCCATGGTTTGGAATTGAGAAGGCACCCAGGCTTCCGCGCGATCACCATCAAAGCGAACGGTGGCGTTGAGCGGTTCCATCGGCGCGTGCGCGAGATAAGGAAACTCGTATTCGGCACTGATTCGATTACCCGCGGCGATCTGATCCAGCGCCTTTTCGTCGCCGCGCGCGACCGCCACGTTGCCTTGCGTGCGAGATAACTCCTGGTACTTACTCCGCAATTGCGAAGTGTCCGGCTGCTCAACTCCCGAGAGGTCCCAATCAATCTGCAAACGATCACGGCCCTGCTTGGCCTGCCAAAAGCGATCGGCGACGACCGCGACCCCAGTACCCCTCGTGAGCGAAATCTCAAAGACGTCACGCACACCTTCGATGGCGCGCGCCTCCTTGTCGCTCACGGTTTTGGCGCGCGCGCCGAACACCGGCGGATGCGCGATGAGCGCCACTTTCATTCCCGGCAGATCCAAATCGAGGCCAAACCTTTGCGAGCCATTGCACTTTGCGGCGCTGTCCAGTCGCCGGACTCTTTTGCCGATCAAGCGAAATTCATTCGGACTCTTCAGACTTACTTTTTCGGGCACGGGCCGGTGCGCGGCCTCGTCTGCCAGTTCAGCATACCTGGCCGATTTCTTGTCTGGTCCATAAACCACACTGGCTTCGGTGCGACAACTGGCGGGCGATACGTGCCAGCGGTCGGCGGCCGCCGCGACGAGCAGCGCGCGCGTCCGGGCGCCCAATTCGCGATACTGCTGAAATGAATGCGCGATCGAGCCCGACCCACCTACCATCTGAATGCCAAAGACCGGATCCTTGTAGACATCGGCGGCCGGCGCCAGTTCACCAATCACCTGAGACCAGTCGGCATCCATTTCGTCTGCCAGGATCATCGGCAGAGAAGTCTGCACCCCCTGGCCAAATTCCAGCCGGTTGACGGTGATGACAATCTTGCCGTCAGGTTTGATATGCACAAAGGCGTCGGGCGGATAAATCCTGGCCGGCCGGCCGCCTTCCTGCGCCTGACCGGGAAAATCGAGATAAAGTGAGACTAATAAGCCTCCGGCGGCGGCGGTTGATACGCGCAGGAAGCTGCGCCGGTTGAGATGCAGATCGTCTTCGCTTTTCCTTGCGGCTCGCATGCTTCGTCCTCTTTTACTTCAATTGTTGGGCCGCGCTCTTGATGGCCTCGCGAATGCGTACGTAGGTAGCGCACCGGCAAAGATTCCCGCCCATCGATTCTTCGATATTCGTGTCGGTTGGTTTCGGCGTCGCTTTGAGCAGCGCCACAGCGCTCATTATTTGTCCGCTCTGACAATAGCCGCATTGCACGACATCTTTGTCCAGCCAGGCTTCCTGTACCACCCGGCCAATCGTGTCGTTGGCCATCGCTTCAATTGTGACAATGGGCCGATCGCCAATCAGTGAAACCGGTACGACGCAGGAACGAGTCGCAATACCGTCGAGATGCACCGTGCACGCGCCACAGGCACTGATGCCGCAACCATATTTCGTGCCGGTCATCTTTAACTCTTCGCGCAAGACCCAGAGGAGCGGCGTGGAAGGATCGACGTCAACGCGTTTGCTTTGGCCATTCACATTCAATTGATAAGTCGCCATGACGGTCTCCTACTTCTCGGCCGGACAAGGTGTCCCGGCGGCGATCCAGTTACGAGTCGCGGCCACGAACTCTGCGTGACTAAGCGGCGGCACGCTGCGAAGGCTGCCGTCTGGTCTTCGTCCCGGATTCCAGGCCCAAAGGACGAGCGCCTCTTCGGTGTGATGTTTGAGCAGAGCCGGTCCATCCAGGCCGCTATTCTTTGAGCGATCGATCAACGCGCGACACACGAGGGCACTGGACAGTAGTTGATCATTGGCGTCCTGCCAGCGCATCGACAGGGGCGCCAGATGCCAGTTATGTCCGCCCGGAACCCCGGTGCTGTCGGCATTCGCTTCCTGATGACAGCTGACACAATTCAATCCCGGCACACCTCTGCCTGCCGGACCGCGGACGACATTGGCAAAATGACGATGGCGATCATCGCCTTGCTGCGGGTAGTTGGTGGCCGTGTGACAGTTGATGCAGCGAGGCGACGTTAAGACTGAATAGACCTGCTGCCAGGCTGCCAGGCCGTCCGCAACGTTGTCGCTAATTCCCCGGGCCGCATTGCCGGCAGGGCTCGCAGACTGAAAGGAGATCATCAAGCTCAAAGGAACAATCAGTGATACCAAGACCCTGACGATCGATTTGCGGCGCGGCAACATGATCTCCTCCGCTCTCCTGGCGCTTAAGAACACCTGAAAATTGAATTTGAAAGAATGTAACAACTCTGAGGTATGACTTTCAACTCCGCTAATCGGCCGGTTCTTACTTGAGGTGAATTAGACTGGTGCGTTCCCTTGCGCTAAATATCACTCGAGGTCAGGAAGGGGCCGGCCCCCGCGTGAAGAGAAACTGTGTTCCATAAGGGTGCAAACTCGACTGAGCTGGGGAGGCCCCACTTCCTGACCATGAGAATTCTTTACTTGAGACCGCAGCCTGAGAGGAATCGCTCGGAGGTGAGTGTAATTCGCGCCGGAATATTTGGAGCGCGGTAACTGGTCACCGCTTTGCTTGATGAGACAGGTGCTGGCGAATAAAAGCGCCGACAAAGTCGGCGCACTTCAGGGGTTTACCCCTGCCTCCAGATCCTGATTGCTCGATCCGGATAGTCGGTAATTATGCCGTCAAGATTCAACTGCTTCATCGCTTGCAGGTCCGATTCTTCGTTAACCGTCCAGGGAATGATCTTGATGCCCTTCTGCCGGCAGTAGGCGACCGTAGCGTGGTCCACCAGCAGGAAATTCGGACTGTAGACGTCAGGTTGAAACCCCAATCGCTCGAGATTGCGCTCGATTCCGTCTTTATTCTCGACCAACAGCACCAGCGGTAATTTCACTGGATAGTTCCGAAACTCCTGCAACGTGCGCACATCAAACGACTGAATCATCACCTGTTTCTGCATACCTTCTTTCAGGATTTCATCATAAAGAAGTTTGGCGAAGACAGCCGGTTTGGGATGGTATAGATCATCCCCGGCAGGTGTGGACTTGGTCTCGACGTTATATCGAACCAGACTGAGACCGTGCTCCTTAATATATTTGCGGGTTTCCCGAAAGACGTCGCTTAACAGTGGCTTGTAGGTCCTGAGCTTCTGCTGGGTGGGAAAGCGTTTATTGCCCAGGCTGCCAACGTCGTAACGCCTGATCTCGGCATAATCCATTTTGAAGAGGTTGTATTGGGTCTGCTTATCCGGAGCGATCTCGTGTCCATCCGGATCGAGCGTTATGTCGGCTGCAAAGTATGGATCGTGCGAGACCACCAGCTGCTGGTCCCGGCTCACCACCACGTCGAGCTCCAGTGTGTTGACTCCCAAATCGATCGCCTTGAGAAACGCGGGAATGGTGTTTTCAGGCATCAGTCCCCGGCAACCGCGATGGCCTTCGATATCAAAGCTCGAGACAGCCTGGGGATGGTTTGAAATGCTGAGGACGAGCGTGAAAAGTATTGTAAGTGAAGTTCGTTGGAGCATGCTGGTTACCTTGCCCGACCGTAGTGCGCCCGGTCATTAAGCGGATCGGCAGCCTCCGGATTTCGAAGGCTGCCCGAGCTCCGCTGTCTTCGCTGCTGGCGGGCGAAGACTTCCTAGAAATTCAGTTTCACGGCGAACTGTATCTGCCTGGCCGGAAAGGTACTCGTGATCGTCCCAAACGCGCCGCTCGTAATGTCCGAAGTTGCGGCTTGAAAATTGGTCTTGTTGAAAAGATTGAAAAACTCGGCGCGAAATTCGAGCCTGGTAGCTTCCGTGATGGGCAGATGAAATTGCTTCTGCACTCCGAGATCGAATTGGAAGAACGCGTTGCTGCGCGCAATATTACGACCGGCGTTGCCGAAAGGCGCCGTGACCGGCGGTCGCTGCAGGCAGGCGGCGTTGAAGTAACCGGCAATCGGATTTGGCCGGGCTGCATGATTCGTCGGGTCACAGGTGACATTCGGCCGCAGCGCCACCCCACCCAAAAATGTTGCCAAATTATTCGTCACCGGCGAAGGCCCGTAACGGAAATTGATCGTCTGGCCGCTCGCCATGGTATTGATGCCGCTGAGGGTCCAGCCACCGATGATGGCATCAAGGACCGAGTTCATATCAGCACCAAAGGCGCGACCGCGACCCAAAGGCACGTCCCAAACAAAGCTCGTTGTGTTGTTGAGCGGTTGGTCAAAGGCGGAGCGGCCGTTGTCGGCATCGATATTGTGTATGTCCTGAGGTTGGCCGGTATTTCCATTCGGCTCTTCCAGCACCTGCGTGACATCGTCCGTAGCTTTCGAGTACGTAAACGAATTCAGCAGGTAAAGACCGCGGCTGAAACGGCGCTCGAATTTCACCTGCAACGCGTCATAGTTCGAAAACGCTTGCGGCAATACGGCCGAGATGGTGGCGAAACCCGGAATCGGGCGCCGAGCCTGCAACGAAGGCTGCTGCGCCGCCGGTAAAGCCGCCTCGGCCTCAGTTAGCGGACGCGCCTGATTGAAATCTGCGATTAGGACCAGGTTTCTCGCGCGGTTGCCGACATACGCCACGTCAATGACGGTGTTGGCAAAGATTTCCCGTTGCACCGAGAGCTGCCAATTCTGCACGTAGCTGGTCGGGGTGTTGCGGGGAATGTAGAGAGTCACGTTGTTAGGCAAGCCGCTCGGATAACCCTGTTGGGTGGTCCGGAAGCAGCCGCTGAAGTTATTGCCGGTGCATACCGGGTTCGTCGACGCCGGAGCAGTCTGAGCAAGAGCCGCCCGGGTGATCTGCGGAAAGTTAGTAGCCAAGAGGTTGGCGCTGCCCAGCCGGTTGAAATAGACGTATCCCATCCCGAACCCGCCGCGGAGCACTGTCCGCGGGGAAAGGTTATAGGCAAATCCGACGCGCGGTCCGAAGTTGTTGTAATCAGGATCGACGAGACTGCGATTGTAGATCGACCCGTCGCGGGCCTGAATGATCGTATTGGTCGTGGGATCATAGTTCGACAGGCGATTGTGCTTTTCATAGATCGGCGTCGAGAACTCGTAGCGCAGACCAAGATTCAGCGTCAGCTTTCGATTGACCTTGAAATCGTCCTGGATATAACCAAAGTGCAGTCGCTGCCGCAGATTCACCACCAGCAGGTTCGCCAACTCGTACTGGCTGCGCGCGCCAAAATAAAAGTCGGCGAGGTTGTAAAGATTGTTTGCCGCCGCGCCGGCAGGCCGGCTGAATTGGCCGCTGTAGGTGTCCAGGCCCATCAGCGGGTTGGTGTCCTGCACGTCGGTATTCACGGCCAGATATTCGTAGCCGGCTTTCAAACTGTGCCGCCCGCGCGTGAAGGCATAGCTCAGGCGGATATCGATGTCGCGCGGATTCTGAAACTGAGGATTGGTCGCCTGCCGGCCCAGTTGCGAAAAGCCCGTGATCGTCTGCGTCGTCAAACCGCCAGTCACGGTGGGATCGTCCGGCAAACCGTTGATGCCGTACAACTGCTGCATGCTCGGCCCGCCGGTCAGAGGCGGTTTCTTGCCGGCATCAATTCGCGAATAGGCAAAGCGCAAATCCATCACCGAAGAGTTTTCAAAAGTGTAATTGCCGCTCAGGATAAATTGCCGGTTGAGGATATCAACGAAGCCGTTTTGATTGCTCCCCGAGGGTCCGGGAATGTTTGGAGCCTCGAAGCCGTGCGAGGTGCGGTTGCTATAACGGCCAAAGATGTTGAGCTTGTCATTAAACCGGTGGTCGATGCGGAAATTGTATTTGTCGTTAAAGTTCCGGTTCAGCACCAACTGCTGGTAGTTGTTGCCGGGCACGCCCAACAGATTCGGCGTAGGCAAATCATTAAGCACCTGTTGCGCAAAAGTGCTTAAGGGAATTTGGGTGCCCGCCGGAAATAGATCGCCGGTAAACGGGTTCCGCACTGCGACCGCCAGAATACCGCTGCGTTGCGCCAGGGTTGGCAGGTTGGAAAATACCAGATTCTTTTGGATCTGCCGGAAGCCTTCGTAGTCCCCGAAAAAGAACGTGCGATCCTTGATAATCGGACCGCCAAAGGTAAACCCGAACTGATTACGCAGCAGCGGCGGCTTGACACCGAGATTTGGCTTGAAGAATCCGACCGCGTTCAAGACGGTGTTGCGGTGGAATTCCCAGGCTGAGCCGTGAAACTGATTGGTGCCGCTGCGATATGAAGCATTGATGACGGCGCCTCCCGACCGGCCATATTCAGCGCTGTAGGAATTCGTTTCGACTTTGAATTGCGCCACGGCATCGGGCGAAACCTGGACCACCTGGTTGGAAAAGCTCTGATTACTGGTGCCGTAGGCGTTGTTATCGATGCCATCCAGCAGAAAATTGTTCACCGTACTCCGCAGCCCGTTCACGTTGAAAGAGGCTTCGCGGCCAGGACTGCCAATCCCATTAAAAGAAGATTCGCGCACGCCCGGCGCGAGCAATGTCAGGTTGGCATAAGAACGACCGTTGAGCGGCAGGGAAACGATTTGTTGCCGCTGCACCACCTGACCGCGCTCGCTCGAGTCGGTTTCCAAAAGACTGGCGGCGTCGGTAATCGTAACGGTGGCGACCGCCGCGGCGATTTGCAGATTGAGATCTACTCTTTGCCGGGCATTGACGGTGATATCGACGTCGTCCGCGATCACTTTGCCGAAGCCGTTAGCTTCCGCGATGATTTGGTATTTTCCAATCTTGGTGTTGACGAATTGATAGTCTCCGTTCGTGTCGGTCGTGGTGCCGGCGGAGATTCCCGTCCCCAGGTTCCTGAGGGTTACCGTAGCGCCGCTAATCGCGGAGCCGTTGGGATCACGGACCGTACCCAGCACGGTCGCGGTCTCGAACTGGCCTGCGGCCGGCGTCACAAAAGACAGGCTCACCGCTAACGCAGCCAACGCGAAACAAAGTAATCGTTGGATCTTCATCTGCCCTCCTGGTAATCGAAATCGGAAATAGTCCGCGAACCCGCCTCTACCATCTGGTGGCATGCCGGCGGGCACACAAAGAGTTGGTATTCGCTTTTCACGAATATTCACGTCAGACGACAACGGTGGTAACGAGACTTACTAGAGCAAGGTCACCGCGCGCTCGTGCGGCCGCACACAATCATCAGCTTCAGCGCATTGTCAGATTAGAATCTTCGTTATACACGAGCGCTGTTACAGTCGTTTTAAAGATGCATGAACTTTATGTGCACAGGTGGGGCGGGAGAGGGGACACGGTGGACGGGATGGACCTGGTGGACGTGGTGGACGTCGTGGACATCGTGGACGTGGTGGACGTGGTGGACGTGGTGGACATCGTGGACATCGTGGACACATTGGACATGGTTGGACCCATAGGCTAAGGGTCCACTATGTCCACTATGTCCACTACGTCCACTACGTCCACTACGTCCACTATGTCCACCAGGTCCACGACGTCCACCACGTCCACTGTGCAACACTACTCCACTCCAGCCAATTGCTTGGCCGCCGGACGCTATTCGCCAGCGAGGCGCTCCGCCTCGCGCAGGAACCGCGGCGAATCGCACGCGGCGACCAGCCGCTCGTAACTTTCGAGCTGCTCCAGCGCCTTTTGACGCCTGGCGGCCGGCTCCCGCTGGGCGCGATTAGATTCCTTCATCGCCGCCAGGAGCACATCCAGTTGCAGGGGGCCCAACCAGAGATAGCATACACGCGAGTCTGTTTCGGCGATTAGATCGGCCGCCGCCGCACACAAACGCTCCGCTTCATCCAACTCGCCGCGCTTCAAGCGCACCTCGGCGAGGCAGCGATGTCCCTCAAAACGCGAGTAGAGCAAGCCCAGGTTTTCACTCTGCTCAAAATTTTCCAACGCCAGCCGCAGGGCCTCGTCAAGGACTTGCCGGCGCTCCGCATCGTTCTCGCCGGCCACTATTTGGTTGGCTTTATCCGCCAGGACGATCGCCAGATTTCCTTTAAGCAACGAGCCGGCGCGGCGCTCGCCGATAAAATCTGCCAGGGCGATGCCTTCGGTGTACTCACGTTCTGCCCGCGCCGAATCGCCGGTGAAGTACGAGCACATGCCGGCGACGAAACAGGCCCAGGCCCGGCGCTCGCGTGATTGCAGCCGCTCAACTAACTCGATTTCGCGCTCGGCATGTTCGAGTCCCGCGCGAAAGTCCCCTTTGTGGATCGCGTTTTCACCGAGAAACTCAAACCCGGCGGCCTGAGCGAAAAGGACATTGTGGGCGGTGCCGAACTCGACCGCCTTCTGGGCCCAACGATCTGCTTCAGTGTACTGTCCGTAATGCTGATTGGCGCCGGCCAGAAAGCTGTAAATCCGGGAAACAATCGGCGCGGCAAACTTCGAGATTGAGTCGGCGCCCACAATCGGCTCGACCAGATCAGCGGCCCTTTGCAGGAGTTCAATAGCTTTAAGATGACGCCCGGCCAAATGATGAAACCGGCCTTCAATGGACAGCGCGTTCGCGGTCTCGAGCGGGTTCGTCTGCGGGTTGAGCACAGCCAACGCTTCGCGGATGTATTCAAGTCCGCGCTGGTCGCCCGTGGATACCAGCGAGCCGGCGGCATGCACTTGCAGGCGCGCGCGCACCTCAGGCGCAGCCGGGAAGGAAAGAGCGCGCTCGAAGTGTTCTCCCGCGGCGATCGTTTCGCCGTGGAGCGTGTACACCTTGCCGATCAATTCTTCCTGCGCCAGCTGTTCCTCAACCAGACCCAAAGCTTCGGCGCACTCCAGGGCGCGGCCATACGCGGCGATGGCTTCGTCGAAGGCAAACAGCCGGACGGCCTCGCGGGCCGCCTGCTTGGCATACTTAAGTGCGTGCTCGTACTCACCGGCGTGAATGTAATGATACGCGAGCCGCTCAACGGCGCAGCCGCCCGGCCCGCAATGACGCTCGAGTCCTTCCGCCGCATTGCGATGCAGACGCCGCCGCCGGATCGGGTTCAGTTCTTCGTAAAGCACCTCGCGAATCTTATCGTGGGTGAAGGTGAACGATTCATCGTTTCCGGCAACGATCAATTGAGCGCCGGTGGATTCATCGAGCGCATCGAGCAGTTCATCTTCTGAGCTGTTGGCAGCCGTCGCTTTGAGCTCCTCAAAGCGGAAAGTCTTACCCAGCACGGCCGCGGCTCGCAACACCTCGTTGGCCTGCGAGCTGACTCTATTCAGCCGGTTGCCGATGGCTTCCTTCATACTTTGAGGAATGACCAGTTCGTGTAGATGACAACGCTTCCAACGTCCGCTTTCCCGGTGCAACGAGCCCTGCTCGATCAGAGCTTTCAAAACCTCTTCCACAAAAAACGGATTGCCTTCAGTCTCACGATGCACGGCGGTGCCAAACTCGGCGCTTACCTCTTCACCCAGCAGCGCGCCTAATTGCGCAGATGTTTCCGCCGCGTCGAAACGGCGCAAAGTGATGCGCGTGATCAGGCGTTCGCGATTCCAATCGACCAGAGCTTTCGCCAGCGGGTGTGCCCGGTCGAGCTCCGTCTCGCGGTAGCAGCCGACCATGAACACGCGCTCCTCGCGCGTTTGCCGCAGCAGATGCGCCAGCAGCCAGAGTGTGCCGCGATCTGCCCAGTGCAGGTCATCCGCATAAAAAAGCAGCCCGTTCCGCTGTGCCAGATTGGCAAAGACCTGCGCTACCGCGTCAAAGAACAGCAGCCGCTCCTCATGTGGCGGCAAGTCGTGCGGCGCGGGGAAAGGCCCCAGGCGTGATTCGATTTCGGGCGCCAGTTTAGCGATTTGCGCGGCTGAATCGCCCAAAGCAGTTCGTAAATCAGCATCATCTTTCTGTTCCCGCACCCAGCGGCGAAAGGCTTCCACAAAAGGCAGGTAAGGAGTGGTCGCTTCGTATTCGTAACAGCCGCCGCGCAAAACGACCGCGCCATCGACGGCTGCCTGAATGGTAAGTTCCCGAGCCAGACGCGACTTACCGGCGCCGGGCTCGCCGCTGAAAAGGATTGCATGGCCGTGACCTTCGCGCGCATGACGCCACAATTCACGCGCCTCGGCCAGCTCGCTCACGCGCCCGACTAAACGCCCGCGCGAGAGCGCATCGAGAATCGCTACGCTGTCAACCGCTTCACTCTCTTCAACCGCATCCGCTGAAGTGAGCGAATCAGCGAGCGCGGCCGCGGTCTCGAGCGCGCTTGAGAATCGATCCGCAGGATTCTTTTGCAGCAAACGCAGGATCACGGCTTCGAGCTTGCGCGGCAGATCCGGACGCAACACGCGCGGCGGAAC
>Ga0066903_100001859_pt1 | contig 15925 bp, 13 predicted proteins | sample PanSoiMetaGPlot1_FD_67491 | JGI IMG/M metagenome (GOLD analysis project Ga0066903, IMG submission 67491) | Tropical forest soil microbial communities from Panama analyzed to predict greenhouse gas emissions - Panama Soil - Plot 1 (version 2) | ecosystem: Environmental > Terrestrial > Soil >... | reverse complement strand
AAGGTGGAGATCGTCAAGCCCTGGAATGAGTCGGCAATTTCCGCCTTCGCGATCGTCAGTCCTATTGGGACGCCATTGCCCAAGCCCTTTGCCGAGGTAATGATGTCAGGCACGACTTCCCAGTGCTCGATGCCAAACCACTTGTTCCCAGTGCGACCCCAGGCAGTCTGTACTTCGTCGGAGATGAAATCGCCGCCGTACTGCTTCACGATGTTGAATGCGATCTTGAAATACTCTTTGGGCGGCGTAATGAAACCTCCGACACCCTGGATAGGTTCGGCGATAAACGCAGCAATACGACCTGATGTCGAAAACTGGATGACGTTCTCAATATCCTTTGCGCAAGCAACTCCGCAGTCGGGATACTTCAATCCGAGCGGGCAGCGATAACAGTAAGGATTCATGGCATGGACAATGCCGACTTCGACCGTCGCACGCCGCCAGGTGTTCATGCCGGTCAGGCCCCGTGCCAGCGAGGAACGTCCGCTGTAACCGTGACGCAGGGCTACAACGTCGAGGCTGCCCGTATGCATTCGAGCCGATTGAATGGCAGTCTCATTAGCCTCGGTGCCGCTATTCGTGAAGTATGACTTTTTTAACTCACCCGGCGTGATCTGTGCCAGTTTTTCTGCCAGGGTGACCATGGGCTCGGTCGGAAAGCATGTTGAGACATGCTGAAGGCGATCGATCTGCGACTTGGTCTTTGAAATCACGCGGGGGTTGCAATGACCGACGCTAATAGTAACGATGCCACCGAAGAAATCGAGGTACTTTTTCCCGTCGACATCCCACACATGTTGCATGAGGCCGTGGTCCATTGGTACGGCATCGGCAAAATATGTCGTGACAGAAGGAAATATGAATTCCTTTTGCTTGCGGTTGATTTCGTCACGGCTGAGGCGGGTTTGATCGGCAGGAATTGTCCGGGTATTCATAGTGTCCTCGGGTCCGCAAATCATGATAAACCACTAATGCCACCATCAGGAGCATCGGCCTATAATCGCAATGAACAATGAAATCATTCTTCCGGCTGGTATTGTTGGCGTTGGTGCTGCTGGTGGTTGCACTCGTGTCAGCTCTCACCGCGATGCGGATTGCGATACACGGTCGCGAAGTCACCGTTCCCAATGTTGTTGGAAAAAGCCCCCAGGAAGCTCGCATCATGTCGGAGCCCAGCGGTCTTCAAATCGTCGTAGAGCGACAGTATTACAGCCAGCATATTGTTGAGGGAAAGATTCTCTCGCAGATACCGGCAGAAGGAACGCACGTGCGGCGGGGCTGGTCGATCCGAGTTGCGGAGAGCCTTGGCCCACAACGCGTCGCGATTCCCAATGTAATGGGGGACAGCCGACGAGCTGCGGAGATCAACATTCGCCGACGGGGGTTGGATATAGGAACGGTTGCTTCGCTTCCGCTGGTCAACACAACGCCAGACCAGGTGTTGGCTCAAAGTCCGTCGCCCAATGCCAGTGGGGTTTCGGCACCCAAAATCAGCTTGCTGCTGGCAGAAGCTCCCCAGCCTCAGGCATTCGTGATGCCGAGTTTCGCCGGGCAACTGCTCGGCAGCGTGACACTGAGTTTGCAGGATGCTGGCCTCAGGGTGGGCAACGTTTCGACGTTGCCGGACACATCTGTAACGCCGGGGCTGGCTGATGTTGTGCCTGGCTCACCACCACCGATCGCCCCCGCCTCACCGAGTAGCGTAATCGTCTCGCAGACGCCTGCGGCGGGAGAGAAAGTGCTCGCCGGAACAGCGGTTAGTTTCCAGGTCAGGTAAACATCAGTTCTTACTCGCACACGTTTTCAAGGATGGCAGCGAAAAAACCATCGCATGGATGAGCGCCGGGAAGCGTTCTTAGGTAAGGCCCGCTGGTCAGATCGCCCGGATCGGACCATGCGAGTTCGCCCTGTTCTTGAAGACCAGCTAACACCCTGATTGCCGGTATTATCCGAAATGTAGAATTTTCTTTCAGGGCAGCATCAATCACGGCCTCATTCTCTTCTATTTCTAGCGAACACGTGGAATATACCAGCCTTCCACGCGGAGCCACATGCTGAAGGGCTGATTGCAAGATGGCCAGCTGGCGAGAATGCAGATCAAGAAGATCTTCTGGTTTGAGTCGCCACTTGATTTCTGGATTTCGCGCTAGTGTTCCAGTACCCGAACAAGAGACATCGGCGAGAACATGGTCAAATGAACGCGCCCCTTGTAGGTGTCGCACGTCGACGTTCACAACTTCCACGTTTTGAGCAGAAACCAACTGGCGCAGAAGACGCGCGCGATGAGGATGCAATTCTGCGGCGAGGATTTTGGCACATGGACTGAGCTCTGCCAGCACACGAGTTTTTCCGCCGGGAGCAGCACAGCAGTCTAAGATCTTCTCCCCTTTTCCAACAAGCACAGCGACAAGCTGAGAAGCTTCGTCCTGCACGAACACACGGCCTTCTCGAAAAGCAGCTGTGTGGGTTACGTCGCCGGACGCTATACGGCGCGCTGAGCGAAGAAGTCGCCCGGGAGAAAGGGTCACGCCTTCTCTTTGCAATTCTGTTTCAACTCGCCGATCGGAGATGCGGACGGCTAAGCCTGGTGGGCTTTGATCATAAAGGCAAATCTGTCGTGCAACGTTCTCTCCGTGGCGATCTGCCCACCGTTCGACAAGCCATTGCGGATGCGACGCTGCCGCGACCAGGCCGGTTATCGTTTTGTTGTCGGTGATGAGGCCCAACGGATCAAACTTCGGACGAGCGCTGATTTTTCGGAGCACGGCATTGGCGAAGGGAACAGCAGATTTCTTTTTCGCGCGCTTCACGAGTTCGACACTCTCATGTACCGCTGCACGCGCTGGAACCCGAGTCAAAAAGAGAATCTGATACGCTGCAAGTCTCAATGCAATCATCACCGGAAGATCGAGCTTGCGCAGTGGCTGCGAGGAATGCTGCTCGATTTCGCGGTCAAGGAGGGAGCGCCAACGCAGGACTCCCATCACCAATTCAGTCGCGAGGCCATGATCGGGAGTACTTAGCTCCTCGAAGCGGGCTGAGTGCAACAACTCAGAAGCGAAAGCATCTCGCTGCTCGACCTGAAGCAGGATGTCGAAGGCGGCGATGCGAGATGGAGAAGCAGACATGGAAGACAGGTTCGAGTTTCAAGTTGCAGAGGCAGATCTGTTCTCAGCCGAGCGTTTCCCCGTCTGGATGATAGCCCTGGATGAATGCCTTCGCGGGTATTCGCTTCTTGCCTTCGAGCTGCAATTCAAGAATCTGGAGGCTCGTACTATGCCCGCAGCCCAAATAAAGACGATCGCCTTCTGTTTTCATCAATCCTTGTGGCAATGTTCTTGTCTCCAGGCACGCCGACCATATTTGCAGATTCTTGCCCCGAAAACCCGTGTATGCCCCGGGCCACGGCTGGAATCCGCGAAGACGATTCGAAATCTCAACCGCCGACCGGGAAAAGTTAATGAGCCCATCTTCTTTCTTGAGTATTGGCGCAAGGGTCGCTTGTAAATGATCCTGCGGACGTGGCTTGATACTGCCATCCTGCAAGCCGAACAAAGTTTCCAGTAGCAAGTTGGCGCCGAGGGATGCCAGGCGAGGAGCGAGAGTCTCGGCTGTATCATCCGGCAGAATTGGTAAGTCCTTCTGCAACAAAATGTCGCCCGTATCGAGTCCCGCGTCGATGCGCATCGTGGTTACGCCTGTGACAGTCTCGCCACGAGCAATTGCCCATTGCATGGGAGCAGCGCCACGATACTTCGGCAGCAGAGAGGCGTGGACGTTCAGATTCCCGAGAGCCGGCATTTCGATCATCCATTGCGGAATGATCCGTCCGTAACCAACGACGATAATTGCCTCAGCACGAAGCTCAGCTAATTGCTTCCGAAACTGTTCGTTGGTTTTGATTTTTTCCGGCTGCGCCACCGGGATGCCAAGCTCCAGCGCGCGCTGCTTTACTGGAGAAAAAGACATCTCCATTCCCCGCCCACGCGGCTTGTCCGGCTGCGTGACGACCAGTGGAACGCGCAATCCAGCTTCGATCAACCGATCCAAGGTGGGGACTGCGAACCGCGGTGTTCCGCAAAAAACCACCGTTAGCGGATTCCGGGGCTCAGGCGACGGAACCGAAGGAGAGCGCTCTACCATTCTCCCGCTTTCACCAGCTTACGGATTTTGCGCTTCATCAGATCACGCTTCAGAGCGCTGAGATGACTAATGTAGAGTTTGCCGTTCAGGTGGTCGATCTCATGGAGAAAAGCGCGGGCGAGCAATTCCTCGCCAGTCTTTTCATACCACTTTCCGTTTACGTCCTGGGCTCGCACCGTGACTTTGCGAGCGCGAGTCACGGGCTCACGAAAATCAGGTACGCTGAGGCAGCCCTCATTCTGATTATGGCGGCCTTCCGTATGAATGACCTCCGGATTTACCAGGACTAGCTTAGCCTCGGGATCTTCCTTGAATGTTACGTCAATGACGGCAAGCCGCTTGGAGATACCAATCTGTGGAGCAGCCAGACCTACGCCGTGGGCGGCGTACATCGACTCGAACATATCCTCGACCAGCGTTTTAAGTTCATCATCAAATTTTGTGATCGGTTCTGCAGACTTTTCGAGCACCGGGTTTCCAAACTTCACGATGGGATAGATCATTCTTAGTAATCAGTCCACCAAATAGAATTATTAGTAGTTCTTCAACTGATCAAGATAGCCTTGCCAGTTGCGTTTCACTTCGATCATGGAGTCGCCACCAAACTTTCGTAAAGCGCATTGAGCCAGAGTCAGGGCAACCATAGCTTCGGCGGCTACTCCGGCCGCGGGGACCACACAGACATCGGAACGCTCGTATGCGGCTCTCACTGGTTCGCGGGTTTCGAAACTGACCGAACCTAAAGGGCGGCGCAACGTTGAAATTGGTTTGAGATAACCACGAATGCGGATGTCCTCACCGTTTGAAACTCCTCCCTCAATTCCTCCAGCGTTGTTGTGAGCACGAGTGAATCTAGAGGAGCCCTGAGCTTTTTCATAACTTATCTCGTCGTGCACAGCGGAACCGTGGGACGCAGCTGCATCAATTCCGGATCCGATCTCGACGGCCTTTACCGCCTGGAGTGACATCACCGCACTAGCAAGCAGTCCATCCAGACGCTCGTCCCATTGAGCGTATGTCCCGAGTCCAGGCGGAACCCTGTGAGCCACGACTTCGAATACACCCCCCAGTGAGTCGCCGGTCTTGAGAACTTCGTCCACCTGTGCTTTCATGCGCTGCTCGGCCTCAGCCTCGGCACAGTTGAGCACAATTTCTTCTTTCTCATATAACTGGCGTAAACGATCCCATGGGACTTCTGTACGAGGAATTGTTTCCTCTCCGACAGAGGTCACATGACTCAGGACTTCTATCCCTAATTCACGCAGGAAAAGTTTTGCCAATGCCCCGATTGCCACTCGCGCGGCGGACTCCCTAGCCGAAGCTCTCTCCAACACAAATCGTGCTTCAGGAAAGTTATATTTCAATGCCCCTGCAAGATCGGCGTGTCCCGGACGCGGCGATGCAACTTTCTTATGCTTTGCAGGATCACCAACTTCAACAGGGAGAGATTCCTGCCAATTTTTCCAATCTTTGTTCTCCAGCAGGATAGCAACAGGTGAGCCGATAGTATGACCCTGACGCACTCCGGACAGAATATGCGCGGTGTCACGCTCGATCTTCATGCGGCCGCCGCGACCATAGCCTTGCTGGCGGCGCCACAATTCACGATCGATAAACGCCTGATCGACTTTTATCCCAGCAGGAAGCCCTGAGATAAAGCCAACGAGAGCCTCTCCGTGGGATTCACCAGCAGTGTAATAACGAAGCATCGCCCTATGAATTGTATCCGATGGCAGGTACAAACCCCGACTCACAACTATCATCGAAAAGCAAGTTTTTATGTGCGAGAACTGGTTCGGAACAGCGAGATGTTGATAGAATGAGCACAGTTTTGTTGCCCGCTGCACCCAACGATTACGCCAGCCTACTGTGAAGCGCCACTTCCAGGACTCTCTCTGGCACCGAGGTTCGTGTGCGGCCGAAAACTCTGTCGAGAAGAGGACTTGCGCCAGTGGAAAGCCATGCCCCGACACCGCAGGTGCTTGATTTACCACGCCATCTTCTGCGCGCGCAAGAACAGGAGCGAAAGCGAATCAGCCGTGAACTCCACGATGAGACCGGTCAAGGACTGATGTTGCTCAGGCTGTACCTGGAGATGCTGGCGAATAACAGTGAGAGCCGTAAATCGTACTTGAAGGTTCAGGAAGCTTTGGACCTGCTGGACCGCACGATAGGAGACCTGCGCCGGATCATTGCCAGACTGTCTCCTAGAATTTTGGAAGAGATGGGGCTGTTGGCCGCGATTCGCAAGGAGGCCCGGGAATTGTGCAAGCATACCGGACTACGAGCGAGACTTGAGCTTCCGAAATCTCTGGGAGAAATTCCGCATGAGATCGAAGTTGCGCTCTATCGTCTTGTGCAGGAGGCGCTGCACAACATCGCGAAGCATGCGAAGGCGACGAATTTTCTAGTAAGGCTAGAGTTTGACCACTGGGGTGCTCGCCTTTTCGTGGAAGACGATGGTATGGGATTTTCGCGTGGTAGTGGCTCTCGCTCAAAGTCGTTTGGCATCGCCGGAATGCGGGAGAGGATCGCTGCTTTCGGAGGCCATGTGCGAATCCGGTCGCGCAAAGGAAGAGGTACGCAACTGAAAGTATTGCTACCCGTTTCGACCGTGGGAACACGACGCAAGCGCAGCGACGGGTTCTTTGATCAGAAGCGAGAAGAGATTGGCACGTCCGCAAAGGTGTATCGACCGAAAAAGGGAAGCACACGCATTTCAGCCTTGGAGATTCTGAAGTCAGATGTTCAGCATGCAAATGTCCATTAAGTGCCTGGTAGTTGACGACCATACGCTTTTTCGTGAAGGAATTCGGCGGCTACTCGAGGGAGAGCCAGACTTCGTCGTGGTAGGCGAGGCCGGAGATGCCCTCGAAGCGATCGCGAAGGTGCGCGAACATCGTCCTGACGTCGTCCTTATGGATATCGGAATGCCGGGGATGTCGAGCTTTGAGGCAGCGCGCCTCATCGAACGGAATCATCCAGAAACGCGATTGATTTTCCTGACCATGTATGAGGATGAGGAGTACCTTCTGCAGTGCTTGGACGTTGGCGCGTCAGGTTACATTTTGAAGGATGCGCCTGCGCCACGCTTGATTGGAGCGGTACGCGATGTTCACCAGGGGCGTAAGTATTTGAGCCCGCAAGTGCTCGAAAAACTGGTAGATGACTTTCGCTCGCGTTCCCAGGGATCTCCCGGCCTCGCGCGAAGCACTACGCTGACGCCACGGGAGCGCGAAGTGGTAAAGATGATTGCGGAAGGCAACTCGGTTAGAGAGATTGCAGGGACGCTGGGTTTGAGCATCAAGACCATCGAAGCGCATAAGTTTAACCTGATGCGCAAGCTCAACATCCACAACAAAGCCCAGCTCGTTACTTACGCGATTCAGAAAAAAATTGTGAAGATGCCTGCCGGCGCATGACCCTTAAGCAATGCTCTTCCCTGCCCGGGTGCGTATACCTGAAGCTACTTCGATTCTATTGCGGCCTGCACGCTTAGCCCTATAAAGAGCCTTATCTGCTGCTTCCAGTACCCGCTCGGGATTTATGGGCTGTGATCCCGTTCCAGGTTCAGCAACCCCGATGCTAACGGTCACAGCAAGTCCGTCGCGATAGACATCGCGAGTGGGAGTCGATTTCTTCTTTTTTGCTGGGGCTCTTCGATCAGCTCCGCGAGATGACCCTCTGCGATCCGAAACCAGGCGTAATCGAAAAACTGAGTTCTCCACCGCCACGCGCAATTGCTCGAGATGAGGCAGAACTTCCTTGGCCATGCGCTCAGGAAAAAGAATGGTGAACTCTTCTCCACCGACACGGTATGCGGTTCCCCCTCCGTCGACTTTTGCCAGACGCGCAGCGACCATGCGCAATACCTGATCCCCGGTATCGTGACCATAGGTATCATTTACGCTCTTAAAGTGGTCGATGTCGACGGTGGCGATTGTGTAAGGCTTTTCGAGCTGAGCGACGGCTTGATTGAAAGCGCGACGTCCCGGCAACGACGTGAGTTCATCGTGGTACGCGATGGCGTAAGTCGTCTCGATGACTGAGCTAGCCAGAATGAGTGCCGCGGTCCCCCAATATGCTGTGGCTACTTTTCCAACGCTGCCGTGCTGAAACGCGACAAGAATGGCGCCTACAGCCCACAAGAAGCCAGCATCTATGGGCTTACCGTAACGAAGAAGCCATCCTGTAATGAACGTGATGCACACACATGCCACTAATAACGAGGTTTGTGGAATCGCCGTCCATTCGAACCACTTCTGGTTTATAAGATCCATCCGCAGGATGAACGGTGCTTTCGAAGACCCTGGGCTACAGATAATTGCGACAAATACAGATTGAAGAAATAGAAATCCAAGATACGGGGCGAGCGCTGAGAGCTGAATGCCTGTTTCTCGACGCAGCGCCAGAATCAGTAGGTTTAGCGGCAACAAGAAGGCGATCGCGTCGAAGGCAATGCGGCCCGGACCTGACAGGACTGCATGTCCTCCGGAAAAGAATTCTATTGCGCGATGAGATAGGAAGATGGTCAGTACGGCAAACAAAACCTGGCTGGAGTGAAAGCGCCAAGCCAGCATGGCCCCCGATGCGAGAGCCGCAAAATAATAAAAGGTGATCACCGAAGGGGAAAGCGGAACAAGCCCACTTTCGAGGAGCACGGCTGCAACGAACAGCGCGACTCCTCCCGGGACGAACAGGGATCGCAATTTCCCTCTGTGCCAAGCTTCCAGGGCGCCCTTCCTCAGGAACAATTCGTAATGTTGATTATCTGAGCCTTCGCGCGTAGAGGGCGAGTAGCGGAACTGGTTCCCGGCAGCGATCATGGGGTAAGTGTCGATCTTCCTTTTTGGGAAATACGTACTTTTGAGTTATCGACAAGCAGATCAGCAAGCAGCCTCTTTTGCCTACAATCGAGCTGTCCTTATTAGAGGAATCTCATATGCGAATTCTCGTGGCTGAAGACGATCCAGCGTTGGCCGACTTCGTCAAAAAAGGGCTGGAAGCTGAACATTACGCAGTTGATATCTCTCCGGATGGGGCGCAGGCGCGCGGACTCGCGGCCGAGTTGGACTACGACCTACTGGTACTGGACCTGAATCTGCCCAAGGTGATGGAGTTTCCATATTGCGGCACGTGCGGGCGTGTAAACCAAGCGTCGCCATTCTGGTGTTAACGGGACGGAGCCGGATCGAGGACCGGGTGGAATGTCTGGACTTGGGAGCGGACGATTATCTTGTAAAGCCCTTTTCTTTCTCAGAGCTCTCGGCTCGCATCCGGGCCCTACTGCGACGAAGTCATCTACCGGCTGAGTCCGTGCTTACTGTGGATGATCTGCGGTTGGACCGGGTGGAACGCCGGGTGGAACGTGGCGGCAGGCGAATCGAGCTGACCTCGAAGGAATTTGCCTTGCTCGAGTACCTGATGCGTAACGCGGGAAGGCGAATCACGCGGGCGATGATCATCGAGCATGTATGGAATCTGTCGTTCGATACGGCCACAAACATTGTTGACGTCTATGTGAACTATTCCACTGCTCAGGTCGATCACCGGAAAGTAGGAAAGCTGGCCATGGCGATCCAGGTCGCGTTTCAGGAGCTGGGTGTCCCCGCCATTCGAGTTGCTCGCCTAGTCGTCCGCGCTGAGTTGTTGGTCGATGCCACTCTGCCATTGATCGTCACGGTTCCCAACAGTCACCTCCGCAGAACGCAAATCCTATTGCAATTGCCGTGCCTCAATGCTGCCGAACATCGACACAGCACGCTTGCGCGATCAAAGGACTTAGCCCGGCATCTCTTTATTGATTTAGCGGGGAATTCCGAACGGGCATTCCGCAATGGGAATGGTAAGCAGTTCAATTCCTGAAATAAGAACTAGGATTACCGCCGGGTAAGAAGCGTCCCCGCAGGATCGAGTACAATCCGCCGGGTGCCCGTAGGTGCCGTGAGATGAAAGGGAGTTTCAAGGCCATCCACGAAGACCTGTCCCAGAAAGATCGATTTATTCGCGACCACAGCGTAAACCGGAACAGGAGTAACCAGATCTTTGGGGGCGAATTTCTCCGTGATGGTGCCAGTCACTAATGTTGTCGTGCCTTTGTCGGCATACTTTACCCCCTGCAAATCGAAGCGCGGCACAGCCGTGCCATTCACCCACCCCTGAAAGAACCAATCGAGAGACTTGTGATCTTCGTACCAGAGTGATGGCGGAAGTTCCTCCTCGAATACCTGCAGCAGGTCGCGGGTAGTGATTGACTTTCCTTCGTACCGATTGCGCACTTTCAGCAACGCGCGCACAAATGGCTCATCGGTAGAGGCAGGTTGGGCCGAACCTCCGCTCTTGCGACCGGCATCTCGCATCATGTTTCGCAACATGTGGAACAACCACGTGCCTCGCCCATAACTGATAGCTTCATAGCCATCGGGAAAGTGTGACGAAGAGAGGCGGCTGCCAAGCGTTACCGGGCCAGCTTCCAGCAACTGGTCTCCCTGTTTGTTTTTTTCCAACAGCCCTTCGCGGTACTTCTCCATAACAGTTCGAAATTGTTCGGGATTTTCCGAGTCCAGAAGCATCAGAGAACAGTAATTGGCTAGGCCTTCCACGATCCACTGGTCACGATAGCCGCTCCAGCCAACCAAGTCTCCCCACCACTGATGCGCCGTCTCGTGAGCGATGACCCCTTCACTGAGAATCATGTTCACCTGTGGCATGTGCAGCTGTTGTCTCTCGGCGGGAGTCAAGAATGAGAAACTGGATAGGAAAATCAAGCCAGGCCAGCCCTGGCTTAGAACTCCAGGAAATTGTGTCAAAGCGAGCGAGGTATAAGGATAAGGACCGAATCGCTTCTCGAAGAATTCAATTGCTTGTGCTGATCGATCGGCTACTACCTGGGCATTTCGCGCTGGTGATGGAGGCGGGGGCGCAATGCTCAGAAGATTTGGCCGCGGACGGGCGCCCCGCGGCGGCGGTGAAATGGGCGCTACACTTTCCGCCGCAGCTTTTGGAAAAGTCCGCTCCATGCCCTCAGCCGCATAGGTCTCGACCGTCATTTCTCCAGCCTTGGCGGTCGCGCGTGTGTATCGTCCCAGATTGAATCCGGCCACTGGGATTGGCCGCTCAGATACCCAGTGTGTGACTTGCTCTGAAGAAGCATCACTGGCCGAACCCGAGGCTTTCTCCACCCGCTTACCTGTGGCGAGCAATGTCCAGCCAGGAGGGGTGTGGAATTCCAAGTCGTAGTCCGCCATAGCGAGTCCGCGGTTTGGGTACCAAGTACCGTGAGCGCCTACATACAAGAGGCCGTTCCCTGCTTCCGAGAGCACATTACCGCTGTACAAAAAATGCAACTTGAGCTGTTGACCTGCCTGCAGCGGCGCAGGAAACACCAGGGCAACCAGATCGTTCCCAAGACGCGCACGATGCGATCCTTCGAGCGCTGGGTTATGAATGAACTCCAGCGGAAGACCCTCAGCATCGACACTCTGGATGATGAGCGCTCGCGACAACTCGAACAGAACTGCCCGCTGACCTCCTTGATGTACAGTACCTTCCAACCATGCCTCCGCGCTGATTTCTGTTGGCGGATGAACATCGGCTTTGATCTTAAAGCGCGAAATTGTGAGGTCACCGCTCTTCCCTTCGTCGCTGACGGTATTCAATGCATCATGATGGGCGCCGGCACGGGTGGCGGCAAAGGATGCCCACATGTCGTAAAAGCTAACGTCCTGCACGGTTCGGAGTTGGCCGACCCACACCTGTTCGGAAGCCACTGAATCGTAGGCGACGTCAAAATTTCCAAGCTTTTCCCCCTGGAGTCGTGCGTGTAGAAAATGATCGTCTATCGATGCATCCTCTGCCTTCTGAACACCAGTGGGTGATGTTACCGGGAGTGAGCGGCTGAAAGTAAGCAGAAGCCGTAGAGCATCCCCTGCCGCCAGATTTTTCGCGGTGAGATTCCACTGGGTGGCAAATTCTTCAAGTTCATCCGCCCTGCGCAGCGATGGCATCAATTCGCTGAAGGTCTTATCGTTGAATCGGAAATAAGCCGTAGAAAAGCGCTCCTCCAGAATCGCGGCACCGGTAAAAAGCATCATGGATGCACGCTCAGCCTGGTCCGGAGGCAGGAGTAGAACTTCGCCCTCGCCCTGAAAGAATGCACCGGTGACATGGCCAGCAACGTCCTCAGTAAAGGCGATTGCCCCATCATCCAACGTGATGTGAATAGCACCACGATTGAAGGAGGCGTCGCGCACGCGGTAAACGCGCTGCTTATCGAGTCCGACGCTTCTTAACTGAAAGTAAAGCGTCTCTGCAGCCTTGCCCGGCGCCTCCCCTTTGGGTGGTTCAGTAGGGGTTTGTGCCGAGGACGCGAGGTTCGCGCCCGTCAGTAGATAAAGGGCGATGGCCGCGAGACCCATGTGCCGAATGACTTTTGTCACCTACTCTGACCTTTGTCCGATTGCTAGAATGCGCCACAGTGCGGGCTTCTGTCACCTTCCTTATTACATTGATGCTGGCGAGTGGGGTATCGCTGGCCGAGACCATCCATCTCAAAAACGGAAGAACAATCTGGGCGGATCATGTTCAGGAAAACGGCACCCGGCTTGAATATGACATCGGCGAAAACACTTATGCCATTCCAAAGTCAACTGTCGAGCGGATCGAAGTTGGCGGTGTTCCGCCCCAATACGCAAGTACATTGGACACCAAGAACGCGGGCGATGTTCCCGCCTTCACTCCCGGCGAAAACCTGAGCGGTGGTCCCGAAGATGCCTCGGATCAAGTCATCCATGGAAATAAGGTCGACCCCGACGCGCTGGCGGCAATTGAGGCCAAAGGCGACAGCAATGCTACGGCCGCAGCCTACTTCACCGCAGGCAAATTTGAATTTGAGCACGCGAATTTCAGCAAGGCCGGGGGTTATTTCGAACGGGCACTACGCTTCGACTCGCAAAATCCCACTATTCTTAATTATTACGCCGCGCTGCTGGTCCGGACTGGAAACGCCGCAGCAGCCCTGGGTTATGCGGAACGCGCCGTACGACTTGCTCCCGATTCTCCCGACACCCTTGCAGTCCTGGGCTATGCGCAATTTGCCACTAACCGAACGCGGGAGGCCATCCGGAGCTGGAAACGCTCACTAGACCTGCGCCCGGATGCGATGGTTCAGCAGTACCTGGAAAAGGCGGAGCGCGAAACGCGCGCTGAAGCCAACTTCTCGGAGAACGAGAGCAGCCACTTTACCTTACGTTATGAGGGCAGGCAGACCCCGGCATCGCTTCGGCACGAACTGATTGCCTTGCTTGAATCCGACTACGAGGATCTGAGCGTGCAACTCGGCGTGGCACCACGGAATATTGCGGTTGTCCTCTACACCGATCAGGCATTCTTTGACGTGACACAGGCGCCTTCCTGGAGCGGCGCTGTGAACGACGGGAAGCTTCGCATCCCAGTGCAAGGGCTTGAGTCCGTGAACTCGGATCTAGCTCGCGTCCTGAAGCACGAACTGGCCCACTCCTTTATTAATCAACTGGCCGGAGGGCGCTGCCCGCAATGGCTGAATGAGGGTGTGGCCCAGGTACTTGAACCGAAATCGGTTTCGTCCCGGGGCCCGCGCCTGGCCCAACTCTTTCAGGCTCAACACGAAATTCCCCTCAATGCCCTGGAAGCCACCTTCATGCGCCTTTCGTCAATGGAGGCCCTTCTGGCCTACGACGAGTCCCTCGCCGCAGCCGAATATATAAAGGATACGTATGGGATCAGCGATATCCGCCGGCTGCTAGAGCGAATCGGAGAGGGCAGCTCAACCGAGGCGGCCCTGCGGACTACCATCCACTCCGACTACGGCCAACTGCAAGAAGAACTGAGGAAATATCTTGTGAGCCGGTATGGTGGTTAGCACCTCCCGATTGCAGGGCGCGGTTAAAATCTTGAGCAACTCTCTCCACCCATCGCCTCTCCAAGCCCAGGACCTCGGACCCCAATGACACTCGTTCAAATAACGTCATTTTCCGAGTCCTGACATGGCTATGATGGTCGGGCTGTCGGCCTCATCGTAGCTAATCGCGAGTTCGGTACGCCGCGTACCAGTCACCGCTGGGCCGAAGGTGAGGTCAACGGAGCATGATGCTCCCGGGGCAATTCCATTGCAGTTATTCGTCTCCGCAAATTCGATAGTATTGACGCCAGGAAATAGATTCCCACCTGTGGTGCCCACAACTCCCGTCAGAGAAATTCCGGTGACGTTGAGCGTCACACTGTTGCGGTTGGTCAAGGTTATAGTTTGTGGCGCGCTCCACGTCCCCACCGGCTGCCCTGGGAAATAAAGGTTGGAGGACGAAACGGACAGATATGTCCCGACACCCGTCAGGGAAACCACGTGTGGGCTTGCTCCATCGTCGTCGGTGATCGTTAGAGCTCCTGGCCGCCTTCCGGCAGCGGTAGGCTTGAAGAAAATGCTGACAGAGCAACTCGACCCAGGAGGTAAACTCGGCCCGCAATCGTTGGTCTCCGAAAAATCCTGTGTCGGAATCACGGAAAGAATATTAAGGGAAGTCGTTCCCCGATTACTTAACGTCACAACCTTGGCCGTGGTCTTGACGCCCACTGGTCGAATCCCGAAGTCGATCAGCGTTGGAGTCAACCCAACCAAAGTGCCAATTCCTGTCAGAGGCACAAGCTGTGGTGAGGTCGGGTCGCCATCAGTGATAGTTACGGACCCACTTCGCGATCCTGTGCCGCTTGGAGAGAATGTAACTCTGATCGAACAATATCTTCCAGGTTGGATTTTTCCAGCACACGAGTGCGTGACGCTATAGTCGCCCGTTACAGATACGCCTGTAAAGGTTAGTGGATTGTTCCCAAAGTTGCTGATCTTGATTGTCTGCTCACTACTTGGAGTTCCGACCTGTTGCCGAGGAAAGTTAACTTTCAAGGGTGATACCGGAAAGCACTGTCGTATCGGCAATACTAAGGGGGGTAGAGGTGGTTGTTTGAGATCAAAGGCATCCGTCAGGTCGTTCGCGTCCCTGTCAGTGAGCAGTGGCGTGAGATCGAATCGCTTTTCGACAAACTTGGAAAAAGAGGAAAACTCGTAAACCGTGTGAGATACATAACCGGGTTTAGCATACGGAGAAATGATGAGGAGTGGTACGCGCATACCAAGGCCATACTGGTCAACTTCTGGCGGCGCAACATGATCGTAAAAACCCCCAAAATCGTCCCACACTACAAACACAGCGGTTGAATTCCAGTCCGGACCCTGCATGACCGCGTTGAGTTGTGTAACTGTCCAATTTTCTCCCTGACACACACTGCACGGTGGATGTTCACTGTTTTCTGCGCTGGTTGTCAGCCAACTGACGCTCGGTAATGTTCCCGCCAAGGCGTCCGCAACAAACTGAGTATCTGGGACTACGCGCTCACCCCAGAGTGGACCATTTCGTATGTGGTCAATGGCATCAAACGAAGACCATATGTAACCGCCATTGCCCGGGGGCGGAGCGTAATACCTCCAACTTACCCCGGCGACTTCGAGGCTGTCCGCCAGGGTCTGCAGTTCAAGGCAGGGAAATACGTCGGTGAGAAGCCCGTTCTCATCTACCGACGCAAACGTTGTTCCTGGAAGGGCATCGCATCCCCAGTTAGTGCCTTTGAGCCGCGGATTCGTTAGCCCCCCGGCTCCATCTTCGGCGATCGTATAAAGGTGATTCGGAAAACTCGGCGCCTTAGTTGAAGCAAACGTCCGATCCGCTAGCACAAAGTAGGTGGCATAGGCAAAGTA
>Ga0066903_100001858_pt1 | contig 15928 bp, 7 predicted proteins | sample PanSoiMetaGPlot1_FD_67491 | JGI IMG/M metagenome (GOLD analysis project Ga0066903, IMG submission 67491) | Tropical forest soil microbial communities from Panama analyzed to predict greenhouse gas emissions - Panama Soil - Plot 1 (version 2) | ecosystem: Environmental > Terrestrial > Soil >... | reverse complement strand
GGGGACCCATCCGGCGAAATGTATGCTATGTTGTAGCGGACTTTGCGATGGACTTGGGCATTGCGTCGCCATTGCCTGCAGCGTGAAGCAGAGCCATGGCTGTCGGACGGAACATCAGAGGCCAGTCCGGGTGAGGCAGGGTTCATTCCCGGGTTCCCCGGAACCACGCGCGAGGCCGTCAGCCGCACTGCGATCGAAAAGCGCTATCTGGTTCCTGCGATGCCGACGATGGGGTAGTGACGGGAGCGGCTCGGGCGGCAAAAGGGACGGAACGCCTGAGTGCGTAGAATGCCCCGTTGAGGATGCCAAGAATCGCCACCGGGTAGACTCCCGGAGGGATGTCGGGCGGCACGTCGAGCTTCAGCACCACGGACTTCTCTTCCCCGGGCACCAGGGTCTGATGGTGCATCGGGCTGGTTACACGACGGTCCCGCAGCCAAGTCTCCAGCACCAGCACCAAGTTGAGGTGGAGATAGGCGTTGGACGGAGCCGCGATGCTGCATTCGAAGGACAATTCGCAACCGACACGCATCTCCGCATGAGGCCCCGTCAACCGAAGCATGCTTCGTCCATCTTCGTCTCGGCTGGAGCCGCAAACAGTGCACTGGCGATAGATGCGCTGATGAAGCGCGTCGGGACTGCGGAAGATCTGACCGGTGAGCACGCCGCCGCATGGGCACGGCTCCGCTTCGCTGGTAGGCTCCGCCAGATGGTAGAACGGCGGATTGCCACAGGATGACACTCGGCCCACCTCGACGGTCATATCGGTGAGGGTGTCGAGCAGCTTGCCAGCCCACCTGTCAATCACGTGCCACAGCGGGCGAATGCCCCTGAGAATGGTCTTGCGTGCGATCAAAATTCCGGGGGTCAGCTGAAGCCCGCCCCAGAAGGTCGCCAGAAGATACATATGTTCGGGCAACGCGGCCAACTGCTCGTTGAGCTTGAGTACGATCGGCTCACAATGCTTGAGATCCTCGCTATACGAGCGCAGGAACATGGTCCAGAACGGCGCGCTGCCCCAACACTGCGCCAGCATCTCGCGAAATGGAGCGAGCTCGTCCTGATCGACCGCCTCCACCGTCAGCTCAAAGCTTTTGCCCGGCTCGTGCGCCGATGCGGTGGCGAGGAACAGCAGATAGAGGAAAGCCTCATCCTCCCTGTGGTGCCACACTCCCCGGCACGGGGATCCGTCGCCGAAAAGGAACGGCACTGACCGCCGCGGGGGCAAGCGAGCGCGCACCAGCATTCCGGAAGCGGTCTCCGCAGGCCTTTCCGCACTAATTCGGTAGGGTGTCGCGCCGTCGGTGCTCTCGAGGCGACCATCGACGAGGTTAGGAAACGGCGCCAGGCGCAGGGCAGGATTTCCGAGCAGCACGAAGGGCCCAAGTCCGCTCGGCAGTCCCGTCGGCTGGCCAAGTTCATCGCGACGGACGCGATTGATCTCGGCAACCACTTCACCGAGGGGCAGCCCGCGGGCGATCAACGCCAAGCAGAGAAGGTCCAGCTCGACGCTCGCCAAGCTGATCACCGACGCGGTGATGAGCCCCAATATGTCGGTCTGGGCCGTCTGATAGGCAATCGTCGCCGTGGTCCGACACCAGCCTTTGCCGAGCGGAAGCACATTGCAGCCGGACAATACCAGCACCTTCGGGCGTGCGCGCCGTATGCCGATCAGCTCGCGCTGCGGGCCGATGGCCGGCTGCCGGTAACACCGCCCGCCGTTGAAGCAGGATGCCAGGTCCGCGTCTGCTCCCGAGCCCGCATAGCCTTCCCGCGCACACAGGACCGCGTCGCTGTCGATCCACGAGTCGAGCATGTTCGCATGCCCGGTCAATAACAGCACATCGTGCGCTTTCGCGATCCGGTCGGCGGTTGTGCGGCGCGGTTGCTGGCCGCCGGGCGGCGGATCGGCATCGGACCCCGGGCTCTGGTAAGCGCTCGAGAGGAACTGGAACTTACCTTCGCTGGTGACGGTGTGGACGAGGAAGCTCTTGAGTATGCCGAAGCGCGCCTCAATCGGATCGACCGCGTAAAGGAGTCCCCATGGGATCTCCAAGGCCGCGAGGCTCGCGGCAAGATCGAGACACTCGCCCGGAGGGGTGGCGTCGGGGTTGAGCAACATCAGACAGCTCCGCCGACCTGGAGAGATCGAACGGGCGATCTGCGCGCGGGGGACCGGCAGATGCTGCGCGGCGACGCCGCCCAGAGCCGCTGCCAACCGCTCGACAGCCGGATCGACACCGGTGGAGACGACCAGCAGGCCGGGTCCTGCCGGCGCCGGATCGGCGGCGGGCCCCGGCGGCACATCCGCGGGTACGGTGGCGATCTCCACCGCAAGTTGATAGCCGCGCAGCACGCGCGATACACGGCTGACCAGACCGTTCCGGTCCATCACGGGCGCAACCGGCCCGCCGAAATGCGCGCGCCAGGACGCGAGCCTCTCGATGATGGCCGCCTCCTGCTCAAGGCTGTCGACGGGAATCAGTGTCACGCTCAAGCACGCCTCCCGGTTTCACGGAGCGCAGCAGCGAGCGCGGGGGCGATCGAACGGGCGACGGCGGAGTGCCCTGCGCGAGTGAAATGGATGTCCCTCTCGAAGCGGAATGCTCGGCGTTCGGCAGGCGCATAGCGCCGTAGATCATCGAGCGGATCGTAGAGCCGACAGCCGGTCGCGCTTTGGATTTCGCCCAGCCGCTTGCGATACCCCGCCGGGCTGCAGGTTTCCCCTTCGATATGCTGGTAGAGTGGCAGCGGCACGAGAATTACCGGCCGAGGATGCCCGCGGATCCATTCCTCGAGGATGGCGCGCATGATGCGCCATTGCTCGTGCTCGGGGTCGTGGTATTCCGGCAGCGGTTCCGCGTCCGCCACGCTGCGACCGCGGTGTTTGATGCGTTCCAAGGCTTCCGTCGCTTGCGGCGACAGCTCACTTTCGGCCGGACGCAGGTGGGGAACCGGAACGTTGCGCAGGGTGAGACGATCGCCGTCGAGCTCGAAATAGGGCTTGGCAAAGGCCACCGCGGCTCCGCCCTCCCGCAGAATGGGCCGGTAGCCGCTGGCAACGCGCCGGATATTGTCCACGTAGATCGCGATGGCGACGAGATCGTGGGCAATGGAGGTCGCGAATGTTCGGCATGCGAGGTACTGCTGATCCGTTCCCGTCGCGGGCAAGCCGAAATTGTAGACCTCGACATCGTCGAGCAACTGCTCAATCAGATCGCTGAACCGGTGCTCGTTCGCGACGCCGTCGCCTGCCGTGAACGAGTCGCCGAACAGTAATATGCGCTTGCGGCCGGGCGCGAGCTTGGCGTCGAACTCGCGATTGCTACGGAAGCCGAGCGAATTGACGCGCACGAGGTAACCGCCGCTTTCGTGCATGATCCGCGCGGTCAGGCCCGGAATGAACAGGTAGCCGATCGTGTCGTGATAGCGAAACAATGCTCTCATGGGGCAATGCGAGCCGCCCTTGGTTCGCCCATGGTAGGTCATCGTTTCCAAGAAAGAAATCATATCAGGCTGCCCTCGAGCCCATAGCTCCAGGTGGGCACGGCGGGATCCCGATTGTGTCGGCCATCTTTCCGCAAACGCCGGGGTCGCGGCCGGATACCGCACTTGTGGGGCTTCACTCTTCTGATCGAGGATCTTGCGCACCGTGCCCTGAAAACCACAGATTAGTCCCGTCGCGCATAACAACTTTCGCGCAACCGGCCGTCGGCACCACCACCTCGTCGAGACAACGGGGCAAGTTCAGCCCAATTGCACTTACAACGGCGCGGTGCAATAGGTGCTCACCCTCAATTCGCTGGAGGATCGCGCATGGACGCTCTATCGGCCCGCGAGCGGGCAATGGCGGTTCTCAAATTGGTCGACGAGGCGCAGGCCCGGCACGGAATCCAAACCGTCGAGCGGATCTCAGCGAGTTTCCTCGGCGAGGCCCCGGAGGAGAGCGACGAACTGCAGCGGCCGCGCTTTCGTATTCCCGGATTGCGCGCGCAACCCTGGCACGATGCTTCAGCGATCCCGGCGGTGGCTCGCCTCGAGGCCGAAGCTGCCGCCATCCGGTGCGAGCTCCTGGCGGCGCTCGAACGACGCGAGGGTTTTCAGACGTTTCGCCAGGACCGCGACCATTTCGTGCCTCCCGCTCACTGGAAGACCATGTATTTTCTGATCGGGCGCCAACGGGTGCAGGAAAATCGCGCCCTGTGTCCGCGAACGGCAGCCGTCCTGGACGCGATCCCGCGCATTCACGGCATGGCGATGTTCTCGGCGCTGCTGCCGAATGGCCAGATCGCATCACATTGCGGACCCTCAAACACAAAGCTGACGATCCACCTGGGTCTTGTGGTGCCGCCCGGCTGCGGCATGCGGGTCAGCCGCGAGGCGAGAAGCTGGGAGGAGGGAAAATGCCTCGTATTCGACGATTCTTTCGAGCACGAGTCGTGGAACCGGAGTTCGTCCACGCGCTTCATCCTGTTCCTGGACATCTGGCACCCCGACCTGTCCGATGTGGAGATTGATCTGCTCTCGGAAATCCAGGATATCTTTACCGAGGAAGATCACGTGCAGGATCTGCACCGGATCCGGGCCGCCAGAGAGCAAGAGCGGGGCCACGCATGGTGGCCGACCGGCAGATAGGTTGAAGTGATGAATGTCTCGACCTTCAGATCGGAATTCCTCCGCATTTCGGCGGAGCGCGGCTTGTTTCATCAGGGGTCGGACCTTGCCGAACTGGATGAGCTTCTGTGCACGCGCGTCGTGCCGGGCTACATCGGCTTCGATGCGACAGCGAATTCGTTCCATATCGGCAATCTCGTTCAGATCATGCGGCTCTACTGGCTTCAACAAACCGGCCACAAGCCGATCGTTCTTATGGGAGGTGGAACGACGCGTGTCGGCGATCCTTCCGGCAAGGATGAGACGCGCCAGCTGCTCACGCCGGAAGCCATTGCGGCGAACATAGCCGCCCTGACGGTGACGTTCACGAAATTCCTGAAGTTCGGCCGCGGTGAGCGTGACGCGATCATGGTCGATAACGACGAATGGCTCTCGCAACTCCAATACGTCGACATGCTGCGCGACGTCGGCCGCCACTTCTCGGTCAACCGGATGCTGTCAATGGAGGCGGTCAAGCTGCGCCTCGACCGCCAGCAGGAGCTGTCGTTTCTCGAATTCAACTACATGATCCTGCAGGCCTACGACTTCGTCGAACTGAACCGCCGCTACGGGTGCCGCCTGCAGATGGGCGGATCGGAGCAGTGGGGAAACATCGTCATGGGCATCGACTTGGGCAGACGCCTCGGGACGCCCCAGCTGTACTGCGTGACCTGCCCGCTCATCACCACCGCCGACGGTGCCAAGATGGGCAAGACGGCAAAAGGCGCGATCTGGCTCAATCCCGACCGCTTGTCTCCCTACGACTACTGGCAGTACTGGCGAAACGTGGTGGACGCCGATGTCGGCCGGTTTCTCAGGATTTTCACCACCCTGCCGTTGGAAGAAATCGCTCGCCTCGAGTCGCTGCGCGGCGAGGAAGTCAATCATGCCAAGAAGGTGCTGGCGACCGAGGTGACCCGGTTGCTGCACGGCGAGGAAGCTGCCCGGCAGGCCGCCGAGACGGCTGCGGAGACGTTCGAGCAAGGAGGAGCAGCCGCAATGCTCCCGACGATCTATGTCGAGGAAGCGCGGCTTCGCAATGGTCTCAAGGTTCTCACAGCTTTCCTCGAGGCTGGCCTCGTATCGTCGCTCGGAGACGCCCGCCGGCAGATCAGAGGCGGCGGTCTCCGCCTGAACGATGTGCCCGTGACCGACGAAGCCGCTGTTCTCGGATTGGCCGATCTCCACCAGCATGGCGTGATCAAACTGTCCTTCGGCAGGAAGAAGCACGTCTTGCTCAAGGTGCAAGACGCCTCTGCCTGACGGCCCGCGATGGCGCGGGCTTGACCAGGGTGGCTTGCCGCTCGGGGATAGCTCTCGGCATTCGCTCACGGGTCGCCGCGAATGCTGCCTCTCTCCAAGCGCAGAGTGACGCGCAGGACTCCCGCCCGATCGTGGCGCGCCGTGAGGTTAACGTCTGCACCCGGCTTTCCCTGCACCCACCACTCGAATTTGACCCGGTCCTGCGTGGCGCTTTCGGGCGGTCGCAGAGAGAGGAGGGATTGCGTGCCGGAACGGCCTTCGAGCTGAGGGCCGACGATTTGAGGTGATCCGGTGGCAAGGCGTGTCGGCGGCATCGTTTCGATCAGTCCGACGACGCCGCGCGCGAATTGCCGGTCGAGGGCGGTCCGCGAAACATGGGTTGGCAAGAAGCCGGTGTTTTGCACCACCAGAACGATCTTCCACAAATCAGCGCCGACCTGCTCGGCGGCCGCGGAGTGCAACTCCAATTTCGGCGACACCAGCGCGTGCCAGATGATCCAATTAGGAAACCGCGCGACTTCCCGACAGAGCAGATCGGGTGGGGGATTGCCAAAGACGAGAAAACGATCCCAACCGCCGATTTCGATGCGACCGAGCTGCGGATGCTCGAATGGATACCAATCGACATAGCCACGCCGGGCCAGAACGTCATCACTCCACGCCAGCAGTTTCAGATCGTCCTCGACGGAGTGCTCGCGAAACCAATCGAGATAGTCGTAGTTCGTGATGCCCGCCTCGCGCAGCGGGGACCAGATCTCCACCGTCCAGGCGAAGCACCCGCGCTCGCCGAACAGCCAATCGTCCAACGCTCCTGTGATGTTCTGCTTTGAGCCGTCGCGAAAATCATGAAAGGTCGAAGCCATTGGATAGCCGGTCAGCTCGGTCCCCTTGCGGCCCAGAAGATGGTAGAGACGCAGGTCCTCTGCCGGTATTTCATCGTCGGGCCGATCGCTGTAGGGATGCAGGAGCACGCCGCTGAAGGTGTGAAAGTCGATCCCGCTGATGATATTCGGGTGCGCCGCGATGAAGTCCACCACCGCCCGCGTCTCGGGCTCGGACGCGGGAAACGGCCCGCCGTCGCTCGGCATTCCTTCCTTGCGCCCGGCCGCCGGATAGTTGCGATTGAGGTCGAGCCCCTGGGCGTGAGGCTTGTTCGGTATCTCAAATCCGTCGTAGCCCTCGAGCAGCCCTTCGGGCAGGATGCGGAAGTATCGACCTCCGGTCTCTGTCGGATCGCGCGGCACCAGCAGTCGTGGCTCTTGCGGCAGCGGCTTCCACGCCCCATGCGGGTCCGGCGCACGCATCAGGAGCTCTCGGCCGTCTCCATCCACGTCGCACGCGACCAGGCCGTTCGCGCGATCGGCCGGGAACGGATAGAGTCGCGTGCTCGAGCGGATCAACTGCCGCGGCGCGCGCAGCGCCAGTTCGGCCCCATCCGGGTTGATGCGGGGACAAACGTACAGCGCCCGAGTGTCGACAACGCGAGTGGCCTCGCGGTCCTTCCCATAGGCGTGCAACAGCGTGTCGAGAAGATAGAGGCACGCCGTCGAAGCGGCGAGCTCCGTCGCATGAACGTTTCCGCTCACCCACAGCGCAGGCTTTTCGTCGTCGGGTCCGGTTGCCCGATTGGTGAGCGCCATCATCCAGATGTCGCGTCCCTCGAGACTGCGCCCGATCGAGCGGCATTCCACGAGTCCGGAAAAACGCTCCGCCAGATTGCGCAGTGCGGCCGAAAGCTCGACGTGGTCGTAGAAGCGATCGTGATCCAACGTTGATACCCTTCCCCGCTAGCGACGGATCATAGCGCTGATTGATCGCAAGCCACAGGACGGGCATGATGGCGCACTTCATCGCCGCACGGCACCGCAGGATCAGTGCGGCACAGGAGCCCCGCGGACGGCCCCGGTATGATTTTGGCATGGCTCTGGCGCAATTTTTCTATCATACTCGACACAACGAGCATTGGGAATTCGGCCGTAACCGCTCGCTCCCGTCGGGGGAACGCATCCCGGATCGGCTCCTCGCGGGATAGGAAGCGGCTCAGGAATGGCCCGGCATGATCCACGGAACCGCCGAAACGCTTGTGGACCTGCTGGAACTCAGGGCAGGCCGGACGTCCGAAGCCTCACTTTATATTTGGGTCGAGGACGGCAAGACAACTGTCATCGCGTACGGCGAGCTTAGCCGGCGCGCGAAGCTCGCCGCGGTGCGTTTGCTGGATGCGGCACGGCCGGGCGATCGCGTCGTCCTGTTCGTTTCCCCGGGCCCGGCATATATATTTTCCCTTTTCGGTTGCATCTACGCTGGCCTCATTCCTGTTCCCGCGTTCGCGCCGCGCGGCCGCCGCGGCGTCAACCGGTTGAAGGAGATCATCGAGGACGCTTCCGCTGCCCTTGCGGTTTGTGATTCCGAGCTCGGTATGGAACTCGGCGAGAGCATCCCTGCAACAATGGCAGTGCGAGATGTCGTCGAGCATCACGAGGGGGTCGCTGCACAATGGCGCGACCCGATGACGACTGGCGAATCGCTCGCCTTGCTGCAGTACACTTCGGGATCAACGGGCACGCCGAACGGCGTGATGATCACCCACCGCAACCTCATCGCCAACTGTTCGGTCATTCACCAGCGGTTCGGACACGGACCGGCAAGCCGCGGCCTGGTCTGGCTTCCTCCGTATCACGATATGGGACTGATCGGAGGGATCCTGACGCCGCTGTTCAGCGGAATGGAGGTCGTGCTGATGCCGCCGGTCCCGGTGGTGCGCCGGCCAATTTCCTGGCTCGAAGCCATCGCTGCTTTTGGCGCCACCGTGAGCGGCGCCCCCAATTTCGCCTACGAGCTTTGCATTCGCACCACCACGCCGGAGCAGCGTGCACGGCTCGATCTCAGTTCCTGGAAACTTGCATTCACCGGTGCTGAGCCGGTCCGGGCAGAGACGATCAGGCGCTTCAGCGCGGCGTTCGCGGTTAGTGGCTTCGACCCCGCAGCTTTCTATCCTTGTTACGGGCTCGCCGAGGCGACGTTGTACGTCAGCGGGGAGCATTCCACTTCTTCCGCGCAGTCGCCGCCTTCAATCCCGGACGGCGGGCGCGCTGAAGCTCCTCGCACACGCACCTCGGTGTCTTGTGGCCGGGTGGCTGCAGACCACGAAATGCTGATCGTCGATCCGGATCATCGGGTCCTGTGCTCCGATGGGGACGTCGGGGAGGTCTGGCTCGCCGGACCAAGCGTGGCTCGGGGATACTGGAGAAAACCGGAGCTGAGCAACGAGGTTTTTGGTGCCAGGCTGGCAGATGGTCGTGGCCCTTATCTGCGCACCGGAGATCTGGGGCTGGTGCAACAGGATCGGCTGTACGTGACCGGAAGGCGCAAGGACCTGGTCATCCTGCGGGGCCGCAATCATTACTTTCACGACATCGAGAATACGGCGGCCCGCAGCCACGACGCCGTGCGCCCCGGCGGCGTCGTGGCGTTTGCAATTGACCACGAGGGCCAGGAGCGGCTTGTCCTGATCGTGGAAATCCAGCGTCACACCGCCAGTCAGAGCCGCGATATCTTGGCCAGCCTGCACCGTCATCTCGCCGACGAGCACGACGTCGGGCCTGACATGGTACTTCTGACCGCGCCAGGCACGGTCATAAAGACGACCAGCGGCAAGGTCCAGCGCTTCGCCTGCCGCGAAGCGTTTCTGCGCGGCGACATCCGGGCGCTCGTGACAGAGGGATGTTTGCGCGCGACCTACGATCCGCTCGAGTCCGACTGCATACCATCGGATTCGCTCTCGGCCTTGAGCACAACTGAACGAACGGCTGTCATAGAGGCTATGCTGAGGCGCTTTGTCGCCCAGCGAATCGGCTGCGAGCCGGATGCGCTGGAGCGCGATCGAAGTCTCGGCGAACTCGGCCTCGATTCGCTCGGTCTCATCGGGCTGCAGCATCAGTGCGAGCGGTTGGGCACCGACCCGCCGAGTTTGTCGGAACTGCTCGGGCGCTCGACCACGCTGTGGTCGCTGGCGCAGCGTGTCGCGGCCGACCTCGATCGCGACGCTTCGGTCCAAGCGGTCGATTTGGCGGAGCCGGAACTTGCGCTCAACGAGGGCCAGAAGGCGCTGTGGATCGAGGACCGGATTCGCGGCGCTCGAGGTGGGCACTGCTTGGCTCGGGCATTTACGATCGAGGGGCCCGTTCAGCCAGCCGCTCTGCGGCGGGCGTTCGCTCGCTTAATCAGCCGGCATGCGTCCCTGCGCGCATGCTTTCCGGAGCGCGATGGCGTGCCATCGGCGGTCGACCGTGGCAATGCCGGCGACTGGTACGAGGAGATCGATGCCCGCAGTTGGAAAGAGGATGCATTAAGGAGCAGCGTGTCGGATCTCTGCACCGAGCCGCTCGATTTATTCAACGGGCCGCTGTTCCGCGTCACCATTTTCACTCGCGCAAACGCCGCCCTCGTCCTGTTGGTGCGGGCTCATCACATCATCATGGATTTCGAGTCGCTCGGCATCGTCCTGTCGGAACTTGCTTTGACCTATGCCGATGAAATCGGCAGGCCGACCAGGGTGCTGCCGCTTGCGAGCGCCGGACCCGGTGCCTTCGCGGCACTCGAGCGTGCACAAGCGTGCTCCGGCTCGCCGGCGGCGGCCGCGGTCGAGTTCTGGCAGAGCGAGGTGGGCAACGGCATCGCTCAGTTCGAGCTTCCCGCCGAAGCGCCACGCCGTCTTGAGCCGGGCCGCGGCGGCAGGATCTCATTCGATATTTCGGAGGCCATGGCGTGCGCCTTGCGCGCCTCTGCACGGGCAAACCAGCTGACGCCATTTGTCCTGCTGGCAACCGCGTGGGCAACCCTCCTCCACCGCTGGTCGGGACAGCCCGAGCTCGTCGTCGGCTGCCCCATCTCGAACCGGCCTTCATGGCGTTTCGCTCATACGGTCGGTTTCTTCGTGAATGTGCTGCCCCTGCGCTTCTCGTTCGCCGACGATCCAGCCCTGACGGCGCTTCTCGCCCGGACCCAGGCGAGGTGGGTGCAAGCTTTGGCCCATCGCTGCCATCCGTTCTCTCGCGTCCTCGAAGGCCTGGGTCTCGGGCGGCGTGGACCCGGTCAGCCGTTCTTTCAGACGCTCGTGTCTGTCAATTCGGCGATTGCATCATCCAATCGTGAAGGAGCCTGGATCAGTACCGCCGGCACGGGGCGCCAGGCCGCCGTCAGTGACCTGATCCTGAAGCCGATCGAACTGCCCCCGCGCCATGCTCAGGCGGAGCTCGTCTTGTCTGTCGCGGATGGGCCCGACGACATGCCCGCGGCCATCGAATATGATGCCCACCGCTACTCGTCCGGTGTGATGCAGGCGCTCGCCGAGCAATACCTCGCTCTTCTCGCCACCTTGACGGAACGGCCTGAGCACCCGGTCTCCCGCGTGCCGCTCGGCACACGGGAGCAACGGGATCGGGCGCTACGCGAGCACAGCGCCGGCCCGGCTGTCGCGCTCGCGCACGAGACCGTTGAGGGGTGGTGGTCTGCGACGGTACGCGACCATGCTGCCCGCCAGGCGCTGGCCTGGCATGAGGGCGGGATGACGTTTCGTGAGCTCGACGAGGCCGCCAACGCGGTAGCAGCGCAGCTTGCCGACGCGCGGCTCGAACCGGAGGAGCCGGTTGGGCTCCTTGCTGAGCGGGCTCCCGAGACCGTGATCGGCATGCTCGGCATTCTCAAAGCCGGCGGCACGTTTGTGCCCATCGACCCTACGATTCCGCCGGATCGGGCAGCGCGTCTGCTGGCCGCCGCGGCAGCCCACAAGGTCCTGGCGCCATTGCGCGCGCAACTCGACCCGCGTTGTCCCTGGCCGACGGTGCACCGAATCGATCCGGGTAGCAGACATCGCGTGTCCGGCCGCCGCGTGACCGGCGTGACGCCGCGCTCGGCGGCGTACATCATCTTCACCTCGGGCTCCACTGGTGCGCCGAAGGGAGTGGTCGTGGAACACGCAGCGCTGTGCAACCTCGTCCTCGCCCAGACGGCCGCTTTCGCGCCGAAGGTTGGTGATCGCATCTTGCAATGGGCCTCCTTCTCTTTCGATGCCTCCATCTCGGAAGTTTTTGTCACGCTGCTGTCGGGAGCCACCCTCTGGTTCGCCGAGCCGGGTCGCCTGTTGATCGGGGCGGAACTGACCGAAGCCCTGGCTTCCGGAGTGACCGCAGTGACGCTCCCGCCAAACGCTCTGGCGCTGCTCGACGCCGACGCCGTCCCTGGGCTAGCGACCGTCGTGTCCGCTGGCGAGACTTGCCCAGACGCGCTCGTCCGGCGATGGGCCGGTTCGGGCCGGCGGTTCATCAATGCCTATGGGCCGACCGAGGCCACCGTTTGTGCGACGCTGGCGATGTGCGAGCCGCATACGCGTGGCGCTGTGATCGGCCGGCCGATCGCGAACGTGCGGGTGTTCGTGCTCGATCCGAACCTGGAGCCTGTTCCGCCTCTCGCGCTGGGCGAGATCTATATCGGTGGGCGCGGTCTCGCACGCGGGTATCTGGCGAGCCCGGATTTGACGGCGGAACGGTTCATCCCTACGCCTTTCGGCGGCGCGTCAGGCGCTCGTCTCTATCGCACAGGAGACCACGGACGTTGGCTGTTGGACGGCTCCCTGCAGTTTGTGGGGCGCATCGATGGGCAGGTCAAGATTCGCGGCGTGCGGGTCGAAACGGGCGAGATCGAAGCGGTCCTGTGCGCGCATCCGGCGGTGCGTGAGTGCGCGGTCACGACGACAATCGATCCGACGACCGAGGAGAGGCGACTAATCGCTTTTGTCTGCGGCCCGATCCAGTCGGCCGCGGTCGAAGCCGAGTTGCGCATGACATTGCGCATGAGCTTGCCGGAGGCGATGGTGCCAAGCGCGTTCCTGTTCGTCGAGTCGCTGCCGCGGACCGTGAGCGGCAAGATCGATCGCGCGGTGCTCCGCAACAGATCGCTCGCGACGAGCCAACGGCGAGCATCCTTGCCGCCAAAGGCCGGGCTTGAGCGGATCATCGCCGAGGTCTGGGCCGATGTGCTCGGCACCAACGTGATCGATCCGCACATGAACTTCTTCGACGCCGGAGCCACGTCCCTGACGGCCGCCCGCGTGCATGTGCGGCTGCAAGAGCGACTGGGACGGGAGTTCCCGCTCCTCGACTTGTTCGTCCATTCCACGGTGAACGCACTCGCGCGCAGCCTCGAGCCGCGGGACGGGCCGAGCCCACGCGACACCTCGCCCGCGGCGGCGCTCCGTGGTGACCAGGCCAAGACGCGCCGCACTCTGGAATTGCTGCGTCGCGCCCACCCGAAGCACACGTGAGCCGCGGCATGGATCCCGAGGAAACGGACGAACTCGACATCGCCATCGTCGGCATGGCGGCGCGCTTCCCGGGCGCAGGCGACTGCGATGTCTTCTGGGAGAATCTGCGCGAGGGGAGGGAGTCGGTCTCGTGCTTCTCGCCCGAGGATCTCATGCGGGCAGGCGTTGCTGAGGAGACCATCAAGGATCCCTCGTTCGTCCCGGCCCGCGGAGTCCTCGCCGATGCCGAGGCCTTCGACTCGGCATTTTTCGGATTTAGTCCGCTCGAAGCGGACGTGATGGATCCGCAGCAGCGGATCGCCCTCGAATGCGCGTGGCACGCGCTTGAGGACGCGGGCTACGACCCCAGGCGCTGCGAGGGAAGCGTCGGCGTTTTCCTGGGACTTGGGCTCAATACTTACCTGCTCAACAATCTCCAGAGCAATGCCCGCCACTCCGGATCACTGGACGAGTTCCAGATCATGATCCTGAACGAGAAGGACACCCTGCCGACCCGGATTGCCTACAAGCTTGACCTGCGCGGGCCGGCTGTCGCGGTTCAGACGAGCTGTTCGACCGGGCTGGTGGCGGTCCACCTCGCCTGCAACAGCCTTCTCACCTTCGAAAGCGACATGGCGCTTGCCGGCGCAGTGGCTGTCAAGTTCCCGCAGGTGGACGGATATCATTATCATCCCGAAGGCATTCTTTCCCCGGACGGCCACTGTCGCGCATTCGACGCAGACGCGAGCGGCACGGTCGGCGGCTCTGGGGCGGGCGTGCTTGTCCTCAAGCGGTTGGTCGACGCGGTCGCCGCGCGCGATACCATTCGCGCCATCGTGCGCGGATCGGCGATCAACAACGATGGTGCCCGCAAGGTGAGCTACATGGCGCCGAGCGTCGCCGGTCAAGCCGAAGTCATCATGGCGGCCCATGCCCGCGCCCGCGTCTCGCCGGCGAGCATAGGCTTTGTAGAGGCCCACGGGACGGCAACGCGGGTCGGCGACCCGATCGAAGTCGCGGCGCTCATGCGCGCCTTCCGAGCGGGCACTGATCGTGTTGGATATTGTGCGCTGGGATCGGTCAAGAGCAACATCGGACATCTCGATGCGGCCGCCGGACTCGCCGGCCTCATCAAGGCGATCCTTTCGATCGAGCACGGCGAGATTCCCGCGACGCTCCACTTTGATCGTCCCAACCCGGCGCTCAATCTTCACGACAGCCCTTTCGTCGTCGCTCGCACACTCAGCCGCTGGCCGGATCTGGATGGCCCCCGCCGCGCTGGCGTGAGCTCGTTCGGGGTCGGCGGAACCAATGCACATGTGGTGATCCAACAATCGCCTTTTTCCCCACCTTCCGAGCCGGCGGCCAGACCGTGGCAGCTGATCACGTGGTCAGCAACGAGTCGGGCCGCCGCAACGGCCCTCGGCGGTCGACTCCTCGCGGCGTTGCGGGACCGCGCCGATGATCGCGAGAGGATGGCTGACGCGAGCTATACGCTGCATGTCGGACGCACCGGCCTCGCCTACCGGGAGGCGCTCGTCGTCGGCGGCCCCGGGGATCTCGGATCGTCAGGCGACGCCACACCCCACCGACTGTTTGTATCCAACCGGGCCGCAACCGGCGCTCGCCCGGTGATCTTCCTCTTCCCCGGGCAAGGAAGCCAAAGGCCGGGCATGGGAGCGGCCCTGTATGCAGTTGAGCCGACCTACCGCCGCTTGGTGGACGAGGGGGCGCAGCGGCTCGCTCCGTTGCTTGAATGCGATGTGCGCGATCTGCTCGTCGCGACGCCGAACCAGGCCGATCCGGCGCTCAATCGCACACGATTGTCCCAGCCTGCGCTGTTCTTGCACGCCTACGCGGCTGCGTCAGTGTGGCTCGAATGGGGCATTTGCCCGGCGGCGGTCCTGGGTCACAGCATCGGTCAATATGCAGCCGCATGCGTCGCGGGAGTGATGAGCTTCTCCGACGCCTTGACGGTGGTGGCTAAGCGGGCCTTGCTGATCGATGGGCAGCCGGCCGGCGCGATGATGGCCTGTGCTTGCGAAACGGAACGCCTGGCCGCGTTGCTCCCTGCCGGAGCGTGGCTTGCGGCAGCGAACGGACGGCGTCAGGTCGTCGCGAGCGGACGCACGGAAGCGATCACGGCGCTTGGCCGGGCTCTCGATACTGCCGGAATCGCTCATGTCGCCCTGTCGACAACGCACGCCTTTCATTCCGAACTTCTCCGGCCCGTGGTGGCGCCCTTCCGGGACTTAATGCAAGAGATCACCCTGCATGAGCCCGCCATTCCGGTCATGTCCGACATAACCGGAGATTGGCTCGCCCCCGATCAGGCACGCAGCCCGGAATATTGGGCAGATCACATCACGGCAAATCTGAACTTTTCGGCGGCGATGCACGGTGTCGCGACGGCGTATGAACAGGCCCTCTGGCTGGAGGTCGGGTCTGGCACCTCGCTCAGTACGCTTGGACGGAACGAAATCAGTGGAGACCACGTGTTCGTCGCGAGCGAGCCGGCGCATGGGCCGGCACAGGACGGGCGCGGCATGCTCGAGGCCCTGGCGCGCTTGTGGGTCGAAGGCGCCACCGTCGACTGGCGGGGATTTCATTGTCATGAGGTTCGCCGTCGGGTTCGGCTGCCGGTCTATCCCTTTGAGCGACGACGGCATTTCATCGAAGCGCGCGGCCAGCCGACAGCATCCGTGCCGGCGC
>Ga0066903_100001857_pt1 | contig 15929 bp, 15 predicted proteins | sample PanSoiMetaGPlot1_FD_67491 | JGI IMG/M metagenome (GOLD analysis project Ga0066903, IMG submission 67491) | Tropical forest soil microbial communities from Panama analyzed to predict greenhouse gas emissions - Panama Soil - Plot 1 (version 2) | ecosystem: Environmental > Terrestrial > Soil >... | reverse complement strand
ATCATCTTTGCCGACGAGACCGCGGTGGTGGTCATCCCACTGGCGAAGAAGGCGCTGGTGCTGGAGAAGGCGAACGAGATCCGCGCGTCCGAGGACGCCAATCGCGCAACGCTGGTCGCGGGCTCCTGACCCCGCGCAGTCTCAGCCGCCCGCGGCCTGCGCGCCTTCCGCCTGCTCCTTGCACAGCAACGCGCGGAGCGACTGGTCGCGCAGCAAATCGCGCAGCAGCGCTTCGAGCCGCGTCCTGTCCACGTCGGGCAGGGACGTCGCTTCCGGGGCGAGCGGTACGTCCTCGCAATACTCGTTACTCATTTGTCGAGGTTCCCGTGTCGTGTGAATCGAAAACTCTGGCCTGACAGCATCACCTTACAGGCCAGCCCCTCAAGGCAGGAGGTATGAAGGTGGCGCACCGGACGTCGGCTGGTAAAATTCCCCCCGTGCCCAAGGTCGCCGGAACCGCGTTGCTGCCGCTGGGTGATGACGCTAAGCTTTCGCAGGTCTCACGCGCCAGCGAGGTTCCGCCATGGGCACCGCAACGCTCTCCCGGGTCGACGTCGCCCCGCTTTCCGAGCATATCGGTGCCGAGATCCGCGGCATCGACCTGCGCGACCAGCTCGACGCCGACACCGTGCGGGCGATCCATGCGGCCTGGCTCGACCACATCGTCCTCGTGTTTCGCGGCCAGAGCTTCTCGCAGGAGGACCTGATCCGGGTGACCGCATACTTCGGCGAGATCGCGCCGCTGGCGCGGCCGCCGAAGTTCTTTCCCAAGGGATATTCGCGGCTGCTGCCGAACATCATGATGGTCTCCAACATCCGCGAGAACGGCGAGACCATCGGCGTGCTGCCGGACGGGGAGATGCACTTCCACCACGACCAGATCCATTCCGAGATCCCGCACAACGGCACGCTGCTCTATTCGATGGAGATCCCGTCCTACGGCGGCGATACGCTGTTCGCGAGCGGCTATGCGGCCTACGATACGCTCGACCCTGCGCTCAAGCAGAAGCTCGAAGGCCGCCGCGCCTTCCACCACTACAATTACGGCACGACCGTGCGCGGCGGCACCATGGGGGTCGAGGCGTTTGCCGAGTCCAATCACCCGATCTTCCGCACCCACGACGAGACCGGCCGCAAGGCGATCTACGTCAACCGCCTGATGACCACGCACATCGACGGTTTCGCGCCGGAAGAAAGCGACGCGCTGCTCGCCGCGCTGTTCGACCACTCGGAGAAACCTGAATTCGTCTATCGCCACAAGTGGCAAGTCGGCGACCTGATCGTGTGGGACAATCGCTGCTCGATGCACGCGCGCGACGACTTCCCCTCCGACCAGCGCCGGCTGATGTTCCGCACCACCGTGAAGGGCTCGGCGCGGCCGTATTGAGGGGCGGCCGGCAGATCGGGCCGACACTGACGTTCTGCGCGCACCTGTGCTAACCTCGCGCGGGACGTGCGGGACGACAGGTAACGGGACACTTGCGTGGACGGGCGTATCTTCATCTGCTACCGGCACGGAGACAGCCCGGGCGCGACCGGTCGGCTGTTCGATCAACTGCGCAGGCATTTCGATCGCGACCAAGTGTTCATGGATGTCGACACCATCGAACCCGGGGTCGATTTCATCGAGGCGCTCGACAAAGAGGTGGCCACCTGCGCGGCCTTCCTCGCGGTGATCGGGCCGGGATGGGCGAACGCGCGAACCCCCGACGGCAAGTTGCCGCTCGACAATCCGAACGACTATGTACGCGTCGAGATCGAGGCGGCGCTCAAGCGCGACATTCGACTTATCCCGGTTCTGGTCAACGGCGCGTCAATGCCGAACGCGTCCGATCTTCCGCCGCCCTTGCAAGGGCTTGCGCGATATAATGCGTTCGACATCACGCATCGTAGGTTTGCAAGCGATTGCGATGACCTCGCCTTGAAGATCAAGCGGGCGCTCGGAGTGTCGTCGCCGGTGGCCGCCGCCCCGACCAATGCGCCGCCACCGACGCCGCATCCGCCGTCGCTCTCGGAACAGGTGGAAGGAACTGCCGGGGCGCGGCTGAGTTGGCCACAGATTCTGTTTTCCTTCCGAGGGCGGATCGCGCGCCGCCAGTTCCTGCTTGGCATGATATTCACGGTGGTAGTCTTCCTGGCGCTCTTTGTAGCGATCGACCTGGCAATCAAATCGACCTTGCAAGATTCGGCAACGAAGAGCGGCGATGTCGCCAAGCTGCTGCCGCGGCTCGACGATCGTCTCGGGGCCATTCTGGATATCTCCCTCTGGTGGCCCACTTGGGCCCTGACGTCGAAGCGCCTTCACGACCTCGGGCTTGGGTGGACAGTGCTGCTGGTTTTCATCTGCTTGGACATCATCGCAACCGTGCTGGGTCTGCGTGGTGAGCAGGTGACGTCCGACTATATTAACGTGTTCGCCTTCGGCCTCATGTTCATGCTCGGAGCCGTCAAGGGAATGGCCGGTACGAACAAGTACGGCCCCGACCCCCTCGCACGACCGAGCCGGCCCAGCTGACGACACGCGCGTCTAAGCACCGTCCGTTTGCTTGATCCGCAGCCACGGGTCACGTTCGGCGAGTACTGAGGGCGAGCGATCTGCGCAGCTTCAATCGGAAGCAATGGACCGCGCTCCGGCCCTCGATCCGGCGCGACCGGCACGGGCGCTCCGCCCCGCGGGGGCAAGCATCGCCTGTGACGACAATTTTCTGACGTGCTGGATGAATGCCTTCACGGCCGGCGTACGCTCGTCCTTGCGAAAGGCCGCCGCCAGTTCGTCCGAGCTCACCTCCTGGGCCAGCGGCCGGTAGGTCACACCGGGAATCTGCAGGCAGGCGATCGATTGAGGCACTGCCGCAATGCCGAAGCCGGCCGCGACCATCGTGATGATCGCGAGCATGTCCGGGGCCCGTCCGCCGATGCGCGGCGTGAATCGTCCCGTCTGGCTCAGCGCCGACAGGTGCCGATGAAGACCGGTGTCGGTCTCGAACGGCCAGGCGACGAAGCTTTCGCCCACCAGCGAGGCCGGTGAGATCGCGTCGGCGTGCGCGAGCCTGTGGTCATCCGGCAATGCGACGACGATGGGTTGCCGGGCGATGACGATCGCCGAGATGCCGGCGGGATATCGCGTCGGCGGCCGCAGGAATCCGACGTCCAGCCGGCCCTCGGTCAATTGCTCGATCTGGCGCGGTGTCTCCAGCTTGCGGATCGCGAGATCGACCAGCGGAAAGCGTTGCCGATAGGACGGCAGCGCGATGGTCAACAGTCCAGCGCAGGCTGCCGACGAGACGAAGCCGATTTCGACGCGTCCCACTTCGCCGCGTCCGGCACGCCGCGCCACCAGCTCGGCGCGTTCGGCCTGCTGCAACGTCGCGCGCGCTTCATCGAGGAAGCGCCTGCCCGCATCCGTGAGCTTCACCTCGCGCTTGGTCCGCACGAACAGCCGCGCGCCCAATTCCTGCTCGAGGTTCTGGATCTGCTGGGTGAGCGACGGCGGCGAAATATGCAGGCGCTCGGCCGCGCGCGTGAAGTGGAGCTCGCCGGCGACCGCCACGAAATACCGCAAATGGCGTAATTCCATCGGCGTCTCCCCGCTGCAATCGCCGGCCTGCCCGGGCCGCGCGGCGAATTCTGAATTAGGCCAAACCTAATACGAATCCGAGCAGAATGTAATGGACGTTTGCGCGGGCCGCGCCGACAATTCTCGCAGAAAGTGCGTCGAGACAGGAGTTCGAGCAGGGCCAGCGAGATACCTCGCAAAGGAGACATCGCATGACATTCTCCCGTCGTCGTATCCTTCGCATCGCCGCAGGCGCCGCCATGCTCCCCGCCGCGCTGCGCATCGCCCACGCGCAAACCTACCCGGCGCGACCGGTGCACCTGATCTCCGGCTTTCCCCCGGGTGGCCCGAACGACCTCGTGGCGCGCCTGATGGGCCAGCGGCTTGCGCAGCGGCTCGGCCAGCAGTTCATCGTCGAGAACCGGCCGGGCGCCGCCAGCAACATCGCCACCGAGGCGGTCGTACGAGCGGCCCCCGACGGCTACACGCTCCTTATGGTCGCCACGCCCAACGCGATCAACGCCACGCTGTACGAGAAGCTCAACTACAATTTCATCCGCGACATCGCGCCGGTCGCCGCCGTCATGCGCGTGCCCAATCTGATGGTCGTCCACCCCTCCGTTCCGGTCGAGACGCTTCCTCAGTTCATCGCCTATGCCAAGGCCCATCCAGGCAAGCTGACCATGGCGTCGCCCGGCAACGGGTCATCGGGTCATATCTCGGGCGAGCTGTTCAAGATGATGGCCGGCGTCGACCTCCTCCATGTGCCTTACCGTGGCGGCGCGCCGGCCATGACCGATCTGATCGCCGGGCGGGTGCAGGTCTTCTTTACACCTCTGCCGACCATGGCCCCGTACATCAGCGCCGGCACGCTGCGCGCGCTGGCGGTGACCGACACCAGGCGATCCGCGCTCCTGCCGGATATCCCGGCGCTGAACGAGTTCGTGCCGGGCTACGAGGCGAGCACATGGTTCGGCATCGGCGCGCCCAGTGGCACGCCTGCCGCGATCATCGAGACGCTCAACCGGGAGATCAATGCGGGCCTCGCCGACGCCACGATCATGGAGCGCCTCGCCGAGCAAGGCGGCACGGCGCTTCCCGGCTCACCGGCCGAATTCGCGGCGCTCATCGCCGGTGAAACCGAAAGGTGGGCGAAGGTGGTCAGATTCGCTGGCGCCAGGGCGGATTGACCGACCACAGACTTGTCCATGATGGGGGACCCCGTGTCCACCGTCGCTGCGACTGCAGCAATCGGCATATCCGGATGCGACGGTCAGCTATTCCGTGAATGCCCGCCGCCTCGTATCCTCCATGCGCAAGCATACGCATGGAGGTGCCGGTCATGCCGAGAGCGATGTCCTCCAATGTCCGCGTGGCGCGCTGTCTGCTCGCCGCTGGTGCACTCATCTCGATCCCGACGCCGGTCACGGCGCAGGAGTATCCCAGCCGCCCGATCCGCATGGTGGTCGGCTTCACGGCGGGCGGGCCAACCGACATTCCGGCGCGGTTCATTGCCGACAAGCTCAGCGCCGCCCTCAAGAGTCCGGTGATCGTCGAGAACAAGCCCGGCGCCGGCGCGACGCTCGCCGCGAACGAGGTGATGTCGCGCCCGCGCGACGGCCACGATCTCCTGGTCTGCACCTATTTCGATGCGATCAACACGCTGCTGTACAAGAGCCTGCGCTACCGGCTCGACGACCTGGTCGGCATCACGCTGATCGCGCGCTACAGCTATCCGGTCGCGGTCGCCAATACGCTGCCGGTCGATACGTTCCCCGAGCTGATCGCCTACACCAAGCAGCATCCCGGCGAGGTCAATTACGCGCAGCTCGGGCCCGCCTCGACCCAGAACCTGCTCGGCAGGCGGCTGGAGAAGCTCACCGGCATGAACGTGACCTTCATCCCGTACAAAGGCGCCGCCGAGGCAACGCAGGAGATGATCGCCGGGCGCATCCACGTCCAGATCGGCCCGCCGATCAGCATCGTGCCGATGTACAAGGCAAAGAAGCTGAAAGTGGTGGCCGTCACCGGCAACGAGCGGCTGGCGTCGATGCCGGAAGTGCCGACCCTCAAGGAGCTCGGCGTTCCGCTCGTCGCCTATGCGTGGCTCGGCGTGTGCGCCGGGGCGGGAACGCCGCAGCCGGTCATCGATCTTCTGAGCAAGCGCATTGCGACGATCGTCAATACGCCGGAGTACCACGCGCTGGTCGAGGCGTCGGGCTCGGTCGCGGTGTCGTCGACGCCGCAGGAATTGCATCAGGTGATCGAGGAGACCGCCGCCGATGCGGCCCCGATCATCCGCGAGCTCGGCATCGAGATGAATTGACGGCAAGCTGCATCGTCCGCCCGCGTCGGCTGCGCGGGTTCGACCGCGCGTGGCCAAAGCCGCCCGCGCGCGCTACACAAGGCGCCCCACACTTGGCGCGCAACACCTGGCGCGGACAGCGGAGCCGGAGCAATGCCGACCTTCAAGGCGATCGTGATCGACAAGGGTGCAGCCGGGCAAAGCGCCGCGCTCACCGATTTCGACGAGACCAACCTGATGGATGGCGACGTCACGTTCCGCCCCGAATGGTCGACCGTGAACTACAAGGACGGTCTCGCCGTTACCGGCAAGTCGCCAGTGGTTCGCCGCTTTCCCATGATCGCCGGCATCGACGGCGCCGGCACGGTCGAGACGTCGTCGCATCCCGACTGGAAGCCCGGCGACAAGGTGATCCTCAACGGCTGGGGCTGCGGCGAGACGCATCTCGGCTGCTATGCCGAGAAGGCGCGCGTGAAGGGCGACTGGTTGGTGCCGCTGCCGGCCGGCATGAGCGCGCGCGACGCCATGGCGGTCGGCACCGCGGGCTACACCGCCATGCTGGCCGTGATGGCGCTCGAGCGCCACGGCGTGACGCCAGACCGCGGCCCCGTGCTCGTCACCGGCGCCTCGGGCGGGGTCGGCTCGGTCGCGATCGTGCTGCTGGCGCGGCTCGGCTACCACGTGGTCGCCGCGACCGGCCGGCCGCAGGAGACGCCGTATCTGCGCGACCTCGGAGCCGCCGAGGTGATCGACCGGGCCGAGTTCACCGCCGCGCCGCGCCCGCTCGGCAAGGAGCGCTGGGCCGGCGCGATCGACGCAGTCGGCTCGGTCACCCTCGCCAACATCCTGTCGATGACCCGCTATGGCGGGGCGGTGGCGGCCTGCGGGCTGGCCGGCGGTATGGATCTGCCGGCGAGCGTCGCCCCCTTCATCCTGCGCGGGGTCACGCTGGCGGGAATCGACTCGGTCATGTGCTCACAGAAGATCCGCCGCGAGGCCTGGCGGCGCCTGGGTACCGAACTCGACCGGCAAAAATTGGCCCAAATCTTTGGCGAGATTGGGCTTTCGGGAGCGATCGAGGCCGGGAGGCGGCTTCTCGAGGGCCAAGTCCGCGGCCGGCTCGTGGTGAAGATCGGGTGAATATTCTCAAGCGTGGGGCGCGGTCTTTCATGCTCGGTCAACGAATTATGGTAAGCATCCGGTGAACGGGACCCGCCCGACGCCGCCTCGGAACGGTCCCGAACTTTTCGAGTAGGGGGAGTGTGACATGCGTATCGGTTTGGCAAAGTTGGCGACCGGTCTGGCGGGCGGAGCGCTGCTCGGCGCGTCCCTGCTGGCGTCTGCGGCGGCAGCCGAGATGAAGCCGGAGGAGGCCAAGCGCTTCATCGCCGGCAAGCTGTTCTCCTACACCTGCTTCGACGGCACCCACGGCGCGGGCCGCATCCATGCCGACGGCTCGGTGGTCGGCACCATGCAGGTCAACAGCGGCCGCATGCGGTTCGTCGCCCTCCCGGCCGGGACGATCCGGCTGACGTCCGACTCGATCTGCGCGTCGCTGCCGCGCGCGCTGTTCCAGCCGTGCTTCAACGTGGTGCAGACGAGCCCGAGCAGCTTCCGCGGCTCGCTCAAGGCGCTCAGCTTCGCCTATTGCGATTTCGTGCGGCACAATCCGCGCATGGCCCTCGCGGGCAGCGAGACCGAGCCGGTCCCGCACGCAGCCCCGGCCGTGCATTCGGCGCCGGCCGCTCAGGCGCCCCCTGCGCCGCAGACCGCCGAGTCGGCAGCCGAGTTGCGCCCGTCGCGCTACTAGCGGAATTCCGGAAAGCTACTGCTTCGGCGCCGGCGTCGGCTTCTTCTGGTTGGCCGGCGTCGGCTTCGGTGCGGCTGTCTTCGGCAACGCCTGCGGCATGTACTGGGCGAGCACCGCCGGATCGAGCGTCGGGATCTGATTGTCAGGCACCCGCGTCCACTCCTCGGTCTTGCCGAACAGCGAGATGCCGAGATAGCCGCGCAGATACAACGTCTGACCGTCCGGGCTGACCTTCATGTTGGCGTGATAGATCTTGCCGTCGCGCGGATCGAGGATGTTGCCGTCCTCGTATTCGAGCTCGCGCTTGCGCTTCATGTCGCGGATGAAGGAGAGGCCGAGGAGCGGCTTGTCCTTGCGATCGTCCTCGCATTTGCTGCAAACAATGTCCTTCTCGCCCGGCTTCGGAAACATCTTGGCGAAAGCGCCTTCGAAGGTGCCGTCGTGCTCGACGACCAGCACCCAGACGACGGGCTTGCCGTCCTCGATCTTCTGCCACAGGCCGGCGGCCGATGGTTCCGCCGCCGCCGCGCCGGTCGCGAGACCGAGCGCCGCCGCGCCGCCGACGATCGCCGCGAGAAAATTCGATCGGGAAATCCGCATGACGTTCACCGGTAATCGTGACTGATGATGCTCGAACGCATCGCCCCATAATATGGTCATTTCACGACACCTCAACCCGCCCCGGAATCCGGCTTTTCCCGCCGCCCGGAGCAGGATTCAGGCGGCGGGAGGCTGGGCGGCGCGCTGCGGAAACAGCAGCCGCTGGTACAGATAGCCGATGCCGACCAGCACGAGACCGAGCCCGATGAAGGACAGGGCGCGCCAGACGCCGGTGATGCCGGCCATGTCGACCAGAAAGACTTTTGCGACCGTGAGCAGCACTACCGCGGCCGATGCGAGCCGGGCCGGCTTCGAGGAGATCGCAATACCGAGGAGCAGCAGCACGACGCCGAAGCCGAGCCACACCGCCGAATAGGTGTACTGCTCGGCGTCGGTGGTGGGGCCGTCGGTCAGCACCGGCCCGTGAAACGCGCGCGTCACCTCGAGCGACAGGAACATGAGCGCGAGCGCGACGCTGGTGACCGCCGCGGCCGCCCGATAGGGCATCGGCCGGGTGGTGCGGGCGATCAGCGCCAGCGCGATGGCGAGCACCGCCGGCAGGCCGTAGCCGAGCAGGATCAGGTTGAACAGCGCGCCGCCGACCGGCTCGCCGGTGAACAGCGGGTTCTCGCCGATCATCAGGCCGAACACGATGCCGCCGAGCGCCAGGCCGGCGACGATCACGGCCCCCGCGTCGTGGATGATGTTGTGGGTGCGCCCGCGCAGGCGCTCGAGACCGATCGCCAGGGCAAGGCCGACCGAAACCTGCAAGGCGAGCTCGGCGAGCCCGCTCGACGGCGCATAGACATCGCCGCCGTTCACATAGTGGCGGATCTCGAGGAAGCAGAGCAGCACGGTGAACAGGATGGCGGCCGCATCGACGGTGCGTGCCGGCGTGTCGTCGGCGCGCCGGCGCAGCAGAAAGCCGCCGACCCAGAACGCGAGCGCCGGCACGCCATAGCCGTACAGCAGCCAGTTGAAGATCGGCGTCGTGCCGACCTGCGCGCCGACGATGCGCGGCTCCCAGCCGACGCGCGCGACGACCAGCGCCACGATGACGGCGGCGAGCCAGCGCAGCATCGGCAGCGGACGCTGCGCCGCGATCCAGGCGATGCCCGGCACCATGAGGGCGAGGCCGACCGTGAGCCAGCCTTTCTCCAGCGCGAACGTCAGGGTGAGCGCCAGCGACGCGATCGCGCCGGTGGCGAAGATCGCCTGCGCGGCGGCGCCGCCCGGGCGCGGGGCGCGGCGCGCAAGCTGCTCGGTCGCGACCGCGAACAGCGCCGCGAGCAGCAGCGCGAGGCCGGCGAACGGGATCGAGCGCTCCCAGCCGGCGACGCGGTAATAGAGCGCGATCAGGATCGCGACCGGCGTGAGTGCACCCGATGCGGCCCACAAGAGCGGCACCAGCGGCCGCTCGGAACGGCCCTGCGCCAAAAAGCCGGCGCCGCCGAACAGGAGCGCAAACAGTGCGCCTACGGTAAGATGGAAACCCGTGTGGGCGCGCGCCGGATCCGGGATGACGCCGGCGGTCGGTCCGCCTGGCACGATCAGGTGCTCGACAACCGGCCGTACCGACCAGGCGATCACCACCAGCACGACGAGTCCGGCGACCGCTGGCACCGCGGCGGCGGCCGCATCGGTGCGCCACGCAATAGCGACCGTGGCGAAGGCCATGAGCGCCAGCACCGTGAACGCCAGCGGGTCATGATGCCACGCGACCACCAGGGCGGCGGCCGCGAGCACGTAACCCGCGAGCGCGCCGGACGAGACGGCATCAACATTGTCGCGCTCGGCCGACGGCCCGTACAACAGCCCGGCGACGATCAGCACGGCCACGAGCGCAAAGCCCACGATGGCGTGGAAGGCATGCGGACCCAACGCGGGCACGCGCGGGTCGTTGATGCCGGGGAACATCCACAGAACGCCGAACACGATCGCGGTGACGGCGAGCCAGCGCCACAGCCGCGCGCGCGCGAGCGCGAACGAGGCCGCGGTGACGACCGCGAGATAGATGTACAGCGCCCAGTAGTTCGGACTGTTGGTGGAAACGAGGATCGGCGTGACCTCGGCGCCGACCAGGCCGAGCGCCGCGAGCGCCGGCCCGTGCAGCAGCGCGGCGCCGAGCGTCGCGAGCGCCACGATGCCGAGCAGCACGAACGCGAGCGCCGGGTCGATGAAGCCGTAGAGCGCATAGGCCGCATAGACCGTCGCGTAGGCGACGGCGGTGCCGGCGGCGGTGAGGATGCTCGGGATGTGCGCGGTCGGCAGGCCCTGGAATCCGGAGAACCGCTCCTTGCGGCGCGTCCACTCGCCGCCGGCGATCAGCGCGGCGGCGAGCAGGGCGCCGAGGAACACGCGCACGCCCGGTCCGATCAGGTCCTGCTCGATCGAGTAGCGCACCAGGAAGACGCCGCCGAGGAACAGCGCGATCCCGCCGACCCACACGACCCAGCGGGTGCCGAAGCGCTCCTCGAAGCTGATCGCCGGCGCGGCTGCGGCTGCAGGTGCGCGCGGGGCGGAGACGGGAATGGGCCGCGGTGCCTGCGGTGGCGTGGGCGTTGGGGGCAGGGGAGGCGGAGACGCAACAGGCGCAGGCGCGATGGGCGGTGGAGACGGCGTGGCCGCGGCCGGGCGCGGCTCGGGCCGCGGCGCCTCGGGCCGCGGCGGCGGGGCGGATGCGGCGGCGGCTTGCGCCGGCCGGCGCTCCAGCGCGGCGAGCCGCTGCTCGAGCACGTTGACGCGCGCGCGCGCGCTGATCGCCATCACCAGCGCCACGATCGCCAGGATCGGAATCGTCAGCGCGACGAGAACGAGCGGCATTATTTCGGACATGAATCGCCCCGGCCAGCAGACCGCCGTCATGGTAGTCCGGCGGCCGCCAAAGGTGAATGGACCACGCAAGCGGATCTTGCGCGGTAGGCCTTGGTCAGGGCAGGAGGTAAAAAGGTTCGAAGCGCCAACGTTCGAAGCGCCTTGTCGTCGGTCCGGTCCTGTTGTCTTTTGCCGCGATGATTGCGACGCGTGTCGCGCACAAGGAGAGACGGCGGGCCTCACCGATGTGGTTCACGTCGATGAAAGGGGTCGCGGTCCTGGCGGCCCGTGTTGCGGTGGGGACGGCGGTCTACGCGATCATCGTCGTCCTGGCGGCGTCGTTTCCGGTGGCCGCGGGCTTGATGCTCACGTTTCCGGCGCTCAATGGGCTGGCCTTCTTCTTTTCCAAGGACGAGCGGGCGGCGTCGATCGCCAAGTCGATGTTATGGATGCCCGTCGTCAATGGCGTGCTCTGTGGCGCCTACATTTCCTTGTTTGCGCTCGTCGCGACCGCCGGCTCCGCGGAACTCGTCGCCTGGGGCCTCGTCGCGATCGTCGTCGTCGGCTGGCTCGCCTGCGTAACGCGTGACCGCGTGAGACAGGGGATCGCTCGGGAGCATCAACTCGCATTTGTCGTCGCGGCGACGCTCATCGGCACGCTCCTGGCCGCTGCCGGAGCTCTCGAATCGATTTATCTACATGTTGCGCACGTCCAGGCTCCGTCTGCGCCGGGCGCCGACGGCATCAGCTGGATCGCAACGGCAATCCGGCGGAGCGAGCTGAAGATAGGGCTGTTTGCGCTGGCTCTGGTCGTATTCTTTTCCTCCATCGGATTTCTGCCGATCTCGGACTCGACGCGTGGCATCCTCTCCGGGCTGCCACTCGTCCCATTTGGCGGACTCGTCGCCATTGCGGGAGATGCGGGGTTGAGCCTCGACGAGCGACTGCAGATTTTCCGTGGAATGATGAGCAGCGCCTGGTTGGGCCCGCCGGTCGCAATGTGGTTCATCTATTTCCTGTCGCGTTTCCTGGGCACGCGGATGAAGCTCCGCGCGTCGATCGCCGATCAGGCGCTCCGGTTCGGGGCTCTTCTTGTCGGGTGGCTCGTGACGTTCGCCGCCATCGTCGCGGTTGCGCATGCAGTCAATTGGCTGTCCGCTTGATCAAACCTGGACCCGCCCGCCGACCCGCAGCCCCGGCGCGGGCCGCTCCTGGACCACCTCGCGGCGGAAGCGAAACAGCGCGGCCGGACGGCCGCCGGTCGCGGTCGAGGTCTCGCCGGTTGGCTCGACCATGGCGCCGGTCTCGACCAGGCGGCGGAAATTCTGCTTGTGCAGGTGGCGGCCCGAGATCGCCTCGACGGTGGTCTGCAGCTCGGTGAGCGTGAATTCCGGCGCCATCAGCTCGAAGATCACCGGGCGATACTTCAGCTTGGCGCGCAGGCGCGCGATCGCGGTCGCGAGAATGCGCCGATGGTCGAGCCGCATCGGCGCGCCGAGCGCCGGCAGCTCGCCGCGCTCGAGCGCGGACTTGCGGCCGTCGCGGCGCGCCTCCTCGACGAGGCCCGCCTCGTACAGGAGCTCGTAGCGGTCGAGCACCTTCTCCTCGTCCCATGGGCTGCCGCCCGCCGCGAAGCACTGGCGCAGCCGCTCGCGCCGGCCGAGCGGGCGAGGGGGATCGTCGCGCGTCTCGCGCTGCGCCCAGGCGTCGAGCGCCGGCAGGATCGTGCGGTCGAGGATCTCGGGCCGCCCGGCGCGCCAGTCCTCCCACGGGAAGAAGCGGTACCACGGCGTGAAGCCGGCGCCGGTCGTGCGCAGCGCTTCCGCGCTGTCGGGACGGCGCGTGAGCGCCAGGTAGCCGACCGAGACCACGTGCGGCCCGCGGTCGCCGCGCTCGGCGTGCCGGCCGCGATCGCCGAACGTGTAGAGCTGCTCGACATAGCCGACCGCGAGCCCGGTCTGCTGCCTGACCCAGCTGCGCAGCCCGATCTCGAAGGTGTGATGCGCGAGCGGATCGAACGGCCCGGAGGGCAGGCCGGTGAGCCCGGCGCCATCACCAGCCGTCAGCGTCATGGGCTCGTCGCCGTCGACCGCGACGATCGCGGCGGTGAGCCCGATCTCGATCGCGGTCGGCGCGGCGTCGCTCATGCGGTCAGCGCGAGGCGGAACGGCACGCCCTCCTCGGCGAGCCTGCCGCGGCCGATCGCTTCGACGGCGGTCACCATGCGGCCGTTGCGGCGGAGCATCGCATCGGCGAACTTGACGATGCGGATGTTGGGCGTCGCGGTCGGCGAGGCGCGGCGGATCGCCCAGGCGATCGCCTGCTCGTCGCGCGCGGGCTCGAGCGCGCAGACCGAGACGAACGCCGCCGCGGTCGACCGGCTGATCCCGGCAAAGCAATGCACCACCAGCGGCGCGGCGCGGTCCCAGCCGCGCACGAAGTCGAGCAGGTCCTCGACGTGCTCGGCGTCGGGCGCGATGTGGCCGTCGAGCGGCTCGCTGATGTCGTGCATGCGCAGGAAGAGATGGTTGCCGGCCGGCACGCCGGACGGCCGCTCGATGTAGTCACCGGCGCCGAGCAGGGTCACGACATGGCGTGCCCCGGTCGCTTCGACCGTGGAATACAGGCGGGCAAGGGAACAGACGTGGATGATCATGCGGCGAATCTGGCTCTCCTGGCATGACATGATAGGCAATCACGGCAGGATTTTCACGGCTAGTGTCCCGATTCCGAAGTTCGCAAGCATTTGCGGCGGTCTCTGAGCGAACTTCGGAATCGAAAGGACACTAGCAGCATTATGATTCTAGTGCCGCTTCTGAACCCGAAGTTCGCAACCGCACCCGCCGAGAAATCGTGCGAACTTCGGGTTCGCGGCACTACGGAATCTTCCCAAAGCGCTCGAGAAAGCGCCGCTCGGCGTCGAGCGCCGGCCACGGCCTCATGTAGTCGCGCTCGACCGCCATCGGCAGCGTCGGGCGTGCGCCGAAGAAGCGCCGCGCTTCGGCGACCGAGAAGCCGGCGAGCTGCGTCGCCTCGAGGAAGGCGGCGCCGCGGTCGGCGGTCTTGATCACCTTGACGACGTCGGCCGGCAGTTCGGGCGCGAGGCCGAAGCGGCGATGGATCGCGCCGAGCAGGCGCTTCTCCACCGCCTTGTAGGCGTCGCCGATCACCGCCTTGAACGGCGAGATCATGTCGCCGATCACGTATTCCGGCGCGTCGTGCAGCATGAGCGCGAGCGCGAGCCGCCGGTCGGGCTCGCCGAAATGGCGGCGCGCCACCTCCTCGACCAGCAGCGTGTGCTGCGCGACCGAGAAGATATTGGCCCCGATGGTCTGGCCGTTCCAGCGCGCGACGCGCGCCAGCCCATGCGCGATGTCCTCGATCTCGATGTCGAGCGGCGAGGGGTCGAGCAGGTCGAGGCGGCGGCCCGACAGCATGCGCTGCCAGGCGCGCGGCGCCGGCACCGTCGCGGCGACCCGCATCACTCTCGTCGGCGCGCGCGCCATGGGCATCAGCGCCGGGCCGCCGGCTTCGCCAGCGCGGCGTAGCGATGGCAGCTCACCATGTGGTCGTTGACCATGCCGGTCGCCTGCATGAAGGCGTAGACGATGGTCGGCCCGCAGAACTTGAAGCCGCGGCGGGCCAACTCCTTCGACATGGCGCGCGAGATAGGCGTCTCGTCGGGAACCTGACCGCGGGTGCGGAAGTGGTTGATCTTCGGCTTGCCGTCCAGGAAATCCCACAGCAGTTTCGCGAAGCCCGGTCCCTTCTCCATCGCGTCGAGGTACGCGCGCGCGGACGCGACCGCGCCCTCGATCTTGGCGCGGTTGCGCACGATGCCTTCGTCGCGCATCAGCGCCTCGACCTTGCGCTTGCCGTAGCGGGCGATCACCGCGGGTTCGAAGCCGTCGAAGGCGCGGCGGAAATTCTCGCGCTTGCGCAGGATGGTGATCCACGACAGCCCGGCCTGGAAGCCGTCGAGCACCAGCTTCTCGTACAGCGCGCGGTCGTCGTATTCGGGCACGCCCCATTCGGTGTCGTGATATTTGACATAGAGCGGATCCTCGCCCGGCCAGGCGCAGCGGGTGAGGCCGTCGATGTGGATGGTCGGAGTTTTCATCGCGCTTGCTGCTCCGCCGGCGTCTCGCCCGGCCAGGCGAAGCGCGCCCAGTCCGGCTTGATGAGCCGCAGCGTCGCGCTGCCGGCGACGAGCGGGGTGCCGGCGGCGAGTGCGTCGGCGACGCGATCGAGCCGCAGGAGCGCGACCGCGCGGTCCGCGGTACGCGAGCCGAACGTGCCGATCTGCTTCTCGCCCGCCGTGACGGTCGCGCCGGGGTCCGGCCCGAAACCCTCGTAGGCGACCGGGACCACGCGGTTGCGCGCGCTGCCGCGGTGCTCCATGCGCGAAACCACCTCCTGGCCGACATAGCAGCCCTTCTCGAAGTCGACGCCGTTGAGCTGGTCCATGTCGGTCTCGTGCGGGAAGGCGTCGCCGTAGGTGAAGTCGAGGCCGCCGCGTGGCACGCCGAGCGCGATGCGATGCGCCTCGTAGTCGGCGGGGTCGACCAGTGCGGCGCCGAGATCGTCGGCCGCGTCCTTCGCCAGATGCGGCGGCAGCATGACGCGCTGCCCGAGCGCGGGGAGGCGGGGATCGCGGTACATCAGGCCATACTCGGTGTCGCTGTCGCCGTCCCACACCGCCATCACACCCAGCGCCTCGGACAGGTCCTCGGCGATCACCGGGGTGCGCAGCTTGTAGAAGTTGAGCTTGTCGACCAGCGCGGTGGCGAGCGCGCGCGGACAGTCGATGAAGAAGCCGCCGCCGTCCTCCCCCGGCGCCTCGG
>Ga0066903_100001856_pt1 | contig 15931 bp, 17 predicted proteins | sample PanSoiMetaGPlot1_FD_67491 | JGI IMG/M metagenome (GOLD analysis project Ga0066903, IMG submission 67491) | Tropical forest soil microbial communities from Panama analyzed to predict greenhouse gas emissions - Panama Soil - Plot 1 (version 2) | ecosystem: Environmental > Terrestrial > Soil >... | reverse complement strand
TCGAGCGCGTGTTTCCGGCCGGACCGCCTGCTGCGATCATGCTCTACACGGTCGCGCCCGATCTGCTGCTCGGCTGGCCGCGCGCCAACCGGCCGGAGGAGCGCGAGTTTCTCTTACCCGATATCGGTGGCCGGCCCGAGGTCGGCCGCATCACCGGGCGCGGCAACACCGCCAATCTCGAAGTCGTGCTGACGCTCAAGCCCGACCTCATTCTCGATATCGGCAGCGTGAACGCGACCTATGTGTCGCTCGCCGATCGCGTCACCGAGCAAACCAAAATTCCCTACGCGCTGCTCGATGGCCGCTTCGACGGCACCGCCGCGTCCTATCGGACGATCGGGACTCTCGTTGGCCGGCCTGAAGCGGCGGATGCGCTGGCGCGCTATACAGAAGACACAATCAAGACGATTGAGGGCCGCATCGCCGCGATCCCGCGCGAGCGCCGGCCGCGCGTCTATTATGCGCGTGGACCGCGCGGGCTCGAGACCGGGCTGGGCGGCTCGATCAACGTCGAGACGATCGAGGCGCTTGCTCAGAACGTCGCCGGCGGCACGCGCGGCGGGCTGTCCAACGTCTCGATCGAGCAGGTGCTGCTCTGGAATCCGGACGTCATCATCACCATCGATCTCGCCTTTGCGGCGAATGTCTACAACGACCCCGCCTGGGCGCCGGTCGCGGCCGTGCGCTCACGTCGCGTGCATCTCTCACCCAAGCTGCCGTTCGGCTGGGTCGACTTTCCGCCCTCGGTGAACCGACTGATCGGGCTGCGCTGGCTCGCAAAGATCCTCTATCCCGATTTGTTTCCCGAGGACATGCGGACGCTGACCCGCGACTTCTATCGGCAGTTCTATCACGTCACACTGGCCGACGCGCAGATCGATCGGGTGCTGGCAGGACGGGATTGATGCGCCGCTCCGCGCTGCCCGGCCTCACGATCGCGCTCATCGTGCTCGCGGCGGGCCTCGTGGTCGCGTTCACGATCGGGCGTTATCCGGTCAGCCTCGCAGAGCTGCTCGATGTCCTGTGGTCGCGCGCGCTGGGCCGCGCGCCTAGCGCACCGGCCGCGGTCGAGAACGTGGTGTTGCTGGTGCGCGGGCCGCGCGTAGTGGCGGCGCTGCTGGTCGGCTCGGCGCTCGCGGTTGCCGGCACCGCATTCCAGGGTTTGTTTCGCAATCCACTCGTTTCGCCCGACATTCTGGGCGCATCATCGGGCGCAGCGCTCGGTGCCGTGATCGGCATCTTCTTCTCGCTCGGCGTATTCGGCATCGAGTTCCTGGCCTTCGCGGGCGGCCTCGCTGCGGTCGCAGCGGTCTATGTTATTGGCTCGATGCTGCGGTCGCGCGATCCAATCCTGGTGCTGGTGCTTGCCGGCGTCGTCATCGGGGCGCTGCTTGGCGCGGGTGTCGGCTTGGTGAAATATCTGGCCGATCCCTACAACCAGCTTCCCGCCATGACATTCTGGCTGCTCGGCAGCCTGGCGGCGACCTCGCTCTCGGACCTGCTTCCGCTCCTCGGCCCGGTCGCAATCGGCACCATTGTTCTGGTCGCGCTGCGCTGGCGCATGAATGTGATGTCGCTGCCGGACGAGGAGGCGCGTGCGCTCGGCGTCTCGACCGGTCCGCTGCGCATCGCCATCGTCGCCGCCGCGACCCTTGTGACATCGGCGAGCGTCGCCACCTCGGGCATCATTGGCTGGATCGGACTCGTGGTGCCGCATCTGGCGCGCGCGCTGGTCGGGCCTGACTTTCCCAGGCTCCTGCCGGCCTCGGCGCTGTTGGGCGGTGGCTTTCTCCTATTCATCGACACACTCGCGCGCACCGCCGCACCGGTCGAGATTCCGCTCGGCATTCTCACCGCCGTCATTGGAACGCCGTTCTTCATCTGGCTGCTCGCCGACATGCAGCGGAGCTGGTCGTGACGCTCGCCGGTCGCGACCTGACGATCGGCTACAGCGACCGCGTCGTCGGGCGCGGGCTCAATGTGGCACTGGCGCAAGGCGAGGTGTTGGCACTGCTCGGTCCCAATGGCGGCGGCAAGACCACGCTGCTGAAGACCTTGCTCGGGTTGCTCGCTCCGCTTGCCGGCGAGGCCGTGATCGATGGCCGCTCGCTTGCCACCTATTCGGTGCGCGAGCGCGCACGCCACATCGCCTATGTGCCGCAGCTGCACACGCCGACCTTCGCGTTCACGGTCGAAGCTGTGGTTCTGATGGGACGCACCGCCCATGGCAGCCTGTTCGCCCGGCCAACGGCGCACGATCGCGAGGTGGCGCGGCAGTCGCTCGTGCGTTTCGGCATCGATCACCTTTCGGACCGGCCCTACACGATGATCTCCGGCGGCGAACGCCAGCTCGTGCTGCTCGCCCGCGCGCTCGCGCAGGAACCGCAGTTCATCGTGCTCGACGAGCCGACAGCGAGTCTCGACTTCGGCAACCAGGGCAAGGTCATGCGCGAGATCCGCGCGCTCTCAGCCTCAGGCCATGGCGTGCTGTTCACCACGCACGATCCCAATCACGCGCTGCGCGCCGCCGACCGCGCTTACCTGCTGCGCGGCGGCGAGCGCATCGCGGAAGGAAAAGTCGCCGAGGTGCTCACCAAGACGCAGCTCGAGGAGCTTTACCGCGCGCCAGTCGACACGCTCACCGACATGACAAGCGGCACCAACGCCTTCCTGCCAGGCTGAGCGCTCTTTCCTGGACGGCCCGCTTCGGTCACAATCGAATTGATGGCCAGAGCCAACGGGGAGGACACCATGGCACGACGCAGCATAGGACGACGAATTGCGCTCTCGCTCCTGATCGCGGCCCCGTTTGCGTTTGCCGCCGCCCAGAGTGGCGCCGCCGATCTCAAAGTTCTGGGCGCCGGCCCGGTCGAGCACACATTCAAGGAGCTCATGCCCGCCTTCACGCAGGCGACCGGCCACAAGGCCGAAGGCACCTTCGACACGATCGGCGTGATTGAGCGCAAGCTCAGGGCCGGCGAGAAGCCCGATGTCCTGATCCTGACATCCGCCGCGATCAACGAGATGACAAAGGCCGGATCGCTGATCCTCGGCAGCAATGCCGAGGTTGGCCGCGGGACTTCCGGCCTTGCGGTACGCGCGGGCGCGTCAGTGCCCGATATCTCGACGCCTGATGCACTGAAGAGGACGCTCATCGCTGCGCGCTCGGTCGCCTATGTGGATCCGGCGGTGGGCGCGACCAACGGCATCTTTTTTGCACAGCTGCTCGAGCGCTTAGGTGTTGCGGACGAGGTCAACAAGAAAGCAAGTCTATTTCGCCGCGGCTACGAGGTGGCGCAAGCGGTCGCCGACGGCCACGCCGAGATCGGCAACACCAGTTTGACCGAGCTCGCGCCGCACAAGGGCCTGACCGTGGTCGGACCGATACCGGAGCCGCTCGGGCTCGTCGTCACCTACGTGGCAGGCGTGTCGTCGGCGAGCCCCAATGCTGAGGCTGCGCGGGCGCTGATCAGCTTCATGACGACGCCTGAGGCGCGCGCGCGATTCAAGGCCGCGGGATTGTAGGGTGGGTTAGCGCGGGTACCAGAGCTGAATAGAGCAATGCGTCGATCCGCGCGTAACCCACGGCGCGGTCGTGTCGGGTTACGCGCGGACTTATGATTAGCCAGATCGCACACTTTGGGGCCGCGCTAACCCGACCTACAAGCTGGCCACACTGCGCCGCCATGCCCATATGTGCTAACATGGCTGCGATGACCAAACGTCCAAAGGAATTCCTGATCCGACCCGATCCGCTCGATCCGCGGCTGACCGAGCGCGTGACTGGCATCGACCAGACCGGTGCCCCGATCGAGACCCGGGTGACGGTCGAGCGCGCGCTCACGATCTTCCTCAATTCGCAGGAGATCGTCACCGCGATGACGATCAACGATTATCCGGAATATCTGGCGATCGGCTATCTGCTCAATCAGAACATGCTCAAGCTCGACGACGTCGTCACTGGCGTCGACTACGACGAGGAGCTCGCGGTCGTCGTGGTGCGCACCAAGCGCAAGACAAACTACGAGAAGAAGCTCAAGAAGAAAGTGCAGACCTCAGGCTGCGCGCAGGGTACCGTGTTCGGCGATCTTATGGAGGCGCTGGAGGACGTGAAGCTGCCGGATACCGAGCTTCGCACCTCATGGCTCTATACACTCACCCACAAGATCAACACCACGCCCTCGCTCTATCTTGAAGCTGGCGCCATCCATGGTTGCGTGCTGGCGCAGGAGGACCGGCCGCTGGTCTACATGGAGGATGTCGGCCGCCACAACGCGGTCGACAAGATCGCGGGCTGGATGTTCAAACATCGCGTGCGCCCCGACGACAAGCTGTTCTACACCACCGGGCGGCTCACCTCCGAGATGGTGATCAAGACCGTGCGCATGGGCATCCCGATCCTGATTTCGCGCTCGGGCTTCACCGCCTGGGGTGTCGAGCTCGCGCGTAAAGCGAACTTGACTCTGATCGGACGCGCGCGCGGCAAGCGCTTCGTCGCGCTCGCAGGCGAGGGTCGCATCGTGTTCGACCAGGACCTCGCCTATGTCGAGGAGGAAAGCGCCAAGCATCGGCGCAAAGCGGCGGCGCACGATGAGTGATCCACACGCGATCGAGCCCGCCGCATCCGATCGCGATGTGCTCGATCGGACCGAGAAAGTGCTGTGGTCAGGGGCGCCCAATCCGCTTAGATACACGCTCGTGAAGAGCTGGTTGGTTTTTCTATTCGGTGTCATCTTCCTCACGTCTTGGCTGTCTGCCACATTTACGCCGGTCAGCTTCCTATTCTGGATCGTGTCGATGGCGTTCTTGCTGTCGCCGATCTGGCATTATATGCGCGCCATGCGCACGACCTATGTGGTAACCGATCAAAGGGCCATCATCGACATCGCCGGTATTATGCCTCGGCGTATCAGTGTGCCTTTGGGTCAAATGCCCCTCATCGACATGCGTGTCCGTGGCAGCGGCTCGGGTGACTTGTTCTTCAGTGAGGCCATGGCGGAGGGACAGTCGCGCGTCGGATTTCTCGGCATCCACGAGGTCCGTCGCGTCGAAGAGATTCTCAGAAACACCGTTGAAGCCAGTCGGCGCAGCAACGCGCCATGAACACGCCCGCGACGCTCGGTCTCATTCTCGCTGGTGGTCTAGCGCGCCGCATGGGCGGCGGCGACAAGGCGCGAATCCGCATCGGCGGCGTCACCATTCTGGGGCGTGTGCTGGCGTGCCTGCAGCCGCAGTGCTCGCGTATCATCATTAACGCCAATGGTGACCTGACGCGTTTTGCGGATACCGGCCTGCCGGTCGTGCCCGATAACGTGCCGGACTTCGCAGGCCCGCTCGCCGGCATCCTGGCCGGCCTCGATTGGGCGGCAGCCCATGCGCTTGACGTGGCCCACGTGGTCAGCGTGCCGGGCGATTGCCCGTTCCTGCCAGTGGACCTGGTCGAGCGGCTCGAGACCGCGCGCAAGGCCGCCAAGCTTCCGCTCGCCTGCGCCCGCTCGGGCGATTGGCGCCATCCCGTGGTCGGGCTATGGCCGGTGCGGCTGCGCGACGACTTGCGCAAGGCCCTAATCGAGGAGGACTTGCACAAAATTGAAGTGTGGACAGCGCGCCATGGCGTCGCCATCGCGGACTGGGCGGTCAAGCCGGTCGATCCGTTCCTCAACGTCAATACGCCTGAGGATGTCGTCGAGGCCGAGCATGTTGCATCGCAACACCGCGACATCTGATCGCTTGAAGAGTTGCTGCCGCGATCCTAATTTGAGGTGGGCCAGGAGGGATCACACCATGCGGGTCTATCTGTTCTCGTGCATCGTCGCAGCGCTTGTTGCCCTGGGCGCGGTGTACGCGCTCAATGAAATTCAGAAGGGTGCGGACGTCGCCTACTCGACAACGGGCGTACGCATCTGAGCGTCGTGTTTGAGCATGATCTTTTCCGAATAGCCGGCTTCCACCCCTGATCAAGTCCGGGGCAGGCTTTTCGGGATCATGCTTTAACCGACGAGCGCCGCGTAAGAGAGAAAGCCGACAGTCGCGCCCGGCTCGACCTTGGTGAGTTCCTCGGGCAGCTCGATCAGTCCATCGGTCTCCGTCAATGACGTGAGCACGCCGGCACCATCCTGCGCATGCTTGATCGCATCAATGCCGCCATCCGCTGCACGGACGAGCCTGACCCGCACATATTCACGTCGTCCCGTGCGCTTGCGGTATGGAAAAGCGGCGCGCACCGGCAGAGGCAGCAGCGGCTCGGGCTCGGCGCCCGCAAGCCGCAGCAACAGCGGCCGCACAACGCGCGCAAAGGTGACGAACACCGCGACCGGATTACCAGGCAGCCCGCAGAACGCCGCACCTTCGCCGCGTGATCCTCGGATCACGCCCATGGCTACCGGCCGACCTGGCTTGATGCCGACGCGCCAGAACACCAGGCGCCCAACGCGCTCGATCGCGGTGCGCACATGATCGGCCTCGCCGGTCGAGACGCCGCCCGACGTCAGCACCAGATCATGATCCCGCGCGGCGGCGGCGATCGCGCGTTCGAGTTGATCAGCATCATCCGGAAGAATGCCGAGATCGGTTGAGCTTGCGCCAAGGCGCTCAATAAGGCCTGCCAGCAGATAGCGGTTGGCGTCGAACAAGGCCGCCGCCGGCCGCGGTTTGCCAGGCTCGACGATCTCGTCGCCGGTCGAGAACACCGCGACCCGCACCCGCCGCCGCATCGGCAGCGACGTGATACCGACCGCCGCCGCGAGCGCCACGTGCGGCTCGGTGAGCCGTCGGCCTGCCGGCAGCATGACGGCGCCTGCGTGCAGATCCTCGCCGGCAAGCCGCCGGTTGGCGCCGAGTTCGAGGCCAGCCGGCAGGATCACGGCGCTGCCGTCGAGGCGGCAATCCTCCTGCATGAACACGGTATCGGCACCGGCCGGCATCGGTGCGCCTGTGAAGATGCGGATTGCTTCACCCACGGCGAGCGCGTGCGTGGCGGCGTGCCCTGCGGTCACGCGCTCGCTCACGGTCAGGCGCGTTTCCTTGGCGGGATCGAGATCGGCGTGCCGCACCGCGTAGCCATCGACCGCGGAATTATCGAACGGCGGCAGGCTGAGCGGCGCCACGATATCGCGCGCGACCACGCGCCCGCGCGCGGCAAGCAGCGGGACCGTCTCGATCTCGGCAACCGGCGTGATACGCTCGGTGATCAGGCGCTCGGCGTCCGCGATCGGGAGTAGCGGCCCGTTGAACGCAAAGCAATCGTCGGTCAGTTGCGCCATCAGGCAACCCCTGCACGCGCGAGTGCGGCGTCGAGCGGCAGCGCGCGCTTGATCAGAATGTCGACAATGCCTTCGACATCATTGAGATCGAGGACCGGCACCGGCGCTTCCGGCAGCGCGACGTCAGATGCAATCGCCACGATCGCCGGGTCATTTGACGCCAGCAGCGGCATGCCAACCGCCGCACGATGGATCTCGAGCTTCGGATGTGGCTCGCCCTTGTAGCCTTCGATCAGTACCAGATCGACTGGCGCAAGCTTGCCGAGCAACGTCGTGAGCGCAGGCTCGGCCTCGCCCCGCAACTCGCGCACCAGAGCAAAGCGGCGGCTGGAGGCGACCAGCACCTCGGTGGCCCCGGCCATCCGGTGCGTGTGGGAGTCTTTGCCGGGTTGATCGACGTCGAACTCGTGATGCGCGTGCTTGAGCGTCGACACCGTAAGCCCGCGCGCGATCAGGCGCGGGATCGCCTTGCTGAGGAGCGTGGTCTTGCCCGAGCCGCTGTAGCCCGCGAGGCCGATGATGCGCATGCCGCATTATATAGCAACCGGCATGCCGTCTGCTGAGCCCTACTCCGCGGGCTGCATGTGCCCGGCCGCCGGTGGAGCGCCACCCTTGACCCGCCCCTTGGCCTCCTGGTCTGCGAGCCACAGGCTGTGATGCTGCTTCGCCCAGTTGACATCGACCGTGCCACCGCCCATCGCCTCGAAAGCGCCTTCCATGCCGATGGTGCCGATGTAGATGTGGCCGAGCATCGCGGCCACGAACAGCACCGCCACGACACCATGCACGACCTGGGCCAGCTGCATGCCCGTGATGTCAGTTGCATAGAACGGGAACATCAGGAGATAGCCGCTCGCCGCCACCGCGCCGCCGCCAAGCACAACGATCCAGTAGATCATCTTTTGTCCGGCATTGAAGCGGCGCGCCGGCGGGTGCTCGCGCCCGACGATGCCGCCGCCGGCCTTGAGCCACTCGACGTCGACCCGGCTCGGGAAGTTCCAGGCGATCCACATCAACAGGATCAGCACCACGCCGAGTGTGAACGGGAAGCTGAGATAATTGTGGGCATACTTCGCCCATTGCGACCAGGTCGCGAAGGTCTCCGGGCCGAGATATGGCAAGAGCAGTTCCTTGCCAAAGGTAATGTTGAGCCCCGACAGCGCCAGGATGATGAAGCAGGTTGCCGTCATCCAGTGGACCAGGCGCTCGAAGGCGTTGAAGCGCAGCAGCGTGCGACCCGACCGCCCGCCCTCGATCCGCACCCGGCCGCGAATCATAAGGAACACAACCAGCAACCCAAGCATACCTAGGATCGCGATGCCGCCGATCCACTTCAGCGTCACCTCGTGGAATTCCCGCCACTCGCGTCCACGCGGCTGCTCAAGCACATAGGACTTGGTGTCGGGGATCGAGCCGCGCCCTTGCGCCTTGTTGAGCTCGCGCAGGAGCTGCTGCTCGTTGACAGATTCGGCGGTCGGGTTGACCTGCTGAGCACTCACGGTGACCGCCATTCCGGCAATCATGAGCACCGCGGCCGCCGCGATCACGATCCGAATTCGCGCGATGAACCTCGTCATGGCCTTGTCTCCGTGCGATCGACTTCCGCCCGCGGGCGCGGGCAGCCTCGAATCAAGCGACAGCGAATTGCGCCGAGACCATCACGTCGCGATGGTCTCGCGATACGCCACCTGCCAGCCCCAGGCGCCGGAGCCGTAGCCCCGCTTCGCGACGCGCTCCTTGTAGATCTGCGCGATGATCTCGCCGTCGCCGGCGAGCAGCGACTTGGTGGAGCACATCTCGGCGCAGAGCGGCAGCTTGCCTTCCGCCAGCCGATTGGCGCCGTACTTTACGAACTCCGCTTCGCTTCCATCGGCCTCCGGGCCGCCGGCGCAATAGGTGCATTTGTCCATCTTGCCGCGCGAGCCGAAGTTGCCGACCTTGGGATATTGCGGCGCGCCGAACGGGCAGGCGTAGAAGCAATAGCCGCAGCCGATGCAGAGATCCTTGGAGTGCAGCACGACCGCATCGGCGGTAGTGTAGAAGCAGTTGACCGGGCACACCGCCGCGCAGGGCGCGTCGGTGCAGTGCATGCAGGCCATGGAGACCGAGCGCTCACCAGGCTTGCCATCATTGATGGTGACGACGCGCCGGCGGTTGATGCCCCACGGCACCTCATGCTCGTTCTTGCAGGCGGTGACGCAGGCGTTGCATTCGATGCAGCGGTCGGCGTCGCAGAGAAATTTCATTCGAGCCATGATTGATGCCCTCCCTCAAGCCGCTCTGATCTGGCAAAGCGTGGCCTTGGGTTCCTGCATTCCGGTGAATGGGTCGTAGCCGTAGGTCGTGATCGTGTTCACGCTCTCCCCCAGCACGATCGGATCGGCACCCTTCGGATATTTGCTGCGCTGGTCGACTCCCTGGAACCAGCCCGCGAAGTGGAACGGCATCCAGGTCACGCCCTTGCCGACGCGCTCGGTCACCAGCGCCTTCATGCGGCACGCCTTGCCGCCCGCCATTTCAGGACCCGACACCAGCACCCAGGCGCCGTCCTTGATGCCACGCGCTGCCGCATCCGCCGGATTGATCTCGATGAAGGCGTCCTGCTGCAACTCGGCGAGCCATTTGTTGGAGCGCGTCTCCTCGCCGCCACCTTCATATTCGACCAGCCGGCCAGAGGTGAGGATCAACGGGAACTGGCTCGCGATCTTTTTCTCGACCGCCGCCTTCTGCACGTCGAAGCCGATGTTCGGCATGCGGAACTGCACGGCGTTCGGCAGCGTCGGATACCTGGCGACGAGCTCCGGCCGCGGCGTATAGATCGGCTCGCGATGCACCGGCACCGGGTCGGGCAGGTTCCACGCATTGGCGCGCGCCTTGCCGTTGCCGTAGTGGATGCAGCCGTGCGCCATGGCGACGCGCTGGATGCCGCCGGAGAGATCGGTCGCCCAAGACACGCCGTCGGCGGCGTTGCCGCCGACGCGTTCGATGACAGCGCGCTCCGCGTCGGTCAGATCCTTGTCCCAGCCGAGCTTCTTGAGCACCCCGTAGGTGAACTCAGGATAGCCGTCCTTGATCTCGGACCCGAGCGAATAAGAGCCCTCGGCCAGGAGATTGTGAGTCTCCTTGCGGCCGTCGGGCAGCGTCACTTCGCGCTCAACGCCAAAGCGCGCCCGGAATGTGCTGCCGCCGTCCATGACGTGGAGATTGGTGTTGTAGAGCGTGTGGGTGCCGGGATGTCTGAGCTCCGGCGTGCCCCAACAGGGCCAGGGCAGGCCGTAGTAGTCACCACCTACCTCGGGCGTATCTTTCGGCGCGCGCAACGTCACCAGGTCGAACTTCGCCTGGTTGCGCATGTGCGCCTTCAGGCGCTCGGGCGATTGGCCGCAATAGCCGGTCGACCATCCGCCGCGGTTGATCTCACGCAGAATATCTTCTGCCAGCGGCTGGTTGTTCTCGACCTTGATGTTTTTGAACATGCGGTCGGCGAAGCCGAGCTTCTTGGCAAGGAGATACATCACCTCATAGTCGTTCTTCGACTCGAAGATCGGCTTGACAATCTGCTCGCCCCATTGGAGCGAGCGGTTCGACGCCGTGCGCGAGCCGTCACATTCGAACTGGGTGCAGATCGGCAGCAGATAAGTATTGTCCTTACGCTCTCCGAGCACCGCCCAGGTGGTCGGATGCGGATCAGCCACCACCAGCAGCTCGAGTGCCTCAATGCCTCTGGCAGCCTCCGGCATGCGCGTGACGGTGTTGCCGCCATGGCCGAACACCATCATGGCTTTGAGATTGTCCTTCTGACGGACCTGATCCTTCGGGAGAAGCGCGGCGTCGAACCAGCGCGTCGACGGAAGGCCAGCCGTCTCCATGACCTGCTTGGACTCGAAGCGAGAGAGCATCCAGTCGTAGTCGGTCTCCCAGACCCGGCACCAGTGCTTCCAGGCGCCCTCGGCAAGGCCGTAGTAGAGCGGCAACGTCACGATATCGAGGCCGAGATCGGTCGCGCCCTGCACGTTGCAATGGCCGCGGAAGATGTTGGCGCCGTTGCCGAAACCGCCGACATTGCCGGTAGCGAGCAGCAGCGTGCAGAACGCGCGCACGTTGGCGGTGCCAACCGTGTGCTGGGTCGCACCCATGCACCAGATCAGCGTGGCAGGCTTCTGCTTGGCAAAGGTCTCGGCGACGCGCTTGAGTTGCGCCTCCGGCACGCCGGTGACGTTCTCAACCTCGGCCGGCGTCCACTTCTCGACCTCCTTGCGGACGTCGTCCATGCCATAGACGCGCTGCTTGATGAACTCCTTGTCCTCCCAGCCATTCTTGAAGATGTGCCAGAGCATGCCCCAGATGATCGGGATGTCGGTGCCGGAGCGGATGCGCACGAAGTCCGTGGCATGGGCGGCCGTGCGGGTGAGGCGCGGCTCGATCACGATGTAGTTGGCGCGGTTGAGCTCCTTGCCCTCGATCAGGTGCTGCAACGAAACCGGATGCGCCTCCGCCGGATTGCCGCCCATGATGATCATGGTCTTGGCGTTGCGGATGTCGTTGTAGCTGTTGGTCATCGCGCCGTAGCCCCAGGTATTGGCTACGCCCGCAACGGTGGTCGAATGGCAGATCCGCGCCTGGTGGTCGGAGTTGTTGGTCCCCCAATAGGCGGCAAGCTTGCGGTTGAGATAGGAGCCCTCATTGGAGAACTTCGCCGAGCCCAGCCAGTAGACCGATTCGGGACCCGACTTTTCGCGAATGGCCATCAGCTTGTCGCCGATTTCGTCGATCGCCTGCTCCCAGGAGAGCCTGGTCCACTGGCCGTTGACGAGCTTCATTGGGTAGCGCAGCCGGCGATCGCCGTGCACGAGCTCGCGCACCGAGGCACCCTTGGCGCAGTGCGAACCGCGATTGATCGGTGAATCCCAGCCGGGCTCCTGGCCGATCCACACACCGTTCGCAACTTCGGCAACGACGGTGCAGCCGACCGAGCAATGGGTGCAGATATTCTTGCGGATGGTGACCTGCGCGCCGGCGGGCGGTGGCGGTCCGGCCTCGGCCTTGCGCACGCTCGCGAGCGGCAGCGCACCCAGGGTCGCCAGCGAGCCGGCAACGAGCCCCGATTTGCGCAGGAAATTGCGGCGGTCGAGTCCGCCGTCGGACTGGCCCTGCAGCGCAGCCGCAAGCGTGCCGCGGTGGACCTGACGATCAGTGCGTTTGATCAGCACGGGCGCCTCCCCTCAACGCGGATAACGGTTGACGCGGTAGTAGGTCTTGACGTGCTCGGTTTCCTGGTAGCGAGCCTTGCGCTTTTCATCGTTGGTTTCGGTATCGGCGCGCGCTTCGCCGGCTAGCGGCGCGGTGGCAGCCACGGCGGTGGCGCCTGCGCCCAGCGTGCGAAGGAATTCACGTCGACCGAGCTTGCTCTCTCGTTCCTTGGCCATGATCCACCCTCATTGTGTCGCGCCCCGTACCCCATCACTCACGACGGCAGCGCGAATGCTTCCCGTTCTATTCCCATAAACACCCGCCCCAGTGTTCCTATTCGACGGTAGAGTTCCGCCGCCTCAGCCTGCTCCACATCCGCAAAGAACCGCTCCATCCAGGGCGCGAGATGCTCTTCGAACAGCGCGCGCGCGGCGCCCTCCGGCGCCGGGAAGCGACCGCTCGCCAGCCCCGCCATGATCTCGCAGAGGATCGCAGCATGATCCTCGGGCTCGGCCTGCCCTGCCGCACGCTCGATGCCGAGCTCCGCGAGACTCTCACGCAGCCGCGCCAGCGGCCGCTCGTGCAGAAAGCCAGTCAGATAGTACGAGCCGTAGGGCAGAAGCTCGCCACGACCGAGCCCGATGAAGAGATTGAAGTATTCGCGCTCGGCACGCTCGGCGCTCGATTGCCTGGCCGCCTCGGCGAGCGCGATATGCGCAAGCCCGAGCGGGCTCGCATCGCCATGCAGGCCGGCGATCCGGTCGAGCAGCGCCTGGTCGGGCGCCCGCGCCAGGAGCCTTGCCATTAGGGCGTATTCCCGCGCGCGCGCCGCATCGACCTCGTCTATTCCGGGCCGCTCGCTATAGAGGTCGGGCCGCAACACCGTGCGGCTCACGCCGGTGACCGCCTCAACTGTGAGCACACGCTCGGCGGGCACGCGCGCCCAGTTCGACACCGAGGGCTGCGCGATGCCTATTTTACGTGCTAGCGCCCCGACGCCACCGGCGGCGGCAATCGCTTGATCGAGACCGGGGTCCCGCATGTTTACCACCCCAGTATTGTTCCAATGAAATTGTGCGACCCGGAGCTGTGTTCCGTCAATAGCCGCTGGCTATGTGTCACAGCCTACTTTGGTAGTGCACGACCATGCCCGCGTCTAATCGGCGACCGCGAAGGCTGGTCTCGCGAAGTTTCGTTTTGCAACGCAGCAGACGCTGTCGTCTCGGTCACGGTGACAGATCCAACGCGGTCCTGGGGTCCGTTTCGAGGTTCTGTAATACCTTCATCGAGGGCAGCGACACGCTTCGCCTCGCCCGCGGGACGCGATGGTTCTTCCACGCGTTGTGTGCCGGTAGCCGGCTGGTCGGATCTCTCCGGAGCGTCAGTATCAACAATATCGCCCAGAATGCGCGCCACCATCCGGCGGAGCTCATCGGTCATTTCGAGCGGCCCGAAGCCGGCTGCCGAGCCTGGCGTATGGTAGTCCCAGTCGTAGTCGGCGAGCCCGACAAAGTCGCGGACACGGGGATCGGCCGACCACGCGCGTCGAAGCGCCGCACGGGCGATCTCTGCAGGCACGCCCGGCGCCAAGAAAGGTCGAATGTCGGTTGCAGCCGTAATCGATTCGATCGGCGGCAGGCTCTTGAGATCAAACGCTGACTCCGGCGGCGTAGCTTTCTCGCTCCCATCGACGCTCGGCGTTACGTTTTCGAAAACCGCGTTCTCGGGAATAATATCGCGTTCGCCGGGCGCGCCCACATGCGGACCGACGGGCGGACCCACGAGCGGACCCTTGGCTTGTTCCGTGTCCACAGCGTCGCGCTTGCGGCGCGACCAGCGTGTCAGAAAGTCCTCGCTCATCGGCGCGGATCCTTCTCGATCGGAACGCGCCGCGCCAGCGCCTCAGGATCAGCGCGATCGCGCTTGCGCTTCACGAACGTTCGCTCAACGTGATGCTCGGCCACGAACGCCTCGACTATCGCCTGCACGGCGGGTGGCATCGGGACGGCCTCCACCAGATCGTCGCCGACCTGGGTAAAGGATTCGCCTTCGGCCGGATCCACTGTGACGGCCACGATCTCAAACGGCGGCTCGACGCCGGTCGACCGCAGCGACACCCACAATGACGGCCGCCCGGAATTGAGATTGTCGCGATAGTGACCCGTCTCGGTGCGATAAAGCGCGATCTCGGCCAGGCCCGCATAGAAGCTCGCGCGATCGTCGCTTGCCTCCAGTACGGTCCAGGGCGCCGCCTCCGGTGCGCCCGCGAGCACGCCAATCGGCCGCCACGCCACGTCGATCCATGGATTCGAGGCTTTGCGCCGCTCCACCACGACGCCGACCGGAATGCGGGCGAGCGCCGCCTCGTCGTTCACGACACCGCCTCCATTTGTCGGATTGGCAAGCCAGTGATGAGATTCTGCGGCTTCATGCGCAACAAGCCATCCGGCGTCATTGCCAGTAACAGATAGATAGGCGCGCCGCTGGCGGCCTCCAAGACGAGAGCGGGAGCTACGACGCTGAGGCGATAAAGTCCGATGAGGCGCGATTGCGCCGCCGGGTCGAGTTCCTCACCGCTCCACAACGCGTCCCCGATCGTGGTCGCCTGCGCGTCGAGGCCAACATACCAGATGAAATCAACACCGCGCAGGGCCGCGAGCGGCTCGATCCGGGAATCGAGCGCGAGCAGGTGCGTGAGCCACCGTACGATCACGTCGCCGAGTGCCGCGAGCCCGCGGCGTCCGACCGTGAGATCGAGCGCCGTGTCGAAGCGATCGCTGCGCGCCCAATAGGTCGCCGCATTGTCGTCGTTGAGCACATCGATCTCGGCATTGGCGGGAAGTCCGAGCATAGATACGAGCGGAGACGAATGCGAGTTCGCACCTGCGATCAGCTCATCGTCGGCGGCAATGAGCGAGCCGCCGTGGCTGGTCAGCCGCTGCGGGCGAAAGAACAGCTCCGCCGCGCGCAGCATGAACGGATCGTCACAGTCGTCCAGCAGGTTGCGCAGGATGACATGGACAAGCTGGTTGACGAACAGCGGCGGCGTGCGGCCCATGCCGCCACGCACAAGATGCAGATAAGCCGCCTCGATGGTGCGATGCGCGACCAACAGATCACGCCAGGCAATCATCACGGCCCAGTTCTCACGCGCATCGGCATCCGCAATCGCCGCAAAGTCCGTCGGATCGACGGCCCGGCGCGGATCGGCGAGCAGCGCGGCATGCAGCGTGCGCTCGACCACGCATGCTTCGGGCGGCGGCGCGAGCTCGCGACGTGCCAGATAGGCTTTCAGGAAATCGTCGGTCACGACCAGTCCGCCGCCGCGATCGCGGTCGAGCAGATGGTGTCCGCACGAGAGCCAGAAGTCCTTCATGGTGCCGCTGCGGCTCCCTTGTGGTCGGAGGAACCCATGACTTACCATCCGGCCCAATGAGAGGGGCTTGTCATGCGGCCACCTTAGCACGGTGGCCTGTATC